>Ga0209191_1000218_pt1 | contig 46283 bp, 33 predicted proteins | sample S_130626_EF_Meta_FD_187320 | JGI IMG/M metagenome (GOLD analysis project Ga0209191, IMG submission 187320) | Freshwater microbial communities from Lake Simoncouche, Canada to study carbon cycling - S_130626_EF_MetaG (SPAdes) (version 2) | ecosystem: Environmental > Aquatic > Freshwater > Lake ...
AATCCCATAGATGAAACTAGATTAAGTATTACATTTGATCGAGACACTTACAATACAAATACAGTTATTGCTGGGCCTGCACGTAATAGCAACAACTGGGGCACTGTTGATGCCATTGTTAATCCTGAAACTTACAATCCAGGAACTCCATTAGAAGGTCAGCGTGTGTTGTTACTAAACGAAATACCTGAAAATACACCAGCATGGAATAATTTTACAGCACCTGCTAACAGTATTGTAGAATTTAACGGCACGGTGTGGTCTAGATTGGTATTACCTGAAGGTGTTGTCTATACTACAAACATTCGCACTGGTGTACAGTACAAGTACGAAGACAGCGAGTGGACTCGTGCATTTGAAGGTGAGTACTCAAAAGGACAGTGGCGCCTAGTAATCTAAAATAAGTACATACATGAAAGAACAGATTGTATGCAGTGGCGCCTTATTTTACGCTAAATCAACCCGACGTTTCCTACTGCTACAAAAAGCAGAAGGCAAACATTCCAGTACATGGGGGCTTGTTGGTGGCACCAACATAGAAGGCGAGTCAGCTTGGCAGGGTCTGCAACGAGAAATAGTTGAAGAAATAGGTCTTATGCCCGTTATTCTTAAAACAATTCCTCTAGAAACATTTGTATCTAATGATTCTATTTTTAACTTTCACACATATCTATGTGTTATAGACTCAGAATTTATTCCGACCCTTAGCAATGAACATTGTGGTTGGGCATGGGCAACAATAGATAAAGCCCCTAAGCCGTTACACCAGGGGCTTCGTAATAGTTTTAGTAGTAAAATTATTCGTACTAAACTTCAAACAGTTTTTGATCTAATTGATTTAGTTTGATTTAGCAATAATTTCAGCTAACTCGTCATTTGACAACTTCATAATAGCGTCAATACTATCAGCATAAGTTTTGATAATATTTGAACCATCAATTTCTACTATACATGGAAGTGTGGTTATGTTTAGATTTGCGGCTTCAGATGCTGAATCAACAGAAACTGTAACTCCACAAGTTTCTTTCCAGTTTTCAACAGTTTGTTTATCTTCGCCCTCTGCAAAAATTTTAATCATAATAGTGATCTCCTAATGTTATATTTATCTTTACCAGACCCAAGATACACAAGTATATCGAGTGCCGCTAGTTACTTCTAACACGCCATGGGGATACATAAAATTGCTTGGAAAAATTAATATAGAACCCTGCGGAATTTGTATTTTTTCCGAGTTCCACATAATAAAATCCCCACCTGTATAGCTATTGTTTAGCCCTGCTACTACTGATAATATAGGTATTCCGCTCGGCTGGCCGTTAAAAATGCTTTTAACATGGTCACAATGTAGAGCCATTTTAGTATCAACGTTGTATTTGTTAAATCTTAAATGCGAAAACCCTTCCCACCCATTAAACCATGGACTACATTTTGAAAAATCTTTAGTAATATATTGTCCAATTGCTAGCTGAAATATTTTTTGTAATTCAAAAAATTGTGGAATAACATCATATGTTACATATAGTTCTTTTTCTTTAGAATGAACACCCCTAGTAGGATCATAGAATGTGTGTTCTTCCCAGTTACACGCAGTCAAACTATTAACTATAGAGTTACATAAGTCTAAGTCAATGAAGTTATTATATACTTTTACGTAGTCTTTAATATTAGTAGGTATCATGATAATACAAAATTCATAGAAATACTGATCCTAATATCATTACTCATATTTAGTTCAACCATGTGTAAAAGGTTGGATCTAAATATAGTTACAGACCCCTCTTGGGCCGGAAATGCGTAAGTTTTATAGGAAGTGTAATTGTTACTATTTAATGGTAACGGGAACATGTCAGTGTCTGCTTCAAAACTTTTAAAAACTAAATTACCACAATTTTTTGGAGTTTTGAGATAGTACACAGCACTAAAATGATTGCCAGCATGAATATGATACTCCTGAAATGCCCCAGGAGGTGCTACATTGATCCAACTGTCAGTGACTTTAACAGTTTCAGTTTTTGCACCAAATTCTGTAGCAACAATAATTACTTGTTTTTTAATATCGTCAATTAATTCTGCAAAGATTGAGTCATTGATCATGTCATACTTGTTTAATGTAGTAAATGTATTACATCTCCAATTGCTAGTTGGAGGTAAAGTGTTTGCTAATTCTATAGCTTTATCAATATACAGTTGGTTTATCGCCGCAGTACGAGGAATACTCTCTGTATGAATAATAGTTGGAAACAAGTGATGGATCATGTTACTATATATCACAAATAAACTAGGGCAACACAATTTCAGATAACTATTGTATAAGCAATATTCAAGAAGGATTAATTATGGACGTACTAAGAGAAGTTACACCACTATTTGTAACGCCGATTGCAACGGCTAGAATTACAGGTTTTGATTTCCAAAAATATGCAGATGCTGTACTCAGCACTCTATCTACAGAACAACTTACTGATTTGTCAAAAATTGGTATAACATCGACCACTGATGATTTACATCTTCATCCAGCATTTAAAGAGTTAGTTGAGTTAATTGATGAAGAAGCTAGAGATTTTTTTGCAACAGAATTGGGTATAAGTCAAGATAGTTTAGAGATGAGTTGCATGTGGTCAAACGTTCAACTTGACGGTTGTAGACACCATGCCCACATACATCCAAATAGCTTCTATTCAGGAGTTTTATATTTAGACATTCCACCCGGTGATTTTGTAGACCCGGGTGTGTTATTCTTTGTTGATCCACGGCCTGCTAGACTAACACAACAGGCAGACCACAATAAATTTACAGTATTCACTGATCGATCGTATGGATTCAAACCACAAACTGGACTGCTATTGCTATTCCCAAGTTGGTTAGAGCACGGAACTGATGTTTGTAAAATTGGTCCGGGAAAACGTAGAATATCATTAAGTTTTAATTACTCATTAACAAAAGCATCTGGTCGTACTATGAAATTAAATTTTCATCAGGCAGTATAAAATGTCAGCTATTCATTTAGAAAATTTTGGTTATAGCTCAGGAACACTTCCTGAGTCGTTATTTGAAAAATTAAAGTTAGAAGCATTGATTGCTAAACAGGAACGATATGCCCATAAAAATCTAATGAATGAAATGGTTTCGGGGCTCAGTGGGCGCGGAGTTCCTAAGCACTATTATATTAAAGATAATTTACAAGAATTAAATGCGTTTGCATTGAATTTTTTTGTCAGTAACTATATGATAGATTTTCCACTATATTTAAAAACGTTTAGATCGTTATCACATAGTGTTCCAATTGAAGCACACGAGCCTTGGTTTAATATTCAAGAAAAACACGAATTTATTCCTGCACATACACATGACGGTATTGCATCGTATGTAATATGGATCGATATTCCTTATGATATCAAGGAAGAATTATCTGCAGGAGAACATGCTTCGACTTTTGCATTTATATATTCAACTGTTACTGGGGTACCGAGCAAAAAAACACTCCAAGTTGACAAATCATACGAGGGTAAGATTATAATGTTTCCATCAGCGTTACCACATACTGTCTATCCGTTTTATACTTCTGATGATTGTAGAATCTCTATCTCAGGAAATATACGATTTAATACAAGTAATAGTGGAATATAATGCCCGTTGAATATTGGTTCCCTACCCCCGTATACTATGCAACTGTAAATAATTTTGAGTTAATTCAAAATGAATTATCAACTGCATTAGACACTTTAAATCAAGAAAACGCATTTGCTAAAGCAACTCATTGGGGCAATGTTACGCATAGTGTTAGCGATCCAACATTTAAAGATAACGTAATTGATCGACTTAATTTAACAACATTCAGAGACGAAATATATTTGCATGTTATTGAATACATGCAGGGATTAAATTCTCAATGTCTAGCACGATTTAGAATAGCATCTTCTTGGTTTACCAATACTAAACCGGGACAATATACTCGTATACATTGTCACGGATATGCTGATATATCAGGTGTATATTATTTTAAAACAAACACCAAAGACGGATCATTAACGTTTGCATCGCCTAATTCAAGTTTAGCAACTACTATATTTGCAAAACTAACAGAAACTGTTAGCTATGAACCGGCAGAAGGTAAAATTATACTGTTTCCAGGATGGCTTAATCACAGTGTGAGCGAAAACGATACAGCTGATACCAGGATTAGTATATCATTTAATATATTTTTTGAAAGATAATATGTTTAGTATTAGTATCATTAATGAGGGTAATCAAGTGTCAGAAAAGTTTGTAAAAGCAAACTCTTTTGTTTTAGAAAAACATTCAAATAAATTTACCAAAAATGCTGATAAATCTCAACTACTAAAAGACTTATGGCTACTTGAGTACAAAGCCATTTTGAATAACACTTCTATAGAATTTGATAAAGATATAGATATGACTATGTTTTTATTAAGGTGGAGTTAGTTCACCCAAACAGTATTTGTTGGTACTATAATACCTAATTGTTTGGCTCGGTTTTTTGCATTTTCACTAGCATCTCCGCCTGAAAATATTTCAATTCCCGCTAATTGATCTAAAAATAAATCATGGGTTATAATAAAAAGTTCAACGTACGGACTCCATGCCGCATATATTCCAACGTTTCCTGGTTGATAGTAAATTTGCTCCCATGTATCTATATCACTAAATGATGGCAATCTAGTTGTGAGCCATTCTTCTTTGAGAGGCAAGCTCTGTGTTTGGTATGCAGTATCATCGGCCCAGGGCTGGATATCACTAGTTTTTTTAAAAATTGGCATGTGATATTTATTCAGGACTAAGTGTCTTGCTTTTTAAAAATCTTAAATAGTAGTATGCAATTGTTACCAACTGAAAAATTTAAAGTTATTGATAATTTTTTACCCAATGAAGAATTTATCCCTATTCGTAATACTATGATAGGAGATAACTTTCCTTGGTATTTTCAGCCGTTTGTAGCTGATAACACTGACAAAGATAAAACATTGCCGGCGTTTTATTTTGTTCATACGTTTTATAGTGCTGAATATCAATCACAAAGTCATCAGTTTGAGTTAATTAAACCGTTATTGGATCGTTTGAATATTAATAAGTTGATACGTATGAAAAGCAATTTGTATCCAAATCTTGGTAAAGACATAGTAAATGAGCCGCATGTGGATTTTCCGTTTGACCATGCCGGTGCAGTATTTTATATAAATTCTAATAACGGATTTACCGTACTTGATGACGGTACTAAAGTTGCATCGGTGGAGAATAGATTGTTAATTTTTAATTCTAGTTTGCCGCATCAAAGTACCCACTGTACTGATCAAAAAGTAAGAATCAATATTAATTTAAATTATTTTTAAAATGCCTAAAATAGACTTTATACCCAATAGTGAATTAACATCGGCAATTATTGATCCGCCTGTACCAGCTTCTAAAATAGTACCAGAGTGGTTTAAACGGATGACCACAGCAATTAATAAAAATAATGCTCATAGGAATCCAGATAACACTTCTAATAAAACAGTAAAAGCGTGTGTACCATTTATCGACGCATTGACTACTGGATACATGATTACGCTTCCCTGCGATGTTGTGTTTGTGGATCCTGCAAAGTACGGAGTTCGTGTATTATGGGACGTATCATGGCAAGTGCTAGAGGTGCATTCGCCAGGGCAAGCGGCTGGTATGCCAGTCATTGACGGCTACGGTGATGAAATTTTAAAATGGACTGCAATGTGGTCTATTAAGCCCCCTAACGGGTATAGCTTGTTGTTTACTCATCCTCTTAATCAATTTGACTTACCATTCTTTACACTTAGTGGTGTAGTAGATTCAGATGCATACGATGCTCCTGTAAGTTTACCTTTTTTAGTTAAGAATAATTTCATGGGTAAGATACCAAAAGGCACTCCCATTGCGCAGGTCATCCCCATTAAGCGAGAGTCATGGACATCGTCTATTAAAAAATTCAATATTAAGAAAAGTTTTTCAATAGAAAGTTTGCGTACAGTTATGGATAGTTCATATCGTCTAAGATGGTGGAATAAAAAAAATTATAATTAAGGATAGATAGTATGAAATTTGATTGGTATCATTTTAAAAAATGTTATACTGAAGAGCAATGTCGTGAAATATCGGATTGTATTAAAAATTCTCCTATTGCGGGGGAAGACTCTCCTGCCCACGGTGTTACAAAAACAGCTATAGTACGCCGCACAAATTGGCAATATGTAAAACCTCTATTGACTAAGTTAGAAGATTTAGTGCATTATGTCAACAAGGAACATTTTGGTTTTGACATTTATAAACTGTCTGATTACGATACAATAAATCATAACATATATAATGACTTCAATGACGGGCAATACGGCTGGCACAAAGATGCGGCCTTGGGAGAAATGTACGATTTAAAACTAACAGTGATAGTGAATATTTCAACCACTCCGTACAAAGGCGGAAACTTTGAAATCTATACTAATAAACCCTGTCACATTGAGGAACTAGATTATCCCGGATCTGTTTTAATATTTCCAGCTTTTCAAAATCACAGGGTGAATCCAGTTACCCAGGGCACTAGAGAAACGTTATCTTTTTGGATGCCGGGACCTCTTTTCAAATAATATTATGGAACTAACAGAAAACAAGTATCTTGTTGTTAAAAATGCTGTATCCGAAGACGTGTGTAAGATACTGGCAAAAGAATTTAAATTGTTAGAGGACATGGCTCACAAATTAAAATTGCCACGTGGATTTGGTACAGATGATCCAGTATCAGCCACTGATAGTTTTCCATATAACGACGGACTAATTAAAAATTCTTTTTCATGGTACAGTCCTCTTGGATTCGAAGCGTTATCCGAAGTGATTATAAAGGCTGAAGTAGAAAATGCCGTGGGAGCAGAAGTATATCCCACATATTCATATGCAAGAATTTATTACAATGGCGCTTCTATGATAAAACACACTGACAGAGCCGCTAGCGACTTTGTAGTATCTTGTTGTATATCTATAGATGACACGGCTGCTCCTTGGCCTATAGGGTTTATAGATAATAATAACACTCCTGTTTTAGTGGAACAAGAGCCGGGCGATATTGTCATTTACAAAGGAAATGAAATAGCACATTGGAGGGACACATATTCCGGCACTGAACAAATACAATGTTTTCTTTCATATGTTTTAAAGAATGGCCCAAAGGCAGGGCTACGATATGACACAAGGCCTGCTCTTGGTATGCCCTGGAATACTCGTGCGTTGACTAATATTGAGCAAGATAAAATATTTTTAGGAAACAACACTAAATGATTAATGTATACTGGGCCTGCATAGAAAACGAATGGATGAGAGCATCTGCTCCTGAATCTGTAGCGTCTTTATTTTATAAAGATCGAAAATTTGATAAAAATTTACCAGATGTAAATATGCATCACTGTCCGTCTTTTAATCAACATATGGAAAATATGTTTGCTCTAAGATCAATTTATTCTTATAAATTTGAAATAAGAGATAATAATGTTGGAACTGGTGATTACGATCAGCAGTTTTTTGAAAGGCATGTTAATATTAAATCTATTGAAAAGAAACTGTTCTCGTTTCAGCAATCGTTTATTTTCTTTACTGATGAGGAATCGTTGCCTGTTACTATGAGCTTACCTCCGTATTTTGAAGATAATAACATTACAGATCGATGTGTTGTTATACCAGGAGAATTAAATATTGGAAAATGGTTTAGAAATACAGATCTTGCTTTTTATCTTAAAAGAAATTATAATGAATTTTGTATTGAAGAAGGTGAAATTTATTGCTATATGAAATTTCACACAGATCAAAAAATTAACTTTATACAATATAGGCAAACAGATAAACTAAACAATTTGTTATTAGATGTTGTTAGATCAAAAAACAATAAGAAAAAAGTGTTTTCAATAGAAAAATTTTATTCATTGTTTAATACAAAAAAAATGATACTGAAAGAGATCAAGGAAAATTTATTAAATGAATGAGCTAGTGCCATTTAGTACAAGTATTTGGACTGATAATTTAATATTCGATGTTTACGGTGATATTATTGAGATTAAAAAATCAGTTGGTACTAGGCTGGTTAGCAATATGGGAGGCTGGCAAAGTCCTAGCTATCAGGCAGCCGACTATGATTTTGTAAAACCTTTGATAAACGAAATAAGTCAACGGTTAGTCGGCATATATCATCAGTACGGTATTGCACACACTCCTATATTATTAAATTATTGGTTTAATGTAAATCAACAACACGATTATAACATACTACATCGTCATCCAAGATCTAGATTTTCAGCAGTGTATTATGTTAAAGCTCCCGAAGAGTGTGGCAACATAGTTTTTAAAAGGCCAGATTTACTATGCGATTATATAGACGCAGATATTGCCAATCATCGAAATAGTCAATACTATTATGTTAAATCTACAGAACATAAATTAGTTATATTTCCTGCGTATCTTGAGCATCAAGTAGAACAAAATCAGTCTACACAAGATAGAGTTAGTATAGCATTTAATTTTGATTAGATTATGACTATACAATTAACAGATTTAATATTCCGTAAAGCTAACGCTCTTTCTCAAGACGAGTGTGAATTTCTTATTGCTGAACACAAAAAATTAAATGATCAATTAGAATTAGAACATTGTCCTGATGCTAACACTGGAGTAGACACATGGAGCAGTTATCAACGAGTTATATTAAAAACAAACACTGAAGCTCGCAATTTAGTTTTTCAAAAAACTGAATCAATGATTAATGACTACATGGATTATTTAGATGGCTTTGGGGCTTTTCATAGATTAGTTCGTGAAAGTATGCTTTATAGTCATATGTACAGATTATTAAGATACTTGCCCGGAGAAAAGATTCATCCTCACACTGATCACGATCCGTTTATCTATGGTAGTTGTACATTTAATTTAAATGATACCTACACAGGCGGAGATTTTGTATTCTGGAAGGGCAAACATCGTGTTAAGTTGAAGGCAGGTGAAGCTATGATTTGGCCTGCAGATTATTTCTGGGTACACGAAGTTGAACCAGTAATTACAGGGGTTAGGTATAGTACTAATAGTTTTTTAATGAGTATACCTGACCCAGTTAAACAGTTGACTATGGAAAACATCGCAAATTTAAAAAATACGCACGATTATAAAGTATTCGATAGTATTGAAAAATATAATATAAAAAATAATCCCTTGGAGTAATTATGTTAAATGTAAAAAATATTGTAATTGTAGGTGGTGGATCAGCAGGGTGGATGAGTGCGGCATTTTTAATAAAAACATTCCCTAACATGAACATCACTGTTATTGAAAGCCCAGACCATCCAACGGTTGGTGTGGGAGAATCTACCTTTGTATCAATTGCACAGTTTAGAGATTATTTAGGTATCAAAGACGAGGACTTCATGTCTGCCTGCGATGCATCTTATAAAATGAGCGTGAAATTTACAGACTTTTACGATGTTGGCGGTCACTCGTTTCATTACCCGTTTAGGACACCCGACATAGAAGGTACACAAAACGGTCTAGCTGATTGGTTAGAAATTAAAGCATGTTATCCAGATTTAGACGTTAATGACTTTGCTAGGTCGTACTTTCCGTCTGCGGCATTATACGAAAATAATAAATTTGTAGGTTCCCATCAAGGTGAGTTTGGTAACTGGAATAAACAAACCGATGTGTCCTATCACTTTGATGCTACTAAATTTGGATTGTATCTTAAAAATAACTACTGTTTGCATCGAGGTGTTAAGTTGTTATCAACAACTGTGCAAGATATATCATCAGACGATACCGGAATTACCGGATTGACATTAACAAACGGTGATATTATTACGGCCGATTTGTATGTTGATTGCACTGGGTTCAAGAGTATGTTACTGAGCGGCGAATTAAAAGAGCCGTTTACACCTTATTCTGATATATTATTAAATGATAGTGCCTGGGCCGTGCGAGTTCCGTATATTGATAAAGAACGCGAGTTGGAGCCATTTACTAATAGCACAGCCTTAAACAATGGTTGGGCATGGAACATTCCAACATGGAGTCGTATTGGAACTGGATACGTGTATTCTAGTAAATTTATTAGCAAAGAAGATGCTTTAGAAGAATTTAAAAACTATCTGTGTTCTGATAAGATGATAATCCCACGCTCTCGAGAGCAGGTCGATGCATTGGAGTTTCAACATATACCAATGCGTATAGGTTTACATAAACGCACATGGGTTAAGAACTGTGTTGCGTTAGGACTTGCCGCAGGGTTCATTGAGCCATTAGAAGGCAATGGTTTGATGTCCGTTATGGTGTTTGTACAATACCTAGCTAAATCTCTATTAAAAGGCAAGGTAACAAAACTTGATATAGATACATATAACTCAGTGACTTCTAGTCTATTTAAAGACTTGGCAGAATTTATAGCTATGCATTATGCATTTAGCGTAAGAGATGACACCCCTTACTGGAGGGCAATATCTGAAATAACGTTTTCAGCAGACCTAGGATGTGGTGATGCCTATCCATTTTCCAAGGCGGCGCCTGCAAGTTTTGGGGCAACATTTTTAGATTTCCAGTTTAGAAAAATGTTAAACAGATTAACTCCCCCAGAAAACGGAGTTACTTACATTTCTGTTGGTATGAATCATTCTGTGTTTAACCGAGTGGATCAACAACATGCGATTAATGGCAGAGACATTAGGCCTTATATTGATAGCTTAATAAGAACTTTTAATATAAAGAAAGCCAACTGGGAGAAAGCTGCCAGTAATGCTCCTACACTATACAAATATCTTTTAGAGAATATTTACAAATGAAGCCATCAAAACAATATCCAGGTTCTATATACGTATATGACAATGTATGGGATGATCCGCAATCTACTATTGATTTAATAGAATCTGAGTGTGATAGTAATACAATGCATTGGGAAAAAGCTGGTGTAAATAATAGCCACTTTGGTTCTAATATTGATAATTCTTATCAAGGAATTAGTGAAAGAACTAATTTGCATACTGGTCTAACTTACTTTGCTGAAAAAGGTAATCGTGTAGCGCAACAGCTACATAATAAGGTTTGTAATTTATTGGTAGATGTTGCTGAGTCATATATGTATGATCATAGATTATTAGGAGCAGTGCCTTACTCCCATGAATTTTATTCAGTTTTAAAATATTCAGATAGTCAAAAATTTGATGCTCATGTTGACGGCATGCCGGGTAGTAATCGATTTATAAGTTGTATCCTGTACTTAAATGATAATTATGTAGGCGGAGAACTAGAATTCATAAATTATGATCTAAAATTAAAGATGCCTGCAGGATCTCTTGTTATTTTTCCTTCTGGTTTTTCACATGCCCATAGAGCTTATCCTGTAACTAGCGGAACAAAGTATGCTATAGTTACTTGGTTGTATTATTTGAATCAGGATACAAAATGAAAATTGCTGTCATTGGAGTTGGTACTGCGGGTCTTACAAGTTTATCTCATTGCCTAGCATGGTTGCCAAAAGAATACACAGTGTATTCAATATACGATCCTTCTACGCCAATATTGGGTATAGGTGAGAGCACTGGTACTGCTATTCCGCAAACACTATATCAAGGTGCTCGATTTACATTACTTAGAGATGCAGGAGAACTAGATGCGACTGTTAAACACGGAGTAAAGTATACTGGATGGCGAGAGCACGATTTTTATAGTAATATTGTTCCGCCGCATCAGGCCATGCATTTTAATAACTTTAAATTAAAAGAATTTTGTTTTAAAAGATTTCAAGAAATACATGGTAATAGATTCCAAGAAATACATACAAAGATATTAGATATTGATCAGGATGACAATTCGGCCATTGTAGTTACTGATACTGAACAATTAAAATTTGACTATATCATAGATTGCAGGGGCTATCCGGATGACTATACAGATTACAACTTATCTAACTATATTCCAGTTAATCATTGCCTAGTAAATATGGTTCCAGAGCCCGGTAATTGGAATTATACCTATCATATAGCACATAGAAATGGTTGGATGTTTGGGATTCCGTTGCAAACTAGACAGGGGTTTGGCTATCTGTATAATGACACTATTACAGAAAAAGAAGATGCCATTGATGATATAGCAGAAAGGTTTAAAACAAAACCCCAAGATTTAAATCTTAGAGAATTTAAATTTAAAAATTATTCTGCTAAGAAATTTATCGACGGTCGAATTATAAAGAATGGAAACCGTGCGGTATTTTTTGAACCAATTGAAGCACTATCTGGATGGTTTTATGATAGGGTCATGCGTTATTTCATAGATAGAGTATTATTCAATGCCAGAGAGGATTACTTAAATCAACTGTTAACTGACACTGCAAACGACTATGAAAGTTTTATTTGTTACATCTATCACGGAGGGTCGGTTTACAATTCTAAATTTTGGGATATTACTGTAGAAAAGTCCTGTGAAAAATTAAAAAATGACAACCGATTTAACGAATTTATTAGTCAGTTAAAGGATATATACAAGTCCAAGGAACAACCGCCTATATCAACAAACACAGCTATAGGCGTATTTGCAATAAGTAATTGGGAAGATTTTGATAAAAATTTAGGCTATCATTATTTTACCCCAACAACACAATCTAAATGGTAAACATATTATGAAAATAGTTATAGTAGGTGGCGGGTCAGCTGGCTGGATGAGCGCCGCAATGTTAATAAAAGAATATCCAACACACGATGTTACTGTTATCGAAAGCCCAGATATTCCAATTGTTGGTGTTGGTGAAAGTACTATTAATGGTCTAAGACAGTTTTGCAATTATTTAGAGATAGATGAGTCTCACTTTTTAAAGTTTACTGATGGATCTTATAAGCTATCAATTAAATTTACTGATTTTTATAAAAAAGGTGACGGAGGCTTTTTATATCCTTTTGGTTTTGCACAGACCAAAGGAACGCTGTTTGGCCTTAACGATTGGCTTATTAAAAAATATGCTTATCCAGAAACTCCGGTTACTGATTTTGCGGAATGTTTCTCGCCGCAAGCTGTGATGTGCAAAAATAATAAGTTTTTTAAGAATCCCAATTGTTCTATAATGAGTGAATATGATTCTGATCTAGGCCTGGCGTATCATTTTGATGCTGTTAAATTTGGGGCTTGGTTACGAGACGAGTATTCTGTGCCAAGGGGTGTTAAGCATATTGCCGATACTGTTACTACTATAGATTCTAGTGAATCTAATATAACAGAGTTAACACTTGGTAATGGTCAAAAAATTACAGCAGATTTATTTGTTGACTGTACTGGATTTAAGAGTCTATTAATGGCGCAGACATTGAAAGAACCTTTTATCAGTTATTCTGATATGCTACCTAATAATAAGGCTTGGGCAACGCAATTGCCGTATAAAGAAAAAGAACGGGAACTAGAACCATTTACCAATTGCACTGCTATCAACAACGGCTGGGCATGGAATATTCCGTTGTGGAGTCGTATTGGAACTGGATATGTATATTCCGATAAATTTATCAGCAAAGAAGATGCGTTAGAAGAATTTAAACAATATTTGCAGTCGGATAAAATGGTTGTGCCGCGCACTAAAGAAGAAGTTGATACTCTAAAATTCAAAGAACTTACTATGCGTGTTGGCATTCATAAAAGAACATGGGTCGGAAACTGTGTAGCTATCGGACTTGCCGCGGGTTTTATTGAACCTTTGGAAAGTAACGGATTGTATACCATACATCAGTTCTTATTTGAATTAATCCGTGCGCTATCTAGAGGGGCGCCTACTGAGTGGGACAAGAGTGCATATAACTATGCTACTTTCAAACAATTTAATGAATTCGCTGAATTTGTAGCAATTCACTATTCTTTAAGTAGACGCGACGATACTGAATACTGGCGGGCATCGATGCGTAAAGATTATTTTTCTACAGCTAAAAAGTCACCGTCTACATTTGATCAAATAATAGATAACAGAGCATTTACGCATGTATCTTCAACATCTGGCGGATACTCTTGGATCCAAGCAGGTATGAATTATTTTCCATTAGATCATATTGATGCTAGATTAGGAGAGATGGAAACACCTGCTGACTATAAAACATTTTATAGTAATCAAATTAAGTATTTAGAAGATAGAAAAAAATACTGGGAATCGATAATTGATTCTCAGCCTACACTATTTGAATATTTAAGAGATAATGTTTATGCGTAGAGCCACATCTTTTCTGGCTCTACCCAAGTCTTATAAAACTTAGCATAGCGCAATATTCCCAATTGATCCATTCGTTGGATTAATCTTTGCTGAGCTCCGGCACCGTAATAGTATTCAAATTCAAATAATCGAGGGACTATCTCAAACCCTCGATTTTCTCTATGAAAGTTTGTTTCTCTACGAAGTATATAAAATTCTCCGTATGGATCCCATGCCGCATAAACTCCATACTCCCAAGGCTCGCATATTTTTTCCCAAAGATACACGTCTTCAATATGCATTTCTCGCTCATAATCCCACTCTACCTTTGGTGGAAGGACAACAGTATCCGAATCAAGCCAGTTAGGATCAAAATATTCTCCTGACCCTGTTAAAATATGTTCTGTTTTTAAAAAACTGGCTATCATATTAGTTAGGATATACAATTACCACGCGACCGTTGTTGCCGCCGCCGCTTACTCCACCGCCAACTCCGCCTGAGCTGCCATAGAATGCACTGCCAGTATTAGGAACTGTACGAGCAACTGCCGCGGTTAACGTAACTGTACTTGCGCCGTTGCCTGCGAAACCAGAGCCACCACCGCCGCCACCCATTGCGTTTGGCTCAATATATCCACCACCGCCTCCGCCATAGTAGCCACCACCGCCACCGCCGCCGTGTGGGCTTGTAGATCCGCCTTGTAGCTGGCCACCGGCTTGACCTTGGCCGTTGCCACCACCACCGCCACCGCCTTGTGTACCGCCACCGCCTTGACCACCTTGGTATGGACTGTATCCAGCTTCTCCTGAAGATCCGCCACCACCGCCACCGTTATTACCTTCGCCGGCACGTGAAGCACCGCCACCGCCACCGCCGCCTGCAAGGACTGCGGCATTACCAAATGCATAACTGTTATTAACAAACAAGCCGCTTAGTCCACCGCCTGAGCCATTGCCCCAACTTGTACCATTGCCGCCGCCGCCTGCTGGAGAGTTTTGATTTCCACTAGCACCGCCACCTCCACCAACTGTAACGTTGAGTGTGGCACCACCGTTGACGTTTAAAGTGCCTTGTGCAAATCCACCTGCACCGCCTGGAGCTCCATATTGCCAACCGATTGGAGCCGCGCCACCACCGCCGGCACCCCATACATAGCCTGTTGCGGCTACAAATGATTGTGCTAGATTCATAGTAGACCCGTGATTAGCATGACGATCTCTTACCATAAGTTCATGATGTCCTGGGGTAAGGAATTCGTGTATGCGATATCCACCGGCGGTGTAAACTCGATCACCGCCAGTTATTTCAAATCTTTTTTCAACGTCAGTCTTTGCTGTGTTGTAATTTCCACGTATACTTTTAATGAATGGCATTTTTTTTCCTTATTTCTCTTAGTTAGCTCTGAATGTACCAGCAGTATTACCTGCGGTAGTATAGGTTATCGTAGTATTTTGTCCAACAACTAGTAGTGTACCACCTGTTTGTGTACCACTACCGTTTGTTGTACCAGCGATCACACTCCACGAATCAGATAATCGTTTTCTCAATGTGATTTCTTCTCCCAGTGCCAATGCACCACTTTTGCTTAGTGTCACGCCGCCTGCGGCAGCTAGTGTAACAACTTGACTGCTGATGTTACATAGGTATAATATAGTGCCAATTGGAAAACCAACTGTGGCATTGCTAGGTACTGTTACTGTGGCAGCGGCACTAGGGTTCATAGTAACAGCACGATCTCTATCTGCTAGAACAAATTGGTATGTTGTTCCTGTTTGTAAATTTTCCGGTCTTAATGAGTTAATTGTTCCGGCAACTACTAGGTTATTTGTACTTGGGTTAAACGTTATACCATTACTTGCAATGTTAGCAGTACTTAATTGGCCAGTGGTTGTGCTGTTAAACACTGGATAGAATGTTGCGTTTGTAGTTGTTTCAGTTATTGATGGACTAACGTTGGCCCAGCTTAATGCGCCGCCGGTGGTTGATGTCAATGCAAATCCGTTTGTACCGGGTGCTGCCGCTGGAAATGTATAAGTTGCTGAGCCTGCTGTTGCAGCCGCAACAAGTTTGACTGATCCGCTTGTAGTTCCAGCAAGTGATAATATTCCGCCAACTGTAACTGTAGTAGCACTTGTTGTGGCTCCTAAGTTAATTGCAGTTGTTGATCCAGCTCCGCCGGAGTTGGCAATGTTAACTGTGGTTGTATTTCCTGAAGCTGTTGCGCCACCAACAATAGTAGTTGTACTGGCCAATGTGCTGTTATAACCAATAGTTGCACTTGTGGCTCCGGTGAACGCATTAATTGTAGTAGGTCCGTTAACTATGTTAGCTGATGTCAACGGATTAGTGATGTCTCCACTAAATGCGCCAGTAGTTGCTGTCAACGGTCCGCCACCATCAAATGCTGTAATCCAGTTAATACCGTCACTATACAATGTTAATGTACTTGCCGCAGGTATTGCTTGAGTTGATAGTCCGCTAGATCCAGGACCTCTAAAGGTGCCGCTTCCGCCGCTAGTTAAAGTAATTGTTCCAGTGGCACTATTATAAAATGTCTGCGATTGTCCAGAGAACAATGCAGGATCGCCAATAGTTACACCATATGTGGTTCCTGTAAATTTTGTAAATTGTCCCGCAATTGGTGTTGTCAGCGTGTCGACGGTTGCCGCCGCTACTGAAGCTGTTGGGGTTACTGAATTATAACGTGCCATGGTTGTCCTCTCTTATAGTTCTAATTAACTTGTACTTGTTTCAATACCGTAGATATTAACGTTTATAGTGGCAGTTGAAGCATATACAGTAATATACTTTGCACCACTGGTACTACTTAATACCAATCCTGTACGTTCAAATACACCGCCAGGTGCAACAACAGTACCAAATTCAATTGCTTCACTAGGTACTAGTGAACCTGTTGGTGAGCCTGCGGTACCTAAGCTAGTACCTACATACAAACGAATGCTTGCCGCTGTTGTAGTGCTGGTATTAGTAAAGCTAACGTTACATACTGTATATGTATTGTTAGGTACCATGTAGGTAGTAGTAGCTGTAGTTGCTGCCAGTGTACCTGTAAATAAAATTCCTGTTGCCATTTTTGTTTCTCCAAATATTTATGTTTATCGTTGTCCAAAGAATGCAAGAGCAACAGGTGCCCCGTCAATTCCGCCTGCAAATGTCATCTTACTTGTTACTAAGATTTGTGTATTGTTTGTATTACTTATCGTATTTCCAGCAATATAAATCTGTCCCGAAGTTATTGTATTTACGTTCAGTGAGCTCTGTCCGCCACCAATTTGGGCTGTAATAAACGCCTTAATTGCTTTCTGTGTTGGTACAACTGCATCACTGTTAGCTGTAAAGTACGGATCTGTACTAAATTGTGTAATTGTAGCTGATCCAACTCCTAAACTAACTGATCCAAGTGTCAAACTCTGTAGTCCTGACAAGTTAAACGCACTAGCGTTCAATGTAGCAGTACCAGTACTCTGTTGAACTCCAAACAAGTTACCAACGTTAAAGTTACCGTCTTGGTCAGTTGAAGTAAAGAACACTCGACCACCACCAACAAATAACTGCTGGTTAGCTGCCACAGCTCTAGTAGCGTCAACATACGGATAGTTTGTTGCAGAGAAACCGCCAGTACCAATGTACAAGAAGTCATGTCCAGTTAAACGAACGTTACTGTATTGTAAGTTAGTTGTAATCAAATCATTATGTGCAGGTGCTAGTAATGTTGATATTCCAGGGTTAATTTGGAATGTAGCAGTATAGTTACCTGCAATACCAAGAATGTTGGTTACGTTAACTAATTTGTACCAACGGCTTGTTCCAAGAATACTGTTAAACACCACATTACAACCTGCTTTTGGTATTTGATACAATCCGCTTACGTTGACATACGTACCTATCTGATACAAGTCAGCATAACCGTCACCTAGATAACTTGCTGTAGCTGTAGTATTAGCAATACCGCGATGAGCAAAACTTGGGTTACCAAGTGCTCCGTTACCAATACGTGCCACTAACGGTGCTGTATTAACCTTGTTAGGATCTGTTTGACTAATAGCTGGGCCTGCAAAATATGTCATTCCGCTTATTGTTGCGGCAGTTAATGCAATTACCGTTCCGCCAGCAGTTGCTGAAATTTGGAATGTGTTTGCAGTAGGTGTGCCTTTAACAAAATAATATGTTCCAGTAGTAATTCCACCTGCACTAGTGCCGTTGAATACAATTGGTTGATTTGCTGACAAGTTAATAATGCTATCAACTGTAATTGTGCCGCCACTTGCGGTACTTGTTGATGCAACATTGCCACGAGCAAAGCCACTACCTGGTTCAATCATTCTAACTTCACTAACTTGATTGTTAACTACTCTAACACGTCCTGATGGTGTTGCGCCTGCATAAATTCTAGCGGCTATTTTTCCACTAGTGTTAGATACTGACACCCATGTTGGAACTGCACCAAGTGTTGCATTTTGTGGATTACCAAATGCTAATCCAGTCCAGTTACTTGAACTTGGCATGCCGGTTGCATAGTAGGTCCAGTTGACTCCGTCTGGACTAGTTGCTACCGCTTGACTCGAAGTTGCAACGGCAATAAACAAGCCCTGACCGTAACTAATATTACTCCATGTTGTTACGCCGTTAGCAAGTAATGGATTGTTCAATGTTACTGTCCATGTATTATTTGCCGCATTTGACGGAGTAATTGTCCAATTTTTTGTTTGCCAGTTAATAGTATAATTTATAGTACCGTCGCTAGCTAATGCTACAAATCTGCCATTACCGTAGGCAATATCTACCCAAGTTTTATTTGATAGTGACGCACCAGCGTACCATTTTGTTGGATCTGCCGCTGTAAATGTACTTACTGTACTTGATGCTCCGCCAATCGCACAGAACACACCAGCACCATAGGCTATTGCACTATATCCCTGACCGCTTGTTGTAATGTTAGTTGATTGATCTGACCATGTTGTAGATCCTAAACTACTTACAGTTCCAGGATAGTATGATACTGCTACTGCTGAGCTTGTTCCGCCTACGGCTATGTATAAGTTATTACCATACACTAACGATCTTAAGTTTGTTTTACCTGTTGTACTTGCAGTAGCACTCCATGTTGCACCCTGGTCTATACTGTATGCCGCACTGTTTGTGGCAGTACTAATAGCCATAAATGCCGCGTTAGCATCTGTTACTGTTACTGTTGGAGTTGTTGTATAACCGTAACCTGTCTGCGATATAGTATAACTAATCACCCCATATCCTGCGGCATTAGTATTTGTTGTAGCTGTTGCTACTGGTAAACTACCAACATAGGTTAACGCAACACCATATGTGCCGCTTGCTCCTGTGCCACTTGCAGTACGTCTTGTAAGATCACCATAAACTGAATTAGTGAATGTTGGCTTTGTTGCACTAAATGTGCCACTTCCGCCTGCTAGGTAATAGTTAGTCATGTTAGGCGATACTGCTGTATCGACTGCCGAGTAGTAAGAACCAGATGTTGCGGCTCCGCCGTTAGCCCAACCTGTTGCTGTAAACGGAGGTGCAATAGTTACTATAGGAGCTGTATAATATCCGCTGCCATATGTTACCGGTGTAATGCTTGATAAACTACTTGTAACTGCGGTAATAGTTGGACTTGCATACAAACTACCAGTAATTATCATGTCAACGGCCTGAATTTGTCCGTTTAGTACGCGAGCAACGGCAGTTGCGCCAGCACCAGTTGCATCAGTAATTACAATAGTTGGTGGTGTTGCATAATTGTATCCGCCGTTTACTACAGTAACTCCAATGATTTGACCTGCTGTATTTCCAGTGCCAATGACTGCTGTTAGTATAGCACCGGATCCGTTAATACCACCAACTACTGCTGTAGCTGTTGCATTTTGACCTCCGCCATATACAATACTTCTCCAACTAGAACTTGCGTCTGTTGGTAGTGCGCCGCCTGCGGCCCATGTGATTCCGTCTGTAGTAGTTGCTGTACTAGCAACTCCAGTTGCACTAGATGTAGCAACAAACTTGCCTTGGCCGTATGCTAGGCCGGCCCAAGTTGTAGTCACTGCCGCTGTCATTGTGATCGCTGTGCTTGTGAATCCCGGTGCAGTATAAGACAATGCTGGTTCAATAATGTATGCTGATGTAGCATCTAATATTGGTTGTATTGTCTTACCTGCAACAACGTGATCCCAGCCTGCTTCGTATACTGGTACACTAATTGTTCCAGTAATTGCGGTACTTGCTAAGTTTTGACTTACACTTACGACCCAAGTTGACCCTGCGCCACTACCGCTAATATTAGCAACAACATAAGTGTTAGGCAATATTGATCCGCCTGTTAATAACATACCTGGATAAATTACACCCGATGTCAATGTTCCAACAGTTAGTGTAGTTCCAATAATAATTGATGCAGCCGTTACTGCTGGAGTTGCACTGGTTGCAGTTAATGTAATATTGGTGCCGGCTTGTGCGTTCGCCAATGTTGTAGAAAGTCTAAATGTTGTACTAGTAAAACTTGTTGTACTTACATAGTACACTGTTGGCAAATATGTTGTCTGAGCACCTGAACCATTTATACTTAGCCCACCAATCGGTGCTCCCATATATATTGGTTGTCCAACATACATAGTTGCTGTACTGGCCACAGTGAATACTGTAGTGTTATTAGTTGTAATTGTTAGCGTAGCAAAATTTGGACGGATAATGCTAGCATACTTGTCGCTTTGTCTATATGCAATTATGTTGGCAAATTGTCCAACAGCAGTTCCGCCGGTAATTTGAATTCTCATGCCAACGTATGCTGAACTTAACTGGATATCAGAGTTAGCAATAGTAACAGATCCAACTGCTCCCGTCTGTGCTACGTTTGATGCTGTTAAGTAGTTGCTTCCGCCAACACCTTGACCGTTGTTTAGGTCAACTAAGCGTGTTTCAAATACAGCCGCATCACGGAACTCGTCTTGAATTGTTACAATATTATATCCAGAACCGTTAACTGTTGGGATTGCATTTGTATAATGACTTCCTGCGTTTGCATATTCTATACGATAAATTTCATCTATACTATCAGTCACTACGTTTGTAATGTACGCTGGATTAGCACGGTTATTTAATCTACCATAGATTGGAGTTTCAAAATTATCAATGCCTTCAGCAATAACACCGTATGTACCATATGAACTGTTACCGTTAGTAGCACGGATACGTCCACCGTATTCTGCCATGTAACCTGCGTATGAATAGTATGCAAATACAGAAACAAGTTCTGTTAGTGCATTAGATCCGGTACACCATACACCAAATCCGTCACTGATAATAGTGGTATAATCGTTAGCAACGATAGATTTGTTACCACCACTGTGTAGTGCCGCATCAATTTTCATACCTGAGCAACCTGCTCCAAACAATGTTAAGTTTTGTGTATATGGAGAGCGGAAGCTAATCCACGCATTGGCATCGTTTGGTCCAAATCCTGCGTCAAGACTTGAGTACGATCCTGCTGTTGGGCGCTTGGTTCCAAGTGCATTAGGTAATGTCATTGCACCATTCATACCGTTCAACGTCATATTTCTTAAACCAGACCCGTTGCGTAGATGGAACAAGTCTGTTACAGTCGCGCCGTTAACTGCTGATAAGTAAATTCTTACAGCTCTTGATGATTTGTAGTTACCAGTTAATCCTAAGTCGTAGACAAGTGCATCAAGATACATGTTAGCATCACGAATACACTTTTCTGGCTTCATGTAGTAACTTACAATCATTGACCCTGTTCCGCCCACTAGTGTTTTGGCAACTTGAGTTCCTTTTCCAGGAGGTGTTATAGTAAGAGATAAAGTTGTTGTTGTTGGTGTTGTCAAGACCCAATATACTGTTCCAATTATAATATTGGCATCAAAACTTGTTCCGCTGAATACTACCGGATCTCCAACAGTTAAGTTGTGTGCGGCTGAACATGTAATTTGTCCTTGAACTCCGCTAGCTGTTGTTGTTACTGTTCCTCTGTACTGTGATAAAACATAAGCAACCATTTCATTGGCCAAGAATGTTTTATTAGCACGTATAATTTCAGCGCCTTGTATTGTGGCCAATGTGTTATTATAACCGCTGGCCATGCTGTAAGATCCTGTTGGATTGTTCCAAGGCTGGATAGTACCGTTGGTATTTTTATCGCAAATACCTTGATTTATTGGCATACCTGCTGAAGCGGTAGCTGATAATCCAGTTACAGTATTGGTGATTGCAAATGCTGTACCACTCTTAAAACTTTCAGTAACTGTAATTGTAGTGCCTGCGGCAGGATAAGTGCCAGCTGTTACACTATTAATCCAATACTGTGTTCCATTTACTAGGCCGCCTGCGGCATTGAAGGTTGCAGTTAATGACAAACTAGTAGCATTAGTTAATACCAATGCTGTTCCGTCTAATGTTGCGGCAATGGTAATTGCACTTGCACTTGCAGTTTTAACATAGTAAACTTTGTTAGCTATAATACTAGCAGTAGTGCCATTGCCTGGAGGCGTAAAACCGGTAAACCAAACTTCTTGTCCAACTACTACTCCGAGCGATGCTACAGTTGCACCTAAAGTAATACTACTACTTGAAATAGTAGTTGCTGTTGTGGTAATATTTGCCGGTAATCCTGTAAATACGATCGGCATGTTAACTAACATATTAGCATTAGTTGACACTGTGATTAAGTTTGTACTTGTTGTTACAGCGGATACTGGAATAGTTGTTCCACTAGCTGTAATATCTGTTGTCAAACCAAGTCCGCCGTAAATACCATAAACAACCGCAGTCATTGCACCAGTAGCAGTACCGCTAATAGCAAATACTGAACCAAGATAGGTAGTGCTAATCGTAAATTGAGTCGAACTCAATACTTGTTTAATATAATATGTGCCAGCTGTCAGATTGCCTAGTAACGGTCCAGTAATTGTGATAGTTAGTCCAGGAACAAAACCGCTAGTAGTACCAGCTGTAATTATGTTATTATATGTGGTTCCATTTAATACAACACTAGTAGTTACGCTGATAATACTTGTAGTTGTTGTAGCGGCTGACTGGTTATAGTTTAGCAACCAATTAGTACCACTACCAGCAACAATACTAGTACCATTAGCAATACCGGTGCCACTTAATTGCATACCAACTGCAATAGTTCCGGTTACTGCGCTGTTAACTACTAGCTGTGTTCCAGTAATTGTACCGTTAAACGTTGCCACTGTTGCAGGTTGTCCAGAAATCTGCGCGACCATTTCGTCAATAACAGTTTGAGTTTGTACAACTGATCCGTTTGAGGCAAGTATTTTAACACGCTCACCGATAAATCCAAGTGAGCCATATGTTGAGTCTGCAAGGCTAGTGTGTAACGTTGCCACCGAAGGAACTAAACTATTATATAAACGTCCACATTGAATACTTTGGAAGTTGCCTCCAAACAATACATCGTATGCTAGTGCTGAAACTACATATCCTGCGTCACGATTTGTCAATGTTAGAATAGGGCTTTCATTTTGATAGAACCGTGTTACCCATGATTGAGCATCGTTAGCTACTTCACTTGCTCGGAATTGAATAGCATCAAACGATCCTTTGTTTGCTGTTGTTGCTAGTGCGTATGCTCCAGATGTTACTGGAGTAATTGCTAATGTTGAGCCAGTAGCTGTTGCTGTTTGACTTACGCTAACAGTCCAGCTCAATCCAGAACCTGCTGTAATATAAGTGCCTGCGGCTACTGTACCGCCTGTGACAATTTGTCCAATTTTAACAGTGCCAGTTACTGAGCTAACAGTTAATGTAGTCGAGCTGATAGAACCTGTAAATGTTGCCGCGGATGGGTCAGGAGTTCCATTATCGAGCCAATATCGGATATCAGCAATACGAGCTTGAGCAAATGCCGCTGCCGCCGCAGATCCTGCTGTTCCTGTTGTATATTGTGTAGTTGTGTTTCCTGAGCTACGAGTAACTGCTATCTTCTGAACAATTTGTCCAAGAATAACTGAAAGTCTACTCATTGTTTCTTGCACACCAATCAAATACGGTGCAACTATTTGAGGAGTGTTCAAGCTATAGTATGAACTTCCAGTAATTAATGATTGACTATTACTACCATAAGTCATATCATAGGAAATTGAATCAAGAATGTAAGTTAAGTCACGTAATGTTTCTGCTTGATAGGTTGCACTGTAAGAACTCCATTGTGCCGCACCTGTTAAGTTAGGATTGGTATTTAAGAAACTTACAATTTCATCTTTGATAAACTGGTAGTTGGCTTGTATTAATGTTACAGCGTCACCGTAATTTGCTAGATATGAAGAGTTATATCCAGTAACAGTTGGCCTAACAATGTCTGGTTGTTGAATTAATCCTTTAGGATAGTTTGGATTTGTTGGGCCAGTGATTACCGCTCCGCCTGCAAACATGTCTTGAATAATTTTAGTATTATTAACTACAAGATTAACAGCTGATGTATTTCCTGTATCGCCTGCAGGTAATGTTTTTACCTGCGTTGCTGTATTAGGAAATGTTGTTCCTGTAGTAGTAGGTGTTATTGTATTATTAGCTACTAAATCAGATACTATTGATCGAATACGATTTAGTGCTGTTGAAGTCTTCGGTCTATCGTTGCCCATATATGTTTGCGGGCCTGCAACCTGAACAATAGTGCTACGTAATTCGTCACCAACAACCGCAGTGTCAATTGGAATTACGATAGGACCGTATTCGTTATATGTACCAGTTTTTAAATATATCGTTGTATGTGGTCGAACTTCTTGAGGGCTGTTGCCATAAGTACCTGCAGTTAGTGCGCTGGTAATAATACCTAGTAAGTTCTGTGCTGTTGTAACAGCGCCGCTTTCTACTGACGATGTAACAACTGTGGTAGTATTTTGAATAGCTTTAGTACTAATGCCATTTAATGTTTGATAGTTGGCAGCTGGCGCAGAATTAGACATTACTGCTGGGAATAATGTGTCTTTTAAGTAAGAAAGACTTCCTGCAAATGCTGGGGCTTGTTGTGCAGTACCAGTACCAGTAAAACTTGTTAAGGTTTTAAAATATGCTTTTGTAGCAGTAGTACTATACAAATTGCCACCGTGTGTTAGGTCAAATATAATACCATCAATTACTGTTCCTGCATCGCGTTCTGCTTTACTTTGTGTGTATTGGAATGAAGCAGTTGATGCCACTCCGCTACTAGGACTAATAGTTTTAGTAATACCACTTTGGTATGCATCACTAATAGTAAAAGTTAAACCGTTTGGGATAGTATTTACATAGTAAACTTGCCCGATAACGACTCCTGCTGTTGCCGCTGTGAATGCGATAGGCATTCCAAAATACATATTGGCAGTAGTTGTCTGACTTGTAGTACTTGTTCCGCCAACAATAAATGTGTTGCCTGATGCACTTGATCCTGTTACATTATACGAATATTGATTTTGAAGATAGTTATTAACTTCCTTCATCATAAATTGTTTGTTAACTGCTAGTGCTAACCCAGCGTTTCTATTTAAGTATCCAGCTTCAATTTGGTTAGCGGCATACAACAGAGTTGCCCACGGTTTATCTAAAGTTAGGCCTTGGCCATTTCCAGCTATGTCAGAGCCTGTCGGTGCAACATACACTATGTTTTGAAGTTCGCCATAGTATTTCCATGCTGGTCGATTGCCGTCAACTCGTAGAACTTGTCCGTCTGTTCCTATTGGTAAACGTGTTGCGCCATCGGCAGCGTAGTATACCATGTCGCCTTGCGTAGTTAGCGCACCGCTATCTGCACCGCTAGCTAAAATATTCCAATATGTACCGCTGTCAGTAATAGGATCGTTTACACCAGTTGAACCAATGTGAGTACTAATACAGATGTAGCTACTATTTCCATAGTAAACAGCATCACCGATAACATAAGTAATACCAGTTTTCCATGTTGCCGCATATCCTGTAGACACAGTAACAGTACCAATAGGACCTGTTCCGCCTCCACCAGTAATAGTTGCTACTTTGACTACTAGGTCGTTACTAGGACTTGCTCCGCCTAATGCGCTGCCTAAAATCTTTAGTGTATCGTTAACTGTATATCCAGTTCCAGCAGTACTGCCAATAATTACTGAATATGCAGTACCGGTGCGTGTCACAGTAAATGTTGGACTACCGGTGCCGGTTGCCGCTACATTGCTACTAGCAACGTTGGTGTATGTGGTATTTGGTGCTGAAGCCCAACGAATACCCGAGCTTAATTGTCCCCAATTAGAGTTAGGTGGTGCAGATGCTGAGTTGTCTGCTTTTGCCACGTAGGTGTATCCACCTACCGTTACGACATTACCGATCTTGTAACTTGTACTATTACTCCATTCGCCTGAATATACTAGACCAGAAGTAAATACTTGCCAATATGCTGTGGCCGTGCTTGGAGTTTGTGGGCTTGATGCTCCGCTGTTTTGCACTGCGGTATATGTGTATCCTCCGTAGGTTACTACATCGCCTACTTGATATTCATTTGCGGCGCTCCATGATCCTTCAAACTCAAAACCGTTAACAAATACAGCAAAATTTCCAGTGTTAATTGCAGTGCCAGTTGATGTGTGGTATGTTGTACAAATCCATAAATCGGGACCAAATTTAACAACATCATTTATCTTGTAGCGTACACTACTGCCACTCCAGTCGCCTAAATATGTAATGCTTTGATTGAAGGTATCCCATTTGTTGCTGTCAAGTTCTAGGCCGTCACTAGCAGTAGCCGCACTGGTATGTTGAGTTTTACAAACATAACTGCTGCCTCCGTAGTAAACTAAATCACGAACCTTATATCGTGTGCTGGTAGTCCATGCACCTAACCATTTAAATCCTGCAGAAAATGTATCCCACTTACCTAAATCATCTTCTAAATAAGTTTGACTAGTATGTGCTGTTTTACAAATGTAAACAGTAGCTCCCCATACTACTATATCACCTAGGTTATAGTAAGTTGTTGCGGCCCATGTATTGCGCCATGTTGATCCGTCAGCAATTAGATTCCATTTAGTAATACCAACTCCGCCTGCCGCATCTGTAGCAAATCCCGAAGTTGCATTTGTTGAAGTATGCGTAATTACACAAATGTATGTTTTTCCGCCGTTAGTAACAACGTCATCGACTACATAGCTACGATTTTGTGCCCAAGCACCTTGGTATACAAACTTAATTCTACCTAATTTAAATTCTGCCATTTTATATCATCCTCTGATAGTATTTATCTTTGTTGTATTTCTTAGAACTTATATCACTTACTACGGCGTTTCATAAACATATTAAATGCTGGTATGCCGCCATCTACGCCTCGGCTAAAGTAAACTTTATTAAGCATTTTAATTCCAGATCCAGATAATCCCGGAGCCACTGTTGATTTCATAAAGTTTGGACCTCCGACATATACGGTTCCTGCAATAAAGTTACCGGTAAATGTATTTGCACCGCCTGCGCTTAATCGTCCTGTTAAGAAAGATTTAATTGCTCGCTGTGTTGGAATTATTGCATCTGAGTTGGCTGCAAACGTCACGTCTGTGCTAAACTGATTAACAACTACACTTGAGCTACCGACAGCAATTCCGCCTAGACTCAAAGTCTGTAGACCTGTTAAACCAAACTGTGTGGCACTTAATGTAACAGTACCAGTGGCCTGTTGTACTCCAAATAATCCGCCAACTGCAAAGTTACCGTTTTCGTCAGTACTTGAGTAGAACACATGTCCTTGATTTGTTTCAACTGCCTGTTGATTTGTTTTAGCTCCCTCTGGATCAACGTATGGATAATTAGCAGTGGCCTTATTACCCGTTCCAACTAGTAGGAAGTCATGATTGGTTACACGACATTGACTGTATAGTTGACGCAATTCAATTGCAGTGCCGTTGGTTGGACTTCTTGCAGTTGTCATTTCTGGGGATATTTGTATAGTGGCTTCAATAAACGGTGCAGTAGTTCCAAACACTGCCGATGCACTAGTAACCTTATAAACTTGATCGTTGCCGGCAATTGACAAGTTACTACCCACCAACGGTACTGATGCTAAATTCTTAACAATTATATTTAAACCTATTTGGAAGGTATCTGCAAAACCATTTCCAGTAATTATTACCACCGTTGAGGTTGTACTATACCCTGTTCCTCTATTAACAAATGTTGGATTTCCCAGTGCTCCATTTCCAAGTCTTGGAGTCAGTGTTGCATTTACAGATACGTTGTAATCTATTAAATTAACACTGGGTGCCGATGTGTAATTAGAACCGGTTTCCCATAATGCTAGTGCAGTAATTACTCCTGAACTAATAGTTACTCTGCCTTGTGGTCTTGCACCCTCGTAGATTACTGTTGCATTTCCTGCCGCGTTGCCGTCGCCAGTTAGCGTTGCAAAAATACCAATATTAGAATTATTAAATCCAAAAGTTATTGAACTGATACTGCCGTAAGTTAGAGTTCGCTGTTTCCAATAAATGCCGTGTTCACTTACATACGCTAATGATCCATTGGAATTTACCGCAACAAATATGCCTTGGCCGTAACTTATGTTTGTAGCCGACATATAAATTAATGATTGATACCAGTTAACACCATCAAAGCTATATGCTGAGCGCAGGCCTGCTCCACTTTGTATTGCTACAAATTTGTTATTGCCGAAAGTTATACTAGTATATGCCGGAGCGCCTACATTAAATGTTAGACCATCTGTAGAACCTGCGCCAGTTGATATTGGGTTGGTTCCTTGAATAGCATTAATGTAGGTAGTTGCTAGAGTAAATGTTGACTTTCCATTAGTTGCGCTGATATAATATGTGCCATTGGTGATAGTTCCCTGGCCACCTCCAGCAGTTAAAGCGCCCGATACTACTACACTTTGACCAATAACTAATTCTGTAACAGTTGACGTTGTGCAAGTAAATTGTCCTGCTGATCCAATAATTGTAACGCCACTTAATGAAGTATTTTTAGTAGGTAGTGTTGACAAGTTCCAAGTAACGCCGTCGGGACTCCATGCTGTTTGTCCGTTAGTATTAATTGCAACAAATATTCCAGTACCGTATGCTAAGTCTGCCCATCTTCCAGTTACACTGCCTATGTTAGTACTGTTGTTTATATCGTCTAAATGCATTAATAATACAGTGTTTGCATCTGTTGTGAATGCGGTTGCTGTTGGTGTAAATGTAGTTGTATATCTGCTAACTCCGCGACTAATTCTTATTTCATCAATATAACCAGTTGCAAGAGTTGCGCCGGTAAACGATGCTCCTATTCGTATTGGTCTTTCTGCATAAGTGTTAGCATCTGTATAGGTTGTAGCGGTTAATGTACCGTTAACAAACAATCTAGTTGTTCCACTAGCTCTTGACACAGCTACATGATTCCATGCACCTGCTGAACAACCATTACTAGATGTAATCTGATAAGCACCAAGAACAAATAATCTTATATTTCCAGAAGCATTCATTTCTAGATAAATGGCCGCTTCGTTAGCGATACTTCGTTGATCAATTAGTATTTGTTGTGTACCTAATGCAGTTGGTCTCCAGAAAAACTCAATAGTAAAATCTTCTTTATTATATGCAAATCGTGCATCGCTATCTACTGTTACATAATCTCCAGTGCCGTCTAAGAACAAACTAGATATACCAAATTTCTGCTGTGCAGTTGATAATTTTGCGTCGCCTGACACTGTTACTGGTGTGCTACTTGGCAAACTAGTTGCAGTCCAAGTCAGTCCCTGATTTGCTGAATATGCGGCTCTAGTATTATCACTACTAATTGCTACAAACACTCCGCGGCCGTAGACAATTTTGCTCCAATTACTGTTTGATGGTAATGCACTAGTTCTCCAACCTTGTCCGTTTGAGTTAGAATACGCAACTACCGAGGCGCCTCCTGATGTTGTGCCCAATGCAGTCCAATAGAAATTTCCGTAAGCAATGTCACTCCATGCTGTTACAGATGCAGGTAATGTGATTGAATTCCAAGTACTGCCATCAAGCGATCTTGCCGCACGACTGCCAGTTGTTGGTATTCCTATGAAATAGTTATTTCCATAAGCAATACTAGCAAATGATACTCCCGGATCCAACGGAGTTGTTACTGTGCCAGTTGATTGCGAGTATCCTGGCGAACTAAATTGAGTTCTAGGTTCAATAAAATACGAACTAGTAGAATCAAGGAATGAAGATACTGGGATTCCGGGGTTAATGTTATCCCATCCGCTTGCGGCCATTTGCATATTTCCTACACCAGTTGATAATGTTATAGGTGTACCTGCTTGCGTTGTACTAATTGATAGTGTTGGTCCAGCAATGTCTTGAGTTATTGCTGTTATGTAGTATACAGTATAAGAATTAACACCGCCAAACAAGCTAGTTGAGAATGTGCCGTTCATTGTGCTGATATTTCTAACACTGTGTGTAACAACAAGTCTAGTACCAGTACTAGTTAAGGTCATAGATCCTGTGCCAGAACCTAATGTTAATGCTTCAGGGCAAGTTCTTGCCAGTATCAACCCTGCTTTATTAGTTAAAACAAATGTATTTGTTTTATCTGCACTAATAGTAATCTCTTTTGTAACTGCATTAATTGTCTGAATATAATATACTGTTTCAGGAACAATATTACCAAATGTTAGTCCTGCACGAATGCCACTAAACACAATTGGATTACCCACTATCATACCAGTTACGCTTGTCATGGTAACTAAATTAGTGCCAAACTCTGTATTAGTTGCAGTGGTTCTAATAATACTTTCTGTAATATTAAAACTGTTAGCATCCACAATTTTACTAATATAGTATTTTGTTCCCGGACTAATAGCCGCGTCAAAAATTACTCCAGAAAATACAATTGGATTAGTTGGAATTAAACTGGTTGTGGTAGCTCGTACGGTGTTAGTTGTCCCGCCAATGGTTTCTACTGAAGTTAATGTAACCCTGTTTGTAGATATTGTAAAATTATCTGTATCAATAATATCATTAATATAATAATTTGTACCTAGAGTCACTCCGCCTAATGCTACGCCTGTAAACTGAATATTAATGTTTGGAACCATGTTTGCAGTCGGAGCTTGAATATATCCTGAGTATCTTGGATATGTCATTGTCTGCGAGCCGCTGACTACATTAGTTAATTGTATAGGGTTGCCTGCAAGTTCAGTTGATAATTGAATTAAATTATTAACATAATCAATTGTAGTAATATAGTATTCAAACCCTGCGGTAATATTAAAATCGCCAGTACCAAATGTAACTACCATATCTACAGCCAAACTTGCTGTAGGAACACTGATAGTATTTACAGACCCACCCACGGTTGCTGTAGCAACTACAGTGCCAATAGATGTTGCTGTTCCAGTTGTTGTGTAATAAGTTGGAATAAACTGAACTGCTTGATTAACATATAAATTGCTTAGATCAGTACCCGATGTCAACGTTAGTTTATTAAGAGCGGCAGTTGCATTATAAGTTGATGCAACAACGTTTACTGGATCCACACTTTCTTTTAACACTAGTGCTGTTTTAGCACTAATACCGTTGGCATCGAGTGTTCCGCCAATATTATAATATGAGATAAATCCATATTGGCCGGCTCCTGTTCCTGCGCCAATAAACACACGCATACCTAGATAATTATACAATCCTTGGTCAGTAGATGCAAGTTTAATAGTATTTAAACTTCCGTCTTGAGCGGTATTTAAACTTGTAGCATATCCTGCGCCACCGGTAAACCCGTTACTGTCTGTTATAATTCTACTGTTGAATACTGCTCGACTACGAGTTTCATCTCCTGATAATATGGCATTTACACCAGCACCAACAACTTGAAAGTTTGCGTATGCTGTAAATCTATTAGATGTTGTTTCTAAATAAAACTCAGGAATTGGACTTGTTCCTGATATTTCTAATTGTGATCCGTAAATAATTGAGTAAGTATTAGCTATCGGTGCATTGGCTCCTTGCGGGAATACTTTAAACGTTAACGTATTGTTTACTCCGGTTGAATCGTTCACCGCTAGCCATACTCTATACCAGCCTGCTGATAAAGTTTTTTGTGCTCCGTATTGTGTCGGAAGTGTGCCACCGTTGGCGCTGTTTGTAAGGCTTGTTCCGGTGTACGGAGTTACTGTTTGACTAGAAACGTTATAGGTAATACCGCTAGTAACTGTAGTGGTTCCGGAAAATACTGCTTGAATATCAAGGCTTGCTGATGTTCCTGCATATACATATAAACTCAATGTATATGATTGTGTAGTTCCTTCGGGAACAGTTCCTGCAACTCCTGAAATATTAGAAATTCCAGTTCCTGCTAAATCACCTACAACAATAGTTAAATCATTTGCTATGATTCGTCCGCCAAGATCTGCTCCACTAATTTTAATAGTATTTCCTGTTTGATATAGTGAGCCAGGTGTAACCACTGTTGCTAGATACCCTGTAGGAGTTACTGTTACATTAAATGTTGCTCCGGTTCCTGGAGCACCGTCCTGTGTTACTCCTTCTATGTTAGTATAAGTATATCCTCCAGGATTAATTGAAACACTTTGTTGAATATATCCTGTTCCCGGAGTACCAGTTGACCCAGTTAATAACCATGCTTCTGTGTAACCTGTGGGTGCAATACTATTTTTAGTAAATGACAAATTAGCATCATTGGTCCATGTGGTAAGAAACTCGTTACTATATTTTAACATGTTGGTTGATGGGCTGTAATACCCAGATCCAGCATTGTTATAATTCATCTTTAATAATTGGTCTGTGGTGCCAAACGCACTAGTAACACTGGCTTGTACCTGCTGTGATTGATTATTTACAACTCCAGTTAATGGGACTTCTGTTAGATCGTATCCTTCAGCAATAACACCAAAAGTACCGTATGAACTGTTACCGTTGGCTGAACGAATACGTCCACCTGCCTCGGCAAAATATCCAGCATAAGCATAGTATGAGAACACACTAATAGCTTCTGTAATAGATCCAGGACCTGTACACCAGATACCAATACCATCGCTTATTACCATAGTGTAGTCATTAGATACTATAGACTTGCTTCCGCCGTTGTGTAAGTACCCATCAATTTTGATTCCAGTTGCTCCGTCACCAAATACTGTAACGTTTTGAATATAAGGACTCTTGCGAATAATCCATACACTAGTATCGTTAGGGCCTGTTCCGGGGTCTAAACTTGTATATGCGCCGCCTGTTGGGCGAGCTGTTTCATATTCGTTATTTGCAGTTAAGGTTCCCTTCAACCCAAAGAATGACATGTTACGAATACCGGTGCCGTTACGTAATAAGAACATGTTCTTTAAACAATCGCCTGCATAAACCAGCATGTTACCGTTACCGTTTTCAAATTCTACTAAAGTTCCGCTTGCAGTAAATGTTCGAAGCACACCATCCGATGTTGCATTAGAGGCAACAAATACATACCCATTAGCTAAAGGGTTGCCAACACATAAGGTAATACTAGAAATACCGTTAACTGATTGTGCAAAAGAAAATACACGAGTGTTGACTAGAATTCCAGGGCCGGCCAACGACATGCCTACTAATAAATTTGTAATATTGGATACGTTTGTTAATACGTTACTGCCAACACTAGTACTACCTGTAAAACTAAATGTTGGGCCATCATTTATTTGCAATGTTGTGCTGGTAATACTGCTGCCAATAACATAATATGTTTTTCCAGAAGTTACGCCGCCAAATGTTGTACTTGCATTGTTTACAAAGGGACTGATAAATTGCAACGGCATTTGATCCGTTAGCCCAATGGTACTGTTAACTTCCATTCTATTTGCTGTTGTTGGATTTCCTGTTGAATAAGTCTGCGTACAAAATAATGTTTTACTTATAGCAGGCCTTACTACGGCACTGCGTAATTCGTCGCCAACAATTGCCACGTTCTCCGGAACAACAATTGGTAATAATTCCTCGTATGTTCCAGTTTTAACAAAAATGGTAGCAGTTATACCGGTGTTAGATCCTGGAACTAGGTAAGTATTTTGATTTGTTAGTGCTGTTGTAACAATACTCATTAAACTTGAGATATTACTAGTAACTCCAAATTCTACAAATAAAGTGTTAATAATTACTCGGTTGACATAGCTTAACGGTGGCACATTATTTAAAGTTTGATAACTAGTTATTGCATTATTTTCTACAACAGCCTGCATTAGTGTTAACAAATAATTAAGTGCAGGAGAGTAATAGATAACCGATGCGGCAGTTAAACTGTTTATAAATTGTGTTTTACTTCCATAAAAGAAATATGATAGTGTGGCTGCAACGGTTTGACTGTTGCCGCCTCGCTTCAAGTCGTACATAATCGCATCAATAATTCTTTCAGCATCGCGTAGTGTGTAATTTACGTCCCACAAACTGTCTGGACTAAATGGACTAATACTTTGACTCATTTGATAACGCATCCACTCAAGCATCTCTGCAACCATCCAAGATTTATTTGCTGTTAATATTGTAATGGCATTTGGAAAATAAAAACCTCGAGTAATAGTATCGCAGGCATACTTGATAGTTGCCCAGGGTTGATCCCATGTAACTCCGTAATGTACAGAATCAACTCCAATATTGTTATCAACATAATACACTGCGGGTATTACATTTAATTTTCTCCAGTTGGGAAGATCTGTAGAAACTCCTAATACATAAGTGTCGATCTCACCTAGTGTACTAGTGATAGCCAACGCTGACGGTTTTCCGTCTTTAAATGTTCTTAAATCTCCCTGTATAGCTATCGAATTATTAGGATCGTGGGCGATTAATAGTACCCAATATGCTGAAGTATAATCGGTATCAGGTCTATAAGCCGTTGAATGACCTTTTACACAAGTATATGTTCCGTTTGCCCATGATACTACATCTCCAACAGCATATGATGCTCCGGAAATCCAACGGTTGGCCCATTTCTTGCCAGGTATTAATACAGACCAGTATGCTGAATTAATTCCTAAGAAATTTAATAATTGATTTTCAGCAAGTGTGCCGTCAATGGCTTTTGACAATGTAATAGAATTAAATGATCCAGTAATTGTTGATGATGCTACTACTTGGCTAGTGTTAACGATCCATGAAGTTCCGGCACCGGATATAATATATGCGCCTAAAATTCCATTGATTGACATACCAACTCTAAATGTGCCGGTTACTGTTCCGCCTAACGATAATAAATTACGGCCAACTGCTGTTACTGTAGTAGTTCCTGACCCGTATACTCCCGGATCGGCTGTATACGTTAAGGTAATACTGGTAGTAGTGCTAGCTGTACATGCTACAGATGCATTATATCCTATGTTACTGTTTCCAGCTATTGTATATTGTATTCCGGTCTCTGGTGCAGTTGCCTGTGTTGGAATTGCAAATGTTACTGAATAAGGTCCGCTGCCAGTTTTGCTGGTGAAAGAACTGATGGTTATTGGATTTAATGCAATGGTTGATCCGGTAGCTGATGCAGTTGTTGAAGTAACTGTTGAAACTCGCTGACCGCTAAAAATATTATCGCCAGCCACTGTCATTCCAGCAACAATATTTGCGGTGGAAAGAAGAGTTAGTGTTGTTGCTGAACTACCTACAGATACATACGTACCGATAGTTGTGCTAGTATTGGGATCTTGAGCAGTACTGTTTGCGGTTGCTTCGTATAACACTCCGTTACGTGCTACTAGATCGCCAGGTGCATAACTTGATCCGGCACTCCATGTATTTCTTACAGAGTAGCCGACATTAAATAATCCCCAGTTAGCTGAAGCAGTTGCTGGATTATTATTTGTATTGTTTGCTGTTTTGCTAATGTATGCATCACCGCCATAAACAACAGCGTCGCCAAGTTGATACGTTGTGCCAGAAGACCAAACAAGATCAAACATTTGACCGGGTATCCACATTGTCCAGTTCGCTGGTGTAAACGTAGAATCAGTATTATAAGTTGAGCAACGATAGATATTGCCATCGACTTTAACTAGATCGTTTAATTTATATCTTGTGTTAGATGCCCAGTTGCCTTTATATTCAACACCAGAGTAGTAAACAATCCAACTGGCTTGATTAGCTTCTAATCCAAGAGCAGGGCTGGCATTACTAACGTGGTTGGCAACGCATTTATAAACAATTCCGCCCCATCGAACAACATCATTAACTCCATACGCAGTATTTGAAGCCCATTGGGGTTTCCATCCATCAAACTCGGCATATACTGACCAGTTGCCAGCATCTGCTAAAAATGTAGAACTAGTATGTGTAGTTGCACAGACATAAACTCGTCCGCCAAAAATTACAATGTTGCCAGTGCCGTAGGCGTATCCGGTTGTCCATGGACCAATCCATGTTTTACCTTCAATTAATAGCTGCCAACGAGGAAAAGTATTATTTAGATCAGTATAGAAATTTGCATTTGAGGTATGCGGTTCCAAGCAAGTATATGCTTTTCCGTCTTTAACAACTACATCGTCTCGGCCGTACGCTGTGTTTAGAGCCCATGTACCTGCCCATGTATATCGTAGTCTACCTATCTTAAATTCTGCTGCCATGTTATATTTTTCCTTATCTCTATTACTTATCTATTTGTTTTAACTCACAATTTGATCTTGCGTGTATGTATATACTTGATTAATTCTTACCACTAGTTCGCCATTAGCATTTATGTAATAATAACAATTTTTTCCGTCAAATCGATATTGATCAAATGTTAGATTAGGGTAAGGGCGACTATGATCTTCTGCTAGTCTGCCGTCAAAAAAATCAATACCATATTCAAATTGTTCAAAGTTTCCGCTATTTGGTCCGGGGGCATTTAATGTAATAGTATCAAAGTCTTTTAATTGATCTATCTTGCTAAAAAATACTGTTCCGCTTTCGTCTCTGCGTAGTCCGTAAAAAAATCTAGGATTACCTTCACCCAAAATATCATTTAAACTAATTTCACCGCCTGCATAATAACTCATAATCTTTTCCTTTAAACTATTTCAACGTAGCTCATAACCAAATCTAAACTACTATCAAAGTTTGCACTTATTTTAATTGTTGTAGATGGGCCTAATACCAATTTCTCGCCGCCGTTGACTACTCGTAAACTTTGATTGGGCGGCACAACAACCTCTTTAATAAAAAATGCAGTAACCGGACTTCCATTGTTGCCGGTCGGATCTGTTAATTTAATACTAGCCAGCACAATACCATTGGTCATATTAGTTAAACTAAGACCAATAACAGTAGTTTTTGCATTTGCTCCTGTGGTTAAGATAGTAGACTCCACTGTCCCTAATCCTGCTTTTAATACGTTTTTAAAATTCGTTGCCATGTTATATTATCCAAAAATTATAGCGGACGCAATGCCCAAACTTTCTGCTTCCGATGCTGTTACTCCGCCAACTGTTCCTGCTATACCTGTCCAAGATGCTCCGGTATAGACTTCAACCCTGCCGTCTGTAGTGTTATATCTAACCATGCCTGCTTCTACTATACTAGGACGACTGTTTGCATCACCGACTGGGATAACGAATCCGCCAGTGCCGCCAATTTTAAAATATCCAGTTCCAGTATTTGATATTTCAGTAATACTATCAGCTATAATATTAGTTATCAAATTTCCTCGGACTTCAAAATTACCTGTACGGACGGTTGCATCTAATACTAAATCTGCACCGTTTATTGTAGTAATAGTGTTCCCGTCAATTTTAGTATTTGCAATCTGAGCATATCCGGTCGTTGTTAATGTACCTGTTATGTTAGTGTTGCCAGTTTGTGTAAAATCGCCAGTTTGTGTATAGTCACCAACATGCCCAATTGTTCCAGCTACTGATACTTCTGCTAAATTTGTAGTTCCGTTAACTGTTAAATCTGTTGTTATCTCAACATCGTTTGATGGTATTGATATTATGCCGCCGGTAGTAGCTTCAAGTACTAGATCTGTAGCTAGGCCAACTGATGTTATTGTATTACTGCTGATATTAACATTGCCAACATTTATTTCGTTAGTATATAGATATTTCCATCTTAGGCTATTACTGCCCAAGTCGTATGTATTGTCAACGCTTGGTAATAGATTACTATCTACCCCGGCAACAAAACTAACAGTGTCAGTTGTTTGATCACCTACTTGAATATTGCCGCCTATGGTTACATTTCCAACAACTGCAAGGTTGCCTGCAATGTTTACATTATTGGCAAAATTGATCTGATCACTAGCACTGATAATGTTTATAGGTCCGGTAGTACTGCTAAATGTATTACCAGTAAGTCTTAAATTACCGGTTTCAATTTTTACGCCGTCAATATAAGTAGTATTTCCACCGCTGGTAAATGTTACGCCAGTTTCTGATTGGATATTAAAACTGCTAGTAGTAAACTGTACTGTACCAGCTTGTTGGTTAACATAAAATAAATCACCGATACGGAAATCGCCCTTATGGTCAACTGAACTATAATAGATCTTTGCGCCACCGGCTTCTGTTATTTCGTTGTCTTGAACTACATAGGTTACATCATTGTCACTGCGTTTACCGGTACCAATATAGGCCAAGTTGTGTCCTATTAAGTAAGCAACAACGCCTAGGCCTGTTCCGTAAATGCCATAGTTACCGTAGACTGTAGCAGACCCAATAGCACGAACCTCAACACCAAAGTCACTGTAGTCAACTAGATCAATCTTAGTTGCTGTTGCACCATTTGTACTGTTACGTACATCTTGTATTACGACAGTTTCATCTAAGAATGTAGTTGCGTTATTTGTGCCATCAAAGCGACTTAAGAAAACAGTATATACATCGTTTGGCAATATGCCTGCCGGTACTGTAAAGTTAGTAGTATAACGTGCTACACCTTTTGATATTCTTACATCATCGATGTAACCATAGAATGCAGTAGTGCCATCAAAACGTGCGCCAAGTGTTAATGGTCCTTGGATGTAGGTATTGTTATCAGCGTAGGTTGGGCCGCTTTGTGTACCGTTAATAAAAATTCGTGTGCTTGTTCCATCACATGCTAGAGCAACATGTGTCCATGTATTCAATGGTATTGCGGCAGCACTTTCTAATACTGAAGCACCGTTTACAGCTAAACGTAATGTGTTAGTTGTTGTTTGCAAATAAAATGCTGGTTGAAAAGATGGACTACTAGTTCTAAAATCAAATATTATTTGATTAGCACTTGGATTAGCAGTATTGTAAATCCATGCTTCTAGGCAAAATGCACTAGTACCAAATGCAAAATCATTGTTAGATTGCACAAACACATAGTCTGTAGTACCATCTAATGCAAGACTAGCCGATCCCCATTTCTTAATACTTGTAGAAAGTTTAGCATTGCCAAATGCTGTAATAGCTTTTCCGCCGCGGTCATATGCTGTCACTAATCCGTTAACTTTTCCAGTTAGATAAATTTTTCCGTCGGTATCTTTACTGGCAATAGTTCCGCTGGCTAATACTGTAACCCCGTCATTGTCATAATAGCTGACAGTATCGCCAACGTTAAATGTTCCTGTGGTGCCGCTTAGACGAAGTGCTGTTTTACCTGCGTTAGCAAAGCCTGTTGCTCCGCTGTATAAGTCCATGCCTTTGTCAGCAAAATAACTAAACGAATTTAACCACTCAACACGAGTTCCGTTAGTTGCTATTAGACATTCTTGATTTGGAGTAAAAAATGTTACAGAGTGAAATAGGCAAGCGGCTTCTTTGCTTAAAATGTTAGCAACACTACCATCAAGCAGTACGCCCTTACCAGCATCGTTGCTGTCAAAACCGTATGGATCGCCAGCACTAGTTACACTACCTCTGCTGATAACTGTGACGTTTCTAACATAAGGACTTCTAGTAGTTACTGTAAGATTATTAGCAAATCGAAAAGCATAACCTGTATTGTTTGTGCCGTTGTATCTATAACCTGTAATAGTTAAGTCTTCAACAGTTGTTTCACCATTTAATAAAAATGCATCTTTATCAATAGTAGCTACTGTAGGTTGGATAGTTACTGATCGTAGACTTTCGCCTTTAACTACTACACCAACTGGCACAGTTAACGGAAATATTTCAGTGTAAGTACCTGGATATAAGAATACAGTATCGCCTGCAACAGCAACAGTAAGTGCTTTCTTTAAGCTGGCAAATGGATCGTTTTGATGTGTACCAGTGTTTGTATCGGTACCGTTAGTAGCAACATAATATAACTTGCCTTGACGTAGAGTTAACTGTATTCCGTCAACTGTTAAATTGTCAGTTGCAATAGCATCGCTGTGTATTGTATCAACCCAAATATCTGCCCAACGTTTACTGCTAGACCCTAGAGTAAATGTATTGTCAGTATTTGGAATTATATTACTGTTAATGTCAGCATTGAAAACAATATTATCTGTATTTGCATCACCGATAGTAATGTCACCGTCTGCTGTTATGCTGCCGGTTGCGTGAATATTTCCGTGTACTGTGGTATCTGCAAATACTTCAACAGTTCCTGCACCATCAGGGCGTAGTTCTAAATTAGTACCAGCAGTATTAGTTGAAACAATATTACCATCAATGGTAACTGCATCTATTTTAAGTTTATTTTGATATACAATTGCCGCACCGTTAAATCCTGTTAGATTTAAAATGCCTGTTGAACTATTAACTGTATTACCAGAGATGGTAATATTGCCAACATCTAAGTTGTCAGTTTCTAGATATGTTGTTCTTGTTGTGCCGCTTACTTGTAGGTCATGTGTAGGACTATCGGTATTGACGCCGATACGCATGTTATTAACATCGAGATATAGAAGGTCTGTCTCAAACGCTAAATCGACTCCGTCACGAAGCAGATTAGCCTTTAAGAGCGGACCCGAAATGCGACCAATGGACATGCGCTCTCCTAATGACCCCGTGTTTCACGGTTAACCACCTTACATTGCGGGTTTACCACAGTTTGATATCGGGGATTTATTGGTCAAATCCCTCAGTAATATTATTTATCTGTTTATAGATTTAGCCCAGGATTAGACCCCATACACTAAGAGTAGCTTCAACTTCTTCGTAGGATATTTCTGTGGCTAAGCCTCTAGCAGGTATCCAGCCGTTGTCGCCTACTGAGGGATTTCCTGAATAAACTTCTGCGGCAACTACTGGCTCTTGTACAAACTCAATTACCACATTATTGTTAATTCTAAACTGGCCAATTTCAGGTGCAGGTTCTCTGGAAGCACTGTTGCCTATAGGTAAGGCTAGGGCACCCATGTTAGCAAATTTTATATAACCCGATCCTGTGTTTATAAATTGAAGCTTTTTACTTAATACAGGACCGTTAAGTGTTAGTACATCGGTTCCTGATTTAAATGATACATTACCAGTTGCTGATTCTAAATTAATAGCAGTACTTGATAATGTAGAGTTAGATATTTGTATATTTGCAAATGTGGCTCCTGCACTAGCTACAGCGTTGCCTGTTATATCTGTGTTTCCTGTACGAGTAATCGTATTAGGAGTTACTATAAAAGTGTCTTCAGACGATAGCAGAATAGAATTTTCAGTTAAAATATCTACAAGGTCTTCAGTTTGAAGAATTTGATTAACTGTTGCTGTTACTCCGCCAATATAATTTCCAGTGTGTAAAATATTTCCGGTAGTTACTAGATTAGTAAAATAACTATTTTGCAATACGGTTAGAGTATGGTCTATTACTAAATTAGTATTATTAGATTTAATCTTACCTGTAGATGTTAACAAAAGATTTCCGCTAGTTGTAGTTATACCAGTAGGAGATAACGTGACATTTCCCGCTAGTGCAGATACTACATATGTGCCTCTCCACTTTTGATTAGGTGTTGCAGATCCTAAGTTATACGTTCCGTTGGTTTTAGGTAATATGTCACTGGTTATTTCTGAATCAAAATTAACAGTATCGCTGGGTTGATTACCAACAGTTAATGTTCCGCCCACTGTGACGTTTCCGCCAGTATACAAATCTTTAGCGACTTGTATATTTTGTGTTAGATTAACTTCTCCGGTTGCAGAAGCAATGTTAAATGATTGACTCTTAGTTAGTATGTCGTTATTGCGTAATGTAAAATCACCAATGTCTATTTTAGAATAGTCTATAAACGTTTGATCGGGCTCAGCTCCAATAGTTAAACTACTAATACCGGTCACCGAGGCAGAGCTAATATCTATCGATGTTGTGCCGCGATCAAAGTTAACAAAGAATTGATCACCTACTCTGTAGTTGCCTTGTTGGTCTACACTTTGATAATAGATCTTACCATTGTTTAGTTCTACTGTTTCGTTCGCTTGCACAACTAGGGTTCTATCATTGCTAGAGTCTAGTCCTGATCCGATATAACTAAAGTTATACTGTATCAAGTACATTAGGACGTTGGCGCCGTCTGCTACTGCACCATAGTTTCCGTAGACACTAGCACTTGCTATAGCACGAACTTCTGCACCAAATTTAACTCCTAAACTAGCAAATCCTAGTATGCCTGGTGTAGCATATAGGCTGCGATTAGCAAAGTAAGTAAAACTGTTAAGCCACTCTACACGAACACCGTTGGTCATTGTTAGTGCATCAACACCAGGAGTAATAAATGTCACCCTATGAAACAGCATACTAGCTTCGTTGCTAGTAGCATCAACAACCGACCCGTCAACAAGAGCACCTTTACCTGCATTAACTCCGCTAGTAATAACTGAAACGTTTTGTATATACGGACTGCGAGTTGTAATCTTTGCTCCGGCGGCAAAACTAAATGCATAACCTTGAGAAAAATTTGTAACAGTTAGATCACTAACTGCTGTTTCGCCATTTAATAAAAATGCATTGTTGGTATTAGTTCCGCTAGTAGGTTGAATAGTTACTGAGCGTAAACTTACTCCTTTAACAGTAACACCCGCTGGCACTGTCAAAGGAAATACTTCAGTATATGTGCCCGGATAGATATGAATAGTATCTCCGTTAGCGGAAACGCTTAAGGCTTTTGCCACTGTGGCATACGGACTATTTTCGTGATCACCTCGATTAGAATTGTTACCATTAGTGGCCACAAACCATGTTTTGCCAGGTCGAAGGATTACGTTTACACCTGCACTACCAATTGTGTTAGCTATAAGCTCTTGTCCGTTAACTTTAGAGGTATATATGTCTGCCCAACGTTTGCCGCCAAGTGCTAGGTCGCTACCTAATGAATATGTAAGATCAAGATCTGGTATAATACTGCTGTTAACATCGGCATCAAATATCACATTATCGCTGTCAGTATTTCCAAATATTACTGAACCGGCTGCTGTAATATTGCCAGTAGCATGTAAGTTACCAGTGATGTTTGTGTTAGCATAAATTTCTAACGTGCTTGTTGGACGTAGCTCTATTTGAGAGTCTGTGGTTATCGAGTTTATTGCATTACCGGTAATGCTTAAATTAAGAGTTTGTATTTCTTTAGTTGATACATAATCAGAAGCATCCATGATTATTGTACCACTAGTTGCTTTGATTAGGTCGTCGGGTCCGAGTTCTAGATTACCAACATTAATCTTAGGAGCATCGATAAGAATAAAATCAGTACGCAAAGTACCATTAACATACAACTCTTTATTGATAGGAGAGCTGTTAATACTCAGTGTTTTACTTGTGACGTCTAGATAAAGTAGCTGATTTTCAAATCTTAGATCATTACCATCTCGCAATAGATTTGCGTTAAGTAACGGACCTGAAATTCGACCAAGCTGTTTAGACATAGATAATCCCCGGGTACTAGACGTACCTTATAGTATATTTATTGGGATTTGGATTAACGGTCGAAACCGTGTAGCACAGTCACGTGCTTGGGATCTACAGTACCTAACGGAACTGGTCCCTGAAACTGTAAGTAGTAGCCTGTTGGATATGCGGCTCCCGCAAATGTTTGTCCCGTTGTTGCACTACTCAACCCAAGTACAGTAATAGCTACACCTGCTGATTCGTTGGCCACTGTTTGGCTAACTGTGATATCGCTAGCAGTTACATTGGTAATTGTGTAAGTGCCACTGTTGCTGTTACTGCCGGTTACTGTGATAGTTTGGCCAATACGGAATCCACGATCAACCCAATTAACAGTAGCAGTATTAGCACTGCGGATCTTGTTACTAAGCGGACTAGCTACATTAACAAAACTAATAACAGTATCAGTTACACGGCATGGATTTTGTAAAATTACATAGTTAGTTGTGTGTAACTGCATGACGTTTTCAACAAACACTAACAGGTTAGCCCCTGACCATGTTGACTTATCATCAACTAAATCAGTTGTTGGGGGTGCTGGATTTAACGGGCCAAAAATATATTCTTCATCGTCGCCTGTGCCTAAATCCTGTTGCACTATCTGTGTAGATTCTTTATAGCGAAGACTGCGCCATGCGGCACGACCGCCGGCTCCTTGATATACTTCTAATTCGTTAGAAGTTGTATTATATCGTAGTTGTCCTAGACTGGCACTATTAATAGACCCTACAGGATCACCTGGACGCTGAGTTGTAGTACCACGAGGCACACGAACAGCATTAGGAGAGTCTAGTGTAATTTCATTGCTAATTTGTACAGCAACACTATTATCTTTCACATTGCGAAAGTTAAGTTGACTTTTCTTTAAAAACTTCATTAGCTTACTCGCATAGTACTTACTGTAGCCGATACTGCATTGTCTGCAGAGCATGTTGCATGTAGTCTGTCGCCGTCGGTTAATACAAATTTTTCTGTGTCAAATGTAAATGTTTCGCTTGCTGGCAACTCTAACTGTTTAATAACTAAACTTGCATTACTTACTGCGCCGCCACTGGGTACTGCATATACGTTAATCGTTACTGTTGATGCAGAGTAGTTGCAAAATATCACACAGGTAACTGCATATTCTACGTCAGCAGGACATAAAAATAAATTGTCTCCGCCAGTACTTAATGTTTGATTATTGATTGCCATTTTGTGTCCTTAAAATATCATACTGTAGGCTAATGCTTTTCTACGGCTGACTAATTCATCTCTTGTTGTTTCATTATTTACAAAATATATACCTGTGCCGCCAAATGTTTCTGGCTTAGTGTAAAGCACAATACTACCAGGTGCTTGAGCAGGATCTTGGGCGGCTGTTGTAATTTTTAAATTATCATCAATTGTCACTGAGCCAGTTCCTGCGGCTCTTAACACTAGGTCTAATCCAAGGTCAGTTGTAGCTATTGTACCATTTGAAAAACTAAAATTCTGTGTGGTAAATGCATTAACTTTAAATTCAGCATTTATTACACCGTTTATAAGTAATGAAGCTTTGCTTTCTGCTTCACCGTTTTGTGTATCAAACACTTGAAAACGTGTATCGCTACGTGCAATAAAGTTTGGAGGAGTTACATCAAAGTATCCTGCAATCGCACCATTGACCCATTTTACGTTTGGTATTGCTTCTTCATAAGCTATTTGATTTTCTTCTACAAACAGCTTATTATTAATTCTGTCTGCGTAATTGACTACGCCATGTACTGCAATAATAGCAGTGCCTGTTCCTGTTTCGCCAGGATGTGGACTTGGTCCAAGTAAGTTTAAATTTTGATCTTTGTCGTTGGTAGTAATGCTGTTAGTGCGTATACCTGTTAATAGTGTATTTTTTGTTTTGAACGCAAAAGCACCTTGCTTATTACTGTTAGTTTGATTGTCAAACCACCATAGGCTTTCACTGAACAACATCTGTCCAGCACTAAAGACTCCACGACCAATTTCAATGCCAGCTTCACCAGTAGGGGATAAAATTCCGCTACCAGTGGGCTGTCCATTTTCGCCAAGTTGATTATTAATTACAATAATATTGTCAACCATTGATATAGTAGTTGACTCTACTGTTGTAGTATTTCCGTAAACCGTTAGGTCGCCTGTAACAATAACATTACCAGGACTTGCACCAACATCTAAAGTAATAACGCCATTGCTGTCGTCTTGTCCGTTGTAGCGAACTTTAACTTTATAGTCGGAATCGTTTACTTGTATAATTCTTGACATTGTTTATCCTATTAGGGGCCGAAGCCCCTATACTATTTAAGCGTTAGAAATTTGTACGAAATTGCCAACTGGA
>Ga0209191_1000219_pt1 | contig 46280 bp, 89 predicted proteins | sample S_130626_EF_Meta_FD_187320 | JGI IMG/M metagenome (GOLD analysis project Ga0209191, IMG submission 187320) | Freshwater microbial communities from Lake Simoncouche, Canada to study carbon cycling - S_130626_EF_MetaG (SPAdes) (version 2) | ecosystem: Environmental > Aquatic > Freshwater > Lake ...
GAGCCCATGATGAATCTTTCATAGGATCAACACCGATTTCTGCACCAAAAGGACCTAGACCATCACCATTGCAATCAATACGACCACACGAATACGATTGAATAATCTCATTATACTCAAACGATTCGCCAGCTTTTCTGCCAGTTAATTTAGAATCTTCGGTGAGTGTTCGTGTTACTCTTTTGGTTAATCCACGGTCAATATACCATTGCATATTGATAACACCCATCCAATTGGTAGAATATCTAATTGGCATTACTTTTGATCCTTTAATAAGGCTTCAATTTCTTCTGCTTGTAATCTCAACATAGCAATAGCGGCTTTAATAATATCATACTGTTTTGGTGCCAATGGATTACCATATTGAATATCTAATTCATCTGCAATTTCATGTGCTGTCATTCTTCTTCTCCATCGTTGATATAAACTTCTTCATAGATTGATTTGATAACTTCACTCTCATGCTCATCAGCACAATATTCTTTTACATCTTCAACCGTATATTGGCCAACATGAATAACTTTACCCGATTGAAATTCAACCATGTAAACCCTTTCGAAATCTGAATCATAACTCATGCTGTTTCCTTTTCTTTACAAAATTCTGTGAACTCTTTTAAATAACCACCAAATACCATTTCGTGTTTATCACTACCACTTACACCAAAGAAATTACAACCACAATTATATACTTCAACATATAATCCATCCTTGTTGAAAATGTGATACTCATAATCTTGGCCACAATCTCTTTCATCGGTTGAATAAATGTAAAAACCACCAGGTGTTTCTTTAAAGTGAGCAACCATACTGGCGGCTAAACAACCCATGCCATTATAAACCATTTCTTCTGCCGTTTCTGTATGAATTAATCCATTCACTAAACGACCGCCATTCAAAAACTCTGCTAACTCGGCACCATGTCCCGTAGGATAGCCATCGAATTGGCGATACATATTACATACAGGTTTTTGGATTTGTCCGTATTTTTCATACACAAAAGTTAAACATCTGGTACCCATTATATAAAATCCTCTTCATCAATTTGCCAACCTTCAGCACGCAACTGTTCACGACCACTTGCCGTTTTCTTCATAGCATCAAAAGCATCATGTATGCCATTAATACTTTCAATCAACCAATCACGGCTACGCCATTGTTCTGGTGTTGCAAAACGAGGACGAAAGCCATGAAAATCTTTATGAAAATCGGAAAAATATGATTGTAATTCTTCAACATTCATATCATCAAAATCACTCATACACCTGCCCATCTAATATGTTTAAAACCACCACACAATACATTACCACGACTAAAGTTACGAGCAGGTGCACGCCAACTTGCCGATTTTAATATATCGCCACGCTTAAACTTCTTATCATCATTCAACATAATCCAAGAATGTGAAGAACGCTGACCAATACTAAATTGACCAATATGATTCATAATAACATGAACATATTTGCGGCCTAATTCATATTTGAATTCTATGAATTGGTTGCCACCTCTACTATCATAATCTGCCTGCAAATGAGCAACATACTCTTTCAAGCCAGTATCTAAATCTTTATAAACTTCCATATAATGATACTCCATCAATGTCATAAAAATCCAAATCTTCATTGAAGCTTGGGTCACGCTCAATCTCTGAAGCAATCCATGCCTCAGCATCCGCATAGACTGTAAAAGCTCTCAATGTCAACCAATTGGTATTACCTGTCATTTCATCAAAACGACCGGAACTCACTACATATACACTAGTCATTGTCTGCACCTGTAATATAATCAATTGTTTCAATAACACAATCATCAGCACAGCTCATCAAAGATGCAACATGCGCACTTACCTTCAACTTACCAGCACCTTCGGCATCTGCCCAATGGTATACATCAGAAAGCAAATGCTGTGCTTGCCTCAACTTATCCAACAATTCAATTTGTGTCATTAATGGCTCCTATTATTTGCCCAGCGGACACCACGATTAAAGGCATCACGCTCAATACGAATTTCTCTAGTATCACGGTCACTGCGTTGATATACATCAAAAGCATAAGCATTACATTTTTTGGTAGAATAACTACCATTAAAGCGGGGACCACGAAAACAAACATAATACTTGGTAAAATCAATAAATCTTTTCATTTCTTCATACAAAGCAATTGGTACTGCCTTATAACTAGAACGAAAATTGGCTGGTGCCTGATAATTCTCTAATGCTTGGCACATTGCAATTTCTTTTAAACGATATTCCATATATACTTTCAAAAAGATGAGGTCTTACACCCGACAGGACGCCTCATTTAACATTAAACTTTACTTAAATTAATTACTCTAAAATCAAACTCCATAAAACTGGTTTGATGCGGTACAAAAGCAATCTGCTCAACACGGTTTCTAGCATTAACTTTGGTTTCGTATTTCTTAAACTTATCAACCGTTACTTTTATTTTGTATGAACTAAAACCGGACTCATAGGAATTGGCATCAATCACTACACCTTCAATAAATGCATCATCACGACCTGCCATTGGTTTAAAATCGTATGCACGAATGATATCACCAACAGTAGCAATTCCTTCAAATTTCAACATAATATCTCCTAATCAATTAATAAAACCATTATACAGGTACCACACTATACCACAAGCACTTTGTCATATTAGAAGCGATATACTTGGTCCTTACTTTTGGTTATGTTGTATCCAGACAACAGTTTTTGTTCCACAAACAATTCAGCAATAGCCTGATTATCTTCAAAACCTTGCTGTAACGATTTTAATTCACTTATCACAAATTCCCATGTATTCACTTAATTGGTTCCTTAAATAGTTTATATAATGCAATGCCTGAAATTACTGTTAATGTACCAGTTAAGGCAAATAATACGATTAATACAGTTTGATTAATCATTATTCTGCCTCTTCCATATTCAAATAAGTTTCTAAATGACCTTGGATTCTATCATCTTCACTCGAATAGAATACAAAATCTCCCATTTCATGGCGGAATTCTTTATCAACATATTCAAAACCACCATAATACTGTAAGGCACGGTCATTACCTTTATATACAGCAATACAATCAGGTGATATAAACAAACTACCTGACCTATTATCAAGACCTAATTTGACAGCAGGCACCTTTTCCATTGTACCAACATAATTATCGGTCAATTCTGTTACTTCGTCAATTAATGTAAATAAATTCATATTATACCTCAATCATATTATAGAGTTTGGACATAATGATGGAAGTTGGATTATCATCCTCATCATCATTCCATTGTGGAAAATCATTTAATGCGTCATAGATAAGTTCAATTTCATCCAATTGCAATTTAACCGAATACTCATCTTTACCAATACCATAACGAGTTAATTCAAATATAACATTATTCATAATACTCCTTTGTTTATACTTACTTACATAATCTTACTAATAACCACTCATAGAATGGTTACTATAATACAATTAAGCAGCTATTTTAATAGTAAACTGATAATCACCAACTGGATATTTTACGAAACCGCTAGTATCCTTCTTTGCCTTGCCTTTGGCATATAAACCAACCACACAACCTTTTGGATCAAGAAAGCGTAAATCACTTTCATCACCATTAAATACAGTCAGGTTAGAATTAAAGAATTTCTCTGGCATTGCTGTGCCTTTCTTAATACCAAATACCACAGCAATATTAAGACCTTCATTAACTGCCTGCTTACAATCCATGTAATTACCATCTGCCATAGAAAATGTAAGGTGATAATTAGAAATATGTTTTACCTTACGACCGAGTACCTTGGTATAATCATAAAACTGGACATTATCAAAAGCTGCAAAGATGTTAGTATATACTGTACCATCTTTGGTTACTGGATATTTTTCCCACGATAAATCGCTGGTGCCATTTAAACGAAATACAGGAATAAGACCTTTTTTCTCGCTTTGCTTAATAGCATTCTTAATATCTCTTACCAATTCAAACATAAACACTTCACGCATTTCATAAAACATTTTAGTTTTACGGATTCTCGCCTGCTGAATGGTATTCGTTACCTCACCACGCTTAAACATACCACCTCGACCAGCAGTATTTAAACAAGCGGCAGCGCAACCTGGTGATGCCTTAGGACAGGTATTATGACCTGATAATGTATAAGGCGCCAAGTGTAAAATAAAGGTATTATAACCTTGTGCCATTCCCTTTAAAGTCTTGGGATTACCGACTGATAATAATTTCATAATTTCCTATTCTTAAAAATTTCAATCAAGATTTGCTACCGAAAAAACCATTATACAGGCATTAGAATATACCACAATCAATATGGCATATTCCAATACGGTTTCTCTGCCGAAAAACCATAATGTGTTGTATGGGCACAACAGACTATTTGAGATAATAATTAAAATACATTACCGAATAATATAAATTTAATGCACATAATGTAAATACCCACAAACAAAATAAAATGGTAAGATAATATAATTTCCTCATCATAATGGCGCCGCCTTAATCTCATCCTTACCAAGTAAAATAGTATATACTGGATCGGTACGCCACCTTAATGTAATTGGATTATCTAGATTAACTGTATAAACAATCCGCTTACCATACATTCTACTGGATTCTACTTTACCGATAATCGCTTCATTTTTAAATAAACCAATTACCCTAGAACCATCAGCAATAAATCTACTCATTATTACTCTCCTGTATATCCAACCAAGTATCAAATTCTACCTGATACGCATTTGGATTAAGATTAAACAATATCTCCGATGCCAAAAAATATTCACCAGAGATTTCCACACCACTATTATTATTATCAAAGTAATAATTAAATTCTTCGATTAACCGCTTAGTACCACTCATTTACATACCTCATATAATCGGTCAAACATAATATCCAAATCAATATCATCATTTTTATCATAATAAGGACTATCTTCGTCCTTAATATCATCGGTAATAGCAGATAAACCATTATAGATTAAATCCAATTGATTATCTGATAATACAGTAGATGATACATCCTGACCATTTACCACTCTAGTAATTCTATATTCTATCATAATGACCTTTCAATTCTAATATTGCCACTCATAACCATATATTCTGTATCAATATTGGTAAAGTGGTAAGATAATAACATAATAATAAACAATAACATAAACTTCATATAAACTCCTAATAATATTACTAATATACCCCGTAAGATATATTATAATACCACTATATCAATATACCAATCAATAATAGACCAGTAGATAATAACATAATCTTAATATACTGCTTATCGATATATGCCATAATACTATCTCCCATATAATTGATAAACGGAAGAAAATCTATCCCGTATATAATTAAACTGCTTATCCTTTGGAATACTTAATACCTCACCCATAAGATTATTCATATAAAATAAGGTATATTCTACACCGTGATGCTTAACCATATAATCTGATAGGTTATTGATTAATATCCGTTTGGTTAATTTCATAATAACCTCGATTAATGACCACAAGCAGTAAGAAAACGGTTAATATCAAATAACCGATTATCATTTTTAAACTGTACTGCTAGATTGGAACATAATAGAAAATCCGCTTTCGATTCAAATAACGATTTTGCTACGATAATATAATGCTTTTTACTCATATAAACTCCTGTTAATAACTAATAATAATATACTTTATTACTTTCCGTAATATAGTCGCTATATTGTCGCCGGTATAGTGCTTCGATTAAGTCTTAGTTTGAATACCAGATTATCCTAGTGCGTCCTAGATTATCCTGAGAGATTTTCCGAGATACTTTGAGATAATCGAGAATAAAAACTTTAATATAATCAATAACTTACTAATAACCACTAAGCGCCGCTGAGCGGATATAATGGTTATTATAAATCATTTAGATATTAAGCAGATAATTTTGCTTGCAATTTGGCAAGTTTATCAGAAGCAGCTTTAATTTGCGCTTCGATTTTCTCTCTCTTAGCATTTTCTTTTGCTTGTTTAGTAAATACTGCCATTACCTTTTTATCTTTTACTTCCTCTGAGATAATGCTACGGATTGTTTTTACCAATGCACGCTTGTCTGATAATGATAATGCTTGAATAGTGTCGATTAATAACATATAATTTCCTTTAGTTTAAATTTAAATGGTTACTGCTTATAGTGATACTTTATTAGATAATGCTACTACAAATGGTTTATTACCATTTTTTCTTGATTTTCTTGGTTTAGCGGTGATAATATGCTTACCACTATTGAGATAATCGAGAATATCCTGCTGAATTTGAATATCTGCTTTTAGTTTAGCATTTTCTACTGGTTTTGAATATACTTTACCTGTAAATGATTTAGCGATACTATTGGCAATATCATATTCACTAGGTTGATTATCAGCAGCGATTTTCTCACGCTTTTTAATACTCTTGAGGTCCTGATTAACGCATGATAATAACTGCTTTAATTCAGCGATACTCATATTAGATAATGCTTTAATATCGTTATTCATAATAATATAATACTTTCAAATAATAAAATTTTGACTTTATCTCTAAATGTGTTGTATGGAAACAACAGCACCGAGCGATAAAATGTCCACTCTTGGAGTATACAGGTTCCATGGAAAATGTAAAGCGTTATTTTCGATGCGGTAAGTGGTTGATTTTATTGGGGATAATACTCCAGCGGACTGGTCAAGTATTATTGAGGCGCTCTGGGACGCACGGCGAGGCGTATAGGGGATAAGGCAGGACGCACAGAAAATGGACAGGAGACGCAGAGGGGGTATAGAGCGGTTGAGAGAGGTGCTGAGAGAAAGCGCAGGTAAGCAGTTGATCCGTATAGGTAAAAAAAAGCCTGTACCAGGTCAAACACTTTAAATCCAAAAAGTTTTTTTTAGGCCGGATTCAGGATTTCGAATTTTTTTCCTGGAGGTAAGTCAGTATTCCAAAGTTTTTTGGAGGAGGAGATTCTAATATGGAGTAGATAGTACCAACACCAATACCAAATTGACTTGCGAGTTTCTTAATAGCTACTCCTTGTTTTCTTAGAGTAAGCACTTCATGCTTCATATCTTCGGTAACCACAGTAGGTCTACCTAATTTAGTGCCGTTTTCACGAGCTCTTTCTAAACCTTTTTTGATAAGGTTATTGTGGTTTGCCATTTGGAATTTCATAATACCATGGAGAATATTATGATGATAGTCGCATACAGTAATGGTGCCATCATCAGAGATTATACCTTGGTCAAAGAGATATGCGAATACTTCCATGGAATCACATTCATTTAAAGGCTTCTTAGAATCATAACCTTTTTTTCTTTTTCTTTCAATACCAGTCTGTATTACTGGTTCTAAATGATGTTGATGTAGTCCTTCAGTAGTTCCACATACAGCGCAAAATGGTAATATCATACATTACTTTCCATTGTCATATTCTTGTATCCATACTAAGGCATCATCGAGATTCATCCAGGCAGATATAGGTTTATTCTTCATGTCCACCCATTGGTATTCTAGGGTACCAGTAATCCACTTATCATTCTCTTTATCCCATCGAGCAGTCTGAGAGTTTCTTTTCTTTAGTATCATTCCAGTATATTATTAGAAGTATTATATACACTATCTGATTCATACCAGTAATGTTCTATGGCCCTCTTAGCCGTTTCGGAACTAATATACATTCCTAAGGTTTTAGTATCTGTGGTATTGGGATAGACAACACACGAATACTTACTGGCTGCACCTGTACCAGTAATAGTGGTTTCAGCGATGATTCTACCAGCCTGATTGACGTAGTAAAATAGGTGAGGTTGACCACCATTTATCCAGCTTCTCTCGATTCTCATAATATAATCCTTGGATTAGGCGGTTCTTTTGGTTCTTTCGGAGTCCATTCTTTCCAACGAATAAAGAAAAAGAGAGTGGCTACTAAGGTCCACGGAGACCAATCTTCTTTTGTAATGAGATAGATTGTTCCGCCGAGCATAGAAGTATTCCACATAAACGTGAAGAATAATCCGAGAATGTTATAGAATATCATTTAATTAAAATAGAAATTTGTAAATCTTTAAATTGATTACCATAATAGTCGTGGCAAGTCCACAGATCCTCAGAGGAACCTTTTTGAGGCCGACAAGTAATCGTATCCTCGGTTACTGTGGGAATATAATGGCTGATAGCTCCGGAAGCGCTGGCAAAAACCAGAAGCGTGAGAGCGGTTAGGATGGTAAGTTTCGTTTTTACGTTTCGCATTTCCAATTGATTCCTAATAATTTAAATAATACTCTACGATAGAGTGGTTGTTTATGTTTTGATGTAATGACGATATTGTTAGTATCGACATTAATAGAGGTGGTCCAAGTAGGTGTTGATGTAAATTCATAGATAGAACCTAGAATCGGCGTACTAGAGGTACCAGCAATTCCTTTGGCTCTGAAATGAAGATGTGTCGGTCCATAATCTAAGTCCAATGGAATCTGTTCGGTTAAAGGGAAAAAATATTGAATCTCTAACTGGTTCATTTTGGATTCCTATCATGGTAATCATTGAGAATACCAGCAACCAAATTAGCCACCAGTTTCAATCTCATCTCAAGGTCTGGATCTTTTAAGTCTTTAGTTGCTCTATGGCAATCATCAGCAATATTCATTAACTTGATAATTGTTCTATCTCTTGGAATATTTTCTGACATTATTCTTGCTTAAAGTGGGGGATTTCATCTTCTTCTAAAACATCTTCTTCGCTGAAAGGCCAAGGATTAGTAGTATTTTCCCAATCTGGTGGTAAACCTTTTTGGTCTTTGTTTTGAAGGTCATTCATAATTTTTTGACGCTTCTCTGCTTCTTCTCTATCATCGGATGTAAATGTTGTCATGTCATTCTCCTGTAACAATTCGGCACCTATATATTAGTACAAACACTAATAGTATAACTACTAGTGAACATTAAATCTCAAAAGGAACTATAATGAAATTATTAAAATCAATCTACAATTTTTTATTCGACTTAGGTTACTACGCCAGAATGGAACAATATATCCGTTCTAAAAATCCTAAAACTCATGCTGAGCTAGAAAGAGTTGTTCGGGATTATTATTCCATCCGTGGTCTGTAATTAAACCTGTTCTTTAGTTGATAGTTGTTCGAATTCCTTTTTAAGGTTTTCCATCTCAACAATCATCTGGTGTTGCCATTCAGTAAGACCTCTCCATTGGCCAACATCTTTACGTTCTTCATCTAGACCATTAATCCATTTCTTACCAGTCCAAGTTAGTCTGGTGGGAAATGGCCATGAATTGGCTTCTTTATACTGAACTTCATATTCACCAATATGAACAGGTTTGGTTTCAACATCAAACCATTCTGTCATTTCATATTCTGGTTCTTCATCTTCATCTTCATCTTCTTGCCAATCTTCGTGGTCATCTTCTGCTTCACGCTCTTGCATCATTTCAGAGATATTAAACATCTCATCGATTTCGGAAGGAATTTCATATTGAACAGCCGCTGAATCCATATCAGAATATTCATAATGGTCGTCTGCACCATAAGCATAACGACCACAAAAAGCCATGCCTTCTTCGTGGTAGAAAGCATCAACTTCATAACCTTCTGAATCTAAATTTTCATATAATGCGATACAAGGACCCCATGCTGTGTCAAAATTGATTTTAATAGTATTGTCATCAACACGGTCAAAATCGTATACTGAAGCGTCCCACTTGGTACCCCAATTTTCACAATTCCAACTGTACCAATTTTCTTCTTGGTCAGCAGGTCGTGGTCGTAACATTTGAAAAAGAGCAACATCATCTTTTTCTTTATTCAATTCATTTTCAATTGCGTCAATCTTTTCTTTATCTTCGTGGTTGATTGTGGCCACATTCTGACACCAATTCGGCATAATATAATTCCCTCAATTAATCGTTATATTCAACTGGCCAATTTTCTTTTTTGGCCGAAATTTCTTTAATTCTTTCCGATAGTACACCGGCTGCAGTATTGAAATGACCAGTACCTTCTGCATACGGGTCATGTAAACTCAATAAATGTTCACGTTCTTTTCTTAATACAGCAATGTATATTTCATCATAAGATTTCAAATTTACCATAATTACTCCTCAATAATCATTACAACATCTTCCTCTTTAACAAGGAAGTAATCTTCTTTTTCAAATTTTGTAGGTTCTGCAGCATTCCAATTAGGAAGAATACTATCACCAACTTTAACATACTCCACAGCAGGACCAACAGCCAGTACTTTTGCTCGCTGAGCTTCGTGTCGGTCTTTTGTAGTCAAAACGATACCGGAATCTAGTACCTGTTCTTTTTCCATATTCTCCAATTGAATGAGAATTTTAGTCTTTATAGGTTGTAACACGGACAGTCCTTTCATTTGGGTCACGACATTTTTTTATCACTTCTGGTGGTACATCTGGATGCCAACCACCTATTAACATATCACAATTATAACGAATAATTTCAGGTTTGTCAAACTTTTTATGGTAATCATCATTACCCATCAGCGCATAAGCACCAATTACAACCAAAATCATTCCGGTAAATTTTAGGGCTTCCATTTTAACATTTCTTCGTAAGTATAGTTTCTTTTCATAAACGGTGACGGGTTCTCTAAGTAACAAGCCTCCAAATCACCAGGTCGTCTTGGTGCATATTCAACTTGACAATCTACCTTATTCACTTTAATAAAAGTTTGGACAATCTCTTTGACTGTCCTTGTGTCATTGTAGGCCAAGTTTTCAAAACGACTTGTAGATGGGTTATCAATTGCTTCTATCAAAGCACGGCAAACATCCATTACATGAATATATTCACGAACTGCTGTACCATCTTTTGTGTCGTAATCATCACCATATATAGTAATTTTACCTGTTTCCATTGCTTGGACTAAATTATAAAATAATCCATCCGGATTTGTTGCTGGAAATCCTTCTGAGCCAATTACATTATAAAATCGGAAGATAGTACAATTTGGTTCTTGTTCAATCAACATCTGTTCTGCCACTCTTTTTGAGATAGCATAAGGAGATGCCATACCTTCAGCCGCACCAGTTGAGGCAAAAATAAACTTCTTATGCGGTACAATATTCCTCAACCAATTTGTACCGTTAATATTTGTATTATAATAAGCAGTAGGATATTCTACCGACTGTCCCACTTGTACTAAAGCTGCCAAATGAATAATGGTATCATACTCATTGTACATAACTCCAGAACTTCTAATATCCTGTGGTCTCCTTAAATCTACTTCAAATTTATAGGCACCAGGTTCTGGAATATAAGAATCTAATTTGTGTACATCAAAATCACGTTGTTCCAAAAGCGAACAGAGGTGTTGTCCGATATATCCTTCGGATCCAGTTACTAATATTTTTTTTGTCATTGCTGAGGTAACTGCGATTTAAAATGATTAATCAATTCATCCAATAAAATTCTAGCTTGCGAACCTTGTTTGGTCCACATTTTGATTGTATGTAACCGGTTTATTAATTCTCTAATATCCATTATTTAAAAATACTTGACCAAGTTTCCAACTTTATCTTTTTGTGTTCCATCGCTTCAATCATGGCTTCTTCATCAATAACACCTTGGTCGACCAAGATACCAATCATACAAAGTAGTTGTCCTACTTCCATCGTTAAACATTCTTTAGTGGAAGCAGAATCTTCTGTTGGGAAACAAGAATCAAATCCAAATCTCATCACTTTAGAAACTGCTTGTATTACTTCAGCACATTCTTCTTGCGTTATAATTAACGCTTCTTTAATTTTTTCATTCATCTTTTTCATTCACAAATTTAATCACCGGCATAAAATCAGATACAATCTTCATTGCATCTTTCATTGACGGCGCAATTACACTACAAGTATAGAGTCCATCTTTCATCTTCAAATCAAAAGGCAAAGGTTTACCCATGAAAACAAATACTTCATCTACATAACATTTAACTTCCCAAGATTTTGCGTCTAAACAACCTTTAATTAACTTATCATAAATTCTTTTAGGATTAAAATCATCCGCTTCAACGTATTCCATTTTATTCACTCAGTAAGGTAGGTTTAGAATTTTTGTTTGTATAATCTGATGCAAATTGAGTTGCTTCAGATTCAGTCATAAACACTTTACTAAAAGAAGCTGGTGCTTCGGATGTTCCATAATTTACTTTCCAGAAACCTTCGCCTTCATAAATCACGGCCATAATTCTACCAGCTTCACCAACAAAAGTTGCTATATCTTTCATGATATCAATCCTATAAAACGATTAAGTACAACACGATTATTCAAACGGTTACCAGCAAACTTACTAAATGCTGAAACCAAACCACGGGTAGTGGCATTCTCTTTCACTTCAAAGGTCACATCTTCATCAGTATCTAATGCTTCAGTTTTCAACAAATAGTATTCATCGAAACCGGCATTGGTAACAGTCAATGATTTGTTCTTACGGAATTCTGCTTTGATTTTATCATGCAACATATAGTTATTAGGATAAAAATAATGCAGTTCACGACCCAACTCACGCCCAGCCAATACATAGAAACCAACAATGTTACAATTAGTTCTCAACTTCAACATCTTTATATATGATGCAGTCAACTCACGACCACGGTTAATCTCAATAATTTCTTGATTCTTGGTGATTGGGTCACGCAATACCATTTGGCGTTTTGCTCTCCAGTCAATACTATCGTAATCAATTTCTTGATTGGTTGAACCATCTCTGAAATTACCTTTATTATCTTTATAATAAACATCAGAAAGACTATGACCTTCACCATCAGTTAAAAACACAGTATTTACAATTTGTAATTTATAGTGTTTTTGAAATTCAGGAACAATCTTCATAGCAGAGATAACGGCTTCATTCAAAGGTGTGCCACCTTTTTGTAACCAGTTTGGTCTCCAGCCACGGCGATATTCAGACATCTGTACCAAGGCAGAACCAGCATAGGTAAATTCAGCCGCAGTCATCTTACTTGATAAAAGATTCAACAACTTGAAATTGCGTAATACAACATCACCTTCAACTAAGGCTTGTTTGTATGGCTCATCATGTTCAGCAGAGAAAGCATACACATCATAAGGAATGTTTACCTTCTTACAGAACATCACTAAGTTGATTAACTGCTTGATTGTATTTTCCATATGATTAGACATAGAACCTGACCAATCAAGGAACATAACAAGACCATGTGATTTAGCACCAGGCACTACTGTCATCTTTTTGAAAATGTCATCAGTCAATTGGTAAGAATAAATCTTACTCATGTTCAAATCGCCAGTTTTGGCAATAGAAGCACGTTTCAATTGGTCAGCATTTTTACGCAATTCAAATTCTTTGGCAAGATAGCCAACAACTTTTTTAGAATCATTACGCAATTTCATGAATTTCTCGGTGTCGAGTCCAGTAAAATCATCACCTCTATAATGCTTTGAAGCATTTTTGGCATCTTCACGAAAACGTTTCCATAAAGATTTGTGGTTTACAATTGCATCTTCTAATTTAATATTAGGAATATTGGCATAGTAATGTGTACGGCCATCAGTTGCAAATAGTTTACTTTCGTTTTTACGATATGCTTCATCGGTATAAGATTTAGTTTCGGGAGCTTCTTCTTCAGAAACTTGAGTGCCGCCAGCTTCGTTACCAGAATCAGATTCTTGTTTTTCATCAGATTCTTCTTTTTCTGGTGATGCTTCGCTATCATTACCATCTTTTTTGGTTTCTTCTTCATCATCGAAATCATCAGAATCATCATAACCTTCAGAATCAAAACCTTCGTATTCACCATCATCATCTTCTTCAAATTCAGTAGGATGATTTTGTTTGTGTTCTTCGGCTTGCTTCTTCATATAGTCGCAAACAAGGCGAGCAACCTTCATCACATCATCGTAGGTCTCGGTTCCTTCGATAAGGTGAATCAGGGTTTGCTCATAGTCGGTAAATTTAATACCTTGTGTTGTACCACCTTTAGTGTAAAGATTGGTGCGGTCAATAAAGTTTAAATCGTTAAGGTCGGTACCGTTAGTACCAAAGAAATCTTTTTCGATGAGTTCACGATATGCACGAACAAAACTGGAACGAATACCAGGATATTTGTTTTTAACTTTTTTCTCAATACGAACATCTTCCAAAACATTCATTACGGATGCTGGAATCTTTTCTTCGTGAGCTTTGATTAAACCATCAAGAGGAGTGTAAAGTGCATGGCCAACTTCATGACCCATGAAAAGGTCATAAAGGTAACCAGAAATATTTTTGTCTAATACAGGTACCGTCAATATACGGTTTTTGACATCGAATGACGCAGTTGATACATTGCGTTGTTCAACGATAAGGTTTTCTGTTGCCATGAGTTTGGCAAGTAGTGATTTTGATTGAATAAGTTCCATATAATCTCCGAGTTAATAGAACCATTATACGCTATATATCGTCTACCGTCAAGTAAAACTTGAAAGAGCGTTGTTTTTTAGCAACATAATGATTATTCGTACATTTCCTTGCGTTTTTGGTAGTCGGAAAGGTCTTTTTCCAGTCCAGATATCACAGCCCATTTGCGAGTTACAATATCCAACGCTTTCCAAGCAGGAATTTCTGCATCATCTGTTTTTGCAGACATCCACAAGTTATATTCTTCTTCATACATGAGATTTTCCTTCGTTTTTTTCGAAAAAATTCTGCTCGATTGCAGCTGCCAACTTGTCGGCAAGCTTCGGATCGAACTTTACTAAAAAATACGCAACATCTTCTGTCGGTACATGACGCAAGTTGAACATAATATTGTCAATTCCTTGCAAAATTTGTGTTTCTTCGTGTTGACTTAACATAATTCTCTCATTGTATAGTAAAATTTTCATCAATAGTCATAAAACTGCCTCTTTGCTTCGCTTTTCCGACAGATTTTAACCAATCCATCTCAATTTTCAATTCTTCTTCATTTAAAGAATCCAAATATTCTGAATATTCTTGCCATTCTTCTGCTGTAATGCTCATCTTCTCATGCTCGCAATCTCTTTTGCTTCGTTATCTGTAAAAATTGGCACAGCATTTGATTTGTGCATCGTACCAATACCTTTAATTTTCTCTCCTGTGTAAGAATTACCGAATTTCTTCGTACAAGCGATAAATCCGGTGTCCAAGGACGCAACTTTTGGAGTTTCTCTGTGGTAAGTAGCCATTTGTTTAATTGGCAAACTTGTTTTAATCGAGGGAGAGTGGGAATACCGTTTTGACGATAATTTATTGATAGCAGCCAACCACGCTGTTTTTTGGTCTTGTTGAGCTTTAGTCAACTTCTTTGGTTTAGATTTTGGAATGTAACCGTATATCATAAATGAATTTCTCCACAGGAAGAAACCATTGTACTACAAACTTAATAGGATGTCAAGCGGTTTTGTTGTACCTAAACAACATTATGGTCTGGCAATATTTTCTTTCCACGCATATTGGCATTTTTCAACGCAAATCATGCTATCATACAAGGAAACAGCAAATGTGTTATCCCAACCATATTTTTGTTGAATGTGATTTAGTACTTTGGACTGTTGTTCCCAACCGTGCACATCTTCAATCATGTAAACACCGTTTTTTGGCATTAAAGGATAAAAGAAATCGAATGAGGCAATAATATCAGGTGTTTGGTGACTACCATCATCTAAAATAATATCTGGTACGCCAAATTCATTAACGATTGATTGTAAGAAGTTTGTATCTGATTGACTACCAAGGCGGAAGTTTGTTCCTTCTGTACCACGGTCTTTACATTTCTCATCAATGTCAATTCCAATAACATTAGTTAAAGGACCAAAATAATTTCTCCATAATTCGAGAGAACCACCTTGCCAAACACCAATTTCTAAAAAAGTGTTTGATTGATTTTTTAACTTTGAGAAATGTCTTTCATAGGCAGGAATATACCAAGTCCACTTTGATAAGTGTTTACCTTGGTTATTAATATAATCACCCCATAATTCCATAATGCAATCCTATTCTTAAAACGGCAGCATACTTACTTATGTTGTAAAAGTCAATATTTTCTGTTTTCTTTTGGCAAACTTGTATCTTCGAGTTCACTCAACAGTTCTTCTACATTCCGATTCTTCATCTTTTTAATCTCTGAATGTTCATTCTTGTGTTTTCGTTTTGGCATATAACTGTAATCTTCGTTATAGTCCTGATTCTTACGAAACTTAGCTACAAATTTGGTCACTACTATCTCCTATTTCATGGTTTCAAAAGTTATGCCTTTAATTTTAGTTTCGGGCATATTATGCATATCCTCTGGCGAGATATAGGTAATATCGGCATTAGGATAACAAATTTTAACAATTTTGAGAAGTTGGCAGACTGTGCCATCTGAATCATTGAATGAAAAAACTTCGTCAACATATTTTAGAGCTTTAATAATATTAGTTCTTGTTTCATAGTTCTGGACAAACCCACCTTCGGTCCATTGCATCCACCAATCAGTATGTACACCGACAACAAGCCAATCACCTTTATGGTGACATTTTTTAATGTAGAGTAAATCACTAGCAGATAAAGGATCAAATGTTCCTGTAATTATAACTATTCTATCTTTTTGCATTAGGGTAATAGTTGTGGAAATGCTTCTTTTACAAATTTATAATCAAGACCTCTCACACCTTGGTCTTTTCTAAAAATACCAATAACAACTTCTGCTTCACGGGGTTCGAGCGATTCTAATAATTGTATTAATAATTCGTTTTGCTTTCTTTCCGTCAATCTCTCAGCAGTAGCATCACCTTTTTTAAACAAATACAATTTACGAATTTCGGTTGATAATTGTACTCTACCCAAACCTGGTAATTGGTCAGTAGGTAAAACATAATTTTCTGGCATTTCTTGTACCAAAAATTGATAGTCCGGATGATACGTTAATTGTAAAACTTCCACTAACAGTTTTGACAAATTTCTTCCAATGACATCCATTCTTTCTTTTTTGGATTCAGCCATTTCAAATTCATCAAAAACTTCATAGATGTGTTTCATCAGAATTCCTCAATTACTTCCATTAGGTTCTTTAGTTTATGCTCAATAAAGTAATTCAACAATTTGCCTTTAGCCGGCTTTGTTTCTTCATAGGTATTTATAATCTTCTCTTTAATCTCAGCTGGGATAAAAGAAAGGTCAATTAGTGTAGAATTACGAATAAAGTTAGCCTTGATGGTATCATTTTGTTCCAGATAACTTTCACTCATTAACTTATCCAATATCTTCTGTGTGATAGGAGTTTGACGGAGGTCACGGACAAAACAATCGGAAGAAGAAAGTACATTAGGTATACCGTCACCCTTATCTCCACGGATAATCTTCTCCTTGAGTTCTAGGATTGGTTTCTTCGATACCACATATTTCTTTTGTGATGGATTGTATTGTTTAACATTTGGATAATTCTGTAATTGTAAGAAGTCGCCATCACTCGATAAAATCAAGACTTTTTCATGTGCTGCTTGTCGTGGTGCCAATGTGCCAATAATATCATCAGCCTCAGCACCTTCAACATCCAATACCTTGTATGGAAAATTATCTTTGAGTTCTTGCTTAAACTTCGCAAGCATATCAAAAATTAGGTGCCAATCCAAATCGGACTTATCACGGTTCTTTTTACGATTTGCTTTATAAAACGGAAAAAATTCTTTACGCCAGTATTTACGGTTATCACAACATAATACCACTTCACCATATTCTGCTCTAAAATTCTTTACATGATTACGGATGATATTTAATACCATGTGACGGATTAAATGCTCATCTAATTTACCTTTTTGGTTGGCAATTTGTGCCATCAGGCCGGCAAGTAATACCTGATTTAAGTCTACGAGAATCATACCAAACTTTCAATAGTTTCAAAATTATATTATATCACGATTCTTGTAGTTTGTCAAATATGCGTTGTACAAAGGCACCAGAAGTGGTAGTCTTTCTCACAACCATACCAAACCATTCTTGTGGCAATAGATTGGAGATATATTCGTATGGGTCTAAGAAGATTGCTTCAAATCGGTCAATATTATATAACTTATCTTCAACAGCATCATCTTTAAATAAAATAACTTCGTAGGTGTGTCCCATCGGACTTCCACCAATTGGTTCACCTGGATCTTTTAATTGATTTGCTTCAATATGAACTTGACCTTCTTCATCGGTCGGCATAAAAAAGATTGCATCGAATGGTCCTTCAGGATCATCCTTCAGCTTTTTGAGATAGTCTAACATTATAGTCCTTGATGTGTGATTTTCTTACTCTTACCATTATCCATGAATTGTAGTAGTCATCTGTTTCCATGACACCACGGATAAACTGCTCTTTTGCTTCGAGATAACCACATTCGCCTTTGGACTGGCAAAGATGTAAGATTTCACGGGTGAATGATTCATGACCCAATTCTAACACATCTTTAGCCAGTTCGGCACTACTTCCATAGTAAGTTTGCCATCCACTTGATGCTTTATACCGTTTTTTCTTACCTTTGACTTGTTTGGTTTTGGTAGAATAAAAGAATTTCTTACCTATGTATTTTTTGTTATTCGTGGTATTTGTAATTAAATAAACGAATCCGTAATTATTACCAATCAAGTCTTCCGTAAAATCAGTATTATTATATTGCCAGTTTAGTCCCATTCTCCATTATCCAAATCGTCATCATCCTCTATATAGTCCTCGGATAATTCTTCGATTTGTTCACCGCAGAATGGGCAATGCTCTGGTAAATCTTGGGAAACCATTTCTTCCATAAATGCTACGCTATAAGTTGATTCACAACTCAAGCACTCTCCTGATAGTTGTTTTTGTGTCATGTTGAACCTTTAGTGAGCCCAAACATCACCCCAATCTCCTGATAAAGAACCTTTAGCATAATCGGTTGCTCTGTTCTCAAAGAAGTTTGTGTGTGTTGGTGCATTAATCATTTCTTCTACCCATGGTAGAGGATTTTTCTTCACTTTAAACTGGCCTTTGAGTCCCAAAGAAATTAATCTTCGGTCGGCAATATAACGAATATACTTCTTAACATCTTCTGCTGTTAAATCTTCCATTGGCCCCATTTGGAAAGCCAAGTCAATAAACTTATCTTCTAATTCTACCATGCGTTCAGCGATGGTGTATAATCTACCTTTTAATTCATCATTCCAAATCTCACGATTTTCTTCTATGTATGTACGGAACAATTTAATCATATTCTCAGTATGTTGAGTTTCATCAACGATAGACCAAGTAACAATCTGACCCATACCTTTCATCTTACCGTGGCGTGGGAAATTCAACAACATAATAAAAGATGAGAACAATTGCATACCTTCGGTGAAAGCAGAGAATGTAGCAATATGTGCTGCTGTGTTTTCTTTAGTTGTATTTTGTTCAGCAATATTCAACACATAATCATGCTTCTCTTTCATTTCAGCATATTCCATAAACTCATTATAAGTTGTTTCTGGTAAACCAAGAGTTTCAATCAAATGTGAATATGCGGCAACGTGCAAGGCTTCACGAGCAGCAAAACCCAACAACATCATTCGAATTTCAGGCTGGGGGAAATAAGGTAAATAATTATTAACATAACCGCCAGCAACATCAATGTCTCCTTGGGTGAAGAATCTGAAGATGTGTGTGAGAAATTGTTTTTCTTCTTTTGTAAGTTTTTTCTTCCAATCTTTAACATCTTCGAGCATTGGTACTTCAGAGTGCAACCAATGAGATTGCTCATGCTTAAGCCATGCATCATAAGCCCAAGCGTAATTAAAAGGTTTAAAATATGTCCGTTCATCGGTCATCCTTGAATCTGTTTTCTTAATCATTCCTATCCTTCGCAAGCAATACAATCGTTACCTTGGGCAATTTGTGTCATATCAATTTCTTTGATAATCTCTCTTTGAATTTTTTTGGATACTTTATCGGCTTTACCAATTTTCTCCGAACGGCAATAGTATAAAGTTTTCAATCCTTTTTTCCATGCCATGAAATGAATGGCGTGAATATATTTAATGTGTGCATCTGGCCTAAAGAAAAGGTTCAATGATTGTGCTTGGTCAATATACTGTTGTCTATCACCAGCCAATTCAATTACCCATCTTTGGTCAATCTCCATGGATGTTTTGAATACATCTTTATCGTGTTGTGACATCCAATCCAAATGTTGAACCGAACCATCGTTAGCAATAATAGATGACCAAATGTTATCATAATCATCACTACAAATAACATGATTTTCATCTGCCAAATGGTCTTGTATTAATTTGTCTAACCAACGATTCTTATTTAAGAAGGATCCCGAAAGAGTATCTTGTCTATAAGCGTTAGCACGGTAAGGCTCAATACTAGGGCTAGTGTTACCCATGATAATTGAAGAAGATGCGTTTGGTGCGATAGCCATAAGATGACTGAAACGATTGCCAGTTCCCACCGCATCAGGAGCCTCACCTCTTTCCAATCCAAGTTCTTTATTGGCATTATCTAATCCTTCTCGAATAGATTTGAAAATACGGTTGTTGGCAACTTTTGCCATAACACCTTCAAAAGCAATTCCGTTACGCTGTAGATAAGCATGAAACCCGAGAGCACCGATACCAATAGAACGCTCTCGTCCAGCGGAGTATCTAGCACGAGCAATAGCATCGGGAGCATTAGCAATGAAGAAGCTAAGGACATTATCAAGCATCTCAGCAACATCTTTAAGAAATAGTGGTTCGTTTTTCCATTCATCATAGGTCTCCAAATTCAATGAAGATAAACAACATACAGCTGTTCTTTCTTCGTTAGTAGGTAAAATAATTTCAGAACATAGATTTGATTGATGTACTTTCAAACCTTTATCTTTTAACCATTGTGGTAAATGGTTGTTACTTGTATCAATGAAGTGTATGTATGGTTCGCCTGTGTGCATACGCAATTCAAGAATCATTTGCCATAACATTTTTGCTGATACAGTTTCACGAACTTCATGTGAAGCTGGATCAACTAACTTCCACGAATCATCAAAATTGGGATCCAACATAGATTGTTCAATGATGTGCATGAACTCATCAGTAATATTAATACCGTGATGTAGATTTAAACATCTTTGATTTTGGTCGCCTGTTGGCTTCCGCATCTCTAAAAAAGATATAATGTCTGGATGAGAAATGTCGAGGTAAGCAGCATAACTGCCACGGCGAGTACGACCTTGGCGGTAGGCCAAAGAAGATGCGTCATAGATTTTGAGGTGAGGCATAACACCAGTAGATTTGTCATCTGCTGAACGGATACCAAAGCCAATGCCAACACCACCCCCGAGCATACTAAGCCAATTAGTTTCTGATAGATTATCAACTAGTCCCTCTGCAGTATCTTCAATATAGTTAAGGAAACATGATATAGGCATACCACGCTTAGAGCGACCAAAAGAAAGAATGGGAGTAGAATAACTGAGCCAATGCTTACTGCTGTAGTCATATAATCTTTGCGCATGGTCTAAATTACTCCCAAATGATTTCGATACAAAGGCGAATCGGTGTTGTGGACTTTCTTCATTTTCCTTCATGTAGCTTTCTTTTAATCTTTTAATTCCAAGTTCATCAAACTTGTTATCTCTTTCTAAGTCAATCTTAATTCCTAGATATTCCATATTCACCTTGTTGTTATTGTTGTTGAATTTAATTTTAAATCTGATGTGATATGCTAAACTTTCTTCCAGTTCACGAATTCCATCTTTGCTCTAAGATTTATGAAGGTATTTTTATTTACAATATCTTGAATTTCATCCAATGAAAAATCAGAGTCCAACACCATATCGTTAATATCTTTTTCTTTAATATATTCTGGCCATATAACAACATTAAAATGGTTATCTATGGCGTGTTCCATCTTTGCGACAATTTCTTTGTTACGAGGCTCATTGTCGAACACCAGAACCACATTGGACTTGTCCACGCAATCGGTGATTGATTCTAAATTGGAGTCTGCTGTTGCTATTGCGTTATCTAAAAACATCGAATCAATTGGACCTTCAGTAACATAAACCATTAATTCTGTGTTGGCTCTATCCATGCCAAACACTTTTTTATTATCATCATGTAGCTTCAATGTTATGTATCTAAGCTTGGATTCGCCTAACGCTCTCCCTTGAAGTGCGACCAAGTTCTTTTCTTTATCATAAAACGGTATGACGAGCCGATTATCCTTCTCTTTAAGGTTTGTGTTCTCAAGCCCAAGACTTTGTATGAAGGCTGCGAAATCTTCCGCATAGTATAGTTGCGAGTGAAAGGTCTTTGGAATCCGTCTGTCATGAACATAGCCCTTAGCAAAATGCGCCTCTGGTAAACTGTCGATTGATGGAAGTTCCAACGCTTTCTTAAATGACGGTTTCTCTGTCTTGAAATCTTCAAAGTCCGGCTTGGGATAATTATTGTTTCCTGTTTCTCCATTTTTATATCTTTCAAGTTGATATTCTTTTACTAAGGTTTCGTCTACCATCTTCAAAAAATTATAAAATGTGGTCGATACACCACAATTATGACACATATAAAAATAGTCATTCTGCTTGCGGTATACGAAACCACGGGATTTAGTTTTATTCTTTTGGGAATCGCCACACAAAGGACACCTGAAGTTATAAAGGTCGTCTTTTTTCTTGGCGAACCTTGGTAACTTAGGTGACATGCGCAACAGGAAAGTCCTGTCAATAAAAACACTCATAATATAATATACTTAATTTAACGTAACGATTTCAGTATTGTATCAAAACTGGAGTGAGAAAGCAACCATGTAATGACAATGATACCACCGGCAAGTGTCCACTTCCATTGGTTCAATTTTTCATATTGGCTTTTGGATGCCGAAACGTGGTCACTCATAGTTTCTTTTAAATCTTTAATTTCTGCCATAATCCTTAATTCGGATTCTTGCACTTTATCCAAAACGGTATCAATTCGTCCATGGATTTCTTTGATATCGGCTTCCGTTTCTAATCTACGGTTATCCATGTCGGTATAAACCTTTGCTATGTGTCGGTCGTGTTGGTCTACCAGTTTTTCTATTACCTGGTCCAGTTTATTACATATTGCTGATAAAGTCAATACTTGAGTTTTTAAAATACCAACATCAACTCTGAGGTCATCGTCTGCCATTTATTTCTTCTTATCTGGTACCTTCGTACCTTCTAATTTTTTGTGTGTCTTAACATTCTTACACACTTCTTTTTTGGTTTTTTCATCTGTGTGGCAAACCTTCTTTACCACGGCTTCAGCATAAGAAACTTGTGAAAAGCAAAACATCAAACCTAATGAAATTAATAATTGTTTCATTTTAATTCCTTATAGTTCAGGCTGTGATGCTGGTGGTGGAGCAAATTTTCCACCCATGGTTGTTGGTATTGGTGTAGGTGCTGGTGTAATAAAACTTGATACGGGTGTTGGTACAGTATTTACAGCACTACCAGCTACCTTCTCTTGTGTTCTACCAAAAGCAGCGATACCAAGAACTGCACCCATAGCAAGATGAAATAATCCTGCACCTTGTAATGTTAATGGTTGCCATTGGTTGTGTACTTGGCCATGTTGCACTGCTTGTAATACGCTCCACAAAACGGGAAATATAACCATATCAAACATACAGACAACCATATACATCCACCCCATGGCAGGACGCCACTTCTTTTGCATCCAATCTTCGTCTTTTTTAATATCGGCCATTTTACTTTTCACCCATTTTTAATGGTTGAATTTTCTTACTAATTCCAATTTTTTCTTCAAGAATAGCAATATGCAGTCGGTTCTCAGCAATTGAATCACGATTCTTTTGGATTTCAATTCCTAAATCTTGACGTAACTTTTCTCTTGCTAATTCGGCACCAGTATTCGATGCTTGTTTGTTGTCACTAGTAACAACTAAACTAACTTTACTATTCAGAATAGTTACATCATGTTGTAATGCACCTAATGCAGAAATTAAATATCCTGTACAACCAATTAATAGTGGTAGTAGTGCAAATAATAGTTTTTCAATAAATGCACCTTTTTGATTTTCTTCTGACATTATGCCCCCAAAATATGTTTAGCGTGTTCATAATGTTTAATTCTATCATCAAGTCCAATCGTACCACCATTGATACGTTTAGTTAATGTTAAGATATCTTCTTTATCAGCCCATTGATTGAGATTATTTGATTCCCAGAACCAGCAAGCCGACTGTGCAGCACCCTCAAATGTTTGTAGATATTCTGGCACATCTTCAACATTCATCTCCAGACTATCTGCAAATGCTTGGTAATTACTCTTACCAGTCAGTTGGATTAGACCACGACCACAGTAACGGAAACCATCACCAGACGCCTCATCTCCGTTACCCATACGATTAGCGTAGACCTTATTGGCAATCGCCTCCTGCTTGTTTGGAAGACTGGCGTATTGGTTGGCAATCTCATCCGTAGCGAAATATTTAGGAAATATCTTGCGTAATGTGACAGCCTTGTAATTCAAATTCTCTTTGAGTGCCGTGAACCCACCAGATTCATGAGCGCATTGTGCCATGAAAGCAGCAATACGTTGTGGTGTATTAATCTCATAATCTGGTAACAATTGTGAGAGAGCTTCGTACCATTGGTCAATATACGGGTTATTTGGTAACAATTGACCTAATTGTTCTTTAGTTAATTCCATTATGCTATCGATCCAGCTAATTCAACTGCGGCAACCAATATATTGTAAATGTCTTGATTTCTTTGCAAAGCACTTGCGTTTTCGTTTATTTTTCCAACAATGTTTAAATCATTAATTAATTCTTTAAACTCAGATGCTGAAAGCTGACCTAACTCGTATTGTTGTTGATACGATTGTGCTAATTGTGATACTTGTAATAAGTCATTCATTTGGGTTTACTCCCGGTAGCTTGTTGAATTCGTTCTGCCGTTTTCTCTATGATATTTAGTTTTGCCTTGCAGTAGGCTTGTCCAATAGGCGGTTCTTTATCGTATAATTCTGTAACTAATCTTAACAAGTCAGCGTTTAACTCATTATTCTGTCGATTTCGTGGAAGATATTGACTAAAGTTCTTTAATTCTACTGTGGTGAGATATAAATTTTTTACAGTAGATTCATCACAAGTTTTTGATGTTTGTGCAATAGTTCTAATCTTATTAACCAAAGCGTATTCATTGGTGTCATAATTGGCCACCCACAAATCTTGTAATGCTGAACATCCTGTTATTAGACCAACAGATAAAATAATTAATAATCTTTTCATGGATTTAAAGCTTTCTGTTGTTTAGCCCAATTTTGAAATGCCTCATATTTGGCTTTCAATTCATGATAAAGGCCATAATTTTTAACAATAATGGTTTCAGCAGTTGATAGTTCTACTTTACCTTCCGGTAGAGTTTGTAGATTTGGTACCGGCTCCATTAGTTCCTGTGGTGGAGTTGGGAACGGTATCTTTAGCGGCGTGATTGAGCACGCTTGTAAAAGAACTAGGCAAGTTACACAAAGCGTCATCTTTAGTGTTAATAGATTGTATAATTTTTTCATTGTTACTTTTCGTTTCAGTTAGTTGCTTTTTTAAATCATTCGATACACTATTTGTAATTTCTTGTTGCTGAGTTACTACTTTATCAATTTCCGCTTTTGCGTTTACTAATATATCTTGTCGACCTTGAAGATAAAAACCTCCAGCAAATAAGACTATTGATAATATCGTACCAACAATTTTAGCTGGCAGTCTGTACATTAAAGGAATAAATGTAGTAAACTTTAACAGAACAAAAAGGGCAACACCAGTTATGATTATTGCCCCAGGTACCCAAATAGGAAGTAATTTTAAAAACCAATCAATCATATATCAATTAGGTGCTTTCCTTGCAATCATTGCGTAACGTTTCTTTTTCTTCATATCAACAGCAGTAGCCGAAACAGGATCGGTACCACTTTGTGGACCAGTAACATTAGTTGGACCAGAAACAGCAATACCACCTACACCATCTTCTTTGACTGGTACACAATTAGGTACTGTTGCACCATTCTTCTTTTTTGTGCCAACAGCAGTATAACCTGTCCAACAAGCTTTCTTTAAATCACCTGTTGGTTGTTTAACTTTTTCTTCAATCTCTGATTCTTTAACACATGAATTTTTTGAAAATGCCTTTTTACCAGGAACAGGTTTATATCCTGTCCAGCAACGACCTTTTTCATCCAAAAACTGTTTAAATGATTTCATTAGCAATTCCATTTTCTTAATGATTTGTTAATACGGCTATCTGGATCATTTGCTGTCTTAGCTGATGTTAATCTTTTCTTCATACCAGACATTCTAGCACAAAATGATTTTCTACGATTAGCAGCTTTAGAACCAGGTTTTAATTTAGATGGTTTTGTTGTAACAGCCATTGATAATTTGGAACCAGGATTCTCCCTACGATAAGAAGCAATACCTTTACGATTCAAACCACCTTCTGGATCTTTACCGGCTTTTTTTTGCCAAGCGGCCGATTCACGCCAGAAATCATCTTTTTGCCAAATAGGTGCGTTCTTTGAATTCTTTTTTAGTACAGCACCTTCATTGAATTCTTTAATCCAATCATCAGGAGTTTTACCGTGTTTGGATTTAAAATCGTTGTGTAATTCTTCACCAGAAATATTATGGTCTTTACTAATGTCCATCATCAATTTATTAATTGTGTCGTAGCTATGGCTGTCTAATTTTTTTAGACCTTTTTCTAGTTTTTCGACATGGCCTTCGGCCATAAATTGTTTGAAGGTTTTCATACGTTTCTTAATATCTCTGCGACATTCATATCGACTGGTACATCAGCCGTCTTTATATTTTTACCATTAACACCCCATATTGCATCAGGCATTATGTTTAAGTATAGTAGAAAAGTTTTTAAAACATCATAATCTTTTTCATCTATCCTGTAAAATAATATTCTTGCGGTCACTTCTGGACCAAAAACATTATTTAACAGAATGATATGGTTTAATATCAATCGTTCTTTGAGAATTTTAGTTGCCTTATATCTACGAAATAATCGCTTTAGATATTTGGTTCTTTTAATATCTCCTTCAAACTCCGACATAACATAATTTGGTGCATTGTAGCACTTCATTGCGTATATCATAAAGTTATCTTCATTCAAATCATCAAGCATAATTAAAATGGGTACCCGTAGGTACCCATCCTTTTAAAATTACAGACCGCCGTAAACAGCGTTAGAACTTGTATTACCTGATTGAATATTGGAAGCAATTGGATTTGCCAAGCAAACAATAGTTTCTTTTAAGAAACGAATTGTGCCGTCACTATTAATCTTACGAGTAATTTTATTCCAACCTTGATTTACACTTCCAAGTAATGTATTAGCAACAGTACTACCGTAACCATATACAGTACCTTGAGTATTAGACATACGACTTCCTGTTACCAAGATTGTGTCGTTTGCATAGTTAGCATCGATAGGGTTGTTGTGTAGGATTGTATTAGCAAAGTAAACCAATCTACCAGAAGCAAAGTTACCAGTAACAATGTTATTCAAAATAACAGTATTGCCGGAAACAGAAGCTACGGTATTGTTTGCTCGCCAAAAAGCAATTTCATTTTGGTCAAAATTTGATGCATCTTTGGCAATTCTAGAAACATTACCAGTAACATCACCTTCGCCGTAGACATGACATCCTGGTTGAACTGCACTAGCTACGTTTGCAGTAAACACCAGTACTTTTGAACCACCTAGAGTAACGTTGGCGGTTGTACCTGTCGCAACAGGCAATACTTCACGGGCCAATGGCATATGTGGCCTATTGTTCGCAAAGTCTAAATTTCCCCATAAAGCCATTTTTTTCTCCTTTTAACCTCGGGTTATCTTACTATTTATCGTTCTTATTATCTTCTTTTTTGCCAGATTTCTTACTAATATCAGGCTGACCGGGACGATTTCTCATTATTGGATCAATTTCAATACTGTCCCTTTTAACACCAGTTAGGGTGGTACCACCACTTAATGTTGCTGCGGCTTGTGGTTTATTCTCCCCAAGACTGTCGTTTTTGTCTGTCTGGCTCATCTTAGGTTTTTTACCATAAGTGGCCACAGACTTATCTTCTTTTTCATGGTCATACATATCTTCTTTGACCACGCCTTTTCTCTTGTATAAAGCCTTAATCATACGAGCAGATTTGGACATTTGGCGTTTTCTGTCGGCCACTTCATTACCACCATTGGCACCATCAGCAGGAGTTTGTGTTGCTGCCTGTGTGTCTTGCCACATATCTTCAGATGTTGGTTTGTAACCAGACAAACGGTCTAAAGCACTATTCCAAGATTTGTTATGAGTTTTAATTCTTTTATTATGGTCTTTCTTACTCATACCTGGTTTTTTCTCAGGTACGACTGGTTGTTGTTTTAACCAAGAAAATACTGTGGCTTTTTTGAGTTCATCGAGTTGTTCGAATTCTTCATTCTGTTTACCATAGTAGGCACCAAGAGCCATCTTCTTACGCTCAGCTGTAGATTTGCCAGCAAATTTAGGATTTTTTGAATGAACAAAGTCGTGAATCCAATCACCAGCAGAAGCATTTTTACTTAAAACTTCGTTAATCATTCCATCGAGTTCTTCTTCAGAAACTTCTTCTTTCATCTTCATTTCAGCTCTGCGTTTGCCAAAAGTTTTATGTACCAAAGTATCTAATTTTGCATGAAATGCGTTAATTTTTTCTTGACTAACTTCTTCTTTATTCATGTGCTTTTCTAAGCGACTAATGGCATCTGACATACCATCGCTTTTTACATCACGATGTGGTAGATTGGATGCAGAAGGTTCTTTGTGTAGTCTTTCTTGACGTTCTTTTTCGGTATTGTTATGCTTTATTTCTCTTGCTGCGGCTGCAGCACGGAATCTATCTAATGCGGAAGGTTTACTTGCTTCTAGTTGAACCTCTTCACCAGCAAAAAGTTTTTTAAAAAATCCTACTTTCTTTGGTTTAGGTTTAGTTCTAAGTGTAGGTTTTGGTGACGCCATACGAGTACCTACATTAAGAGAACCCACACGACCTTTTTTCACATGAGCTTGCATCATTGGAGATATATTGTCCATACTTACTTCATTTACTGTTTCTTCAGGTACCAATTCTGATGTCTGTACATCTTCTCGCCTTTGATTGCTCGTCTGCATTTTTTGTAGATGGTCTTGTTGCCATTTTAAAAACTGTGCGGATTTGGAATGAGCAATTTTTGTGGCAGTAGAAACAAATTTAGGATTAATACCTCTAGCGGAAAGATATTGATTTAATGAAGCTGAGCTTTCAGAAACTTGGTACTTAGCAGAATACTGGCCAAGTTGACCAGGATCCACATTTTTTCCTTTTGCGGGTTCAGGATTTGTTTTGATTGCTTTAATGTCTTTAAATTTTTTCATATGAATCTCTTAGTTAGAAATCTTACCCAACATTTCTTGCTTTAGTTTTGCAAATGATAATTTTGCTGCATTCTTAGCACGGCTCATTGGAGTGTGGACTGCACCAGACTTATCTGTAACATTACCTTTTTCATCAGCATTTTTGATTTTTTTGAAACCTGAAATACCAGCAATCACTTTTTCATCAACCACTTCAACTTCTTCACTTGTAGTTTTTTTGTCTGATGAAAAATATTTTTGTGGTTTAGGATTGCCCAACTTGTCATCTGTTTTAATGTCTATTGGACCAGGACTAGTTGTAACTTTTTGTTTTTCTTTTGTGTCAACGCCATTATCAAACTCTTTAGGTACGGCTTCAACACCACTAGTTGTCAAATCTACTTTGTAGTTTTTGAAAGAGTTTAATTTACCACCAGGCATACGGCCAGTTAACATATCTGTTGTAATCTTGTCGCCAGTTTTTGATGGTTGAGTTTGTACAGATTCTTTGATTTCTGGTTTACCACGGAGAAAACGACTAACTTGCGTTAATTGTCCTTTAAGAGTACCTGGTTTATGTTTCAAATATGCCTTGTCAGCAATATCTTGATTTTTTACTGGTGTTGCTTCTTCAATTGTTTCGTAAGCTTCATCATAAGCTTCTAATAAATCATTAATATCTTCATCCGACCAATCAGCATCGGCTTCTTCTTTACGGAGTTTAGCAAGAATTGCGCCTGCAACTTTTTTACCTTTTTCTTCTGAACCATAACGCTTAGCTGCACCAGATGCAATCTTAGCAAATGCTTTACCTGGTTTGCCAATGTCTTTACCTGCACGAGCAGCCTTAGCAGAGTAACCAGATGTTTCACCAATATTATTATCGGTAAAAGTTGGTTCTGTACCTTTTGATTTATCTTCTTGTAATTGTTTTGCAAAGTTATAAAAAATATTTTCTTTATGGTGCATTTTCTTTTCGTGGCCACCAACTTCTTTTTTAGCAATGCTTTTTGCTTCTGGCTTAGTAACGCAATCGCCATCTTTTTCAGCCTTATTCATCATTTTTTTGATTAGGGCTTTATCTTGCTTTTCATCTTCATGGCCTTCTTCTTTTTCAGATTCTTCGCTGACTTTTTTCTTAGCTCTAAGAATTTTAAAATCTTGGCCATCAATTTTGTTATTATGATTAGCATCAATCTTATGTTGATTACCTTTCAAATCTTCTTTCATCTCTTTGTCTTTTGGACCCTTAACATCATCAACAGAGTGTTTAGTTTGGTCCGCACGAGCTTTTTTAGAATTGCCGTAACTAGAACCATAGACTTTCATGCCTGTAGGTGTAGGCACCTTTTCAGATGCTTCTTCTACTTTACCTTCGCTGATTACTGAATTAACAGCATCAATCATGGATTGGCTTACTTTGTTTTTTGCGAACATTTTAAATTGCTCCTTTTTTCTTTTTCTTTTTAATTTCAATGCCTATGTTTCGGCTTGGGTCTTTATATGTGTCCATACCTTCTTTATTATCGGATCCACCTAATGTACCACCAACGCCAGATGTTGGTGGAACATCAACATCATTTTGAAACCCGTTATACTCTCTAAAAGTCAGTTTTTTCTTTTTCTTTTCAGCCAATGGATTTGGTTCTAATTTAGCACCAAGCATTGCTGTACCATTCTGACTTGCGTTACTATATTCTTCTGATTCGCTATATGTTTGATTGCCAAGTCCGGCACCTGCTGCGGCGCCTTGGCCAGCATCTCTACTATCGTATTCTGGACTTACTCCAGCCGGTCTTGCTACACGACCAGCACTTAAAGATGTATTACCACGTTTCTTTACTTTTTCTTTGTCGTTGTCTTTTTGGAAGTTGGTCTCTTTGGGTTCGGGGTTGATTTTGAGCGTGGGCTGGTTTTCTTCGTAGGCACCGCTCCAACCGCCGCCTGTGACTGAACTTCCGATACCTGTGTTTTTTCTTGGACCTGTGTCACCTTGGACTTGGTCTCTTCCACCAACGAGGCTTCTGGAGTTGTCTGGTTTAATGTCTGCTGGTCCTTTTGCTCGGAGGAAAGGGTTGTATCTTCCGACTGTTTTTTGCTGAATAGATTTAGAATTGCCTTTAACATTACCTTCTCCAATTAACGAATTATTACCTGTATTTAGTTTATTGTTTCTGTTCATCCAATCAATGGAGATTTCATTTAAAACGTTGTTATCCAAGAAGTTTTTGGTTTGGTTATAAACTTCGTGTATATCTTGTTCTTTACTTTCTAAGTTACCAGTATTATCAAAGGTTACCAAGTTATTATACAATTTTGTAAACTGTGTAATGTTTTCTTGTGACTTTTGCCACTTATCGTTGCGTACGGATTCTACCATCATACGAGATAATAAAGAGTTACGTTCTTGACTGGTTTCGTTGCTGGTACTAACAAAAATCATCATTGTTTCGTAACCAAGTTCTTCCAATTCTTCTTTAATATGTGAAATCTTCTCAAGGTCGTCAGCAGGTCCGTTAATGATTAATGGACCACGATTACGAACAGATTCATAACGAGGATTCATAGACTTGGTTGCCAGTTTATGTTTGTCATTTAAAATATCACAAGCTTGCGTAAAATTAAACTCTACAATACGGCCTTCAGCAATAGCTTCACGAATAATGATATCTTTACCTGAACCTGGACCACCAGTTACAAAAATTGCTTTGAATAATCCACGGTCAACATCTTCGTGTAAACCCATGCCTTTACGAGTATCGTGCATGAGTTCTTTTGCGTGTTCGTGTGACACATGAGAAGGAACACCTTTTTTGAAAGCGTGAATATCTTTTTTCTCGGCATGGCCACGCATCTTGGTACCAGACATACCAGTTGAACCTTCGGCATCAGGATCCCGTTGGCCAGCAGAATGAACAGTAATTTTTTTGAAATTATACAAAGCACCTTTATGTGTGCCGTTATATTGTGCTAATTTCTTTTTATATTCTGGAACACGGTCAGAACCAGCAACCATGTGCAGGTGTGTTACACCTTTTTTGTGTAGTTCGGCGGCATGATGTAAGAATGTTGGATGTTCTTTGGAAGATGCAACAAAGTGTGTGTCTGGTGAATAACGATGCAGATGTTTAATTTTTTGTGCAGCAGATAATGGATTCTTACTTTTATCTTGACTGTGTGAAGTTACAACAGAATGGCCAGCATTATGTTTATGCGCAATCTCTTTAACTTTATCAATCACTTTCATGTGACCAATTGTAGGAGGATTCATGCGACCAAACGCCATGACATGGTGTTTTTCACCTTGTTTAGTTTCTTCTACTAATTCCAAAAAACTTTTCATTTACGAACTTTTAATAAATTTTGTTTAGCAAACTCAGCACGGTTAACCAATTTGGTTGGTTGATTATCATGGTGAACTACAAAACCTTCAGGTTTAGACTTCTTACCAGCGATATGATGTTGGTAGTGTCCTTCATGTGTTTCTAGGGATTTAACCAAAGCATTTTTGGCTTGATGTAAATGATGATGCATCGAAAACAGATTTCCATAATGTTCTTTATGTTTCTCAACATGAGCAATTTGTTTCTTGCCTTCACCAGTTTTTTCAGCCTTAGACTTTTCAGTTGAAACTTTAGCAGCCAGTTTTTCATGAGCGTTATGTAAATGTTCTTTGAAACCTTTAACACTTGGAACCTCATCATGTCTTACTGTCTTGTTTATGTATGTAGCAAGGTGGCCGTGTTCTCCACTATGCTTTGGATGAACAGCATCATACATCTTGTGGCCATGAGTATCATGAATATCTTTGGCAGCCGCCATGTGTTTTTGGAAGTGTTTTTCATTCTCAGCGGAATGTTTTACTTTACTTGTATCGTGTTCAGCACCATGAATATGGACATCTGGATGCTCTTTGAATTTACTTGTATCAACATGAGGCGAAGCGTGTTTCATGTCATCACTATACTGGTGGTGAACTACAACACCAACTTTAGATTTTTTAATCTTTTCTGCTTCTTTACCTTTGGCAGTATAGGTGATTGTGTTTGGAGTAAAAGAAACATCACCTTTGGCTTCTGCAATATAACCTTCATGCAAGGTCTTAGTGTCGGCATGGTGCATCAAATCACCTTGGAATACACCAGTTTTAGGTGTTACTTTTGGTAGGTGTTTGAGAGCGTGTTTAAGAGTATGTGCTAAACCTGGAGCATGACCGTGATTCTTGTCAATGTCTTTTTCTGTGTGATTAATCTTAGGATTCTTATTGAAGGCAGATTTGGTTGCCACAAAGAATTTACCATTCTTAGGATGATGACCAAATACAATCGATGGAGAACCATCATATTTCATTGTTAAATTGGTATTTTTGTGACCGCCAGTCATATGAGCATGAGCTTTCATTAAAGCTGCATGAGCGTGTTCAAAACCTGCATGACCGTGCATCAATGGCCTATCTTCGGCATGGTGAATATGTTTTAATTCACCACCTTCGCTGGCTTCTTCTTTTAAGAATGATAAAAACGATTGCATTATTTTCCTCCAGATTGCAACACACTTTGGTTGCTGGTTTACTTATTTATCCAAGTTTTAAAGTACTATGGCCAACCCGTGGAAAGATTGGCTTCGATACATAGTACAAAAATTGTTGGCTTTTATAGGTCCTGGATGTTCAGGAATACATCATTTGTATTGTTTCGGACTGATAAAATTCTTTGTTTGATTTCTTTGAAGAAATTCCAAGCCAAAGGAATAAATAATACTTTATCATCCTCAGTATATGTACCAAGAATTTCAGAACCAACAATCTCAATGGATGAACCAGGTGTAAACAGACCTTGTTTCAATTTATTGTCATCAATAATAATATCAAGTGGTATTCTGGCAAAGTTTAAGAATGTGTTTCCTTTTGCTGGGGCTCCATAACCAACAATCTTATAACCTTGGTTACGCCAGTAATCAACTCTCTCGGCAAAATTGGCAACCTTTTCAATACAATTTGATGTATATTTTGTATATGTGAAATCGGTGTACAATCCAGCAGCAGTTTCCATATCAACTAAGTTCTTAATTGTATTTGGTGCAGACCTATCAGCACTAATAATAAAGATATAACTTGTTCCGTGAATTGGGGTTTTTACTACATCAATTAAATTCAGCCCAGCACGATTACACAACAACATCATCGATTTAATATTGTAGTATGAAATGTGTTCATGGTAGATTGTATCAAACTCATTATTCAAAATCATATCTGCTTGCGATGTTTGAATGAACAACAACCCACCAATCTCTAAATTGCTTTTACAGTTTTTTAATAACTCCAAAGGATTTGGATTGTGTGCAAAAGCATTTTGTATTGTAATAATATCATGACTGCGGTCATACTTGTCATCAAAATAACCACAAGTTACTTTATGATTTTTTGAAGAAGTTTCATATAAATTCTCAGCTGGGTCAACACCGTAAGTATCAACATTAAGAGCTTTAAATTTATCTAACTGAGAACCATCATTACAACCAATATCTAATACTGAAGATGGTGCATGGCCAAGTTTTTCAATACAGAAATTGGCATACCAATCCATGTAATCAACATAAGTTTTTGTTGTACCACTTACATATAAATAATTTTTATAAATTAAATCGGGATTAACAATATGTGTCAGTTGAACATGGTGGCAATTTTGACATACCTTAATCGCCAATGGAAAAGATTCCTCGGGAGCATCTTTACTGTCTTTGTAAGAATTGGCGAGGGGTTGGTTATTTAAATCTAAGACCATCTTCAAATCATCATGGTCACACGCCAAACATTTTTTAATTTCTTGTAAGTTCTCTATCATAATATTTTCTCATATATGTTTCAGAATATAAACCAGGATTTGGTGAACAAAGTCTTGGTGGTGGACTATCTATATTGAATATTTTTTTAGCTTTAGATAGTGGCCAAAATTCAGCAATCATTCTGTCTAAATGGTAAGGTTGTTTATTCTCTTTCCACCATTGTGAATCTTCAATGTCATCCAATGTTCTCATGTAGTCACTTCTCAACCACCAGAAGTTACCACTATAATGTAGGAATGGGTCGTGATTTAAATTGATACCCGCAGTTTCATATCGTTCTAAAGCTTCAACACAGGTTTTCCATCGTTCAATAAAACCATACTCTAGATATTTTCTCCAGTAGTAATAGTTTTTAAACTTGGCAACGTCACCAACTTTAAAGGCATTATTAAATGCTGTAACACCCTTGCCATGAAAATACAATCCATAAAAATCTTGTGTTTGTGCATCTAACCACATTCTTTTAATTGTTGGAATTTCAAATACAAATTTCTTTTGTTCTTGGCCTTTGGCACTAGAGAAGTCCTTTAATTCTTCACCAGTTACATCATTATGAATCTCATGTATCTCAATCTTAGGATACAAAGCACAAAGTTCTTTGAATAATTTAATCTGTTCTTGATTGCCTAATGCTGTGTAACTAAGAACTTCCATTTCATCATACAAACCAAAATCTTCTAGTTGTTTCATTTGGTCCATAAAGATATAAACCCATGAACCATCATCGGTTAGATAGTGGTGGTTGTATAATCTAATTTTCATTGTCTACCTTCATAAAAATTCTTATAATTGTGTGCAATATAGAAACCTTTTTCTTTAATACTATTTAAATCAGTATTTGGATCCTCGGGATGAATATTGTGCAAACGAGGATTAATTGAATAAGGTTTACCTGCAACAAAGAATAACATCTGTAAGAAGTAATCATTCCAACCAAACTGGTGTTGATTGGGATGAAACCTATCAAAATTTACAGATAGAAAATCCATATACTTGTAAAAGTTTTCAATGAATGTTGCAGTTTTCATAATTGTACCGGCACCAGCGCCATAATATGGGTGATTAGGCCTTACACCAGAAACTTTTTCAATCTCATCTTGTATTTCTTCGTTGATGTAACTAAACGCATTATGCCCAACAAATACACCATCAACATAACGGGTATCATACGAAGCAATTTCCCACGATTCATCAAATTCAATTTTATCTAAGCAGATAACATCATCTTCACAAAACATAAAGTGTGTAGTGCCCATAGCAATTGCAGCCATCATGATGCGCTTCATGAATTCATAAATCTGAAACTTATTGTATCCCCAATGTTGAGAAGGATAACCAAGACTAGAAACATTCTGTAAATAGATTGCATTATGCTTTTTACATATGTCATATTGGTCTACGCTACCGCCATCAACAGATACAAAATATGGAATGTCTGGATGAAATTTACGGAATGAAGCAATCGAGGCATCAAGCCCCGATTTGTTATTCTTATTCCAATGAAATATTCCTAGTGAAGCCAACGTTTGTTCTCCAATGTCCAAAGCGTCATTTCTTTAATACGTTCACTCAATTTAATCTTTGGTTCCCAACCAAGTGACTTTAATAATCCGCCATCGAGTGCATATCGTAAATCGTGGCCAGGTCTACTGCCGTGGAAGTCAACCATTTCATAATTAAGTTCTTTACTTTGTGCTTCAGCAATCATCTTAGCCAAAGACAAGTTATCAATTTCTTCTGTACCAACAAGATTGAATTTAGGACAATGAGCCCATCCATAATCACCAGTATGTTTATAATCTTTAGGCAAATTATTAAGAATGAACATTAGACCTTCTGCCACATCTTTAGCATGAATGTACATACGAGTGCCCGCCTCAGTACAATCAGCATTGGCATGAATGTATACTTTCTCGCCATCACGAGCACGCTGAATACACATTGGAATAAACTTCTCAGGATGTTGGCGTTCACCAAACACATTCATTGTGTGTGTTACAACAATAGGCATCTTGTAAGTGTTCTCATAGGCAACACAGAATTCTTCTGCTGCAGCCTTACTTGCTGAATATGGGTTTGTTGAGTTGTATCGGTCATATTCTTTGTATGCCACACCAGGAGGTGCCACACCAAAAATTTCATCAGTTGAGAAATACACAAATCGTTCTAAGTTAGGTAAATGCTTACGAGCATAGTCTAACATATTAACTGTACCAACAGTATTATCTTGTACAAACTCTAGTGGATATTCAATGCTTCGGTCCACATGACTGCCTGCTGCCAAATGTAAAACAATGTCAATTGGACCAATGTCTTTGACAATCATTTCATTTAGTTCTGCTTTGAGGTCGTGGAACACAATACGCAAACGGGAAGAAACAATTTTTGGGTCATGGTCTTGTAACATATCATGTAAACGATTTAAGTTTCCAGAAATGTCCAAACGATCCAGACAAGTAATATTCCAATCTGTTTCTTTAAGCATCTTGTCAATAACATGATGTGCAATAAAACCGGCACCGCCAGTAATCAATACATTTTTACTCATTTTCAACTCCAAGTAGTACCTTCAAAATCTAACCAATATGTAATAAGTTTGCCTCTACCATTTAGGTAGTGCATTGGGAAAGAATGAACCAATGCTCGACTGGAATAGAAGTATAACATAACCTTAGGTCCGTTGTCAAGCGAACCTGCCAAGTGGGATGTAGCGGTATCACCACCAACAAAGATTTCTGCCTCTTGAATGTGGTTTAGATTGGTATCATAATCTGTGGATATTTGCCAGTCATCAATTGGTCTGAGTGCTATATTTGGAGCAACACATACCACTTTTTCATAATCTTTATATTGTTCTTCACCAAATTTGCCAATAATGCTTTGTAGTGTGGACTCTGGCCAATTACGATATTGATTATATGGCGCATCGAGGACTGGACACACAACAATTTTTTTCTTTTGTTCTTTGTCATTTTTAATAATAACATTGTCACCAGAAATATCACGGAAATCAAATATATTTACTTTTCTCCATGGCAAAGATTGTTCACCTGGAGTTTCTGAAAAGTAGTCAGTATGTTTCAAAAGGAAATTATACATCTTACCACAATAATCGGCCGAATTAATGGAATCTTGTTTCATGTGAAACTTAATTGCTGGATTCTGTTTGCGCATATGTGCAACCACATTGGCAATTGCAATTAAATCACCACTTCTAGCAGGACCACCAAACACTCCTGTTTCGATATTAAAAATCATTTCTTTTCTCCTACAATCATAAACGAATCGTTCATGTCACGGTCCGAATGGAAAACATTAATGTAACCACGGTCAATCATGTAATCTCTAATACTTTCAGCCGAGAACATATGCATATGCTTTCTGTTATTGAATGGTCTCCAATATTCTTGGTTATAGTGTGGTAGATATAAAAACAATACGCCACCTGGTTTTAGATTTGATGTCCAATAATCCAAAGCAGTAACCCAATCAGGAAGATGTTCTAAACAATGACTAGAATAAACATAATCCAAATCTTTATATTCAAAATTGTATGCTGTATTACCATCATTGAAATTTAAATCAACGCCAATGGCACCAGGGAAACACCAGTCTTGACGATTACAACCAACATCTATCCCATAACCTTTACAAAAATGTTTGGCAAATGGAATAGCAAATTGTGATGCGTTGCCTTCGGCTTGAAAGTGTGGGTAATCTCTACCCTTGTATGTTAAAATATTCATAGATTAAAATTATATTCGTGCATCTTGTTGGTCAAATGCACGTCATCTACTTCAGAATAGTGCATGGGTTCATCGTGTGGAATGTTTAGAAAATCATGATATAAAGGATATTCATCACAAGTTTCATCTATCAATCCTTTTTCTAATACTAATTGATACCATGTAGGTTCAACTGAGTAGTTTGTTGCTGGACTAATTCTATGTATTTGGTCCATCTGAAAGGTCTCTCTTAAAAAACTAACATCAGAAAAGAAACATAATGTTCCTAAATCGGTGTTGTTTCTACAAGTAACCAATCTTTTATTTTTTGATTTACTACGATTAATAATTTCATGTACATCAAGATTAGGACTCAAATCAAATGTCATCTTAAAAACATTTTTGAAACCATATTTTTGTACAAAGTCATTGGCTGTGTGCATTAGAATTAATTCTGCAACAGCATGGTTTGGTCTTGTTGGTTGGCCATCAATTTGCCATGGATTATTCTTATCATAAAGATAGGCATCACAATAACTTTGAGTTTCTTCATCTAAAATTGAATGAGTTGTCATGCAAACATAATGACCTTTTTCTTTTAAACTTTTTACCAAAGTCTTGGCCATCTTCCTTTTTTCTTCAGGATTCTGGCCATCACAATAGGCAGTTACTACAACTGCTGTATCTTCATTCATAGTAAGGCCTCCAAATCTTTTGCATGAACTAATTTGCCTTTACGGTTTAAGTAGAAATGTTTCTCAAATACTTTATCAATATTTTTGTTTTCATCCCAAAGAACATCATCACCAACTCGCCACTCAGGTTTCCAATCTTCTGCTTTCCATACACAGTATAAAGGAACATTACACAGGTCGGCAAGCATTCCGACACCAGTTAAATTGGTAATAAATGGTTTCTTTAAATTCTTAATGATGTAGGCATTTTCCAACATTGGTCTATTAAAATCAATAAACTCATATTGTGTGAGGTGTGATAGAATATGGGTTTCTCTACGAGCATCAATATCACCTACCGCCCAACGGTCACCAACATAGTAGGTATCTTTTACTTCAATATCAAACTCTGGTGTCTTTACAATAAAGTCATCGTCAACTTCAAAATCAACACCATACTTGTCATTCATCCAGTTTTCATAACGGCAAGTTTCGATTGGCCGATTAGGATCTTTTTTATCTTCACGAATTGGCCATGAACTTAATTGAATCACTTCACCATACATGAATACTTCGTCATCGAATTCCACACTAGAGAACAAGTCTTGGTACATCAAGAATTCTTTGATGCCGTTAAACTTACGCATTGGTGATTTGATAATTAAATCATACTTACCAAATTTTTTACTAAGACCTGATAATACAGGCATACCATTTAAAAAGTCGCCAAGATTGGCTGTGCCGACAAGATATAATTTCATTTTACAGTATCATTAAAGTTATTAAACAAAACAAATGAATCGTGACCTAATTGATGGTCAGGAATAATATTCAGATTAAACATTTCTGGTTTCTTTAATGAAGCCATTAACCATAATGTTTGGTCATCATCAATTAAATTCTTTGATAACAATTCATCCATACTCTCTACAATTAATCGATTTACTTCTGGCCACAAATCTTTATGCCCAACTTGTTTTGCGCCAAGAATGTAAACAATATTATTAAAGATTACATCTTCAATTGGTTGACCTTTTAAAAATGGTCTGTAACCAAATAATTGTAATTTGTCTTTACCAAAGTCATAAGACCATTTCTTACTCGGAGGAATCTTGTCAGGTGTTCTACAATATCCAAAATCAATCTGAGCAACATAATCATTGGTAATTAAATTGTTGTCCAAAGCCCACTTAATAAAGAATGACTTGAGGTACATTAACTGAATGTAATCCGGATTCCAATATTCTGGATTTAGTCTTTGTGAAGGATTAACTCTACTGGCATATGATTCCATTCTTTGAATATCATAGTACTTTTTCTTTTGTTCTGCAAATTGACCATGATAGTCAAACGGAATAACTTTAGTTTTATCTTCTTTACCTTTTCGTAAGGCCATCACACGGTCAACAAACTCAGGTGATGTGTAGATAATCATTTCGTTATCTAATTGTGCCATGTAACCAAAGCGTTCAAAATAAGTGTCTACTGTGCGGTGTAAGTAATGTGGAAAACCTTTATCAGGTGTCCAATCACCACGACCAGTATCAAAAAAGAATGTTACAATACTTACGTCATTATTCATAGTTTTATCAATTCAGGTGAATGTTGTGGCTGTTCTACACGGGGTTGTTCTTCATTTTTTTTCTTCTCCAATTCATAAACACGCTTTCTTAATTCTGAAGAACTGTATGTGTGTTGGCGTTTATGATAGTGTATTTCAATATCATTATCTAAACAATATTGTTTACCAGTAAAGTCACGGTTAAGATATTCTTCACTTAAAAAACGAATGTGCATTGTTTGAGTTTGAATTAGATTTAATAAATCAGCTTCGGTACTGTATACCAAAATTTCATCAACATACTTACAACCTTGTAGTTGTACATATCGTTCATATACTGATTGTGATGGTTTATTTTTGACGCCTGGTCGGTCAATGGTGGGGTCTACTTGAAGTGCAACAATGAGATAATCACAAAGTTGTTTTTCCATCTTCAACATGGTAACATGGCCAGCATGAAGAAGGTCGAATGACGAACAATTAAATCCAATTTTCATAATTTTTTTCCAATTTCAAAAATGATATTATCAAAGTCAAATGGTCCTATACTTATATTTAGAGCAGCCTCCAATTTAGTATTGTCTAAGATAAACTGTTCACCTTGTTTGGTGATATCAACAACCATCTTACCTGAACCATAACCTTTAATTAACAACTTTGATACATCACCAATGTTGAAACCAATATTAGAACTTAGATTATAAATTCCTTGTGGTTTTACTTCAATTACTTTTTTTAATGTTTTACATACATTATCTATATCAATAAAATCTCGTTTCAAATCTGGATCCATCTCATATAGTATTTCATCATTGTTCTTTAATTGGGTCATACAGTAACCCATAAAAGACTTTCTGCCATATTCAAAACCGATTACATTGGAACCTCGTAGTATGGTGGCCGTTGGATTTACTTTTAAAATATTTTCTTCCGAACGGAGTTTGTTCTCACTATACCTGTCAAAAGGATTTAATGACGATTCTTCATTGTATGTTTTTAATTCTGTGGAATTGCCATAAACTTTTCTTGTACTCAACATGACAAAATGGCAATTATGTAATCGTGCAATACAGGCGATTTTGTAATCTATATCACGATGCGTTCGATAATCATCAAACTTCATCTCTGGTGAGATGGCACAATTTAATATAGTATTATACTCTGACATATTAATATTGTCAATATCGGAATAGGAAATAATATCCACATTCTTCATACTATGGAATAAATGTTTGCCAATAAAACTGTTTTGTCCTACAATTAATGTTTTCACTTTATCCAATACCAAACATCATTATTAGTACCTAAAATAACTTTATTCATTTTTGCTGCAAATTCTTCTACTGCTTGTTTTACGGCAGGAATGGCATCAAAATCGTGGCCAGCAAACACACCACCTTTTTTAACTTTTGAATAATAGTTCTCACAATCCCACAACACTTGTTCATAAGTATGTAGACCATCAATAAAAATTAAATCAAATTGGTCATCTTCAAAATTAACTAAAGCGTCATTCGATATTTGACGGTACTGTTTAAATCGTTCACCATACTTTGCAAACCGTGACAGTACACCTTGATACATTGATTCTCTGTTTGTAACCTGTGAACCATTCCAATCTTGAAAATCGGTATACGGGTCAACACAATGAATTGTTAATTCGGGATTTGATTCTAATAAAAACTGTGTTGTTTCTCCCGAATCACAACCAATTTCTAAAACAACTGGCGAATTCATATTGGCAACCATTTCACCTAATCCACGACCTGAAGGTTCAATTGGAGGACTATAAACGGCGGTACTTGGATTCACTGCACCAAAAGATCCGGTATCAGTTTGATAAACGAAAGTAAAATCCTGCATATTATGTCCTGTAAATAAAGTACTGTGATTCATCTTCTTGGCCAAATTTCTTTTGGACAAACGCTTTAATTTCTGGTACTCTGTCATATTGATGTACAATTGGGAAGATATGGCCATTAACATCTCTCAGTAAACCATCTTTCCACACAGGCTCAGCAAATAAGAGATTAGGTCTAAAACCATCAATCTTAAATGGATCCATGATAGTGCCTAATTCAGCAGCCCATTGAATTGTTTTTGATGCGATATCTTTAAATGGTTGTGTATTGAGTAATACATTGAATACAGCTTGGTCACAAATAGGAATTGGTCGGTTGATGCCGTTAGTGAAGATATGAAACACCATATCTTTTACATATTCAGATTGGCCACCGAATGTTCCAACATTAAAGATTTCATTATCTTTAAATTTTTCATAAACATACGGACCATAAGCTTGAAATAAATTTTCATTACCCCACGCTTCGTCTTTATATTTTAAACCTTCTGAAGCAATAACAAGTTTTTCATTAACAAGGAATTTAAATGGGTCTGTTTGGAAGTAAACATCTTTGACATCTGTTGTAATAACATAGTCATAATCTTGCCAATGATTATGTAAATATTCGTAGATTGATAGAAATCGCAACACATGAATTGGTATACCCTCAACAGGTAACATAGGAACAATTTTTACATATTGTCCTTCTAACCATTCTAGTGTTTCATCAGACGCATTACCATAAACTAAAACAACATCATTATCAATACCAGCATGAACTTTTGCTGATAACACCCAAGGTCTAAGTTGATTGATTCCGTAGTTTGTAAAACCACCAATAATTAAGTTTTTTGACGCCATGGATATTTCCCATCATATTTTTTCAACATTACTTCATTACCATTAATAAAGAAATCTGTTGTTACAGAACCTTTACCACCATCTGTGCGATAATGCACAGTATATTCATTTGTACAATCCCATCTAGGAAAATGTTGTGTTACTGCTCCAAGAAATACTCTATCTTGTCCCCATCCACCGTGCCACGCAGAGGCCAATTTTACAGCAATTTCAGTCTTTAGGCAATAGGAGTTTGTATCAATGTGATTCATACCGTGATATGTTTGCCATTTACCCAACGATTCACAATCATCGAAACAAACAAAATTACCAGCTTTATCATGCACTTGCCTTAATGAATAACACCAATCAAGGTTTCGTCTTTCAATTGTATTAACACAGGTTTGAACATGGCTAGTGGTCAACCAATTGTCTTGGTCGAGATACATTACATAATCAGTATCTACCAGATGTGTAAATGCAGCATATACACGATGGCCATAAAAACCTTTGGCACCGACATTGATTGGCAAATAACAAGCCTTAACTTGTGGATAATCATCTAGTAAGGCTTTTACTGTTGAGTTGAATTGTTCTCCATCACCGACAACATAGCAAGTAGTAGGATAAGTTTGATTTAATACAGATTCAATTGCTTGTCGAACCTCAGGAACACCTGTGGTTGGTATAATCACGGTCGCAGACATAATTAATCTTTCGTCAGTTTTAATATTCTTTCAATTTGTTTTTCAATAATAGGAGTTCTATTAGGCCAATATATGTATTCTTTATCTCCGGTCTGATGTAATTTGGTAAGAAAAGGAATAATAATTTTTTCGACCTCTTTCAGTCGTGCTTTATAATCGTCAGCCGTCTGTGCAGTCTTATTGATAACGGAATTATATTCTTCTTCCGAAACGGCAGAGAATCCAAAATCATTATCATCATCGTATTGTGCTGCTAATTTATCAAAGTCAATAAGTGCCATTAATATAACTTTCCAAAAGGTCCAAATCCTTTTCCACGTTTTTCAGCTAAAAAGAATAAATCGGTTATAAATTTTTCAGTTTTCTTTTCAGACAACTTTGTTATTTCATACAAAAATTTTAATTGCATTAGTTTAGAATTGGTTGTACCATAATTTTCAGGATCAATTATTTGTTTTAATATATTTTGTGAAAATTCTTTATCATTTGTAAGGCCAGTTGTAACTTTTTTATTTACTACATTGAACATATCTTTATATTCTTTTTCTTCTTTTACAAATTCTGGTGCAGTTGAAGGATAATCATGCCAGTCATTTACAAAATCCATTTTATTTCTTTTAGCAGCTTCATGTACCAATTCGACAGGAGCTTTACCAATTTGTGCGGAACCTCCCGGTTCTTGAAATTCAAATATTTGATTCCCTGGCCTGTAAGTTCTTCCCGAAGTTCTAACCGTCAAAGTATACTTAATAGTTTCTTTGCTATATTTTACTAAAAATGTAATTGTGGCGTTTGCAGCTTTAAAGGTATTATCATTTCTCAGTACAAGGTCACATTTCATGTCCGTAATAGTAAATGTTGGGTGTTTTCCACTAGTAAACAATACACCTTCTTGAATATTAACTTCTTGATACCTAGCTTTTTCAACTCTACTATCTACAAGTTTTAATGAAATACCTACAACTTTTCTTTCTTTAAAGAGTGTTCGTAATATTGCGTTTAATTTTTCAATATCATTACTATCATTCACAGCATCTTTAATTTGTTTTACAACTTGTGATTCATTTTGAACACACCAAACATCGGCAGGATCCCAAGCATCTTTTTTACTGATGCCGTATTTTTGAGTTACTAATTTTGATACGAAATCCATGAATCCACCCTTAACACTAAATTCTTTAAATTTAGCATCGGAGAATTCATCTAAGAAACCTTTTTGTTGTTTGTAAAAGCTATCGACCCATTCTTTTGTAATAAACGGATATATTCCTGCTTTTGATGTTGTACCAATGATTGCATTTTTAAATTTAGTATCAGTCAAAATATCATCTGGACTTTTATATTTTTTGTTGTGGTTCAAAGCTTGGTCAAAAATCCATGCAGAAGTTTTTTCCTGCATTTCTGTTAATTTGCTTGCACTAGGTTTGGTTGCCATTTTATCTTATAATTTGAATGTCTTTACCTGAAGTCCAGATTTCTAATTCTGTCCTTAATCTACCTTCTGTTCTGAGGGTTTCGTATCTATTTATAGCTTTACTCCGCCACCACTCAATAATATTGGCCAACTCATGTTTGGCATAATTTTCACCAGGTAAAAGTTTATCCGTTTTACAGTTCATGTAATCAACTGAATTTTTGAATCCATAATCAGATGTATAATATCTTTTTTTCTCTGTCAACT
>Ga0209191_1000220_pt1 | contig 46254 bp, 32 predicted proteins | sample S_130626_EF_Meta_FD_187320 | JGI IMG/M metagenome (GOLD analysis project Ga0209191, IMG submission 187320) | Freshwater microbial communities from Lake Simoncouche, Canada to study carbon cycling - S_130626_EF_MetaG (SPAdes) (version 2) | ecosystem: Environmental > Aquatic > Freshwater > Lake ...
CCAAATAGAAAATGTAAATCCTGCTGGCACAAATGCATTAGGATAGAATGCAGATATCTGGCCAGTATTATATCCATTAATGGGTAAAATATTGGCCAGGGCATTCACTGCAATCACACCAACAAAGAGCAACCAGGTGATGATTATTTTCATTTCAAATATTTATTGAACCAATTGATATGTGCATTATGACGATGCACAATATAACTTGGTACGCGTATGCCGTGGTTTTGATTTGGATAGATGATCAATTCGGTTGGAATACCTTCTGATTTAAATGCTTGATACATTTGTTCTGCACCAATCACGGGCACATTAAAATCGGCTTGACTTGCCATGAATAAAACAGGTGCTTTGATCTCCTTTACTTTATAGAATGGATAAGACAATGCCTCATATTTTTTAGGATTCTCCCAAGGCTTGCCTAATTCATCTTCATATTGCGAAATGTATTGATCAGATCCATACACCGACATCATGAGTGAGCTTCCTGCACCACTTACGCCAGCTTTAAAGCGCTTATCTGTTGCTATCGTGTAATTTGTTAAGATACCGCCATAGCTCCATCCTGCGATACCTAGTCTATTTGGATCCACAATGCCTTCTTTAATTAAATAATCTGCAGCACCAACAATGTCTTTCACTTCCTTATTGCCCCAGTCAGCATAAATTGCACTTGTAAATGCCACACCTCTTCCGCTACTGCCACGATAATTCACATTGGCCACCGCATAGCCCGCTTGCGCATAAATACGACTAGTCATATCAAATGCATAATCGTCTTGTGCCACAGGACCACCATGGATAAACATGATCAATGGTAAATTTTTTGCTCCACTATCTGGTAAGTGTAAAATACTTGACACGATTGTCCCATCAGATGAAGTAGATTGAAAACCTTTGTGGTATCCTTTTTTTAAACTTGCTACAAAAGCATCTTGTAAATGTGTTAATCTTTTAGTCGTTTTATTTTGATAACTGTAAATTTCATTTGGTGTTTCTAAATTAGTAAACATGAAGACGATATCTCCCTTATCATTCATATCCATTGAACTATACACTCCCATCTCATTTGTTAATTGCTCTGGCTTTTGCGTTTGAATATTAAATTGTACTAAATTTTGTTTTCTATCATCTTCAATTAAAGATAAAATGGACTGGCCATCTTTGGACCAAGCAATAGAAGAGAATGCACGATCATAATTTTTTGAAACAATGGATATGGTTTTCGATTTAAGATCATAAATACCTAATTGTGTAATGTCATACATGTCGAAATTTCTTTCTGAACTAGATTGTAAAAATGCAATTTTAGAATTGTCTGGGCTAAATACTGGACTCGTATTAGCGCCTTTATAATTCGTTAACTGCAATGGTGTAGCGCCTTTAGTAGGTTTTAATAAAAACAAATCTGTATTAGAATTCTTATCAGGATTTTCAGAAACATTGCTCACATAGGTAATCATTGAATCGTCCAGACTTATAGCCACATCCCCCTCATTGTAATTTCCACTTGTTAAAGTATCTAATTTTTTTGTTGCTACATCAAATAAATAGAGATGTGTTTTACGATTGTCTAAATAACCCTCGTTGTCTTGTTTGAATTTGTACCTAGTCATTTCATACGGAGTTCTAACCTTAGACTTTGCTGTATCCGCGTAGTTAAAATCTTTTACAACAACAATCATTTTTTTACCGCTATTGAACCATACATAATCATTGATCTCTCCTTTGATATTGGTTAATTGAACGCCTTCTCCGCCACGACGATCCATTAAAAATACTTGTGAACCATTGTCCTCATCCTTTCCCTTCGTTAAATAAGAAATGAATTTTCCGTCAGGACTCCATTGGTAATTGCCAACGCCCTTTGTTTGTTCTGTTAAGGTAATGGTCTCTTTGCCGTCAGACGACATCATATATAATTTGGACACTGATCTATCTTTTGCAGCATCAATTTTTGATTGACTATACAAAATCCAACTGCCTTCTGGGGAAATTTTAGGTCTTGAGACTGCTTCCATGCGATACACATCATTAGGCACCTGAGCGATTGCCAAAGTGGAAATAAAACCGAAAATTAGTGGGAATAAGATTTGCTTTTTCATAGCTGGCAAAATTTAAATTTTAGTAGGAATCTAATTTACTAAAGTTTTGCGCAACATGGTGTCAAAAATTTAATTAAATTGATGGTACAAATCTAGCTTATGTCAAATCGTAGAAATTTCATTCAAAAATTAGGATTAGCAGCTGGCGCTTTTTCGGCAAATAGTTTATTCAATCAGGCCCATGCTGCTGCATTCCAACATGTGAATTTGCAAAAACAAGCTTTATCGCCTATTGAAATCGCAGCCGACGAGGATTATTGGTCGGTGGTGCAGCAAGGCTATACAGCAAGTCCAAATATCATTAATTTAAATAACGGAGGGGTAAGTCCTAGTCCTAGAATTGTGCAAGAAGCGGTAGAACGTTTTAATAAATTATCCAATGAAGGTCCGTCCTATTTTATGTGGCGCATCTTAGATCAAGGAAGAGAACCCCTTAGGTATAAATTAGCCCAACTTGCTGGCGCAGATCCAGAAGAAGTGGCCATTAACCGAAATGCAACCGAAGCATTGAACACCGTGATTTTTGGATTAAACCTAAAAGCAGGTGACGAAATCATTGGGACCAAGCAAGACTATCCCAATATGATCAATGCTTGGAAACAAAGAAGCAGTAGGGATGGCATTGTTTACAATCAGTTGAATTTTAAATTTCCAATAGAAGACGAAGATGCAATTGTTGCTGCTTTTGAAAAAGCGATCACGCCTAAAACAAAAATCATTCATATTACACATGTGATTAATTGGATAGGGCAAATCATGCCTGTTCAAAAACTTTGTGCGATGGCAAAAAGACATGGCATTGAAACCATTGTAGATGGTGCGCATAGTTTTGGATTAATGGATTTTAAGGTGCCAGAATTAGGTTGCGATTATTTTGGTACTTCATTGCATAAATTTTTATCCGCCCCAATAGGTTCTGGTATGCTATGGATCAAGAAAGAAAATATTACTAAAATATGGCCACTAGTTTGCAATGACCAACCAAACAGTGCTGATATAAGAAAGTTTGAAACCCTTGGTACAAGAAGCTTTCCTATTGAACAAGGTATTGGGGAAGCTATTAATTTTCATAATGCAATAGGAAGTAAACGCAAAGAGGAACGTATTCGTTATCTAAAAAATTATTGGGCAAGTAAAGTAGTAACAATACCAAAAGTAAAAATTCACACTTCTTTCAAACCTGAATTTGCTTGTGGTATTTGCGGGGTAAGTGTGGACGGCATGACACCAGCAGAACTGGACAGTGCTTTATTTTCAAAATATAAAATTCACACAGTAGGCATTGTTTGGGAAAATGTAAGCTGTGTAAGAATTACCCCTCATGTGTATACTAGAATTGAGGATTTAGATAAATTGGTATACGCAATAGGTGCAATTGCTAGTAAAAAATAAATTTTAAAAAAATCAATAAAAAAGGGAGAGCGCTTCGCGCTCTCCCTTTTTTGTATAAAATTTTAATCGTCTAGATCCATTCACTATTTAATGGTTGGATAAACAATTCCTAATTGCTCTAAATAAGTACCATACTTACTTGGATCATAATAGAATTTTTCAAGTTGGCTTCTAAACGCGCCTTGAATTTCTTTATTCAAATGAATTGCAGGTGGATCATTTTTAGTGATGAAAGGAATATACTGCACATCCTTAGTTTGTACCTCTTTAAAATATTTTTTAGCATCTGCCACTAAACTAGGCTTGGTAAACAAATCAAGTAAAGTCATTGCTGTGGCTTCTGCACCCACTAAGGATCCTTTGTGTGCAATTGGTGTCGCCATGGCAATAGCATCTGCCCAATGATGTCCTTTTGTACCTGGGATATTTGCTGGATACCTTAAGACAATGGTTGGTAAGTTCCAAGAGATATCTGCGATATCATCAGATCCACCACCCCAAGAAAATGCCACAGATCCTTTTAAAGTATCAATGCTCGTTTTTAATCCATCAATTGGATTGCCTTGTTGGTCTTTCTTAGGTGCTTCTACCAAAGCTTGTACGCCCTTTGCCAATGCAATATCTTTTTCATCCCAAACAGGCATACCCACTTTTTTAATATTCGCATACATGGCTTCGGCAAGTGGCTTGTTAAAATGACCAGGCCATGCAGTACCCAACATTTGATGTGTCATTTTTGTATTTGTCATCATCGCAGCACCTTCTGCAATTTTGATACCTGATTCATAATTCATCTTGATATCTTCATAAGTACGTTCTCTAAAATAATACCACACACTTGCTTTACTTGGCACCACATTTGGCTGGTCACCTCCATCTACAATCACATAGTGCGATCTATTGGTTGGCTTAAGATGCTCTCTCTTAAAATTCCATCCCACGTTCATTAATTCTACTGCGTCCAATGCACTTTTTGCTCTCCATGGAGCACCTGCAGCATGCGCCGCTTCCCCTTCAAAATCAAATCGCACACTCACTAAACCATTGCCGCCATTATCACCATAACTAGAAGTAAAATCACCACTCACGTGGGTGAAAATACAAGCGTCTACATTTTTAAAATAACCATCACGCACATACCATGCTTTTGTTCCAACTAATTCTTCGGCAATACCAGGCCAAATTAAAATAGTACCTGGTAATTTTTCACGCTCCATTAATTCTTTCATCGCAATCGCTGCATAAATAATTACAGCTTGTCCAGAATTATGTCCTTCACCATGTCCTGGTGCACCTTCTACAATGGGCGCTTTATAAGCTACGCCTGGTTTTTGAGAGGCTTTAGGAATACAATCCACATCACTTCCTAATGCAATCACAGGCGAACCAGAACCCCACTTGGCCATCCAAGCAGTCGGTACATTCGCAATACCATTTTCTACAGTAAAGCCATTTTTTGTCAAAACAGACGTGATATATTTTGAAGTTTCAACTTCTTGAAATCCTAATTCGGCAAAACTAAAAATTTGATCCACCATCACTTGTACGTCTTTAGACTTACCAGCAACAGTCTGCATTAGGGTTTGCTTTAATGCAGCTAAATCTTTTTCGGTGTATTTTTTTTGCGCAAAAATGGGCATAGTAAAACTTAGTAAACAAACACATAATAGAATGCGTTTAATCATTTGAATTGGCATAGTAAATTTTTATAATGATGATACAATGAATTTCAAGACATAAGATACAAAAAAAATCCCCTATCCAAAAAGATAAGGGATCAATATTTTATAAGTGGTTGGCTTATTTTGAAGCGATTTTGAATTCTACTGTTTTGGTATTGGTTGCAGTAGTTTTAGATGTAACTACTACCGAAAGGTTGTATAATATTCCAGGCAATAAACCTGTGACCGTAATTGGATTACTTAAACTGGTAGATGAAATACTATTAGTGAAGGCATTAGAATTGTCTGAGATTTTGATCAGTTTAGTATCAATGGTAACGCCACTTGCAGGTATTGCAGCCAACTTAACTTCTATTCTTTGTGAAGTACCGACTACTGCATAAATATTGGTTGCACCTGGATCAATATCAACGATCACTCCATTGGTGGCGGTTAAGCTTGGTTCAACAACCACTACAGGTGGCTTTGGTGTTGGGGTTGGTGCAGGACTGTCCCCTCCTTTACTACAAGCTAGAAAGCCAATACTTATTACTAATATCAAAATTTTAAATCTCATAACTGCTATTATTAAGTTCACGCATTAAAGTTAATATTTTTATCAATATCTTAATTGAATACGATTTTAAAGTCAATACCATAGAAATTTTTCGGTACTAGCAGCTAAAGGTATAAATACTTGAAAAATAAGCATCTAGAATTGCTAGGTTTAATCCATGCACTATTTTAATTCATGCAAGTTTTCACTATTAATACTATTTCAATTGGTTATCCCCCCAATGTATGGACAAGCATTGCCATTACAAACATTTAGCCTTGCTGCTGATCATTTTATGACTACACAGGTAGATGGCTTGCAAGTAGACTGGAGACTGGATCTTGGACTGACCACCATGCCGCTAGACCAATCGAATCGTTATCATTTTAGTGCAGGTTTTTTACAACCAAGTATCAATCGTTTTACGAAGGATGGATTAGAAGGAAAATACAATCCCAGTATTGAATTAAGAACATCAGTTCGTGGAGATGCAATTGTGCTTTATTCAAAAGAGCCCGATTTGATTTTTTTTGATTGTAAGATTTATAATCTGCACGGCCAAGTCCTTATTAGTGATCCAACAAAATACAGAAGTGGTTATGCAGGCAGACCAATCGACATCAATACCCTATCTAGCGGGGTATATATTTTGCAAGTATTTTATTTACCAGAGTTTCCAGGTTTTGATAACAAAAATAATCATTGGATGAAGACTATAAAATTTATTAAGCCATGAAATATATTCTGCTATTTTTATTAATTCATTATTGTCAAATTGTTTTGGGTCAAAACCAAAAGGGTATTGCGTTTCAGGCAGTTGCTAGAACAAGCAATGGCGTGATTATGCCTAATAAATTAATACAAATTAGAATTAGTATTTTAAAAGATACTTTAGATGAAGCGCTATTATATCAGGAAATAAAATCTGTTACGACAAGTCCATTGGGTTTGTTTACAATTTTAATTGGGACTTCAGAGCCTGCTAAAATTATCACTATTGGTGCATTTGAAAAAATCAATTGGACGGCTGGTACTTATTTTATTCGAGTAGAAATTGATCCTGAGCATCATTTACAATTCATACGTATTGGACAACAACAAATTCAATATGCAGCCTACGCTTTTTCAGCAGACCATCTTTTGGCAGAAAACCTAGAAGGTATTTTAAGTATACCACAGGGAGGCACAGGAGTGAATAATTTATCCGCCTTGAAATTGGCAATGCAAATGGATAAAGTCAATAATGTACCAGACAGTGTCAAAATTTTAAGCAAGGCATCCATCCAGGCATTGGCACTCAAATTAGATAAAAAAGATACAGCGAGTTTGAGCAATAGAATCAATCAAAAATTGAACAAAGGGGAAATAACTGCTTCGGAACTTGCTATAGGCTTGGGCTTTCTGCCCCTTGAAATATATTTTGGCGCTTTTGCAGATACGGCAAAGCAGATGGCACTGATCAATACGGCCACGGCGGTCAAATGGAGAGATACCATTGGTCAAAATCAAACAGCAATTGGGCTTAACACTGGCTTAGATCCAACTAGGATACTTGTTGTAAAATCGGGCAGCTATCTTGTTCAGTACAGCCTGCAAGTAACTAATACTCAAGTGGCAAATGACGAAATTAGTATTTGGATTAGACGCAATGGCGCTGCATACCCTAATACCCTCAGGCAATTTCTGTCTGGCGCCGTAGGCGTCAAAAATATTTTTTCGGGACAAACAATGATGGTATTTGGGGAGGATGATTATCTGGAATTGTTCTTTAGTGTTAAACACAATCAAACTCAATTATTAAAAACAAGTAGCTTAACCAATCCTTCAAGGCCGGCAACCCCAAGTGCTCAAATTATGTTGTACAGAATACAATAGTCTATCCCAGCTCCATTCATAAAATTTGTTTTAAAATTCAAGCCTGCCTTATTAACTTTAGTTTGAACAAAAAAACAACACTATGCGTCGTATGCTATCTCTGTTCAGTATTGTGCTATTATTAAGTGTTCAACTTATTGCGCAATCTGTTCCTAGTCCAAAAAGTCATTTTGGATTTAATATTGGTGACAATTATAAATTGACCACTTTCACCGCAACAGAAGCTTATTTAAAAAAAGTAGAAGCCAGTTCTAACAAAGTTAAATTAGTGACGATGGGTAAAACGGAGGAAGGTCGCAATCATTATATGATGGTTGTATCTAGTCCCGAAAATATCAAGCAATTACAAAAATACAAATCAATCTCTCAAAAGCTAGCAAGAGCGGAAGGCTTATCAGAAGAAGATGCGAAGCAACTAGCGAATGATGGAAAAGCAGTGGTATGGATTGATGGTGGATTACACGCAACCGAAGTGGTGGGTATTCATCAATGGATAGAATCCATGTACCAGATCATTACAAGACAAGATGATGAAACAAAAAATATTTTAAAAAATACGATCATTTTATTTGTACACGCAAATCCTGATGGACAAGAATTAGTTTCAAATTGGTATATGCGTAATACAGATACTTTGAAGAGATCTACGAATGCATTACCGCGTTTGTATCAAAAATATATTGGGCACGATAACAATCGTGACTTTTACATGATGAATATGAGTGAGTCAAAAAATATGAGTCGCCAACAATATATTGAGTGGATGCCTCAAATTTTATACAACCACCATCAAACAGGTCCAGCTGGAACCGTTGTGGCAGGCCCTCCTTACAGAGATCCATTCAATTATGTGTATAGTCCATTATTGATTACAAGTTTAGACGCAATGGGTGCTGCAATGAGTAGTCGTTTAAATGCTGAGCAAAAACCTGGTTATACTATGAAGGGTGGATCGGTTTATTCTACTTGGTGGAATGGCGGATTAAGAACAACTGCATACTACCATAATATTGTTGGTATATTAACCGAAATCATTGGTAGTCCAACCCCAATGAATATTCCTTTGGTACCTCAAAGATTGATTCCAAATAGTGGCTTACCTTTTCCAATTGCGCCACAAAAATGGTATTTCAAAAATTCAATCGATTATTCTATTTCATTAAATTATGCCGTACTCAACTATGCAGCAAGACATAAAGACGAAGTGTTATTGAATATGTATCGAATGGGTAAAGAGGCGATTGAATCTGGCAACAGAGACAATTGGACCCTTTCTCCTAACAAAGTTGAAATGTTGACTGAACAATTAAAGACCGAGAAAAGAGATACGCGTGTAGATAGTATTGCATTACAAAATTATGCTAAAGTGTATAAGGCCCCTGCATTAAGAGATCCTAGAGGGTATATTATTCCTGCAATTCAAACAAGTAGCGCAGTGGCATTTGTCAATATTTTAATTCAAAGTGGTATTAAAGTACATCAAGCAAAAAATGACTTTGTAGTGAATGGAAAAAATTATCCAGCAGGATCTTATGTGGTAAGAACCAACCAAGCATTTAGAGCGCATGTATTGGATATGTTTGACCCACAGGATCATCCGAATGACTTTTTGTATCCAGGAGGACCGCCAGTGCGCCCTTATGATGCAGCTGGATGGACGCCGGCATATACGATGGGTGTGGAGTTTGACAGAATCTTAGATGATTTTAATGGTCCTTTTGAGGCTATTCCTTATGGCCAAATTCAATATGCAAAAACGACTGTTTTTAACACAGCAAATAGTGTCAATAAGTTTTATGCTATCCAGTCTAATGACAATAATAGTTTTATTAAAATCAATGACTTATTAAAAGCGGGTAAAACAGTTTATAAAAATCAGCAAGGATTTTATTTCGAAATAGCAGATGAATCAAAAGATAAGGAGACGATTGCAAAAGCAGGGTTAAGTTTTGTTGCAGTAGAAAGTCTTCCTTCAGATGCAGCGAAAATCACTTCATTAAAAATTGGGTTATGGGATCGTTATAGTGGTTCTATGCCTTCTGGTTGGGTAAGATGGATTTTAGAGCAACATCATTTTGATTTTAAATTATTATACGCAAAGGAAATCAATGCAGGCAATTTAAAAGACAAATTTGATGCGATTGTTTTTGTAGACGGTGCGATCCCTTCTATGATTGAAGGACCTGCTTCTCCTTATGAAGAGAAAGAGCCTAACTTAGACGAAATCCCTGCAGAGTTTCATGCAATGCTTGGAAAAATTACTGCCGAAAAATCAATCCCTGCATTAAAGAGTTTTGTTGAAGCAGGAGGAACAGTGATTACAATAGGATCGAGCGCCAACCTTGCATACCATTTTAAACTACCAGTTAAAAATGCCATCACTGAAATGAATAATGGAAAAGAGCGCACACTTCCGGGAGAGAAATTTTATATCCCAGGAAGTATCTTACAAGTAGCTGTTGCGCCTGCCCTAAAAGCAAACTGGGGTATGAAAAATAAAGCAGATGTCTACTTTAATAATAGTCCTGTATTTAAAGTGCAACCAGATGCCATTGCAAATGGCACCATCACACCACTTGCTTGGTTTGCATCAGATAAAACTTTGAGAAGTGGATGGGCTTTTGGACAAGCTTACTTACAAGATGGTGTTGCCGCTTTTGAAGCAAAATTGGGAAAAGGTAAGTTGTTTGTTTATGGACCTGAAATTACATTCAGAGGGCAAACGCATTCCACTTATAAAATGTTATTTAACCAATTGTATAAATAATATACGAAAAGTTAAGGTCGATTATCATAGACCAAAAAAAGGAGCTACGATTGTAGCTCCTTTTTTATTTATCTAGTCTTAATTATTTGATACATTGATTTTCATCGGAATCAATTCATCTCTAATTATCAATTATCCGAATGGTTGCTCGATAGAAATACTTTGTTTCGAGAAATAATGTGGTCCGTCTTCTGCGATGAATAAACAATCTTCTAATCGAATACCAAATTCACCAGGAATGGATATCGTTGGTTCATTGCTAAAACACATGCCTACAGCTAAAGGTGTTTTATTACCTTTTACAAAATTGGTCCACTCGTGGCCCTCTAAGCCAATACCATGACCGGTTCTGTGTGGTAGTCCTGGTAATTTATAGTTGCTTTTAAATCCTGCTTTTTCAATGACTGCTCTAGCAGCTGCATCCACCACTTCACATGGTGCCCCAATTTTAATTGCGGCAAATGCTGCGTTCTGTGCTTCCAATTCTATATTCCAAACATCTATTTGTCTTTGAGTTGGTTTGCCCACTACAATTGTTCTTGTGATATCAGAAGCGTACCCCTCTACACTAGTGCCACCATCTACCATCACAATATCACCTTCGCGAATCACTTGAGGTGTAATGCTTCCATGAGGCAATGCCGAATATTTCCCTACTTGAACCGAAGCGCCGCCACTATATCCCAATTTTCTGAAAGCTGCGCTGATGTTGCCACTGAATTCAGACTGAGACATGTCTGGACGAATCGTTGCAAATGCTGCTTGGTATGCTTTAATCGTCACGTCACTTGAATACTGCATTAAATCTAATTCTGCTTTTGTTTTATACATTCTACAACCAGCAGTAACTGGTGTAGCATCTACAATATCAAAACCAGTTGCTAGTTTTTTAACGCCATCCGCAATGAAAAAACGAACACGCTCTTCCATTCCAATTTTTTTATACTTAGTTCCGCGGTCTTTAATAATATTAAAAATCAACGCATATGGACTTTCATGTTCTTCCCAACATCTTACTTCATCACCAAATACGGGATTCAATAATTCCATCGCTCTGTCTTCTTCGAACTTTGGACAGACATAGGCAATAGGTCCTTTTGCAGGGATAACAACACCAAAAGTTCTTTCACTTTGTCCCCATCGCATTCCAGTAAAATAAAAACATGACACAGTGCCCTCTAAAAAAATAGCATCCATTTTTTCTTGCTCCATGATAGCTTGTGCCTTCGCAATACGCTGCTTGCGCTCTTCTACCGTAATAGGCACCACACCTTCTTTCATTGGCGATAAGTCTTCAATTGATTTAGGCAAATTGATATCATACCTATTGGCTGAATCATTTGCTAAAACCCTACCACCTAATCCTAATGTGCCTGCAGTCAACAATGCAGTACTTAAAAATTTTCTTCTATTCTGACTCATACTATTTTATTTATTCAGTTTTTGTTTTGTGCATCCTACCATGCAATGCCATAGTCTTCTCCATGATTAGAGCTACCGCCCCACATGGATCCATGTTTCCAATCAAATAAAATCGCGTTGATTGGACCACTTGTGCGATCATCGAAAGTTAAATTATACCCTCTAGCTCTTAAATCTTTTCGAACCCACTCAGAAACATTATCATGTAACAATATGCTACCTGGTCTTGGTTTTCTATCTGCAATTTTTGTGCCGCCTAAAGAAAGCCAAAGTTGATTTGAATTAATATTCGCAGCTTCAGTTGCTTCTTGAACTGTCATACCAAATTCAACCATATTTAAAAAAAACTGCAATAAGTTTTGATCCTGTGTATCACCACCCTGCACACCAAATGCCATATAAGGCTTGCCGTCTTTCATTGCTATACTTGGTGTTAAAGTCACTCTAGGTCTTTTACCAGGTGCAACTACATTGAATGGGCTCTGTGCAGAATCCAATACAAAGCTTTGCATGCGTTGACTCATACCCACGCCTGTATTACCCGCAATGGTTGCTGGCAACCATCCACCACTTGGCGTGATAGAAACAATCCATCCTTCTTTATCTGCTGCTTCAACAGTGGTGGTGCCTCTCCATAAACGATCCATATAATCTGCATCGATTGGTAATTTTTCATTTGTATTCAAAGATGCAACGGTTCTTAAATCGTGCGCCGGTGCAAATCCAGTTTTACTTTTTGCAGTATCTGTGGAAGGTTGAAATCCTTTTGCTTTTATTAAATCCATAAAAGGATTTGTTTTTCCTTCGAAGGGATAAGGATCTCCAGGACCTGCATTGGCATTGTTCATGGACATTTTAATTTCACCAGCTCTTTGTTTTGCATAAGCTTTACTTAATAAACCAGTCATTGGTTGATTGGTTGCAAACGTAGGATCGCCATAATAAAAATCACGATCTGCAAAACTTAAATTCATTGCTTGATAAATGATGTGCATATAATCCGCAGAATTATAACCCATTTTTTTCAAGTCAAAATTTTCTACAATATTTAAAGCTTGTAATAATGAAGGTCCTTGCGTCCAAGCTTGAAGCTTATAGACATCAATGCCTTTATAGTTCACCATCGATGGTGCTTCTTCTGTAGGTCTCCAATTTTTTAAATCTTCTTTTGTAATCAATCCACCTTGCTCTTGCACGCCTCTTACAAATTCATCTGCAATGTCACCTTTATAAAAACGATCATATGCAGCCCAGATAGCCTCTTTACGAGACTTACCTTGTTTCAATGCATCTTGTTCAGCATCTACCATTTTTTGCAAAGTGTTCAATAAATCTTTCTGAACAAAAATTTCTCCTGCTTCTGGTGCTTCACGTTTTGCACCTAAATGTGGTAACAATACTTTTTTACTATATGGCCAAGTTTTGATCAAGGCTTTACCGCGTTCAATGCTATTGGCAGTTTGTGCATCAATTGGATAACCTGCAGCTAAGTCCATCGCTGGTGCCAAAACTTCTTTTAAACTCATAGAGCCATAATTTGCCAACATCAAACAAATACCTCCTGGTGTTCCAGGGGTAGTGGCTGCTAAAGGACCGTATTCTGGAGGATAATTAAAACCCTTGCCTTTAAAAAATTCCGGCGTAGCACCTGTTGGCGCAAATCCCATTGCACTAATTGCGATCACTTTTTTTGTTTTGGGATTATAAATCAAGGCCTGTGTTTCACCGCCCCAACTTAACACATCCCACATGGTACATGTTGCGGCCAGCATAGCACATGCAGCATCCACTGCATTGCCACCTTTTTGAAATACCATTGAGCCTGCAGTTGCAGCCAAAGGCTTACCCGTAATGGCTACCCAATCTTTACCATGTAAAGGCGGTTTTTGAGTTTGTTGTGCTTTCAAGTTTGTTGCACAAGTCAATGTGACAACAAAGCATAAAATATACTTTTTCATAGGTTTATTTTTGATCCATTGAAAATACATTTTTTAGGTTATATAAATAAAAATGAATGACAAATGGAGTAAGATTTAGTAAATTGAGTAGACAAAATAGTTTTATGAAAAATAACCTTTTAGTGATTGCCTTTGTTTTTACACTGCTTCAAGCAAAAGCGCAAACTGCAGACTTTATTATCCGTAACGGAAAACTAATCGACGGCACGGGGAATCAGTGGCAATACAAAGATGTGGCCATCAAGGGCAATCAAATTATTGCAATTGGCAATTTGAGCAATTGGAAAGCAACAAGAGAGGTCGATGCAAAGGGCTTGATTGTGGCGCCTGGTTTTATAGATGTCCACGGACACTTGGAAGGTGGTGAAACAAGAAATCCCTTAGCGAGTAATTTTTTATACGACGGCGTAACCACTGTGGTGACAGGGAATTGCGGCGGATCGGCTGAAAATTTAAATACCTACTTTAATTATTTAGACTCATTAGGGATGTCTATCAATATTGCTTCCTTGATTGGACATAATACCATTCGCAAGCAAGTGATGGGCACGGCAAATAGACATGCAACAGAAGCCGAAATGCAAGCAATGGAAAAAATTGCAGCACAAGCCATGCAAGATGGTGCAGTAGGCATGTCTACTGGTTTAATTTATATCCCTGGCACTTATGCCCCTACAGAAGAAATTGTAAGGCTTGCAAAAGTAATAGCATCAAAGGGTGGCGTCTATGCATCGCATATTCGCAACGAAGAAAATCAAGTTGTGGATGCCGTGAACGAAGCCATTCAAATAGGAAGGGCCGCTACCATACCTGTTGAGATTTCACATTTTAAAATTAGTGGTCAAAATAATTGGGGCCGAAGCAAGGAAACTATTGCATTGGTAGTGAATGCAAGAAAAGAAGGCATTGATGTGACCATCGACCAATACCCTTATACAGCAAGTAGTACACAACTAAGTGTATTATTACCTGACTGGGTTTTATCAGATGGACAGGATTCCATTTTTGCAAGATTAAAAAATCCAACCATTCGAAAAAAAGTAGCCAATGAAATCATTGGGATATTAAAAGAAAGAGGGATCAAACATTTTACCTACGCCGTAGTTGCTAATTATAGAGCAGACAGTAGTTATAATGGAAAAGATATCGAAGCCATTAATCTATTAAGAGGTAATAAACATACCGCATTAAATGAAGCAGAAACAATCATCCAAATGATGGAACAAGGTGGCGCGCAAATGATTTACCATGGCATGACTGAATCAGATGTTAAAGCAATTATGCAATATCCATTTAATATGTTCGCAAGTGATGCAGGAATTGCAATGAAAGGGTATGGTAAACCACATCCAAGAGCATATGGCACCAATTCACGCGTTTTAGGAAGGTATGTTAAAACAATGGGCGTATTGAGTTTAGAAGAAGCCATTAGAAGGATGACATCCTTGCCTGCGAATAAATTTAATATAGCTAAGAGAGGGATTTTACAAGAAGGCTATTTTGCAGACATCGTTGTATTTGATGCAGATGAGGTTTCAGACATGGCTACATTTGAAGACTCGCATCAGTATGCAAAAGGATTTAAATATATCTGGGTAAATGGCGAATTAAGCATGGACCAAGCAGTTCAAGTACCCATAAAAAAGGGCAATTCCATCAGAAAATTGTTGTAAAAAATGTTAAAATGATAAAAAATACTTAAATAGCTGATTATCAATTAAATAAATAATTTAAAATCTTATTATAAAAAAAATTAGAAAAGAACCTAACTAATTGATTATGTGTGTTTTTTAAAATGATTAATGACACAACATTGATGAAAAAAATCTGTTTTTGTTTAAATTTTTTTTTAATTTTTCAAACAATTTATTTAAATTCATGTTCTAACTAACGAAAGTTACAAACACGTTCACCAAATCTCCACAATATGGATTCTTTATTTTTATTAGATGCAACTACAGCGATCGCTAAAACGGACTACGTTTCGTTTACTTTCTTTGTAGGCACAATGGCTATGATGGCCGCTTCGGTTTTTTTCTTTTTTGAATTGAACAACACAAGTCAAGAGTGGCGCACTTCGGTATTAGTATCGGGTTTGATCACTTTTATTGCTGCAGTTCACTACTACTACATGCGTAGCTATTATGCTGAAACGCATGATTCTCCAACCTTCTTCCGTTACGTAGATTGGTTGTTAACTGTGCCTTTGATGTGCGTTGAGTTCTACTTGATCACAAAAAAAGCTGGTGGTACAACAAGTTTATTATGGAAAATGATCTTAGCTTCTGTTGTAATGTTGGTAACAGGTTACATGGGTGAAGCTGGATTAGGTAACGCTACAGTTTGGGGTACAGTGAGTGCGCTTGCTTACTTCTACATTGTGTATGAAGTATGGATGGGCGATGTTAAGAAATTAGCTACAAACGCTGGTTCAGCTGTTGCTTCAGCAAACAAAGCATTAGGTTGGTTCATTTTAGTTGGTTGGGCTATCTATCCTCTAGGATATTTAATCGGAACAGCTGAAGGACAATGGTATGCTGGATTTGCAAATATCGGCTTGGATATGAACGTTATCTACAACATCGGTGATGCTGTAAATAAAATCGGATTCGGTCTTGTTATATATGCATTGAGCAGAAAAGCTGCTTAATTCATCCTATCTTTAAGGGGCGAGTGCATAACTCGCCCCTTTTTTTATGCCTACTATATGCAAATAAAGCTAAGACAACTACTTTTGGTCATCGGATTCGGTTTAGCCTTATTAAATGCCTATTTTCCATTAACAACGAATCAGCAATTAGGGGTCTTATTTGTTACCTTATTTACATTGGGCATCCCCCATGGTGCATTAGATTTTTATATAGATCAAAGAATTAATACTGGGGCCGATAAAAAACACGGCTATATCTTTTTATTCAAATACCTTATGAATATGTTGGTTTATGGTTTGGTTTGGTACTTTTTACCAACCATCGCCATCCTCATATTCATTGGATTAACCGCATTCCATTTTGGGGAAATAGACTGGTTGGGGAAGAGTTATAACGGAATTCATAAATTATGTTATAGTATTTTAGGCCTTAGCTGGATCTTGTTTCTACTCAGTAAAAATATCCATACAGCAATTGATGTATTTGTACTACTAGGCCAATCCAAAATGCAGGCAAACGAGTATATCCATTATGCAAATATCGTATTGCCCATTTCTCAGGCAACGCTTGTAGGTATTCACATCATTTTATTTTTTGCGCATAAATATTTTTTTTCAGACACCAGGCAATTATTTTTTGCAGTCATGCAAATTGGCTGCTTAACTATTTTAAATATGCTCTTGCCGCTTTGGTTGTGCTTTAGTTTTTATTTTGGGCTATGGCATTCTATTTTATCTTTTGATAAAATAAGACAAGAGTTTGAAATGGAAAACAGTTTTGCTGGATGGAAAAAATTACTCACTAAAGCCATACCCTATGCCGTGGTTGCATGGACTGGCATTATTGTGTTTATTTATTTTTCTTTGGAGGCCTGGAGCATCAAAGAAGTCATGCCACTTTTATTTATAGGCATTGCAGTGCTTGCCCTACCTCATTTACAGGTGTTTACAAAAATTAAATTAGATAAGTCTAAATAGTTTGATCTAAGTTTCGAATCAACTATTTTGGTGTTATCAAAAAAGGGGCAAATTGCTTTTGCCAAATCAGATAACCTTTAGGATTCATGTGTAGTTTGTCCGCAATAAAAATATCTTTAAGCACTTCTTTATTTTCGTCTAACATTGCAGTATGCACATCCAAATATTGAATATTTTTTTGTGTGGCAATATAACTTTCAATTAATTTATTGGCTTCTATAAATTTTGACTCTAAATGCCATCTGGCAACACTTGGTTTAAGAGAAACGAAAACAATCTTAGTAGACCTTGGTAATTTTTTTAATAAAATAGTGTGTAGTGTTTTAAACCTATCTAATACAGTTGCAGTACTTACAGTATCCACATCTGCCATATCATTTTCGCCACAGTATATAAAAACCTGACTAGGCTGGTACTTTATAATAGCCTCGTCTACATAATAAATTAAATCAACAAGTGTTGCTCCGCCAAATCCTCTATTGATAATTGGATAACCTGGGAAATACATGGCTACATCTTTCCACTTTGTAAAAGAGGAGCTTCCGGCAAATACGATTTGCCCCTTGGGCGGCATGACAATACTATCTGACTTTTGAAATTGAAGGATTTCTTGCTTAAAAGGTTGTGCATAAAGGCTTGTATTAGATTGACCAATACTAAAAGCAAAGCATACAATAATACCTACAACTTTTAAGAAGGGTTTATACGGATGCTTCATAGTCTACTATTTATTGGTAATCAGATTCATTGTAATCATCCTCTTCGCCAAAACTACCCAGATTCATCATGCTGCTCATTAAATCATTGAATTCAATCTTACCGTCAATCATTTTTTTATTGATCAATGAGAATGCAGCTAACCCATGTAAAACAAACTCCATCAACAAAGCGCTTTCTTTTTCATTGGCTTGAGGGTAGTATTTTTTCACCAAACCAAATAAGCCATCCACCTTGTATAAGGCAACTACTTTATCTGCATCCTTCATGTCTAAAAGTAGGTTCAAGTGATTGCCTCCATCAAACCAACTAGTAATGGCTTTGTATGGATTGTCTAGCGCCTTTTCTTCTCCCTTTTTATTGACCATTTTTTTCTTCTTCAATAATTCAGGATTCGGGAAGTACTCAATAAACTGAGTACGAATAGACTTGTTCAATAAATTCAACGCCACTTCATAAGGACCTTCTTGTTCGCCCTCGTAAACCAATTCAATCTTACCAGTAATAGAAGGAATAATGCCCATTAAATCACTGATCCAAACATAAGTATGTTTTTCGTTGTGTATAATTGCACGGCGCTCGGCAGAACTAATGGCATTTTCAAATGCCGCAATAGTTAAACGCGCACTCACACCACTTTTCTTATCAACAAATTCATTGGACCTTGCTTCAAAAGAAACCTGTTCAATCAAACGCTTGATTAAATCACTAATGTCTACTCTTTGTTTTTGTACTTCTAAAATATCTGCCTCTTGTTCTGTTATCGCTAAAGAAGTTTCTAAAGTTTTTGGATAGTGGGTTAATATTTGACTTTCAATTCTGTCTTTTAGTGGCGTAACAATACTACCTCTGTTGGTATAGTCTTCTGGGTTGGCAGTAAAGACAAATAAAATATCCAAAGGCATACGCAATTTAAAACCACGTATTTGAATATCCCCTTCTTGTAAAATATTAAATAAAGACACCTGGATTCTTGCTTGTAAGTCTGGTAATTCATTGATTACAAAAATGCAGCGATTGCTTCTTGGAATAATGCCATAATGAATTACTTTTTCATCAGAAAAACTCAATTTTAAATTCGCTGCTTTGATTGGATCAATGTCACCAATTAAGTCTGCTACGCTTACATCAGGTGTAGCTAATTTTTCTCCATAACGCTCAGATCGGTGTAGCCAATGTATTGGTGTGTCGTCTCCATGTTCTGCAATCAAGTCTTTGGCAAACTTGCTCAATGGTTTTAATGGATCATCATTCACTTCGCTACCCATAATGACAGGAATGTATTCGTCTAACAAGTCGGTCATCTGACGTGCCATCCTTGTTTTAGCTTGTCCACGTAATCCTAAAAATAAAATATTATGTCTGCTCAATAATGCACGCTCTGTATCTGGTATCACTGTGTCTTCGTAACCTAAAATACCCGTGAAAGGATTTTCTTTATTCTGTAAACAGGTTACAAGATTATCACGTACTTCATCCTTGATGGATTTAGACTGATATCCAGATTTAATCAATTGTCCAAGGGTGTTGATTTTTTCAATACCCACTTTTTTCTTGTTTTCAGATGCTGTTTTATTCGCCACTTCTTTTTTCATTTTAATATACTGTTTTTCGCTTTCCGCTTTCAAAATCATTGAATATAAAACTACCTAGTTTATCTAAAGATGCGAAAAATGCTTTACCATGATTCATCTCTGTAAACTCCTCCACAAATTTTTGTAAATAAGGATCAGATGCAATCATGAAAGTTGTTACTGGAATTTTTAACTTCTTACACTGGGCCGCTAAATTTAAACAACGATTCACTACTTTTCGGTCTAATCCAAAACTATTCTTATAATATTTAGAACCAATCTTTAAACAGGTTGGCTTGCCGTCGGTAATCATAAAAATCTGTTTGTTTGGATTTTTACGACGACGCAATAAGTCCATTGCTAATTCTAAACCTGCAACCGTATTGGTATGATAAGGACCCACTTGTAAATAGGGAAGGTCTTTAATTTCAATACTCCATGCATCGTTGCCAAAAACAACAATGTCTATTGTGTCTTTAGGATATTTAGTGGTAATTAATTCACACAAAGCCATCGCCACTTTTTTTGCAGGGGTGATACGATCTTCACCATATAATATCATGGAATGAGAAATATCTATCATCAATACTGTAGAAGTCTGTGTTTTAAAATCACTTTCACGAATGAGTAAATCGTTTTCTTCCATCGTGAAATTGTCTACTCCGTGGTTGATTTGTGCATTACGGATGCTCTCTGTAAAATCTACCTGGTCAATATTATCGCCAAATTGATAGGCCCTTGTATCTGGACTTAGCTCTGCGCTGGGCCCAGTTTTATTGGTTTGGTGATTGCCCTTACTGCCTTTTTTAAGCTTCCCGAATATGTCTTCTAGGCTTTTCTTACGGATCGTCTGCTCCGTTTTAGAGGTAATCTTAAATGTTCCATCTGGGCCATTTTCCTTTATGTAACCATTTTCCTTTAAATCTTCTATAAAATCACCCATGCCATAGTCGTCATTGGTGAATTTATGTTTTCGATCTAATTGATTCAGCCAATCTAAGGCTTCAGTGGCATCCCCATTGGTATAATTCAATAGTTCTGTAAACAGGTCAAGCATTTGCTCGAACATGCTTTTTTTGTTTTCGCCAGCCTTAAATGGGGTGAATTGGAATCCTATCATAACGGCAACAAATTAGCGATTTAGCGGGTAATTTAATTACGATTTGTGGTCAATTTTTTACATAATTAAATAAGGATTGCCTAGGAGGTTCAACTATAAAAATAGCTTGAATACAATTTTAGTAAATTTTGGAAGCTATACAGCAGTCCCTTAGGGGAACAATAGCTGTGTTTAAATTTTTGTTTCACTTGAGTATGCAACCATTTGGCAAGGCTATTCCCTAACTCAGAACTTGGATCTATTTTCCCAAATTCAACTGTTTCGCCTTTGGATTTTAAAATAGCCAATGCTTCCTGATACAATGCCAGCAATGCTTGTGGCTTTAGGCGAAATAAATTATATAAATGAAATATATCAAAAACTAGAAAGTGCATTTGCTGTTGACCCGCTTTACTTAAGCCACCATTGCTTTGCAAAAATGGACTGAGGCTACCCTCCTCTAATCCTACCGCGGCTACCATACCTTTAAATGGTTGAATAGTTTTTAACTTAATTAAATTAGGTGTGGCAATAAAGCTTCCCTCGAATTGTTCATTTAAATAAGTCAATTGCAACTTACCTTTAGCTTTCAAGGGGGTGCTTGTTTCAATAAACAATTGTAAATCATTAGAAGCGCCCGTCTTGGCTTCACTTCTATTGATTTTACTGTTATTCACTTTACTAGGCTTATTCAGTTCTTTATCTATATTTTGCATCGATGCAGGCATGTCATGATTGATTTTAATTCATTCAATAAATCAGACCAAGAAAAAGGATAAAGGAGATTACGTTTTGGGTTTGACAGTAAGTCCTCATCGATTTTACCACCGCGGAGTTCGACTCTCTCGGTTGGCAGCCATTGAAGGCTTCTTGATGATGGGACAAAGATACAAAATAAATAAAAACGAACCGAATAAATTCGGTTCGTTTTTGCAATTGACCTTAAATGAATATATCTACCATTTTAAATGGCTAATAACATCGCGCATACCCCAGAGGTAAAAAAAGGGTGCAACTGTGACACATAAAATTATAAAATAATAAGAATATTTCAATAGGTGAAAGGGACTTCTTGGGGGGCCTTCCAATTGGTATACCAATCGAAGCATCATAATTATGCCTAAAATAATTATTAATAAAATTGAAAAAAAGAAAAAGAAAAAATAATAACCATTTTCAGTCATATTTTTTCTATTAAAAAAACTCATCAGCCAACTGATATAAGCAAATACCTTAAAATAGAATAATTTCTTCTTGTCTAAACTTTGAATGTAGTTTCTGAACTTGCTCATAAATATTTTAATTTTCATTTTTTTTAAGAATACATGCTTTATAATTCAATGCACAAACTTTTTGATCATTCATATATATAGTTACTGCTACTATGTATCCAGTTGTACCTGATAACCAACCACCATAAACTCCTCCCAAAAAAGTTCCTACAAGCGGAGCTGCTGATCCAAGTATCGCTCCTGCACTAACACCCCCGATTGCACCACCAACAGCAAATAATAAAAAATTACCTCTATAAGTCGAGTTCGCATTTGTCATACATGTTTGATATTCAAAACAACAAGACTCGTTACAACCAGGGCCAGCACCTCCACCACCATCCATATCCGATTCTAATTCCTGATTTGCAACAGCCGTAAAATAATGCCACATTTCTAAAATATTATCTGCATTATCTGTCCAAAGTCCACTACTTCTTCTTTGACTGGCTTTTTGAAGGCTACTAATTTTATTTTTTAAAAAAGTATTTCTTGCTTCATTCAGCTGATTGATTTTTGCTTTTGAAAGGACTGTGTCCTTGCCAAGAAAAGTTTTTTTAAGCGCTCCTGAATTCGTACTGATTATATTTGACGCTTTTTGTAAATCAGCGAAACTTTTAAAGTGATACAATTCAATTAATTCTTTTTGAATGACTAGGCTAGTTGGATTTTGATTGATTGCATTCATTAATCTTGCAGCTTCATCATTGATCTCTTCTATAGACCTCTTGTCCTTGTAAACGATTTGTAAATACAAAGGGTCGAATCTTGCAATCGTTTCATTTAATTCGTCAAAGAGCGGTACCGATAGCGGTGCGTATACATTTTGTTCTGGAGGATCAGTTAATGGACCTGGCTGATCTTTTTTTGAACAAGCGGTTAAAAATATAAATGATAGGAAAAAAATTCCTAGAAATCCTGTTGATTTTTTCATGCTATTATTTTTTACACTTACACTGAATTGTATAAGTTGATAGCATTAAAATAAAAAATCAATGGACTGCTTTACTGCGTAAAAATACGTTCAAAAAATTCAGTTAAAAAAATATATTTAAAAATAGAACATAAGCTAATAATCAACGCTGTATTGCATCTTAGACTTAGAAGATAGTCGAAATTAATTCATATTATTTTACAAAAAAAACTGCGGGAACTGGTCTTTGTCCAGTTGGATCTGATGGCTTGATGGTTTCTTTTCCATTAATTAATAAACAACTGCTTCCGCCACCATCTAAATTAATGGCTTCTACTGCGCCTAAATCTATAAATATTTGTGCGGTCTCTGTGAGTGTGGTGCCCACTGCAATATTTTTCATTCGTCCTTGAACAGCTAATAAAATTAATTGGCCGTCTTTTGTATAACCCATCGCAGTGCGGGGATGATGATCTGCTATCGCTTTGCCTGCAAATTTCTTTTCTTCATTGTTTGAAATAAATATTTCGCCGTTTTTAACCAATACAGGTCCGCCTCCAACTGCCCAATCTAGTTTCCATTTTTTTAAATTGGCAACCGCATCCTCGTTCAATGCTAATTTTGTATTTTTATTTTTGATTGGTGTCATTGGATTTTGTTGGTATAAAACTTGCTTACTATTAGAATCGGTATAGGTATAAGCAATATCCATCTTGCCATTTTTTTGCATACCCATTGCAGAGTTCAAGACATGTGTATAGGTTAAGGTGTCTTTTCCCTTACCCTCTATATCTTGTTTATTCAATGCCAATATATTTCCATGATGGACCAACACATTTAAATTCGTATTATTCTTGAATTCAAAAAAGGAAGCATTCATTACAACGGTTGGTTGGACCAATCGCTCATAAAATGCCGTTGGAGTTAAGCGTCTGTATAAAGTAGTATCCACGCCCATTTCTAGTTTGGGTGTGTTGGTATTGATTAGCACATAATAGGCTTTAAATACGCTATCATTTAATGTAGAAGTAGTAGATGCAAAAACTTGAATTGCATTTGAACTTAGGCCAAACTCGGTTGAAACATTTTTCCATTCAATTTTTTGTGCCATAGCAGGCGTTGCTAGAAGGTATAAGCAAAAAATGAATGATGCAAGATATAAATTTGGCTTTTGATATTTCATAGTGTGGTTGATAATACTGTAAACTTGTTACCTAAAGTTAAGGGTTCTAATCAAAATGTATATATACAAAAAGGCCTCCCATTGCTGGAAGGCCTTTTCTATTCGAATCTTACTTAATGTACTCGTTGACTACTTTGTTGAGAACCACATTTCCTTAGTGTGGTAGTCTAAAGTAGTTGCACCAATTCTGTTTAACTCATTGATGTTCCAAACATACTCAGAGTTAAATCTTGGACGCATTCTGTAGACCAATTTTCCGCTGTTGTCTGGAAATAAATCTGCAGTTGTAGGAACAGTAAATCCTGTATACACTTGGGTACCAGTTGCATCCTTGTCTGTGTAATGGTATCTGCGCATGTCTACCCATGTTTCAAATGTACCATGTCCCCAAAGGGCAATGTATTTTTGTAACATGATCATTGGTAAAGTTAAGCTAGTTGCACTTGCAGGAACAACTGCTGTGTTTGCTAAAAACGCATCTCTTGTTGCAGTAGTTAATACTTCTGCTGTTGGCACATTGGTATTATAGTTCGCCATTAATAAATCAAAGTGCTTAGAGATACCGTCTTTATATGCAGCTAATGCAGCAGCTTTATCTCCTTTAATGAATGCAGCTTCTGAGCGAATAAACGCCATCTCACTTGCAGTCATGACTGGGAATGGTGCATTGTTTCTAAATATAAAACGACAATTCACATCTGTTGCAGGGACTGTATTGTTCGTTCCAGCTGCCTGAGAAATTCCATGGAAGCTTTCTGGACGATCTGCTGTAGCCAATACTAATTGTCCTTTTATAGGCTCAACACCTTTGAAAGTACCATTGGTATTTTTTCTTAATAAATAGATTGCTCTTGGATCTGCCACACCGCTAAATGCAGGGTTTAAACCGCTCATTAAATCAGCAATAAATGCAGATTGTCTAATTGCAGTTGGAGATGCTACAGTTGCACTGCCTAGGTTATTTCTAAATGGTCCAAAAAAGTTATTAGTTGCACTTACAGAAGTTGCAGCAAATTTCACTAAAGCATCGTCTGAGGTTTCTTTCATTGCAAGATTCGTATAGTATAATACAGAATCTGCTTTGTAGATTGCCTTATTAGATAAGTGGTGGTGCGTTCTAGCTAATACACCATAAACAAATTTCTTCCATCTAGCTACATTTCCACCATATAAGAAAGCGTCGCCTTTTGTTAATGCTGCTTGACTTCCATTTTCGCCTGTTTTATTTAATAAATCTAGGGCTTCAAAAGATAATTTTCTAGCATATGCGTACACTTCCTCTTGTGTATCATATTTAAAAGTGATTTGGTCTGTATTAAAAGCTTCTTTTAATACCACTTCACCATGGTAGTCAGTTAAAGTCAACCAGCTCCATGCGAAGATGGCTTTACCAACACCAGCGACTTCCCATTGTTTATTCTCGATTGCCCACTCAATCATTTTTACATTGTTTTGTCCAATATCATAATAATGAGAGCGCCAAAATGATTGTGCCACATCCGTATTGGTATAGCCCATTTTGTCGAAATTACTTTGCGTTCCAGCAAATGCAAAGTTTTGAGTGTATGCGCCAATGTATCTAATATCATTCATTGGTCCATGTCCACCATAGTTACCAGCCATTGAAGCTACAATCTGAGGCATTAAAGTTTCAGGAGCCACCTTCACATCATAGTTAGGGTTTTTGTAGGCTTCGTCTATTTTTTTAGAACAAGACGCCACTAAAACTATCAAGGCGCTTAGTACTAAAAGATTTTTAAAATTATATTTCATATAAAAAAGTTTTTATTGATTAAAAAGAAGCTCTAATTCCAAAGTTAAAGCCGACTGGTGCGCCCATGTTACCATAGTCAAAACCAAATCCACTTACACCGCGACTTGCAGAAGTTGTTGCACCCACTGCAGGATCAGCGCCTCTGTAGTTTGAAATAAGAATTAAATCATTAATCGTTAAAAATACATTTAATGTTTTAGCTAATTTATCGATATCACCGCGCAAGAATTTCTTCACGTTATAATTGAAAGAAAGATCTCTCAATCTAAACCAGTTAACATCTTTTTCAATAAACGCTTCTTCTGGCATAGTTGTATAATATAAAGAGTTGTTTGCAGGAGTGATAGATACATTGTTTTGAGTTGGTGTAGTTGTATTCTCTTTACCGTCTTTCAATACACCTGGTACAATTCTAGCCACATCTCTGTCTGCAGTAATGGCGCTTCTTCCGATTGTTGTTAGATATCTTTCAGTCGCGTTAAAGATATCGCCACCTACTTTCACATCCCACAAGAATGAGATTCTTAAATCTTTGAAAGTAAGATTATTTAACCAACCCAATGTGAAGTCTGGATTACGATCACCTCTTACTTTAAAGTTATTGTCTAATAATGGTAAACCATTTGCTGGATTGATCAAGATCGCACCTGCAGTGTTTCTAGCATAGCCAAAAGATGTAATGGTTGTTGTTGGACCACCATTTGTTAAACCACCTCTTGCATTTGCGTACACCCATGTATCAGAGATATAGAATTCAGGAACGTTAGAAGGTAATGAAGTTACTTTATTACGCATTCTATTAAAGTTGAAACGAGTGTTCCAAGTAAAATTCTTCTTGTTCACTACCATGTAGTCCAAAACAACTTCAATACCTGTGTTCTCATTTGATCCCACATTCAAGGTATTCAATACATATCCTGTTGCATAACTTGCTCTAAAGTTTTCAGCAATCAAGTCTTTGTTTTCAGTTTTGTAATAAGTCACCTCTGTGCTCAATCTGCCTTTTAATAATTTTAACTCTGTACCAAATTCCATTGTCTTTTGACGCTCTGGAGTTAAATAAGGGTTTGCGTTTGTGAAATCATAATAATATCCACCACCGCTACCAGTGTTAAAGTTTAAGATAGATTGATTAGCATAAGGTGCACTTGAACGAGCTGTGCTCGCCAATGATCCTCTTAACTTCCAATAACTTGCTACTTCCTTAACGATAGGGAAGATGTCTGACATGATGATACTCACACTTCCTGCTGGGTAGTTATATGCTCTACTTGCAGATGGGAAAATAGAAGATTCTTCGAAACGGTGAGAATAAGTTAAGAATACTTTATTATCATAGTTTACAGCTGCTTCACCAAAATAAGCTGCTTGACGATTGATATTATAGTTTGGTAAACCAAAACGAGTCATGTTACTGTTGCGGATTCTTGAAGCAACCAATGTGTTTGCACTATCGTTTCTGTTAGCGTCTGTTAAGTTATTACCAAAAATAGAAGAGGTTTGTGTTTCATAATCCTGCCACATGTTACCTATCATCAATCTTGTGTTGATTTTGCCAAAGCTTTTCTTTGCTGTTGCTGTAACTGTGTGGTTGTAACCATAATAAGTACGGTAGTAATTTTCTAAAGCACCTTTTTGTGCACGGCTTAAGAAGTTAGATGCCGAATCCCATTTTGTATAACCATCTTGTTGATAAGTATCATAACCCACTCTTCCGTTAATTGTTAACCAGCTAGTTGGCGAATAGTTTACAGAAAGCGTTGCCACTGTTCTTGAAACATCATCGTGACTTCTATTTCGGAATAAGTTAAAATAAGGATTGTCTAATTCAGCATTAGGATCTGCGTTGAACAATGCTTTTTTAGTACCATTCATATTTAACCAATCACGCGCGTTGTCGTCTATTGGCCATGACAATAAGCTTAATACATATCCTTTAACACCTCTTAATGGTTTGTCATTTGAACTTTTGATATAGCTAATGCTTGGTGAAATTTCCAAGTTCTTTCCAATCTTGTGATTCGTTACTACACGGAAATTGTATTTCTTGTAGTTATTTGTAGGTACAGGAGAATTTTCATCTACATATGATCCAGACATACGCACTGAATTATTTCCTTTTCCATACTCTAAAGACAAGTTATGATTGTTAGACATGCTTGTTTGGAAGAAGTTGTGTAAGTTATCATAACGTCTTGCATTATAGTCTAACTTCTCTCCAAAATAAGAAAAAATATTTTGGTTTACACCATTCAATCCTGCATCATACGTAGTCATGATTTCAGGATATCTTGTATAAGTAGATGTTCTAATACTATTGTCGTAACTCACTTTTACTTTACCATCGCTATCACCACCTTTTTTTGTTGTGATAACAATCGCACCAGAACTAGCCTGGCTACCATAAAGCGCAGTCGCTTCTGGTCCTTTCAACACTGTTACGTTTTCAATATCATTAGGATTCAAATCGGAAATACGATTGGTATAGTCGTTTGACCTGTTTTCAGATGATACGTTTGCACTTGTTGGCTTAACAGCTAAACCTGTGTTTCTATTGTTTTCATTTACAGATGAGTTATCAATGATCACACCATCAATAATAAACAAAGGAGAGTTGTCTAAAGACAAAGAGTTAAAACCTCTTAGTACAATTTGAGAACTTGCTCCAGCCAATCCACTTGTAGGATTGATGGTTAAACCAGCGATACGTCCTTGTAATCCATTTACAAAGTTGTTACGTTGTGTTTCGGCAAGTTCACTACCTTTTACTTTTTGCACAGAGTAGCCTAATTCCTTAGGATTACGCTTGATGTCCATTGCAGTAACAACCACTTCTTCTAAAGTATTGTCTTTTACTGCAAGACGAACTTCAATTGAAGTCGCATTGCCCACTCTTACATCTTTAGACTCGAATCCTACAGATGAAAAAGTTAATACTTGATTGTTTGCTACAGAAATAGAAAAAGCACCCGCATTATCGGTACTTGTTGCTACTCTTGTTCCTTTAACAAGGACGGAAACATTGGACAAAGGTGTTTTGTCGTATCCGACAACCTTTCCAGTTACCAATTTTTGTTGTGCGTTTGCTATTGAGATACTTGCAAAAAGTACCAATAACAAACTCCATAAACCTTTGGTTTGCATAAATTTAAATCTTTGGTGAATAATTAACTCAGGTATGACCCTTTTGTTAACGTTAAGTTAACGCTTATTAGTATCCCAATAAAAATTATTACATGAAAAATATAAGATTTTATTCCTGCCTAGTCAATGAATGGATTCACTTCCAGATGAGGCTTAGGGTGCTAATCTATATAGTTATAGATGCACTTCGATTAAAACCTGCTCCTTCCTTAAATTTTACATACCCCAACTGGTTTGTATAAAGCATCGTTTTGCCTATCAAAAAAGGGGGAATATTGCTATGGTGATGTCCAAAAATCCAGGCATTTGGGGCTGTTTTTTGTATAAAATCGTCCAAATTTGAGGCAAAACAGGCATTTATTGGGTCATTTTGGTGTTTTTTGGGATAATTCAAAAAACTTGGACAATGGTGCGAAATGACCATTTTTCGAGTGCATTTTGACCCCAGGGAGGTACCTAAAAAAGCAAGAGCGTCTTGGTGCAGCTGATTGTATACTTGGGGGGTCATTTGACTGCCCTTCCATGAGATCTGGCTAAAATCTTGCACCCTTTGAACTACTATTTCGGTTAAATGAGGGGGGATATATGACCATAAAGTCGAAAAAATGAGTTCAATTGGACCTTCGGGGTCTGGTATCTCTTTATTGATATTATTGAGCAGTAGGATATTAGGTCTAATTGATTCCTCAAAATTGGATGGCATGGTGGCTAGTTCTGAACCATAATATTCATGGTTACCCGGTAGCCAATAGGTCATTTTAAAATGGTCGGAAATGAAATTCAAAAAATCTTGATGCTGATCCATTTCGATAAGCGGCATCAAGTCTCCTGCTATGATTAAAGTTTCTTGAATAGGAAGGATCGGCTTTTTGCTCAATAATTTTTTATTTTGAGCAAACTCTAAATGCAAATCGGAAACGTACTGAAAATTCATGAGGCTAAAACTAAACAAAGTAATTATCTTGCCCCCACAAAATATACAATATGAAAGAACAAAATTTTAACAATCACGCGCAAATGGTTACTGGTTATCATTATGTAACTGCGCCTGCAATCCTTGCGCTTCTTGGTGGGTCAATCAACTATGCATTAAAAGCAAGTCCAGAAAATAAATACTTAGCTTTCTTATTGGTGTTAACCAGCTTTATTGTGGTGATGCTTTTTGCTTTTGCAAGAACGTTTGCATTAAAGGCACAAGATAGAGCCATCCGTGCAGAAGAAAATTTACGCCATTATGTATTAACTGGGAAATTACTTCCATCTAGTTTAACAGTGGGTCAGGTGGTTGCATTGAGGTTTGCGCCAGATGCTGAATTCCCGGCACTTGCAGAAAAAGCCGCAACAGGTAATTTATCAGGAAAAGAAATCAAGCAATCTATTCAAAACTGGAAAGCAGATTTTTACCGCGTATAATTTACGGCATCTATAAAAGATATTTAGACCCATTGCACAATGGGTCTTTTTTTTGCTTAAATTTAGAAATCTAAAACCACTTTATGATGAAAAAAATAATTGCTTTACTAAGCTTAATTGTATGCACCGAGATGGGTATTGCGCAGGATCTTAACAAAGAACTATCTCCACTAAAATGGAGAAGCATTGGTCCCTTTAGAGGAGGCAGGTCCAATATGGCTGCTGGCGTTTTGAATAATAGAGACGTATATTATATGGGTACCACAGGCGGTGGTTTATGGAAAACAGAAAACAGCGGACTTAGTTGGAATAATGTTTCTGATGGATTTTTTAAAACAGGTTCTGTAGGTGCTGTTGCAGTTGCAGAAAGCGATGCCAATATTGTTTATGTGGGCATGGGTGAACACGCAATAAGAGGCGTGATGACACATCATGGAGATGGTGTGTATAAAAGTACGGACGCAGGAAAGACTTGGAAAAAAATGGGGTTAGATGCCACACAACATATTTCAAGAATTGCAATTGATCCAAAAAATCCAAACATTGTTTTTATTGCAGCTCAAGGTGCTTTATATAGCAAGTCAACTGAACGTGGTATTTACAAATCGATTGATGGTGGTACTACATGGAAAAAAGTATTGTATGTAGATGACAAAACAGGTTGTGCAGAATTATCAATGGATATGAGCAATCCATCTATTTTATATGCTGCAATGTGGGAGCATGGTCGTTTACCATGGCAGGTAATCAGTGGCGGTCCAGGAAGTGGATTGTATAAGTCTACCGACGGTGGTAACAACTGGGTAAAAATGGAAAATGGTTTACCAAAAGAAATGGGTAAAATGTCTATCGCTGTATCAAGAGCAAATCCAGAAAAAGTTTTTGCTCTAATTGAAAGTGATTTTAGTAAAGATGCTGGTGGTTTATATGTGTCTGATGACGCAGGTGCAAGTTGGTCACAAATCAATAAAAGCCATCGCTTGATTCAGCGTGCATGGTATTATATCGAACTGTTTTTAGATCCTACCAACGAAAACAATGTTTATGTAATGAGTGCGCCTTCTTTAAAATCAATTGATGGTGGTAAAACATTTGTAGACTTTGCACGCACACATGGCGATTACCATGATTTATGGATCAATCCTAGTAATGGGAAAAATATGGTCATTGCAGATGATGGTGGTGCTGCTGTAACGCACGATGGCGGTAAATCTTGGAGTAGTCAAAACAATATGCCAACAGCACAATTTTATAGAATCAATGTAGACAATGAAGTGCCTTATAATATTTATGGTGGTCAGCAAGACAATACCTCAGTTAAAATTGCAAGTCGTGCAATTGGTTCCGGCGGAATAGATGAAAGAAGCTGGTCTGCTTCTGCAGGAGGCGAGAGTGCGTTTTTAGCATTTGATCCAAACAATCCAAGATATGTTTTAGGTGGATCTTATCAAGGAACGATTGAAATATTGGATACAAAAACAAAAGGCAGTACCAATATCATGGCTGCGCCAATCCAATATTTAGGAAGAGATGCAAAAGATATCAAGTATCGATACAACTGGAACGCACCAATTATTTGGAGTAAGCATGAACCAAATACGTATTATCATGGTTCACAATATTTATTGAAAACTTCCGACATGGGAAAAACATGGAAAGAAGTTTCTCCAGATTTAACACGTAACGAAAAATCAAAACAAGGAAAACCTGGTGTACCTTATACGAATGAGGCAGTAGGTGCAGAAAATTATGGTACACTTGCCTATGTGATGGAGTCAGTGCACGAAAAAGGTGTGATCTATACAGGTAGTGATGATGGTTTTGTTTACTTAACAAAAGACGGAGGTGCTACTTGGAAAAATATTACACCAGCAGGATTAGCTGAGTGTTTAATTAACGCGATTGAAGTATCTCCACATGATAAAGCAACTGTATACATTGCAACGACTAGGTATAAGTTCAATGACCATACACCTGGTTTATATAAATCAACTGATTATGGAACTACATGGACTAAAATAAATACAGGCATTGCAAACAATGCATTTACTAGAGTCGTTCGCGAGGATAATGTCGTAAAAGATTTATTGTATGCGGGCACAGAATTAGGCGTGTACATGTCTAACAATGGTGGTAAAAGTTGGAATCCATTCCAATTAAATTTACCTATCACACCTATCACAGATTTGCGTGTACATCAAAACAATTTAATTGCGGCAACATCAGGTAGATCTTTTTGGATATTAGATGATTTAAATTTAATACGTGCATTTAAAGCAGATACTAGCAATGTAAAAATGTACAAACCTGATGCAGTTTTATTAGTAATGGGATCTAGCGAAATGGATGACAATGATGCAGATTTTACAGGTGCGAAGTCCAAAGCAGGAGTCAATCCAGCAACAGGCATGGTCTTATATTATCAGTTGCCTAAGATGGAAGATGGTGATGAATTAAGTATGGAAATCATTGATGCAGCAGGTAAATTAGTTAGACGTTTTAGTTCTAAGGCAGACGAAAATTATAAGCGATATGACGGCGCCCCAAGAAAAGATCCAACATTAAGTAAAGAAAAAGGTTTGAATCGTTTTGTTTGGAACCTTCGTCACGCAACAACTACGGCAATTCCAAATGTATATATTGAAAGTAGTTTTAGTGGTCACAAATCGATTCCTGGTAATTATACCATTCGTTTAATGGCTGGTGGAAAAATGATTGGCAGCACAATAGGCGTGATTGAGGCCAATCCAAGCTTTGGAACGAGTGCAAGTGAATACCAGCAATATGATGATTTGATGCGCTTGATGGAAAGCACAGTAACAGAAATGCACCAAATGGTAAATCAACTAAAAGACAATGCTACACATATCGAAGCTTTGGTTAAAAAATTAAAGTCTGATGCAAATTATAGTGGCGCACAATATGCAAGCTTAAAAGAAAATGCAGCAAGCTTAATTGCAAATTTAAAAGCATGGGACGAGGATATGATTCAAAGAAAATCAACTTCTTATGATGATGTAGAGAATTTCCCAAATAAGTTTACTGCAAACTATATGTTCATGATGAATCAAACAGAGAGTGATATTCCTCAAGTGAATCAACCTAATTTAGATTTATTGAAAGAATACACTGCTGAGTGGGAAAAATTAAAAGCAAGAGGACTTAACTTAAAAAATGTAGCGATTCCTGCACTCAACAAGCAATTGTGGGATTTAGGAATGGGTGCCATTTGGTAGAAACGGTGCTTGCTTCATTATAGAGACGCAATCCAATAGATCTTAGTTGTCAGCATGTAAAATGCTAGGCCTAGTATCATTTGGGTTGCGTTTTTCGTATTGCTTCACTTGATTGATCAATTTTGGTTGATGCTTTCTTGGACGCTTTAATTCATATTCATAAAAAGCAGTGCCAATTTTATTTAAAAAAGGAAAGCCAACAGTTGCTTCATCATATTTTGAATCGTTCACCACACCATCGCTATTTACATAAACAGTAGCGGAGAGCATGTAATCAATATTATTTTTTGTATCTAATACATAGGAGACATCTGTTAAGAAACCATAAGCCCATCCCACTTTATTGAAAACCCTGATATGCTTTGGCATGGCATGGCTGCTATCTTGAAAAAAGAATTTCACATAGCTATCGTAAAAATGTGCGTTATCGTATTTAGGATAATTCGTTTCCGATGGATACTGAGATAAGTACTGTAATAAAAATAACCTGTCTGCTTCGGCCATATTAAATCTATTTTGTTTTGGGACCGATGCTGGAAAAATAACGGACTGCAACATTTTTTGCATGTCCACTAATGAAATATTATTATGGCGTGTAAAATCAAAAGGCGCATGCACCACTTCATCCTTGCTATTCCAATGCGCATCCCCAATTAAAATGGGCGCTCCAAATTGAAAGCTGTCTTTATTGTATTGAGGAGCAAGTTTTAAAATTGGCAATCCTTTTTCATCCACAAAATTGATCCCATTGGTATGTCTATTTTGGTCTTCTGTATAGCCCATAAATTGTCTAGTGATCTTGGTGCTGCTATAACCTTTAGCAATCAATTTTTGATTGGTTGGGCCCTGACCCATGAATTGGTATAAGCGGTTGTAGGGATCATTTTCGGATATTAAAAATGCGCGCTTGACAAAATGTGCGATAGATGGTTTTTTATTTTGGGCACTTGAATCAGCATACATGGCTACTTGTCTTTGATAGTTACTATCAAATTGCATTGTGGTAAACTTGTTTACGCCAGGCTGATTCAATTCATTTAATTTTTCCATCGCTAAAAATGCAAGGGGCATTTTCACCATCGATGCGGGATTAAAATAATTTTCCGCATCTGCGTGTAATGTATAGTTCGTAAAATGGGGGACGCCGTTTTGGTCTCTATCAATTTTTGTATAAACAAGTTGAAATCTATATGTATTGGGGCTTGCTAGTACTTTTTTAGTAATACTATCTTGAATGGTGGGTAAAATGGCATTGAAAGGTGCTGGCCACTGCGCATTAAGTGAATTGACTTTTACTACAAGTATTAAGATGATATAAAATAGACTTTTTTTCATGATAGACCTCATTGATGTATTGCAAATAAAACAAAATATATTATATTCACTAAAATAAAATTATGGACAAGAATATTCTTTTTGCAATCTGGGTCGTTTCGGCCATTTACTGTGTGTACAAGCTCTTTAAGCGCTCTAAAAATATATCCCTAGATGGTGTGATTGGATACTCTCCAGGATTGGAGGTAATAATGGTGATTATAATAGGCCCTTTATTGGCCATCATCGATATCTCTTTAACTTGGATCAGAATCTACAAAGATGCTGAAGAAGCGAGAAGAAGATCAAAGCAATAATTAGAACTGCAAATAAAAAAAGCCCTCAATAAATATTGAGGGCTTTTTTATGAATAGCCTATTCAAAATGATAAGACTATCCTTCAATTAAATAGAGGAATTAAAAGTTTAGTTCCCCGGATGATACTGTCTTGCTGCTTTTTGGAGCACTTCTGTTTTATCTAAAGTCATTCTTTTTAATTGTTGTGCTTGGTACATGGCTCGTTGGTCGTTGTAATGCTTATCCCCCTCATTAAAACTTGCACCAAAAGTATTCACGGATTCAATGAGTGGCAATCCGCCATTTTTAGGGAATCGTACAAAATTGATATAAGCATCTCCGCTATTCATTTTTCTTTTGTCTTTTCCAAAAGGCTCGGACATCACTGCTGCTAATACATCTGGCATGCCGCCCTGTGGCCAGTTTTCTTTTCCTCTAACAAGTCTTTGTACATCACCTAATGTTAGATCTGTTCTGCCATAATTTTTTTGTAAAAAATCGTAGATGATTTGATACACTTTTACCGCCTCGGCCATGGTTAAATTGTCGTTCTTACGACCTTCCATCACAACAGGTACATTGTAATACGCTAAATTATAAATCAATGCGCCCTTGCTTTCAGCCACTGCATTGTGGTCCCAATTTTTTAAAGTGGTAATGATGGAAGCTAGTTGTGGGTATTTATTTTCATCTACCATAAACATTGTGTCTGCATTGAATCCATATGGAAACAAAATTGGATTGGGTAATTGACGATCAAACTTAATGCGCTTAATGTCTTCGTAACTTATTTTATCCAATTGATCAATCAAGTCCTTAGCTCTTCTACTTCTGTTATCATGATAAGTTTCATACCCATCATTCACATCAAAATCCTTTGGATTTAAATTATCTGATTCACTGCTTGCTAAAAAAGGTGAGTGATTCGCATTGAATAAATAACCGCTTTTTGGATTCAACATTTGAGGCAAGGCGCTCAATGGTTTAAATTCATTCCATAAAGTAGCTTTAGTATTTCCAGGAAGGGTACTGCTCCAGTGATAGCTTGTATCTTTATTGCGATAAGGCATTTTACCATTAGAGATGTAAAAGATATTATCTGCTTTGTCTGCATACATGATATTAAACATCGGCAAATGGTTTTGCTCCAATGCAGTTTTGAATTCTTTAAAATTATTTGACTTGTTCATGGCATACCATTGTTGTAATGCACCCGCGTCCATTAATGCTGGCAATCGCATTGAAAAGAATTCACCTTTAGGTGTTGCCACAGTTGGACCATAGATAGACTGGTAAACTGTTTTATAAATTGGAAAAGGAATGCCTTTGATATTTAATTTTATTTTTCGCTTTTCTAATTTTAACCAATTGCCGTCCACTTTATATTCACCAGGATGCGACTTGGTTGTTTCTAATTGATAGATGTCAATTTTGTCTTGAAAATTAACGGTATGCGCCCAAGCTAAATTTGGTGTCACGCCATGAAAAATCATGGGCGCCCCTGGAAACAATCCACCTAAAATATTCCAGCCTTCTTCACTTTGTAGATGTGCTTCATAAAATGCGGTTGGACCCTCGATAGGTTGATGAGCATTGATCACTAGCATGGTTTCGTCTGATGCAGATTTTTTAGCATTGATGGCAAATGCATTACTACCTTCTCCAGTGAAGCCTTCTAGTTTTGGGATCGTTCCATTTAAAATTTTTGGTAAAGCTTTATCTACGCCACAAAATATCGCTACCGAAAATGCAGCAGAGGCTAAATACTCTTCGATGGTAATTGGAAAGACATGTTTATTTAAAACTTGATCTGGATGGGCTTTGGCATACGCTTCTAATCCCAACAAATAGCCTTTTAGTAATTGTATAAACTTGGGGTCAAACTGATTCATTTGTGCTTGCACAGTTGCCTTTGTATTTAATAATCCAAAAACAAAATCAATCGGCGCGCCTTTTTTTCCTAAATGCGTTGCTACTTTTCCTTTTCCTGTTAAGATCAACATTTGCATGGTTGCGAAATCATCTTCCGCATGTGCCCAAGCAAGACCATAAGCAACTTCAGCATCGGTGGGTGCAAAAATATGTGGCACGCCAAAACTATCTCTAGCAATATTGATCTGCTCTGTGCGAATGATCGGCGGGTTCGAATACTGAGCAACACTTGACAAGGTGCAAAATAGGCATGATAAAATGAATAAATAACGCATGATAATTAGATAAGAGGAGGGAAAAATGATTAAAAAATGAATTTAGAAATTTCAAATTAATAAAATTTTTGGAGTTAATTTAATATTTTACTGTAGCGGTAATAGAGGGCATTTACCGCTGGTCAATATTGAACTAAAAGAAAGTAATTTTGTTAATATAATATGAGTTCAATTAAAAAACGTTTTATCTATCTTTTTTGCGCGATTGTATGCGTTTTACAAGTTCAAATTAGTTATGGACAGGATAAATTCGTTTTAAATGGAAATGTAAAAGACCAAGCAACTGGAGAGGCCATGATAAGGGCCGTAATTAGGATTGAAGAGCTACCAAGCCTTGGCGTGCTTTCTAATGAATATGGGTTTTACGCCATTGCTTTGCCTAAGGGGAAATATACCCTTGTTGTTTCGCAACTAGGATATGAAAAATATAAGGAACAGGTACAACTAGATAGTAATTTAAATTTAACTATTTTATTAAGTTCAGCTAATACGTTGAAAGAAGTGGTGGTTGAAAGCGGAAGAAAAAATGACAACCTATTAAAGCCACAAATGGGCACAGAGACACTCAACTTAACTGCCATTAGCAAAGTGCCTGTTATTTTTGGAGAAAAAGATATTTTAAAAACACTTCAACTATTGCCTGGTGTAAAATCGGCTGGCGAGGGCAATAGTGGTTTTTATGTTAGAGGTGGAGCTGCCGATCAAAATTTAATTTTATTAGACGAGGCGCCCGTGTACAACGCATCTCACTTACTTGGTTTTTTTAGCACATTTAATAGTGATGCGATAAAAGATGCCACATTAATTAAAGGCAATAGTCCTGCACAATATGGTGGTAGGCTATCTTCTGTGTTAGATGTAAAAATGAAAGAAGGCAATAACCAAGACTTTAACGTGAATGGAGGCCTTGGATTGATTAGCAGTCGACTTAGTATTGAAGGCCCGCTTCAAAAAGAAAAATCTTCCTTTATCCTATCTGGAAGAAGAACCTATGCAGATGTTTTCCTACGTGCATCTGAGGAGTTTAAAGACAATATTTTGTATTTCTACGACCTGAATATGAAAGCGAATTATAAGATTGACGAAAAAAATAAAATATATCTTTCTGGTTATTTTGGAAGAGACGAATTAGGATTAGGAGATGCCTTTGGGATTGATTGGGGAAATAAAACGGGCACGATTAGATGGAACCGAATTGTATCTAGCCGCTTATTTTTAAACACCTCTTTAATTTACAGTGACTATAATTACAATGTAAAACTTAAAAACGGCTTGTCTAATTTTAATATCAACTCCAATATTAAAGACCTCAACCTAAAGCAAGATTATACTTTTTACCTCAACCCAAAAAACACATTGCGTTTTGGATTCAATAGTATTTTACACACAATAAGTCCAAGCACATTTAGCGGCACAGTGAACAATAGTAATCCTAAAAAGGGCAGAAACGGACTTGAAAACGCCCTCTATTTAAGCAACTATTATAAGGCATCAGATAATTTAAGTGTAGATTATGGGATGCGCCTTTCTGCTTATAGCTTAATGGGCGGCGATGCGTATAATATTTATGAAAAGGATTTTCTTGTAAACACAGTTCAATTAGACAAGCAAAGTTTTGGAAAGACCTACATCAATCCTGAACCAAGGATGACGGTCAACTACCGTGTCACAGACCAAACAAGCATCAAGGCGGGTTATGCCAGAAATATACAACACTTGCACCTGCTTAGTAATTCAACAGCTGCAAGTCCTTCTGATCAATGGATTGGAAACTCTTATAATATTAAACCCGAAATTGCAGATCAGCTAAGTGTAGGTTTTGTGCAAGGATGGAAAAATAATACCTATGAACTGAGCACCGAATTGTATTATAAAAATTTACAGAATCAATTAGACTATAAAGATGGTGCTGAAATATTTACTTTAGCCGATGTAGAAAGTGCACTCTTGTTTGGTATTGGACGCGCCTATGGTCTTGAATTGTTATGGAAGAAAAAAGAAGGGGCATTAACAGGATGGATTAGTTATACCTTATCCAAAACAGAAAGAAAAATTGTTGGTATTAACCAAAACGATTGGTACAATGCAAAACAAGATAGAACACATGATATTGCAATTGTAGGCGTCTATACCCTTAACCCAAGATGGTCCATCTCATCTGTTTTTGTGTATAATACTGGCGATGCGGTTACTTTTCCAACAGGAAAATATTCCATTCAAGGACAAACCTTGTATCAATATGCTTCGAGAAATGGAAACAGAATGCCTTCCAATCATAGAATGGACCTGAGTGTCACATATGACAAGAAAAGAAAAAAACACATACAAGAATCATGGAACTTTAGTTTATACAACGTGTACGGTAGAGAGAATGCTTATCAAATTAATTTTCAAGATGACCCAAAAGATCTTAGCAGAACACAAATTATTCAAACGGCCTTATTTAGATGGGTACCCAGTGTAACATATCAATTCAAATTTTAATGATGCTTAAAAAATATTTTACTGTAATTATAATTGGGGTTTTTTTATTGAGTTGTAAAAAAGAAATTCAGTTACCCTTAGATCCCAATCAGTCCTTGCTTGTCATTGATGGAAGTATCACAGACGAGTCTGGACCATATTATATAAAGCTTAGTAAGTCAATCAGTATTTCAGAGTCCTCTAATTTTTTTGCTGTGACCAATGCCATAGTCATTGTTAAAGACAATCTTGGAATCGTAGATACTTTAAAACATGAAAAAGGTGGACAATACAAAACCAATAAAATAAAAGGCAGCTACGGGAACACTTATTATTTAGAAGTACAAGTTGCAGACAAAAAGTACACGGCCAACTCTACTATGCCACAAAAAGTTGCTTTAGATAGTTTAAGGATCAATCCTTTTCCAGTCAATAATGAAATTAGATATAGCGTTATCCCTGTTTACACCGACCCAATTCAGTTAGGCAATAGCTATCGTTTTATTCAAAAGATCAATGATACACTAGATCAAACTTTTCACGTATTCAATGACAATTTGAATAATGGAAAAGAAAATCAACGACCACTAAGAGGAGGGTCAGATTCTTTAGAAGTAAAATTAAAAGATATTGTAGCTGTAGAAATGCAATGTATCACTAGGCCTGTTTATTTATATTACTATACCCTGTATCAGCAATCGGGTGCTGGACCAGGCGGTGGAACCACGCCTTCTAATCCACCCTCTAATATTATTGGTGGCGCCTTGGGAATTTTCTCGGCACATACGGTTCAAAGAAAACAGATACAGATTAAATAAAGATGGCATTAAAAAAGCCCCCAACTATCGTTGAGGGCTGATGAATGATTGTGGCACCACCCGGGCTCGAACCGGGGACACAAGGATTTTCAGTCCTTTGCTCTACCAACTGAGCTACAGCGCCATCGGATTTACATCCATCCAAACAAATTGCTTTGTTCGGGGAGCAAATATAAGCAGACCCACCTTAAATAGCAAAAAATAAGGCTTGTTTATTGAAAATCAGTGAAAAACAGGAGGGCTACGCAGCAACCGCTACCACAAAAAAACTAGCAATAATTAAGGCCAATCCAATCCACTGTTTCATACTTAAGCGCTCCTTATAGATAAAATAACCAATTAGTACTGAGATAATTTGACTACCAATAATTAAGATATTAATCACTACCACAGGTAGATAACCATAACTCATATTAATCGCTAGGCCTCCTATCACAAGCAAGGCGCCTAAAATTAAGTAGGCCCTGATATGAATCAATTTTAAATAGGTTGTTAACTGATTAAGCAGTCCGTCTTTTATGACTAAGACTAAGCCAAATAGCATGGCCACAGATTCAATGATCAAACTGAAACCAAGCGGACCCCACCATGCAATCGGAAATTTATATAAGGCAAAAGAGCTGCCCCAGAAAAAACTGGATGCAATACCATATAAGATCCCTTTTTCAAATGCTTTTGTATTTTGTATCTCTGCTCTTTTAAAATACAATAAGAATAAGCCAACAGTGCTTAATACAAAAGCGATTAAATAATTATTATGCCATACTTCACCTACGATAAAAACAGCTGTTATAATGGTAAATATTTTTAGCGAAGATACAGGCACCACAACACTTACAGGTGCTTTCTGAATCCCTTGTAAAAAAAACACCAATCCGAAAATATTAAATACACTGAGCGCTATAGATAAAATAAATTCCTTGTCCATTGCAATGTCGCGCACTACCCAATATTTGAAAAAATCTGCTTGGCGAAATCCAAAATATAAAATTGAAAAAATAATCGTTGCAAAAATGCCGCGATAGAACATACCAATTTGGTAAGGAATCGTCGCTGTTACTTTTTTCCAATAAGCATTACTAATTGCAAAACAAAGCGCACCAATTAATACATAAATAATGCCCATTAATATTCGCAGTTTTTTGGTGTTCTTGCAAAAGGAATGACATCTCTAATATTGGTCATACCTGTAACAAACTGCACCATGCGCTCAAAGCCTAAGCCAAAGCCAGCATGCGGCACCGTTCCAAAACGTCTTGTATCTAAATAATAGCTCATCTCGGCTAAAGGGATATGCATATCGTTCATTCTAGCTTCTAACTTATCCAAGCGCTCTTCTCTTTGTGATCCGCCCACAATTTCTCCAATGCCTGGTGCTAGAATATCCATTGCAGCTACGGTCTCTTTGCCCGGCTCACATCCATCATTCATGCGCATATAAAAAGCCTTAATGACTGCTGGATAACCCGTAACAATTACTGGCTTTTTAAAATGTTGCTCTACCAAGAATCTTTCATGCTCGCTTTGTAAATCAATGCCCCATTTTACATCGTAGGTAAATTTCTTTTTCTTATAGTGATTGCTATTTAATAAAATATCAATGGCTTCGGTGTATGTAATTCTTTCAAAACTGTTTTCTACAACAAATTTTAATTTTTCAATTAATCCTAAGCCCGATCTTTTTTCTGTAGGCAATTGTTTTTCTTCTTCTGCTAAACGCGCATCTAAAAATGCTAAGTCGTCTGCATTGTGTTTCATGACATAAGCAATCAAATACTTCATGAAATCTTCTGCTAAATTCATATTGTCTTCGAGGTCATTGAACGCCACTTCTGGTTCAATCATCCAAAACTCCGCCAAGTGTCTTGTGGTGTTTGAATTCTCTGCACGGAAGGTTGGACCAAAAGTGTAAATGTCTGAAAACGCCATGGCGCCTAATTCTCCTTCAAGCTGTCCACTCACAGTTAGGTTCGTGCTCTTACCAAAAAAGTCTTCGGTAAAATCAATTTCGCCTGCTTCGTTTTTTGGAGCACCTTCCATTGGAAGTGTCGTCACACGAAACATTTCACCAGCACCTTCTGCATCACTTGAGGTAATGATAGGTGTGTTTAAATATAAAAATCCACGATCATTAAAAAATTGGTGCACCGCAAATGCCAATGAATGACGAATGCGAAACACAGATCCAAACGTATTGGTCCTAAAACGTAAATGCGCTTTCTCTCTTAAAAATTCTAAAGAGTGTTTTTTAGGTTGTAAAGGATATTTTTCTGCATCGCTGTCTCCTAAAATTTCTATTGATGTTGCTTTTACCTCAACAGTCTGTCCTTTTCCTTGGCTTTCCACCACCACGCCTTTTACTTTTAAAGAAGCGCCTGTCGTGATACGTTTTAATAAAGCTTCATCAAATTCACCCAAACTCGCCACCACCTGCACGTTGTTATTGGTACTACCATCGTTCAATGCAATGAACTGGTTATTTCGGAAGGTACGCACCCATCCCATGACTACTACTTCGGCTCCGACAGCTGATTGAGTGTCGGTTCCGCTTAACAATTGCTTGATTTTGACTCTTTGGTTGAACATATTAGTTATTTCGAGGTTCAAAGATAACCCATAAAAAATTGTTTTTTTATGCAAAACTGCTTTACTTTGTGGTAGAAACGAGCAAACGCTCAGATACTATTTTTCGCGCTTCTTTTATTACCGGTCAAATCTTGGCCAAATTCAACTAGATTTTTTCAAACATTCCCCGATCTCGATTCGATTTAAAAAACCCTTCATTTAAAGTGCAAGAAAAAGACGACAAACCAAAGAGCCGACGCAAGCCTGTTGCTGCACCTGCTCCAAAAACAAAAGCAGATACAACTGCATCAAAGCCAGAGCGCAAGCCTATTGCAAAAAAATCTGCAGCATCTGCTGAAGAACCAAAAGCAAGAACAGCCGCTCCTGTTAAAATTCAAAAAGACCATTCCGAAGACGATAAAGCTTCTAAAATAGCAGCTGCCTTATTTGGAGACGAGTCTGCCGCTAGTGAAGCGCCTGCGCCAGCTGATAATCCCGAAGTGGCGACTGCCCCTCAGGGTGATCAAACGGGCCAAGACCAAAATGCGGGCCAATCCAATCAACCTCAAGGTGGCGAACACCGTGGACAAAGAGGCCCTGGTCAAGGACAGCACCCGCACCAAAATAGACATCTACCTAAAAAAGAGCCCGTATTCAATGTAGAATTCGACGGAGCAATTGCTTCCGAAGGTGTATTAGAAATGATGCCCGATGGATATGGCTTTTTAAGAAGCTCTGATTATAATTATTTATCCTCTCCGGATGACGTATATGTTTCTCCTTCTCAAATAAAATTATTTGGTTTAAAAACAGGAGACACGGTTCAAGGAACAGTGCGTCCTCCTAAAGAAGGAGAAAAATATTTTGCATTAACGAAAGTAGATTTTGTCAATGGTAAAAAACCAGATGAAATTCGTGACCGTATTCCTTTTGATTATTTAACGCCTTTGTTCCCATTCCAGAAATTAAATTTATATACCACGGCTAATAATTATAGTACGCGTATCATGGATTTATTTACACCGATTGGAAAGGGTCAACGTGGATTATTGGTTGCACAACCAAAAGTGGGTAAAACCATGTTGTTGAAAGAAATTGCGAACGCGATTGCTGCCAATCACCCTGAATGTTATTTGATGGTGGTATTGGTGGATGAGCGTCCAGAGGAAGTAACCGATGTAGAGCGTTCTGTAAAAGCAGAAGTGATTGCATCTACATTTGATGAGCCTGCAGAAAAACACGTTAAAGTGTCTACCATGGCTTTACAGAAAGCAAAACGTTTAGTAGAGTGCGGACATGATGTAGTGATTTTATTAGATTCCATTACACGTTTAGCGCGTGCACATAACACCGTTGCACCAAGCTCTGGTAAAGTATTATCGGGTGGGGTGGAAGCCAACGCAATGCAAAAACCAAAACAGTTTTTTGGAGCTGCACGTAAAATTGAAAACGGCGGATCATTGACCATCATTGCAACAGCGCTTGTAGATACTGGTTCTAAAATGGACGAAGTGATCTTTGAAGAATTCAAAGGAACAGGTAATATGGAATTGGTATTAGATCGTCGCTTAGCGAACAAGCGTATTTTCCCTGCGATTGATTTAACAGGATCAAGCACGCGTCGTGATGATTTATTATTAGACAAAGATGTATTACAAAGAATGAATATCCTTCGTTTATTCTTGAACGATATGAACACCGACGAAGCAATGAACGAATTATTAAAACGCATGCGCGGCACAAAAGACAACGAAGAGTTTTTAGCCAGTATGAATCGTTAGTTATTATAAAAAAGCCCTTCAAAAAATGTAAGGGCTTTTTTATTTATACTCTTATGATTTTTTCGACAGCCCCCATAAACGAGGCTGTCGATTTTTATTTTGCTGAATAGCTTTTCTTTTAAATATTACTAGGGTAAGAAGTAAGATGGACCTAATGCGCTTCGAGCCAATTTTTTCCTTGTCCAATCTCTGCTTCTACTGGCACGCCATTGGGTAATTCCATTGCGGTAGTCATACAAGATAAAATCAATGCCTTTAATGCAGGTAATTCAGACTCCACAGCATCAAATACCAATTCATCATGTACTTGTAAAATCATTTTTGATTCCCAATGTTGCTTTTTCATTTCGTGATGGATCTTAATCATTGCCAGCTTAATCATATCCGCGGCAGATCCTTGTATTGGAGAATTGATGGCGTTGCGCTCCGCAAATCCACGCACTGTAAAATTAGAAGAGTTAATATCTCTTAACCAACGCTTACGTCCCATTAAGGTTTCAACAAAGCCTTGTTCTTTCGCCTTATTGATTTGCTGGTCCATGTACAATTGAATATTGGGAAATTCTTTTTTATAATTATCAATGATCTCTTTTGCTTCTGTTCTTGAAATACCTAGGTTTTCTGCTAAACCAAAAGCCCCTTGTCCGTAGATAATACCGAAGTTGACACTCTTTGCTTTATTGCGTTGCTCTTTAGTCACTTCTGTTTCTGCTATCCCATAAACTTTTGCAGCCGTTGCTGTGTGGATGTCTTTACCTTGTTTAAACGCGTCGCACATATTTGGATCACCACTAATGGCAGCAACCACCCTTAATTCAATTTGGGAATAATCCGCACTCACTAAAATACGAGATGGGTCTCTTGGAATAAATGCTTTTCTAACTTCTCTTCCACGCTCAGAACGAATAGGGATATTTTGCAAATTGGGATTGGTGCTACTTAACCTTCCTGTTACAGCAACTGCTTGTGCATAGCTGGTATGGATTCTTCCAGTTTTAGGATTAACGATGGCGGGCAATGCATCCACATAAGTAGATTTTAATTTACTTAGTTCTCTAAAGTTTAAAATATCATCTACAATTTTATGTTTTGCTGCTAGTTTTGCAAGCACATCTTCT
>Ga0209191_1000221_pt1 | contig 46124 bp, 67 predicted proteins | sample S_130626_EF_Meta_FD_187320 | JGI IMG/M metagenome (GOLD analysis project Ga0209191, IMG submission 187320) | Freshwater microbial communities from Lake Simoncouche, Canada to study carbon cycling - S_130626_EF_MetaG (SPAdes) (version 2) | ecosystem: Environmental > Aquatic > Freshwater > Lake ...
AATCCACAGCAAAAGACTGCGGAAGATCCGATTGGAGTAGAGCCTAGGGCAGATCAGTTTGATGATGCTTTTGAATACGCAAAGGCATTAGCGGAATGGTCAGCAGAGAAAGCGTTGTATGACAGGGATCAGCAAGACTTAAATCGCAAAGCTGAAGAAGAAAGACAAAAAGTCCTAAAGACTTGGTCTGAGAAACTTCAAAAAGCGAAGCCAAATCTAGCTGATTTTGATGAAATAGTGAATTCTACTCAAGTCGTTGTAAGCAATGAAGTGAGAGATGCCATTATTGAGTCAGATGTTGGGCCTGAGATTCTTTACCATTTAGCTAGTCTAGATGGAGAAGAAGCTGAGAGATTCCAAGCATTGCCGATGGCAAAAGCGCTTAGAGAGATTGGGAAATTGGAGGCTCGGTTTGAGAAGCAGGAAGCTGCTGAAGAAACTGCCGTTAGAAGTAAGCCTGTTGTTCAGAAGTCTAAAGCACCAGCTCCTCTCAGTCCGATTAGGGCTACTGGAAGCGCAATGGATACACCTATTGGCTCAGATGGTGAGTTTCATGGTTCGTTCCAAGCGTGGAAAGCAGCTCGAAAAGCAGGGAAGATCAGGTAAAACCCTAATTTCTTTAAAGGAAAAAGAAAATGAGCAATACTTTATTAACTATTTCCAAGATCACCAACGAAGCGTTGATGGTATTGGAGAACGAATTAACTTTCACTTCTGAAGTAGATCGTAACTATGATGACCAATTTGCCGTAGTTGGCGCAAAAATTGGTAACACAGTCAATGTTCGCAGACCTGGTCGTTTCATTGGAACAACAGGCCCTGCATTGAATGTTGAAGATTTCAACGAAACTTCAGTTCCTGTAACCCTTTCAACTCAGTTCCATGTGGATACACAATTCACAACTCAAGATTTAGCTTTGAGCTTGGATATGTTCTCTGATCGTGTTTTGAAACCAGCAGTTGCTGCTATTGCCAACAAAATCGACTTAGATGGTTTGACAATGGCTAAAAATGCTACCTACAACACAGTAGGCACAGCAGGCACTCCTCCAACTGGCTTGATTACCTTCCTAAACGCTGGTGCTTACCTTGATTCTGAAGGCGCTCCTCGTGATGGTCGTAGATCAGTCATTATTGATCCATTCTCAAGCGCAACTATCGTTGATAGCTTGAAGGGTCTATTTGTGCCACAAGAAGCGATTTCTACTCAGTATCGTAAAGGTTTGATGGGTCGAGATTCTGCTGGTATGAACTGGAAGATGGATCAGAACATTGTGAACCAAACTTACGGCTCATTTGCTGGAACAGCTACAGTCAATGTGACTACAGCTACTGGCTTTTTGACAAGCGGTTGGGCTTCTAATGCAAACATCACTTTGACTTTGACTAACGCTGTTAGCTTGAATCAAGGCGATACATTCACCATCGCTGGTGTTTATGCAGTAAACCCACAAAATCGTCAGTCTTATGGCAAGTTGCGTAACTTTGTTGTGAACACAGCCGTTAGCGGTTCAGGTGGCACAATCACAGTCAATGTATCTCCTGCTCCTATTTCTGCTGGTCAGTTCCAAAACATCAGCGTAACTAGCTCAGGCGCACAAGCTGTAGCGTTCTTTAACTCAACTGGTACAACCAGCCCACAAAATATCCTCATGCACAAAAATGCGTTTACTCTCGCAGTAGCCGATCTTGAGTTGCCTGAAGGTGTTCATTTTGCTGGTCGTGCAAGCGATAAGGAAATTGGTCTGTCAATGCGTGTAGTTCGTCAATACACCATCAACAATGACTCTATTCCTACTCGTTTAGATGTTCTATACGGATGGGCGCCTCTGTACCCTGAGTTGGCTTGCCGTATTGCATCTTAATTTATAGACAAAGAAAGGAACTAAATCATGTCTAATCCAGGACCAGCATCAACAGTATCATCAGTTTATTTATTCAATGGTAACGCAGCAGATGGTGTTTCCCTTGGTATTTCTACTGGCAAAATTGGTTTTTATGGTGTAACTCCAGTTGTTAAAGCTGGCGCAATTACTACCATTGCAACCAACGCAACTGGCACAGCAATTTCTGTAGCAGTTAATGCAATTATTGTTGCATTGCAGAACATTGGTGTAACAGCGTAATAATGTTGTAAAACTAAGCCCATCCTCAAAAGGGGTGGGCTTTTTTCTTTGTGAAGGAAGAAAATTGCATATAACTGTAGCCATTCCAGCCTATACAGGCACAATTTACATAGCAACTCTTAGATCGCTTATAAATGATCTTGTAATGCTTGTAGCTAGAGGCGATACATTTACCCTCATTGATGACATAGGAAGCGCTAATATTGCCGATTGTCGAGGCGCAATAGCCTCCAATTTCCTTAAAACAGATTCTGATTGCCTTGTTTTTGTTGATTCTGATGTAGCTTGGGAAAAAGGCGCTCTTTTAAGGCTTGTAGATCACAAGGTTGATCTAGTAGGTGGTATATATCCATATCGAGTTGAAGAACTAGGATTCCCTATCAAATACTTGGAAAAAGAAGAACTTTGGGCAGATCCTGAAACAGGCTTGTTAGAAGTTGCTGCTATTCCTACAGGATTTATGCGAATTAGTCGCAACTGCTTAGAACAAATGATAAAAGCCTATCCTGAACAGTATTACCATGATGGAGCTAAAGATAATCTTTTTTATGATCTATTTTCTCGTATTTGTGAGGGTGAAAGTAAATACGGAGAGGATTATTCATTTTGTTTTAAATGGAGCAAAATAGGCGGTAAAGTATGGTGCGATCCTGAAATTAAAATGGGTCATACTGGAAATAAAACTTATGTCGGTCATTTTGGAAACTATTTGCGAAACAGATAATTAAAGATTAAACTTAGGTAGCCTTAACCCCTATATAAAGGAAAAACCATGCCATCAACCACTCTTGCTCGTGGAAACGCTTTACAAACTTTTTATGTTTCCCCTTCTATTACTCCAGCCGAAGTCGCTGCTAATATTACTGCTGCCCAAACATTTACTGTTCCTGGCTTACTAACAACCGATCATGTAACAGTTTCTTCTGTTGCAGCTCAAACTGCTGGTATTTTTATTGCTGATGCTCGTGTTTCAGCAGCTAATACATTAAGCGTTCAATTTGGTAACTGCACAACAGGCGCATTAACTCCTGTTGCTGGCTCTTACATTCTTGATGTTATTCGCTTTGAAGGCCCATTGCCTGCAACAGCAGTCTAATTAAGGATTAATCATGTCATTAACAACTGTAATCCGTTTAGTAGGAAAAACTACTGCATTATCAGTTACAGCATCAGCTCATGCAGCAGTTACTGTTTCTGCTGTAGGCGGTAGTGTTCTTAGCAACTATGCTTCATTCTTGAATGTTGGTGCAAACTCTGTAGCTATTGAAATTTCTCCAATAGGGATTACGGCTGTTACAGCTACTTTGCCTGTTGATGGAACAGTTGGCTCATATATTTTGCCTCCATTAATGACTAGACCTATTGTTTTGGCTGTTCCAGCTAATGATTTCCAAGTATCAGCTATTGGATCAGCAGCAGGCCCAGCACTTGTTTACATTACACCAGTTAGCGATCAGTCTTAATAAATCGCCTTTTAAGGATTTTCTATGGGCAGTCCATCAGATTCATCTGTTCAGAATTTACTGCCTGTTCAGGCTTATTTTGATGCTCAGAAAAACTTTATAACCTTTATTGGTCAGGGTCAGCCGTTCTATGCAACGGCTAATCCTAGTCAATCAGGCTTAACAATTACCAATAGCACTTTAAATAGCAGTCCTATTGGTAATACTTCTCCTTCTACTGGTGTTTTTACTAACATCAGCACAACTACTGGAACAATTTCAACTCAGCCAACAGGCGCAACAGATATAGTCAATTTATTGGCTTTACAGTCTTATGCTGCTGGAATTAGTTGGAAACAACCTTGTGCAGTTGCAACATTGGCAAATATTACTTTGTCAGGCTTGCAGACCATTGATGGTTATACAACCTTGGCTGGTGATCGAGTATTGGTTAAAAATCAGTCAAATGCTGCCAATAATGGCATTTATTTGGCTTCTGCAACTGCTTGGACTAGATCTTTAGATGCAGACCAATGGAATGATTTTGTTTCAGCCATTACTTTTATTGAATATGGCACTCAAGCTGGTGGCGCATGGTTTTGCACAGCAGTTCCAGGTGGAACATTAGGAGTAACTGCTCTAAATTGGTCACAATTTACTACTTCAGCGACTTATTCTGCTGGTACAGGACTAACTCTTACAGGGTCTGTATTTAGTATTACCCCAGTTGGAACTGCTTCTACTTATGGCTCTGCTACTCAAACTCCAGTATTTACTACTAATGCAAGCGGTCAAGTAACTGCCGTTACTAATACAACCATTACTCCAGCCGTAGGATCAATTACAGGGCTTGGAACTGGTGTAGCAACTGCTTTGGCTGCTGGTGTAACTGGATCAGGAAATATTGTTTTAGCAACAAGTCCTACTTTAGTCACTCCAGTTTTAGGAACTCCAACTTCAGGTAATTTCTCAACTGGAACATTTACTTGGCCTACATTTAACCAAAACACTACTGGAACTGCTGCCAAGGCAACCAATTTAGCAGGAGGAGCTGCTGGTTCAGTTCCTTATCAATCAGCTCTTGATACAACTACATTCTTAGCTGCTGGAACAAATGGTCAAGTTCTTACCTTAGCATCAGGTATTCCATCTTGGGCAACTCCAACAACAGGCACAGTAACCTCTGTAGGAGGCACAGGGACAGTTTCAGGCATTAGTTTAAGCGGTACAGTCACTTCTAGCGGAAACCTCACCTTGGGCGGTTCTTTGGATTTGTCAGCTCCTCCTGCTATTGGTGGCGCTACTCCAAATACCATTACTGGCACAACCATTACTGCCAATACTAAGTTTGTAAGCCCTTATTTTGATGCTGCAAACTCGGCTGGTGGCGCATTAAGAAATTCAGGTGGAACTGCTTGCTTGCAATGGGGTGGCGGTGGCGGTGCAAATTTAACAGTTGATGTATCTGCTAATTTAAATGGTGCAAACGCACAAATTGATATTAGCCCTACTGGAACTGGTCATGTCCATATAAATCCTGCTGGTACTGGTTCAGTTGAAATTAAACCTACAAACGCTGGAGTAATGGATAACATGGTTATTGGGGGAACAACCCCTTTAGCTGGAACATTTACTACATTAAGAATCAATAGCACTTTATCTTTGGCTGGATCAACAGGAACTGCTGGATATGTAGTGACTTCCAACGGAGCTTCTGCTCCAACTTGGCAAGCCCTTCCAGCCACAGGATTAGCGATTGTTGATGACACAACTACTAATGCAACTCGCTATATAACCTTTACAAGCGCCACAAGCGGAAATATTACAACTGAGAATGTCAGCTCTACCAAGTTGCAATATAACCCTTCTACTGGTGCTTTAAGTGCTACTAAATACTTTGGTGATGGTTCTTCCTTAACTGGAATCGTATCAGGCGCAACAATTAGCAACGATACGACTACTGCAAGTAACCTTTACCCATTGTTTTCTTCTGCCACTAGCGGAACTCCAACAACGATTTATACAAGTAATGCAAAGTATTTGTATAAGCCAAGCACAGGCGATTTACAAGCAAGCCAGGTAGTTGCAAGTAATGGTATTTTTGTAAACGCTACAACTTCAGTATCAAGCTATACGATTGCAAGCGGAACTAATGGCTTTACTATTGGGCCATATACTGTTTCTTCAGGTCAATCAATTACTGTTGCTTCAGGTCAAAGGTGGGTAATCCTATGAGTATTGTTCTTCAATCTACTGGTGGCGGTCAAATCACCATCCAAGAGCCAACAACTGCTAGTAACTTTACGCAGACCTTACCTGCTGCTAATGGTACTGTTGCTTTATATGCTGATCCACAAGTAACAACTTATACATCAGGCTCTGGTACATATACTGTGCCGACTGGGGCTAAATATTTACAAGTTCGTTTAGTCGGTGGTGGCGGTGGCGGTGGTGCTATTTCAAGTGGTGGAAGTGCTGGCGGTGCTTCAAGTTTTGGTAGTTCTTTTTTATCTGCAAATGGCGGTGGCGGTGGTTCAGTTGCAACAGGTTCTAATGCTTTAGGCGGCTCTGCTTCGGGTGGAGATATAAACATAACTGGTGGACAAGGCGGTGCTGGTCCACAACCAGTACCAGCAAGTTATGCTCCTGGCGGTGCTGGTGGAAATTCACCTTTTGGTGGTGGCGCTGGTCAATCTCAAGCTAATACCACTGGTACTGCTGGTGCTACAAATAGTGGTGGCGGTGGTAGCGGTGCTTCAGGTGGTTATAGTGGTGGTTCTGCTGGCGGTGGTGGTGCTGGTGGTTATTGTGAAAAACTCATTACATCTCCATCTGCTACATATTCTTATGCTGTTGGTGCTGGTGGGGCTGGTGGTTCTAGTGGTACTGCTGGCGGTGCTGGTGGAAGTGGAATAATTATTGTTACAGCATATTTTGGATAATATTATGAACAAATACGCAATCATTCAAAACGGCTTAGTTATTAATTACATTGAGTATCAAACTCAACCCAATAATCCTCCACCTTCTTTTGAAGAAGAAACAATAGCCGTATTAAACAATAATGTTGGTGTTGGTTATACATATAACAATGGTGTCTTTACTGAACCCCAGCCATTCCCTAGCTGGATTCTTGTAAACAACAAATGGACTGCACCAGTAGAAAAACCTTCTGATGGTATTTATCTTTGGGATGAAGCTACTACAAGCTGGAAGGAATTAGCATAATGGCTTACGGAACAGTAAACGCTGATGTAATTCAGACTTCTACTAGCGGTGGAATACTAGGTGCTGGTAACGCTTCTATTATGAAGAATAGAATTCAGAATGGGGCAATGGTTATTGACCAAAGAAATGCTGGTGCTAGTGTTACTTCTGCAACTAATGGCGGCTATACACTTGATAGATGGGCAATTCAAAACAATAGCGGTGCAAGTCGTTACACTATTCAACAAAATGCTGGTTCAGTAACACCACCAACAGGGTTTAGTAATTATCTTGGATGCACTTCAACTTCTGCTTATACAGTAGGTAGTGGTGATGCTTTAGGAATGTTTCAGCGTATTGAAGGGTTTAATACTTCTGATTTAGGTTGGGGAACTGCAAACGCTAAAACTGTTACTTTATCTTTTCAAGTTCGTTCATCCTTAACTGGAACTTTTGGCGGTGCTATTAAAAATAGTGCTGATGATTATTCTTATCCGTTTACTTACACAATTTCTTCTGCAAATACTTGGACAACAATCAGCGTAACTATTGCTGGTCCAACAAGCGGAACTTGGGTAGGTGCTACAAACGGCACAGGGGTAATGATTATTTTTGCTTTAGGCACAGGCTCTACACTAGCTGGAACTGCTGGCTCTTGGTCGGCAAACGGATATTATGGTGCAACTGGGCAAACGCAAGTAGTCGCTACTAATGGTGCTACATGGTATGTAACTGGTGTTCAACTAGAAGTAGGAAGTAGTGCTACTGGATTTGAGTATCGTTTATATAATCAAGAATTAAGTGCTTGCCAAAGGTATTATGAAAAATCTTATTCTATTAATGTAACCCCAGCAACTAATACTGCTTTTGGAACAGTATCATTATTTACAAGTAGCACTCCAGTTGGTTATTTGGCTGGTTCAAGAAGTTTTTTAGTTTCAAAAAGAACATCACCAACTATAACAATTTATTCTCCTAGCGGAACATCTGGAACTGTGGCTGATGGAAATACTACTGATTATGGTGCTGGCACTGCAAATCAAATTGGCACAAATGGATTTGGTTTGCAAAACACAAGTGGTTCTACTTATTCCCCAGCAGGAAATTTAATTTATTTCCATTACACAGCAAGTGCGGAGCTATAAATGTATAAATATCTTTCATTTAATAATGTCAAAAATGGTGTTATCCGTTTATCAGACAACGCTTGCATCCCATTCGACCCTGACAACACAGACTACCAAGCCTTTAAAACTGCCGTATTAGAACAACAACTTGGCGGTTTAGTAGAAGATGGTGATTCATTTAGCCTAAATACTAATCCTAATGATTCCATATTAGAAGATGCGGATGGTAATGTAATGACCATTGATGAAGCCAAAGAATATGTAAGGACTTTGCCATGAGCATGATTATTGATGGGACTAATGGTCTAACATTTAACAACGCTACTACACAGAATAGCGGTGGCAAAGTATTGCAAGTAACTACTGCTACATCTACTTCTTCATTTTCCACAAGTAGTGGTAGTTATGTAACAACTGGAATTTCTGCTTCAATTACGCCCCTATTTTCCACAAGCAAAGTATTAGTTTTATTTTCTGCTTTTAATATGGTTCAAGCTGGGAACATGGCTCCAACCTTAACTGTTTATCGTGGCGTTTCACCTTTAGATACAACTGGTTTTGCACAAATTTACGCCCCAAGTGGGACTACTACTGGGGGGGCGTCAGGGGTTTATTTAGATAGCCCAGCCACAACATCATCTACTGCTTACACACTTTATTTTAGAAATCAAAATAACAATGGAAGCGTTACTTTGAATAGCTCAAATGGTTTAATTTCTATTGTTTTAATGGAGGTTGCGGCATGAACAATTATTTTACTCAAGCACTTTATAAGTTATATCCACAAATTATTTCTACTGTAAATGACAATGCTTATGATGCAGACGGAAATGAAGTAATTTATGATTTACAAGTCGTAACTGCACAAGCTGAAGCTGATGCACAATCAGTTATTGATATAAGGGCTTCTGCACTAGCTAAACTAGCTGCACTAGGTTTAACCCAAGACGAAGTTAAGGCATTAGTCGGATGATTACTTATACATGGTCAATTTTAGAAGTATTTGGCGATCAGACGATTACCAAAGTTCGTTACACATTGAAAGCACAAGATGAGCAAAATACTGTTGAAACTGAAGGCTACCATGAATACTCTGAAGGATTGGTCAATAAATCTTTATCACAAATTAAAGAGCAAGATTTGATTGGCTGGCTTGTATCTGATACTACCCAAGATGGTTTAAACCCTATAAAATTGAACCTAGAAAACCAATTAAAATCATTAAAAATTGACCAAAAAATTGATTTTCCTTGGGAAAACAACACATTTACGGCGGAATAAGTTATGGCAAAGCCAATTGACATCATTACTGGTTCTTTAAAAGATATTGGTGCATTGGCGGCCGGGGAAGCCCCTACCAATGATGCGGCGCAAGATGCCCTAGAAATGTTAAATTTGATTGTTGACCAATGGTCCAACGAAAACATGATGGTTTTTAACATTCAAGAAATTATTTGGAATGTAATACCAGGCCAAGTTCAATACACCATTGGACCAAATCACACTACCAATAACTTTATTGGGGCGCAATATACGGGTTCAATCACCGGCAACGTATTGACTGTAACGGCTATTAGTAGCGGTGCAGTAGTGGTAAACCAGTATTTAAGTGGATCAGGCATTACTGATGGCACTAAAATTATTTCCACTTTAACTGGTGCTGGCGGTAACGTTAACGAAGTTGGTACTTATTTACTTAATATCACTTATGCAAGCCCAGTAGCTTCCCAGCTAATCCAAGCTTATTACGCCAAGCCGTTAAATATTAATTCTGCTTACGTGCGTATTAATACTAGCCAAAGTAGCGGAAGCCCCATATTAACTGGTGGTATTGACTATCCAGTAGCTTGTATTGCCCTTGAAAACTACAATTCTATTGGCCTTAAAACGCTTAATGGACCGTGGCCTAAAGCCCTTTATTTCAATGCAAATGAAGATTCAGGCAACGTTTTCTTATGGCCAAGCCCATCCCAAGGCGAAGTTCATATGTTTGCTGAAACATTGTTCAGAACTTATGATTCGCTTTATGACGATGCAACATTGCCACAAGGCTATACGGCGGCATTGCGTTGGTGTCTTGCTGAACGTTTGATGCCGATGTATGGCAAAACAAACCCAGTATTGTTAGCCCAAATTGGGGCTTTTGCCGCACAAGCTAAAGCTACCTTGAAATCAACAAATATGGCTCCAATGCGTGTTTCACGTTATTCAGATGCCTTATTAATGAGCAGAGCAAAAGATGCTGGATGGATTCTCACCGGCGGTTTTAATAATTAAGGTCAAATATGCCTGATTTTGGATTTGTTGGCCCATCATATGAAGCCCCTTCCATCTACCAAGATGCACAGGAATGTATTAACTTTCGTCCTGAAATTGATCCATTAAAACAACCTGGACAAAACGGAGTGGTAGCGTTATATCCAACTCCAGGATTAACAAACAAAGTTACTTTATTCAATACCGCAGAAGTACGGGGCATGAGAACTGTTAGCGGTGGAAATTATTGCGTTGCAGTATGTGGTCAATATGTTTATGTATTGAGTTCTACATTTACACCAACTATTGTGGGTACTTTAAATAGTTCTACTGGCATAGTGGGCATTACTGATAACGGCCTAAATGTTTACATAGTTGACGGTTCTTACCGTTATACATGGCGCATTTCTAACCCGTCAGCGGCACAATTTATTGGTAGTGTAGGGCCATCTAGCACTACATTGACAGTTACAAGTATGAAATCCGGTACTTTAGCCGTAGGTCAACAATTATTTGGTGTAGGTGTTACTCCTCAAACCGTGATTACCGCACTTGGAAGCGGTTCAGGTGGAGTTGGTACATACACGCTTAATTTAAGTCAAACTGTTGCTTCACAAACTTTAAATACTGCGGCCGTAGCGGCTAGGGTTACGGGATCAATTTCTGGCACCGTTTTAACTGTAACTGCGGTCACTAGCGGAACTTTATACCCAGGCCAAACCATTCAAGGTACTGGCGTAACCGCTGGTACAATTATTACGGCCTTGGGTGGTTCTGCGGCATTATCTTTTTCTATTACTACTGGTGGTTCAGGATATGCCGTAGGTGACACTATAACGGTCACAGGCGGTGTTTATAGCCAACAAGCTACCTACACAGTAGCAACCGTAGCGGCTGGCGTAGTTACCGGTTTAACTACTGTAAACAATGGTGTTTATACAGTTGTTCCAGGCACACCATCCCAAACAACTACTAGCGGTAATGGTACAGGGTTAACCCTTACATTAACGTTTGGTACAGGCACAGGGGGCACAGGAAGCTATGTTGTCAGCACTTCACAAACTGTTGCATCAACTTCACTTTATGTACTTAACTTTAGTGTTATGCCAGCTAATGATGGTCCTTTTACCGGGGCTGATGTTGTTGATGTGGTGGATAACTACTTTGTATATAACAGGCCAAATACTCAACAATTTGGTGCTTCTTCCCCTTTATCCCCTATTTCCCCATCATTAAGCTTTAGTTCTAAAGATGGCGCACCGGATAATTTAGTTTCTATTATTGTGGATCACCGAGAAGTGTATTTATTAGGTGAAGTATCTAGCGAAGTTTGGGTAGATAGCGGATTATTCCCTTTTGCTTTTCAACGTATTCCGGGAACATCCACCCAGCATGGTATTGCCGCTAAATTTAGCGTTGCAAGGTTAGGCAATTCTTTTGCTTATGTAAGCCGCAATATTCGTGGCCAAGCCCAAATCATGATGATGAATGGCTATATGCCAACCCGTATTAGTACTCATGCCGTAGAAAACACATTAGTTGACCAATACATTAATGATGCCAGGGCATGGACTTATCAATTAGAAGGCCATGAAGTGTACGTTGTAAGTTTTCCAACCCTTGATTTAACTTGGGCTTATGACGTTACTACCAATATGTGGCATAAATGGCTATGGGTAGATTCTAAAAACGTATTTCATCGGCATCGTGGAAATTGTCATGCAAGTTTCCAAGGATTAAACATTGTTGGTGATTATGAAAACGGTCAGATTTATATGCTTGACCCCAATAATTACACAGATAACGGTGAAGAAATACGCAGAATTCGCCGTGCGCCCCATTTAATTAGCGATTATCAACGCCAATATTTTGCTGAATTACAAATTCATTTTCAACCTGGTATTGGTTTGCCGGATGGTTCTGTTCCACAAGCTATGTTACGTTGGTCAGACGATGGCGGCTCTACTTATTCAAATGAGCATTGGACCAGCATTGGCGTACAAGGCGCATACAAAAACCGTGCTATTTGGCGTAGATTAGGGCAGTCACGGGATAGAATATTTGAAGTGGTAGTGACTGATCCAATCAATGCCGTGATTACTGCGGCCAATCTTAAAGCGGAAGCTGGGGATAACTAATGGCAACTTCATCCGGAAACCAAGGTGGAATTTGGACTAATACCCAAAATAACCCTTATCCACAATCACCATTATTGGATGAACAAACCAAACGTCCAACCAGGGCGTGGCAACAATTTTTCCTTGGAATACTCAACTTTACTTCAGCTACCACGGCTACCAAAGGTGCGGCTACGTTACCGGCCAACCCAGTAGGATTTATTAATATTACGGTCAACGGTCAACCCTTTAAAGTGCCTTATTACAACCCATGATTAATTACAAGCCGCTTTCCGAACAAGATTCTGACCGTCAAGCGGCATTGGCAATGATTTATTCATCGGTAAAAGATAGATTAAACATGGAATTTGAGCAATTTGAAGTTGTAATGAAAGATTGGCAAGTTACCCCATTACAAGAACAAGGCTGGATAATTGGTGGCGTTTTGCAAAAAGAAAATGAAATTCACGTAGGTTATGGGTTAAAACCTTCTTCTTCAATACGTGGTCACATTAAAGCAACCTTAAAAAAAATCATTGACCAATACGGTAGTGCTATTACTTCTGTTATGGAAGAAAACAAAAAAGGCATTAATTTTTGTAAAAGACTTGGTTTTATTGAATTTAAACAGGAAAAAGGTAAAATCTACCTTAAATGTGATAGGTGTAACTATGTATAAAAAAGTCTATTTAAGCCGTGCCCAAACAAAAGCTATGTCAGCGGAATATCCTATTGGCGATCCAACTGGTGGACCAGCTTACGGTGAAAGAAATGACCCAGTTACGGCCACAATTGTAGGCGGTACTGCTCTTGTTGGTGGATATATGCAAAGCCAGGCGGCTGGTAAAGCGGCTAACCAATACAGTCAATCTGCCCAACAAGGCATTAATTACAATAAAGAATTGTATGCCGATGTGTTTGCTCAAAATAAACCATATATGGATTTAGGCCAAAAAGGTGCAAATATTTATGGTCAATTAGCTGATAGCGGTTATTTAACTAACCAACCATCAATGAATGATTTAACTCGTTTAATGCCTAATTATGAATTTGGATTAAGACAAGGCCAAGGTCAATTAAATTCTCAAATAAATGCTGGTGGTGGTTTAATTAGTGGTAATGCCATTCAAGGCGCCCAACAATTTGCCCAGGGCTATGCTGGAAACGCTTTATCCGATGCGTTCAACCAATATCAAGCTAACCGTACAAACGTAGTTAGCAACGTAAATGCTTTAACTAGCGTTGGTCAAAATGCCAATCAAACCGTAGCTAATATGGCTGGTGGCACTTCCGGCAACGTTAGCAATATGCTTTCAAGCATCGGTAATGCACAAGCGGCCGGAACAATGGGCCAAGCAAATGCTTATGGAAATGCTTTAAATAATGTTAGTAATTACGCCATGTTATACGGCATGATGAAAAGAGGGTAATTATGGCTGGATTTACCGCAGATTTAAACCCAAAACAATCAGGAATGTCACTTGGTGACATTATGAAAGCTGGTATGTACGGCGCAGAAATGGACGTTCTGAATCGTCAAGCCGCTATTGCTAGAGAAAAAGAAAAAGAAATTCCTATTATTCAAAATTTTGCTAAAGATCAAAGCAGTAAATTGCCTGATGGCAGTTTTGATTTAAAACAGTTGCCAGCATTAATGTCAATGGCACCATTAACTGGTCCTGAATTTGCTAAAAATATTACTGATTTGACTAAAAATCATATTGAAACTAATCGTGCAATGAATGAACTTGCCAAAGACAATAGGCAACAATTTGCTACGATTTATGGCAATTATGGCCAAATGGCGGCGCAAGGCAGACCAGTATTGGCACCTGAAGTTATTGCTTCTTTTGAAAGATTAAAAGAATACAACCCACAATTGGCAACCGTAGCCGATGGGCATATTAGAGGTTTAAAAGCTTTTGGTAATCAACCAATTCCACCCCAAGAATTGATGAAATATCAAAATGAATCATTAACGCCTAGAGAATTGATTGATCAATTTAGCCCTAAAGCCACCGTTGGTGAAGTTGGCGGTCAAAAAGTTGGTGTTGTTACTACACCTTCATTCATGGGTAGCCAACCTACTGTTTCAACTAGCCCATTGGGTGGTGGTCAACCACAAACTACTGGTATGCCATCTACTAGCGCACCAAAAGTTAAAGTATTGCCTGACCTTATTAAAGAAGACCCCGACTTTAATTATACCGGTCCAGCTAATCCTTTAAATTTAGATGAAGTACGTAGAAAATCTTATGATGCTGGTAAACAAGTTTATAAAGATGCTCCAATAAATGCAATGGCCGCTGAAGAAGGCAAGCAATATGTACGTAAAGTAGAAGAAGTTGCTTTTAAAGCAAGCGGTGCTGGTGCTTACAAAACTGCTCAAGATTGGGCAAGACTTATTGTGGCACAACCTGATTTAGACACTTTGCGTAAAAACATTGCTGGTGTGATGGTTCAAAACGCCAATACTATGGGATTGAATAAAACAGATTCTAGCCGTGGCGATGCCGCAACCATTAGCGGTAGTGATGCGATTAGCCCTGAAGCATTGCGTGACATTATGCAACGTGCTGATGCTCAATTTACTGCAACTACCAAATTTGCTGAAGGGCTTAAAAAGTACCGTGAAAAACGTGGTGAAGTCAATTCTGCACTTAATGCTGATAGATTCCAAAGCGCATGGGCTTCTAACTATGATTCACGTATATTCCAATTGCAAAACATTCGTGATTCCAATTATCCTGAAGCCGTTAAAAAGCAACGCTATGAATCATTGACTAAATCTATGTCAGAAAAAGAATTTGATGAACTAGATAAAAAAGCAAAAGCAATTGACCGTTTAGTTGAAGGTTCATACAAATGAGTGAAATTTTAGATGATGTGCCTGGTTTATCGTTTGTTGGCCGCCCAAAAAAATCTTCTGTAACAGTTGATTTAAGCAGTTCGCCGGTTATCGAAACTACAAAAACAGGCAAACCATCTATTAATTTAGGCAACCTTAATCCTGATATTCAGGAAAGATTGTCTATATTGTCAGATTTATTTAAGGCTGATACCAAGTTAAACCCTAAAGGCGAAGATTTACCAATTACTAGCGGATATAGAACTAGAGAACAACAACGCCAGTTATATTTGGACCGTCTTAAAAATCCTAATTTGGTAGCTGAACCAGGCAAAAGCCGTCATGAAGGTGGCAACGCAATTGATATTCACCCAAGGGTGCCTGATACATTATTAGAACAAGTTGGCTTTCACCGGCCACACGGGTCTAAAGATATGTACCACGTAGAAATTAATCCTAATTCTAGTTTTACTCCATCAACAATTGCAGATGATGATGGTTACGGCATCAAATATGCAAAACCTTCAATGTTTGCTGAAACAAAACCAAGTAGTTTTGCCGAAGATTTTAGAAAAACTGTTGGCGAAATGTCATATGAAGATTTTAAAAATAAAAGTTTAATTGCTTCTGCCGCTAAATATACTGGTGCATCATTAGGATTGCCAGGATTTACTGAACAAGATAAAAAGCAATTAGAAGAAAAAGCCATAGGATTTGTGCAAGGTGTCAAGACTGCCGTTGAAAGCCCAGTTGAAACCGCTAAAAACGTTTACAAAGCCGTTACTGAACATCCTGGTACCATAGTAGGTGAAATGGTCAAAGGGGCCATATATGACCCTGAATTAATGTTATTGCCTGGTGTTAAGCAAACCGCACAATTGGCTGGTGAGGGCGTTAAAGCAGTTGGCCAAGGAATTAAAACTGGTGCCCAAGCGGTACGTGGTGCCGTTATGCCTTCTGAAGCGCAGTTAATAGCCCAATTTAATGCCCGTAGAACTGCCCCAGGCGGTAGCGTAGGTGCTATGGCAACACCGGATAAAGCAACCGTTGATGCTATGTTGGCTAGTGCAAGCCCTGAATTACGGGCACAAATAAGTTCTTACCCAACTGAATTGGTAGATATTAAAGCCCTTGAAAATCAACTTAAAGGCGATAAATTTAATTACCAATTGACCAAAGGCGAAGCATTGCAAGATGCCGCCATGATGTCAGATGAATTTAATAAACGGGCAAAAAGCGAAGATTTAATGGCTCGGTTACAAGACCGTGATGCCAAAATTGCCCAAGGATTTTCTACGTTGGCTGAAAAAGCCGCCCCTGATTTACCTGGTGGCATGAACATTGTTGATTATGGTCAAACTGCAATTGATCAATTATTGGTTAAAGATAAAGCAAGATTGGCTGATATAAATACTAAATATCAAGCTTTAGAAAAAGCCAATGGTGGAAATTTCCCAATTGACACTAATAAACTTAAAGCTGATGTAGATGCTGAATTATCCAAAAAAGTTCTTAAATCGTATGCTTCAGACAATATGCGGTCATACCTTAAAGACCTTGAAGATTTCCAAAAACGTGGAAACATGACGTTTGATGAATTTGAAAATCTGCGTACCAATATGGCTGAAGAAATGCGTTCTAATCCTAATGGAAACGCACGTAGAGTTGCTGGCATTATTCGCCAAGAACTTGAAAAACTACCAATGTCAGAAGATTTAAAAGGTATAAAACCATTAGCAGATTTAGCTAGAAATGCAGTTCGTGAACGTTATCAAGTATTAGATACCAACCCAGCATACCGTGTAGCCGTTAAAGATACACGTTTAGATAGCGAATTAGCCAATGGCCTAGAACACGTAGCCGCTGATAAATTTATTAAAAAGTTTGTTGTTGATGGCACAACCGCTGACGTTAAACGTTTGATGGGTGAACTTGGTCAAGATACATTAGGCCATCAAGCCGCCCAAGCTGGTTTAATTAAACAACTTGAAAACGTTGCAGTTGGTTCTAAAGGCGTTATTAATCAAAAATCATTTAATGATGCGTTAAATAAAACTGTTGGGAAAAAGCTTTTTGATATTATGCCAAACCAAACTGCCGTTGATCTTCAAGATTTGGCTGATTTGGCTAGATTGACTGAACACGTTGGTGGCAAAGGTTTTGCAAATACAAGTGGTACTGTTCCAGCAATGATGCGTGAAGGTGCATTTAATGCCATAGAAATGGGTATTAATGCCAAAACAACTTCACCAATTGGAAGTATGGGCAGAGCCGCAATGGAAAAACTAACCGCTAACAAAAAAATAAAAGAATCTTTAGAATTAGGTGCTGGGGTAAAGCGCCCAATTAAAGATATGTTAAAAGATTTAGAAAACGAAGGTAAATAACATGGCAAGCGTACTTTTATCCCCAGTTGGTAATGGCCAACAATTTTTTAACAATAATGGCTTGCCTAATGCTGGTGGATTGATTTATACCTACCAAGCTGGTTCTAGCACTTTATTGACTACTTACACAACCGTAAATGGCACTATTGCTAATACCAATCCTATTGTTTTAGATGCTTATGGCCGCACACCAAGCGAAATATGGATGCAAACCGGTTATAGCTATAAGTTTGTAATTCAAACTTCTGCGGCAGTTACTTTGCAAACTTTAGATAATCTTTATCCAATATTGCAAGCCGCCCCAACTGCTACCCCATCATTACCTACTGGTGCAATTATTCTTTGGTCAGGAAGTTTAGGTTCTGTTCCTACTGGCTATGTTCTTTGTGATGGCACTAATTCAACGCCAGATTTGCGTGACCGTTTTGTTATTGGCGCTGGTTCTAACTATGCCGTAGCGGCAACTGGTGGTTCTGCCGATGCTATTGTAGTAACCCATACCCATACTGCAACTTCTGTTGTTACAGATCCTACACACGTTCATGCTGAAACAAATTATACGGGCGGTATTGCACAATTTCCAATTTCAGGGCCAGCTTCAAATGGTTTGGCTTTTGCTACAGCAATAGGCAATGGTTCAACAATGAATACCCAATCAGCTTCAACTGGTATTACCGTAACTACAACAAACGCCAATGCCGGAACAAGCGGAACTAACGCAAATCTGCCGCCGTACTACGCATTAGCGTACATCATGAAAACATAATATGATTACCATTGATAAAAACGAAGCCGCTTTATCTGCTCACGAACAAGTTTGTGCTTTTCGTTACGAATCAATTAATGCTCGTTTAAAAAGACTTGAACAAATATTAATTGCTTCTGCTGGATTTATGATTGCAGTTCTTATTTCTATTGCACTTAAATTACAGTAATGAGTAATGTCAGACCCTTATGGAATAACAGAAGGAGTAAAAACTCTTTCCAGTAGCTTGGATGCAAGCCGAGAAGCTAGTAAAGGTTTATCTAAAAGCATTGAAAACATTCAGAATGACGGATTAGATTTAGCCCAAAAACAAGCAAATGACCGTATAAGGGCTAGGCGTGAAGCAGAGTTTAAAAAAGAACAAGCATTAATAAAAGCATTAAAACAATGGCAACACAACAAACAAATAAATGATGAAGAAGCCAAGCTAAAGATTGATTTTGTTAAGAAATACGGCGCAAAAGAATGGGAAGCAGTATTAAAAATTAAAGTGGATATAGAAAACTTACGCAAAAAAGACAATGAAGAATACCAGCACGAATTGAAAGCTATTAAACGTTTACAGTTTTATTGCTTTGCAGTTGCGGCGGTATTTGCTTGGTACTTTACTTGGGGGTACAAATGGTAGCTTATTTGACATTTTGTTTTGTTTATTGGGGTTCATTGGCTTGTTACGCATAAGGAATAAATTATGGATTGGTTATCAAAATTAGTACCTACTATTGCCACTTGTTTAGGTGGCCCATTGGCTGGTTTGGCCGTTACTGCGGTATCTAAAGCTTTAGGTATTGATGAAGATAAAGTTCAAAATGTCATTGATAGTGGTAAGTTAAACGCTGATCAAATAGCTAGTCTTAAACAAGCTGAAATTGAACTACAACGCCAGGCACAAGAATTAGGGCTTAACTTTGAACAATTAGCCGTACAAGACCGTGCATCGGCTCGTGACTTACAAAAAGAAACCAAGTCTTTTATACCGCCAGCTTTATCTATTCTTGTAACCATTGGATTTTTTGGTATTTTAGGCGGTTTAATGTCAGGCAAAATTGAAACTTCCGATGCCCTAATGCTAATGTTAGGTTCTTTAGGAACCGCCTGGACAGGCATTATTGCCTTTTACTTTGGTTCTTCAGCTAGTAGCCAAGCCAAAGACCAAATGATTCATAATTCAACGCCCATAAAATGACTAATGATCAATTAAAAGCCCTTGGCCTTGGCGAACAATGGCTTGACCCATTAAACGAAACGTTTGATAAATACCAAATTAATACGCCGCAACGCCAGGCGTGTTTCCTAGGGCAAACCCTTCATGAATCCGGTAACTTTAAATTTACTAAAGAAAACTTAAATTATTCGGCTAAAGCATTAATGGCAACCTGGCCAAGCCGGTTTCCTGATATGGATACTGCAACGCAATATGAACGCCAACCTGAAAAAATAGCCAGCAAGGTTTATGTTGGCCGCATGGGCAATGAAACACCGGAAGATGCCGCCAAATTTATAGGCCGTGGATTGATTCAAATTACCGGTAAAGAGAACTATACGCATTGTGGCGAAGCTTTAGGCATTGACTTGATAGCCCAGCCCCATTTTTTAGAAGAACCCCGTTACGCCATGTTATCGGCTGGCTGGTTTTGGAATAAAAAAGGGTTAAACGCCCTGGCTGATGAAGGCACTAAAGATGCTTTTGAAGTAATGACTAAACGTATTAATGGTGGTTTAATTGGTTTAGATGACCGTAAAGCCAAAATGAACGAAGCACTTAAAGCACTAGGAGCATAAAATGCACAACGAAAAAAAAGAAGAAGTTGAATCAAAAGCAATGCAGAAAAAAGAAAACAAGCAAATGATTCAAATGCGTAGCGGATTGTTTGAATTAAAGCGTGAATTAAAAAAACATGAACGTGAGCCTATGAACAAGGCCCACCCCAAGTAATTACAAGCTTTTGTAATACTTCCATTTATCTTGGTATTGCTGAAGCACCGATGGTGGCACCCAACCTAATTGCCGCCATCTAATAGTTATATCGGTGTAAGAAGTTGGAAAGTATCGGTTCATGTTAACCCCTAATATTTAAATTTAGGCATACAAGTAACTTCTACTGGAATATCCGCAGTAAAGCCATTAATTGAACGTTTAGTGGTGATTACGTGCGCCCGTAGGCCAGCCCCCTCACATTCAGTAACGCCATTAATAACTTCATTCCTAGTAAGACTAGCAACTTGCTTATCTAATATTAACTGTTGGGATGGGGCTTGGCTATATACGGTGCCAGCAGTGCCTGAAGTGCTACTACAACCGTTAAGCAGTAGCATAAAAACAACAAACCCTACAAACAATATGCCAGTAATTACTTCACTAGCTATTTTTTTAAACTTTTTGATTTTGCGTTGTTTATCTTCCCAAGCAAGAAGCTTGTTGTATTCCTCACGATCACCCCAACCTTTATCCACCATACGTTGTAGGTTTTCTTGTTTAGCCTGGTAAGCCCAAAATGCTTCTGCTTGTTGTTCTTCACGATTCATAATTAATTCCTTTATTTATCACCGCAACATTGCGGTATTGGTTAATTTACTAAAGATTACTTTAGTTGTAAAGCTATTTGTGGTTATTTTTCAACTGCCAAAATTCCAATAATTTGGTAAACATAAGCCAATAGCGGTCCAAATCTTCTTGTTCGTGTTCCACAACCTTAACACCAGTAAACTGGGTAATGCCATTGACCATCTTGTAACCCACAAATACATTGGCACAACGGGCTTTGAACATATTAAATCCCATGCGGTAAGCCGCTAATTGCATCCCATGCTCTGCATAAATTTCAGCTTTAGAAATATCTTCTGTTTCCTTGGTTTTAATATCAATAACTACGCCATCAAAATCATGCCTTGATTTAGCTATTAAATCGGCCTTACCGCCGTACCCAAGGGGATGGGCGAAGGATAGTTCCGATAATAGTAAAAGTTCCCCAAAATGCGTTTTAATGGCTTCTTCAACGGGGCGGCATATTTGCATATGTTCCGGTATCAATGCACCTTCAAAAAACGATTGAACGATGGCATGAATAGAAGTTCCACGGTCAGCGGCTACACGGCCAGTTTGTTTGGAATCCATCATTACCCGTTCAAGCCAGGATTGTTCCGATTCCCCAGTTTCCCTAGGAAGGGTTAAAGCACTTAACAGGACGTTTTGTTGTTTCCAAATATCAAGGCCTGGACGTGCCGCAACCGCAATGATTCCTGAAACGCTAGGGCAAAGGTCAAGTGATCTTGCATCCCGTAACGTTGTTGCTCGTTGCTGGCCGTTCTTGGCAGTAACTGAATATGCTGGGTTTCCTTCACGATCATACCAATGCCCACTTTCCGATTGACGTTCTTTAATTATCATTGTTTTGGTTTTCTTCCACGTTTTGGTGCTTCTTCTTGAACTGGCGTAACTACAACAATTTTGCTGAAATATTCACCGCACCAATCATTTTGACTTTTGTTGGCGGTTTGTGGAAAACGTTTACATACGCCATACGTATCATTGGTTTGACCAGCATACCATTTACAGTCAATACATTTCATTTAATCACCTAATGTTTTTAAAATTAAACTTCTATCTTCAGGGTCTTTTACCATACAAGCCGCTTCAGTAATTAAAGCTTTGGTAAAGTTGGACAATGCTTCATAACTGAAACCAATGATTTCAGTTTCTTCATCGTGGCCTATATCTTGAACTGTTTTCAAAGTGTAGTAATCACAAACCATAAACTTAATCATTGGCTTCATATTGCCCCCTAGAATGGAATATCGTCATCAATCAATTCTGACGGTGCAGAACTAACTGGTAGCGAATTAGGTTCAAACGTATTACGGTATTCGGCAGACTTCTTAATTACGCCTTGCATACCTTCTGACAACTTACTAAATTTATCTTGATCAAACGGATCAAGGGTAAAAATCATGGGTTCGTTAACGCCAACGGGTTCGCCTAATTTTTTTAATGCGGCTGGTATTTGGCTAATGCCAGCAATGTTGGCGTACTCTTTACCATCGTATGTTGAGTGGGTGATAGATACCATGCAACACTTGCCCAGTAAGACTTCTAGGTTAAAGCCATCTAGTTCTTCTTGGGTAAATGCTTTACCACGCCAGGCTTCTAAATCTTTACGCAACGTGGCTTTTTCGTCTAGCGATAACGTATATCGTTTAGATACAATTAGCGGTTTGCCTTCTGCGGTTTGCAATGGCTGGCCATCGTTATCTTCACCATGTAATTCAAACATAGTGATGATTTTGCGTTGCATCTTTTTCTTACCCATCCATTCAGTTGTTTGGGTGCCAATATCAATGATGCGATATAGCTTGGCAAGAAAACTGCCGGCTGGTGGTAGTTTGAAGTCACTACCGGAACTGGTTTGTTTTGCAATTATCATTTTTTTCATTTTCCAAAAATTTGACCGAAGTCATTAAACATTTCTGTTAATACTGGGTTCTTTTTCCAGCGATTAGGTTTACCGCAAGCTTGCCGTATGCAATCTACTTGGGCCTGGGTAAGCAGTTCGCCACCATATTCCATGCAATCTAAAGCTTCTTCTAAAAATTCTTCATGTTCCAACATCAATTGACTTAATTCATCCATGTTTGCTACTCCTTGTTTATCACGGCACCATTGCCGTACTTACAAATGTAAAGTAAAATTTAGTTGTTGTAAAGTAATATTTAGTAAAAAAGGAAAAATAAATGACTGATGCACAAATGATTGACCTATTGGGCAAGCCAGCAAAGGTAGCAAAGCTATGTGGCGTAACGGTCCAGGCGGTGTGTCAATGGCGCAACAACAACGCAATACCAGCCGCCCCATTGATGCTAATAGCGGCAACCATAGAACGTGAAAGCCACGGTTTAGTGTCAAGAAAAGACTTGTTTCCTGAAACTTATGGATTGATATGGCCTGAAATAATGTGATATAGTTTTATTCATTGAGGACTTGAACACTCATGAATAGGGTTTTATTGGTGGTTTTAGGGTTTCGGAAATAAGATAAGAGGTATTTCCAAAGCCGTTCAAGCTAAAGCTACCAATAAAACCCTTTTTTATTGTTCAGTTCCCATCGTTCTGATTGGGGATTCACCACCACCAGCGGTCAGAATAGAAGCGTTACTGGGGGATCAAAGGATGCAATAGCGCAAAGTAGGTGGCGAAGATAGTGCCTACTCCTTGAACGACTGTCGGGTTCTGTGGCTCCATATAGGGAAAACAGTTGAAGGCGAACCAGGTGGGCTAGGTTCGTCCACCAAACGGGAATAAGTATAAATACCTAGTAATAAACATATACAAGTAAAGTAATCTTTAGTAAGATAGTTGTACTAACATAAGTTAGTGAATAAAAAAGGATAAATAATGTTTGAACAATTTTGGAAACATTACCCCAGGAAGGTAGCTAAACGTGCCGCCCTTGGGGCATTTAACCGGCTGACTAGCGATGAACAAACCCAGGCCGTAGAAGCCATAGAACAACACGTAGCCTATTGGAAACTAAAGGGTACTGAAATGGATTTTATATGCCATGCAACCACGTGGCTAAACCAAGGCCGGTGGGAAGATGAACTGGATATGACACCTAAAGAAGTAAAGCGTCCTTCATTACCTTGGTATAGTAATGATGAACTTACTTTGGCCAAGGGCCGGGAACTAGGACTTAATGCTTACGCCGGTGAATCTATGGGACAGTACCGCCAACGAATTGCCCAACAAATCGGAAAAATGGCGGTATGAATGTGAAATCAGACAGTTACTTGTTTACCGAACCAAGTTTGGGCTTACCGGTTTTAGGAATTATTTTCTTAATCCTAAATTTGATAGCCGCCGTGAATTACTTGCAAAAAGTTTTTATGATCAATGGAAAAAAGGCAACCGTGGTGCCTGGGGGGATTGGCGATGATTGAATTATTTGTGCTTTTTCTTTTAATTACTGGCGTGTTTGTTTGGGCCGTAATTCTTCACGTTTTAATTAAATTTTGGATGGAAAAATGAAAGCTGAAACACGGGTAGTTGATCCCAATGATTGTGTAGATTACCTATACGAATTTGCCCCTGAATACGCCAAGGCCAAGGGTGAGTTGGCAGAGTTGGAAGCTTATCGCCATTCATTACGTTCAATCATGATGAAAAAGTCAAACGAACAAAGTTTGGGTGCCCAGGAACGTGAAGCTTACGCAAGCCAGGAATATCAAGATTTATGCAAAGCCATTGGTGCGGCAACGTACAAAACAGAAATGTGGAAGTTTAGGCTAGAAAGTGCCAAGTTACGTTTTGAAGCGTGGAGAACCCAAGAAGCTAGTAACCGTAACCTTGAAAGACTTACAAAATGAACAATGAACCAGTAGCGTGGACTGCGTGTTTAGATTGTGGTCAAAGAGTTACAAACGATTCTATTCATACTTGTTCACCACAATTAAAGACACTAACAGATGAGCAAATATTTAAGTTAGCTGAAATGTTAGAAATAAAAATGAATCATGCTTTATATGCTTTTGCTAGAACCTTAATAACAAATGCACAAGAAAATTTAGATTGTTATGAAAAACTATCTGACGCAAGCAAAATGGTATCAAAACCCATAAGTGAAAAAAGTAGAGCAATACTAAGAAAGGCACAAGAGAAATGATTGATTTTTCAACTCCATACCTTGCATTGCACAAATTAATGATAGATTTTCATGCCGCCACCATTAAAGGTGATTTTCAAAAAGCATATGAAATATCAATAGACATTACAGACGTTTCTCAACAATTAGAAGATATTGCTAAAGGAATGTTTAATGCCTATACAGATTGAATTAGATTACCCACAAATCATGATGGGTGTGTATGCCGGCGGTGTAAGACATTTACAATTTCTTAAACGCAACGCCAAGCCTATGTACGGAAAAGATGTATCAACCGTATGGGGTGAGCAGATAGAAGGCGCATTGTCAGAATATGCCCTAGCAAAGCATTTAAACGTGCATTGGGAAGGCGTAGGCGAAGCTGGTGGGGATGACTTAAAAGATGAAGAAGTCAGGGTTACAACGTATGAAAACGGCAGTTTGTTATTGCACCCAGCCGATAAAGACAATAAACGTTATTGGCTATTGACGGGTATTAATGGAAAATACACAATTCATGGGTATATTTATGGCAAAGATGGCAAACAACAACAATATTGGCGTGATCCAGTTGGTGGCCGCCCAGCGTTTTTTGTGCCGCAATCTGCCTTAATTAAACCCGATAAAAAAGAAAAACATTGGTTAGATGACTAAAGCAGAACGAGAACATTATGCAAAATTGGCACGACTTGGGTGCATTGTATGCCGACAAATCCAAAACAGAGGAATTGACGAAATTGCCGATTCGCCCGTTGAAATTCACCACGTGCGCCGGTACGGGGGCAAGCGTTCCCTGGCCCCAGCATTACCGATTTGTGCATGGCATCACCGACTTGATCCACATTCCAGCGTTCACGGACTTGGGCATAAAGGATTTACAAAATATTGGGGTTTCTCTGAAGAAGATTTGCTAGAAAACGTGAAAGAATTATTAAATGAGTAGCTGGTTAATTATTGTTACTGGATTAATTTATGCCTACATTGGCATAGAACAAGTCATTAAAGGCAATGTACCTATGGGTGTTACTTATTTATCCTATTCAACTGCAAACGTAGGTTTGTATTACATGGCAAAATAATAAAAAGTTTCCCGAACGGGAAAAATTGGCATTAAAGTGCATGAAATTTTAATAAATTTACCGATAGGGAAACTTTACAATAAATACCCTAAACTTTACAATTCCAGCGGATCAAAGCCTAGTTCATTGGCTACCATCTTGCAACGGGTTCTAAACGGCTTTCCATGTTGCATCCATTTATCCCCTTTTTGTTTATAAAAACTCATATGTACGCACTCATGGGCAAGGGTGGTTAAAACGGTATAAAAGTGGCTACAACGCCCTGATGATATGGTAATGGTGTGAGCATAGTCACCGCCAGTATCTAGCAGATACGTACCCATTAATTCAGGATCAGGCGTAACAATAAACTCTATTTCTTCAGGCAATGGCATCGGCCATTTAGTGAATGGGTAAGTGCAATACAGGCTGGAATACAAATGCTTTAATGCTTCAGGTGTCAATTTCATGTAATTTGCCCCTAAAGAACACTAGCCCTTCATCTTCATTAATAACTTGAACAAGTTCGGGCGGCATTAAATGGCCGTTGATATAAGTAAGAACTGCAAATCCGGCACGCCAGTTGACGCTTGCATTTTCATGGTAAATAAATTGTTCATCTTTAACTGCGGCCATCATTCCGGTATCAACACCGTATAAATCGCCCGTATAATTTGTCCATGGGGTTACTTTTAAAGAATGTAGATGGCCCGTGACCATGCTCAAGCCCCCCTTTAAAATATTGTTATATACCGCATGAATACCGTTATGCCACCGGTGTTTTATCATTGTATTGTCGTTAACACGCACAGACCAACTGTATGACCAACCTGGCAAATGATCAGCTAAACACATACCTTTTACGCCTTCATACTGGGGTAAAACGTTAGATAATTTGCCATCAAAACGAAGGTCATGATTACCAATGGTGCGGTGCAATATACAACCAGCCGGTCTAACTTTTTCAATGTCACCTAATCGGTTTTGAACTTCTTCTAATTCTTGTAAGACTGTTGGGTGTTTTTGATAACCAATACGGTTATGTTGACTAATTTGTGCAAAATCAAACAAATCCCCATTTAAAACAACCATATTTGGTTTTAATTGTTTAATAAAATGTACAAAAGCACGGTGTGCAGTAGATACATATTCAGGGTTATAGTGGCAATCAGAACCCACAAAAATCATGCCATTTTTTAATTCATATTGACATTCTATTTTGTTTTCAGGAATTTCAAACCTTGGTATTCCACGATTATTGTTAGATACAAGCACAATATCGTGCTTTTTTTCTAGATTTCTTCTACGGGCAATTACACTTCTAGTATCAACATTCAATATTTTGGCTACGGCCGTAGGGGACCTATGTTCTTTAAATAATGCTATAAACTCTTGCTCACTACACGCTGGTTTAGCCATATATAAACTTTATAAAGGTGTTGTTTGCTGATACTAACAAAATTTAATTAAAAAACAATGACATACGCACGAATAGATACAAATCATAAAGAAATAGTAGCGGCATTGCGACAAATAGGTGCTACCGTGGTGTCACTTGCCGCCATGAAACATGGATGCCCTGACTTGCTTGTTGGTTATCAAGGTGAAACTATATTGATGGAAGTCAAAATGCCCAAAGGTAAATTTACCCCTGACCAACTAGACTTTATAGGTAAATGGCGTGGCGGTCCAATTAGCCGTGTGGATAGTGTGGATGCCGCAATAAGAGCATTAGGCGTAACAAGAAAAATCTTATAAAATAAACTATGGCCTACGAAGAATACGATTACTACAATGAACCATCACCGGTTTCGCTAAAGGAATCGTTACGTGAAATTTTGTACGGCCTTCAAGATAGAACTAAATTACGTGAAACTGGTACAAGTTTAAAAGAAGCTTTACAACTTACGCCAAACGTCACAGAATCATTAAGCCGTGGCGGAATTGCCCAGGCAATAGGCACAAGTGGTGATTTACGTGATTTAAGCAATACCATAAACAGTTATTTGCCTAAAAGTGTACGAAACTTTACTAGGGCGGCAGAATTCCTTGCCAACCCATATGCAACGGCAATTCAGCAAACCGCCCCAACAACTGAAGAAACATTAGACTTTGTACCCCGTGCTACATCCCCATATGAGGGCTACAAGCAACATGAAACCCTAGGTGAATACGTTGCCCCATCTCTAGGTTATTTTGGCGGTAAAGCGGCCAAAGCTTATGGAAACTATGTTGGCCCTACTGCATATAAAGCAGTTGAAGATTACTTGACTAAAACCGGTGGAATACTAAATGCCGTTGAACCTGGTGAAGCCAAAAAAATACAAGAAGTAGCTTCTGCAATAGATGAATTAGGGTTTCATTCCCCATTAGAAAACGCCATATTAAAAATCCAACAACCCAAAGGTACTGGTGATCAATTCCTAAAACAACTGGAAAAAACACCGGGCGTAAAGACTGAAGAACTTGATGTAACTGGGGTAAAGCAATATTTACTTGATCACCCAACTGTTACCAAACAAGAACTATTGGATTACATGGGCGAAAGCCGGTTAAAACTTGAAAACAAAATTCTTGTTAAAAGTGAAGATTTAGGAAGCTATGAAGATTATGAATTACGTGGGGGTGACGTATATCATGATGATGATTACATAGGTTCAATGGCTGACGATTTGCATTACGACATGAAAAATGATTCAGTTATACGTGATCAAGAACGGCAAGCATTGTTAGAAGCCGACCCTGAACGTTATGCAGATTACGATACAAACCCATATTCCCAAGCTAGACTTGAAGAAGATATTGATGGCGTTTTGTATGAACAAGCAAAAACTATTGCAAAAGAACAATATTATGAAAGCCCAATACGTCATTATTACGATGATCACGGATATGAAATATACGGTAACGATGAAATGGGATATTCATTTAAAGACCCAAATGGCCGTTTTTTAGACATTGGCGGTAATAGGGGCGTTTATGATTTAAGTGACGCAGAAGCCAATTTGCGTGAACATTTATTTGATCAAGGCGTACTTGATATGACCGGTGACGGCGTTAAATACGAAGATTACACATTGCCTGGCAATTACACTAATTACCGGGAAATGCTAACAACCTTACCCAGTAAACAAGTTAAAGGTTCTGATTTTGAATCAAGTCATTTTGATGAAACCAACATTCTTGCCCATACAAGGCTAAATGACCGCATTATCAATGGCAAAAAGACTTTAATGGTAGAAGAAATTCAATCAGATTGGCATCAAAAAGGCCGAAAAGAAGGTTATGCAACACCAATTTCTGAAGAAAGAAAAATGGAAATTCGTCTTGAATTAGATAAGCTAAATGATATGAAATCTTACGCTAGAAGTCAGCGTGATGCCGCACAAAAAGAAGGTTTAAATACAATTAACGAAGATATGCGGTTAGCTAACATTGAACGTCAACAAATAGAATTAAGAAGTGAATTAAGCCCAAAAGGCGTACCCGATGCCCCATTTAAGAAAAATTGGCATGAATTAATGATGAAACAGATTCTTAATGAAGCAGTTAAAGGTGATTACGATGCCGTAGCATTTACCACCGGCAAGCAACAAGCTGAACGTTATAGTCTTTCCAAACAAATCAACGAATTAAGAGCAGAAAAATTGTTAAGCGGCACAAAAGAAGGCCAATATGTCATTACTGCAACCAATAAAAATGGCAACCCGTCAGTAAATAAAACCGTTACTGAACAAGAATTAGAAAATTTGCTTGGTAAAGATTTAGCCAAAAAAATTGTTGAAGATTCCCCTGATAATCCTGATGGCAAAACTTATAGTGGCCTTGACCTAGACGTAGGCGGCGAAGGCATGAAGGGCTTTTACGACAAGATATTGCCGGACTTTATTAACAAATATGGTAAAAAATACGGTATTGGCGTTAAAAAAGCGAATTTACCTAGTGAACGAATGCCTTCACAAGAAGCGGTAAATGATTATTTTAAAAGCATAAATATGTCACGACAAGATTTTGAAAAATTGTCTTTAGATGAAAGAGGAAAAATACTTGGTAATGCCGCTCCTAAAGGCGATGAAGTGCATTATTTTGATTTATCCGATATGGCTAAAAAAGAAATTAAATCTAAAGGCCAACCATTGTTTAGCGGCATAGGTTTAGCGGCCCCAGGCTTGTTGATGGACGATGAAGATAATTATTGACAAGGTAGTAAAATAGACGAAAATGTAGTTTGTATTACCCCATCACATAGGAGAACTAATCATGGGCAAAATGGATTCAATGAAGGGTGTACCTTCAACAACTGGCGCAACCCCACCTAAAGGTGCTGATTCTTCAGATACTTCCGGTGAACGCCACGGTAAGATTGTTAATGGCGTAGCAATGGGCAAAGAAGATATGACTGGCCCTGATCACCAGTTCAACACAGGCCGTACCGCTGGTGTTTGCTACACCCACACCCGTGAGTGCTACCAACCTTGTAACGATTAATCATGGCCTTTACCGCTGATCTAAACCCAAAAAGTAGCAAGTCTATGGATTTGCTTGATTTAGTGAAGATGGAAGATTATTTAGGCCGCAGACCTACAAAGTTACCGGCTAAAGTAAATAACATGGTTAAAAGTAGTTCTGATGACGTTGGAACCCCATTTAGGTTCAATAGCAATCAGAACGCTAACGATACAACTGGATAAAGCGAAAAGCCCTAGCACGTGAAGGTAAACTAGGGCCTTTCTAACCACACAAGTAATCGGAGAACTTGCATGGCTGATGTAGATTTTATATTAAAACCCCTGGGGGACAAGATAGTTGTTCGCCCGGATAAACGCATTTTAAGTTCCACCATCATTGTTAATAACAAAGAAGTGGACAACATGGGTACGGTGGTAGCCGTAGGCCCTGGCAAGCGCATTAAAGGCCGCCGTGAAGCCATGCCAGTAGAAGTAGGCCAATATGTCAGATTTGGCACCATGGGTGGCGATGAATACCTAAAATATCAAGAATACTTTACCAATAATGAACGTTATCTGATAATGTCATGGCAAGACGTATGTTTTATAACTGATAGGGAGCAAGCATGAACATTGATTTACATGATCCGCAAGACACATTAATTGAAAAAATTATGGCCCATTTTGGCTGGTACAAAGTCAAAAAAGTAGAATTGCCAATTGAAAATTTAGATATAAGCTACACATTTATTACTAAAGACAATAAACCAGCGGTAAAACGCCCAGCCGCTAAAAAAGTTAACAGAAGAACGCCTAGAAGTGATTTTAAATTTGGAAAGGATGCTAAAAATGGCAACTAAACCTGGACTTTACGCCAATATCGCCGCTAAAAGAAATAGGATCAAAGAAGAAAAAGCTGAAGGCAAACCAGTAGAACGTATGCGTAAACCTGGTACAAAGGGCGCACCTACTAAACAAGCATTTATTGATTCTGCTAAAACTGCAAAGAAAAAGTAATGGCTACTAAAAAACACGATAAGCCCATAGAGCATAAGACCACCGGTAAAGGTAAGACATACAATCCTACCGACAAAGGTGCTGGCATGACCGCTAAAGGCCGTGCTGAATACAATGCCAAGAATGGCAGTAATCTAAAAGCCCCAGCCCCAAATCCTAAAACAGAAAAAGACAAAGGGCGTAAAGCTTCTTTTTGTGCCAGGATGGAAGGCGTTGTTAAAAAAGCTAAAGGCCCAGCAGAACGGGCTAAAGCATCACTAAAGAACTGGAACTGCTAATGCCATTAAAGAAATCAACATCCCCTAAAGCATTTAAAGAAAACATTAAAACTGAAATCAAAGAAGGCGGCAAGCCAGTAAAGCAAGCCGTTGCCATTGCGTATGCAGTTAAACGTGAAGCCGCCAAGAAAACCAAACCAAAAAGGGTATAAGCATGATCACTTTTGCAGATTTAGACGTTAAAGAAGTTCAATTATTACTAGCTGGCTTAAAAAAGCTTCCTATGGAGCTAGTAGAAGAACTCCATAACAAATTGTTAGCAAGTGCTAACGAGCAATGGATAGCCAAGAATAAGCCAGTAGAGGGTATGCAAGTAAACCCTGAAGATATTACAATTACTAAATCGGCAGAGTAAAGAAAGCTTTACAAATCATGACTTTATCAATTGACACAAATAAAGTGGGTGCGCCTATTGGCAATGACAACGCCAAGAAGGGAAAACTGTTTTATGACCAATTGCGTAAGGTGCTGGTACAGAACGATCAACTGAAGTTACGCCAGGTAAGCGAGAAGCTAGTTGATGCCGCTATTGAAGGTGAGCCGTGGGCAGTCAAGGAAGTAATTGATAGGATGGATGGCAAAGCGGTAGCCATTCAGGAAATACAAGGCCCTGGTGGATTAGAACTAAAAGCTGGTTTTGTATTAACTTTTGAAGAACCTAATGGCAACAATTCAGGAAGCTAAAGCTAAAGCACGCTTTCCGGCAAAGCTTAAATGTTTATTTGAACCAGCCAAGGCACGTTACAGGGTTCTTTACGGCGGCCGTGGTGGTAGTAAGTCATGGAATATAGCCAGGGCATTGCTATTAAAAGGGTGCGAGCAATCCATGCGGATACTCTGCGCCCGTGAATTCCAAACCAGTATCAAGGATTCGGTACATAAATTACTGGTAGATCAAATCCACAACTTGGAATTAGAAGCCCATTATGAGGTAACAGACCGCACCATTAGGGGCATAAACGGTACTGAATTCATATTTGTAGGCGTAAAGAACAATACAAACAATGTCAAATCCATTGAGGGCATAGATATATGCTGGGTAGAAGAAGCCCAATCAGTAAGCCCTAATAGCTGGAACGTCCTAGTACCCACCATTCGTAAAGCTGATAGCGAGATATGGATTAGCTTTAACCCTGAACTGCCTACTGATGAAACTTGGAAGCGGTTCGTAATGAACCCACCGGAAAACGCAGTAGTTCAGAAGATCAACTGGTCAGATAATCCTTGGTTTCCTGAAGTATTAGATTTAGAACGCCGTGCCTTACAAGGGCGTGATATGGAAGCGTATAACAACGTTTGGGAAGGAATTCCCCGTCATACGGTAGATGGTGCCATATTTGCTAAAGAAGTCACTATGGCTGAATTAGAAGGCCGTATCTGTAACGTACCCTACGATGCAACTAAAGGTGTTCACGCAGTATTCGATTTGGGGTGGGCGGATCAAACGGCCGTGTGGCTACTGCAATTTGTTGGTCAGGAAACTAGGTTATTACGTTATTTTGAAGATAATCAGCAAACCATCAGTTATTACATGGCTAAACTGCAATCATTCGGTTACGTTTATGACACCATATGGCTACCGCACGATGCCAAAGCCAAATCATTAGGTACTGGCAAATCCATAGAAGAAATTGTCAGGGCTACCGGTATGAAGGTACAAATCCTTGACCGTGTGCCAGTAAATGACAGTATTAATGCCGCAAGAACGATATTCAATAAATGCTATTTCGATAGGCAAAATACTGAAGAAGGCTTACAATGTTTAAGACATTACCGGTATGACGTTGACCCTGACACGAAAATGTTTAGTGCCAAGCCACTACACGATGAATATTCGCACGGGGCCGATGCGTTCAGGTACATTGGATTAATGATTAATGAACCTAGAAAAGCCCAGCCACAAAAGGCAAGTCAAAGGGCACCAATAGGCTGGATGGGATAAATATGGCTGATTACTACGAAGATAAGAAATATTACGGTGACACAGACGGGGATTCCCGGATTACCGAAGCAATCGAATTCTTACGTCAGGCGGCCGAAGCTGATACTACCAATCGTCAAGAAGCTTTAGATGATGTCAAGTTTGCCGCTGGTGATCAATGGCCAGTAGAAATTCAAAATAGCCGTACATTAGAAGCAAGGCCTTGCCTGACAATCAATAAAGTGGATGCGTATGTAAGGCAGATTTGTAACCAACAACGCCAGCAACGCCCACGTATCAAGTGCCAGGGCATGAATAATGAAACTGATGCCAAGATGGCTGAAATCATTACTGGTATTTGTCGCCACGTTGAAGTCAATTCCAATGCTGACCATGCTTATGACACCGCTTTTGACTTTGCGGTACGCATGGGATGGGGCTATTGGCGCATCACTACTGACTATGTACGCCCTGATTCGTTTGATCAGGAAATCTACATCAAGCCAATTGACAATCCATTTACCGTATATTTTGACCCTAATTCAACTGCACCTGATGGTTCTGATGCAGAGAAATGCCTTATTACCGTGGTCATGGCTAAAGAAAACTTTAGAAAAATGTACCCTGATGCCGATGATGGCGGTAGCTTTTCCGCACGTGGTACCGGTGATAGCAATAGTGAATGGGTAACAAAGCATGATATTCGTATTGCTGAATACTTTTATACCCGTATTGAAAGCACCCATTTAGTTCTATTATCTGATGGCACAACTGCCTTTGAAGATGAATTGCCAAACAAGGAAACAATGGAATTGGCTGGCATTTATGAAGTAAGCCGCCGCAAAACATTTAGAAAATCTATTAAATGGTGCAAGCTAACCGCCATGCAAGTGCTAGAAGAAGGCACTTGGGCTGGTAAATATATTCCAGTAGTGCCAACTTATGGCCAGCAATGCGTTGTAGATAACAAACGTAAGAAGTTTGGCCTGGTACGTATGGCTAAAGACCCCCAGCGGATGTATAACTTTTGGCAAACATCCATGACTGAATCAGTAGCCCTGGCACCACGGGCTAAATGGATCATGGCAGAAGGCCAAGATGAAGGCCACGAATCCGAATGGTCAAACGCTAACAATACGGCCTATTCTTATTTACGTTACAAGATGACTGATATTAATGGTCAGGCCGCACCGCCCCCAATTCGCCAAGCACCGGAACAACCACCAACTGGCATTATGGCGGCCGCACAATCAATTACCCAGGATTTGCAAGCCGTAGTAGGTATTTTTGATCCTAATCAACTGCCACAAGGAAATATGAGTGGTAAAGCATTGCAAGGTCAACAAATGCAAGTGGATATGACCAACTTTCACTATTACGACAATTTGACCCGTTCTATTGCCCATACTGGCCGTATTATCCTTGACCTTATCCCTAAAATTTATAGCGCAGAACGTGTAATGCGGATTATTGGGGATGATGGCAAACCTGAATTGACCACAATTAATCAAAAAACAGGCCAAATGGATGAAAACGGCGTAGAAAAAATATTGAATGACGTGACCGTAGGTGAATATGACGTTGTAATGGAAACTGGCCCTGGTTACAACACTAAACGTCAGGAAGCAGTTGATTCCATGATGACTTTGTTAAGTGCTGATCCTGGCCTAATGCAACAAGCTGGTGACTTAATATTTAGAAATATGGATTTCCCTGGTGCTGAAATCATTGCTGACCGCCTTGCCGCAAGCAATCCATTAGCCCAAATTGATGAAAAATCACCAATTCCACCACAAGTTCAAATGCAATTGGCACAAAGCCAGCAACAAATGCAAGCAATGGCACAACAAATCCAGGGCTTACAAATGATGATTAAAAACCGTCAGGATGTTGAACAAGTACGTCAAGTTGGTGAAGATAGACGTGCAGTATTGGCCGCTGAAGTCAAACTACATGACCAAAACACCCGTTCTGTAACTAGCCAAAACAAGACTGAAATTGATGCGTTGATGAAATTGATCCTTGGCCATATGGACACCGCCAGGTTAGAACAAGAAATTGCTTCACGTAACCAAGACCAAGGCGTTTACATGGACCGTGCGGCAAATAGCATTGTGGACAATATGCAAGCCATGATGCCGCCACCCCCACAAGAACAACAAGGTCAACCGCCACAACAAATGATGTAGTTGCAAAACACTACATTTAGTATTAAGATTACTTAACAACACTACCTATGGTGTATTCATAGGGTTAATTCTTGGAGTTATCCATGTCAGAAGCACAAGTAGTGGACCAGCCAAAACAGGCCAGTTCAATAGTAACAAGTGAAAATTTAGCGGATTTTAATGCTGATAAATTAGGTTTAGCTTCCGAATCAAGCCCAACTGCGGCTACTGTTGATGAAAATCCAGTAGAGCCAGCGGCCGAAAAAGGACAGAGTGAACCGGAATTAGCGGAAGATGAAGCGACCGGAACAGAAGAAAAGAAGCAAAACCCAAAGTTAGAAAAGCGTTTTTCTGAACTTACTAGGCAACGCAAAGAAGCGGAAGCCAAAGTTAAAGAGTTGGAAGAACGTTTAGCGGCTAAAGAAAGTATTCGGGAGCCACAACCGGCACCTGAAAGCAATCAAAAGCCGTCCCCTGACAGTTACAAAGATGCTTTTGAATATGCAGAAGCATTAGCGCAATGGTCAGCGGAACAAGCATTGGCAAAGCGTGAACAGGAAATTAAGCAAAAGGAAGCTGAAGCTAAACGTGAAACGGTCATTAAGACCTGGCAACAAAAGCTAGAAGCAACTAAAGCAGAATTACCTGATTACGAAGTTATGGTGGCATCAAGTAGCGTTAAAGTAAACGATACGGTACGTGATGCAATTGTTGAAAGTGACGTAGGACCAAGAATCCTATACGAACTGGCAAGCAATGATGAATTAGCTGAAAAGCTATCTGACATGACTACTGCAAGTGCTTTAAAACTAATTGGGAAGCTGGAAGCGCAGTTTGAAAAGACTGATGCCCCAGTAGCGGAAAAGAAAACTGTTGCGGCGAAGTCTAAAGCACCTGAACCTATTCGTCCTTTAAGGTCAACTGGTGGCGTAGCCGAAGTAGTTACTGATGGAAATGATCTATCGTATCAACAATGGAAAGCCGCAAGACAAGCCGGGAAGATTAGATAAGGTTAAACCTAATTTAATTTTGAAAGAAATATCATGTCAAATAATTTATTAACAATCAGCAAGATCACCAACGAAGCGTTGATGGTTCTTGAAAACGAATTAACATTTACAGGCCAAGTTGACCGTAACTATGATGACCAATTTGCCGTAGTTGGTGCAAAGATTGGTCAGACAGTTAATGTACGCCGTCCTGGACGATTCCTAGGCGCAATTGGGCCGAATTTAGTAGTTGAAGATTTCAACGAAACTTCAGTACCAGTTACATTGTCAACACAGTTCCAAGTTTCAACACAGTTCACAACCCAAGATTTGGCATTGAGCCTTGATATGTTCTCGGACAGAATTTTGAAACCGGCAATCGCTACAGTTGCAAATAAGATGGATAGAGATGGTTTGTTAGTTGCTAAAAACAACACCGCAAACATCGTTGGTACTGCTGGTACTGCACCAACTGGTTTGATTACTTACCTGACTGCGGCCGCTTATCTTGATTCTGAAGGCGCACCACGTGATGGCCGCCGTTCATGCACAATTGAGCCATTTACATCTTCAACAATCGTTGATAGCTTAAAAGGTTTGTTTGTTCCAACAGAGCAGATTTCTAGCCAATACACCAAAGGCTTGATGGGCCGTGATTCCGGTGGTATGAACTGGTATATGGACCAAAACGTTGTTTCACAAACTTTCGGTTCTTATGCTTCTGCTACTTTATCTTGCAACGTAACAACTGCAACTGGCTTCTTGACAAGTGGATGGGCTTATTCAAGCAACATCACTATCGGCGCTACTTCTGCGGCCGCTACATTGAACCAAGGCGATACATTCACCATCGCTGGCGTATTTGCGGTTAACCCACAAAACCGTCAGTCTTATGGCAAATTGCGTAACTTTGTAGTTCAATCTACAACTGCAATTGGTTCCGGTGGTACTGCAACTGTTACCGTTGTTCCAGCCGTTATTACTGCTGGTCAGTTCCAAAACGTTAGCGTTACATCAACTGGTTCACAGACAGTTACACCATTTAACAATACTGGCGTAACTTCACCACAGAACATTTTGATGCACCGCAACGCATTTACATTAGCTTGTGCTGACTTGGAATTGCCTGAAGGCGTTCATTTCGCTGGCCGTGCTTCTGATAAAGAACTAGGTTTGTCAATTCGTGTGGTTCGTCAATACACCATCAATAACGATTCCATCCCAACACGTTTGGACGTTCTGTATGGCTGGGCACCTTTGTACCCTGAATTGGCTTGCCGTGTAGCATCGTAATGAAATAGGGGGCGTAAAACCCCCCATTTTTAAACACTAAATTTAAGGAATTAATATCATGGCAAATCCAGGCCCAGCAACAACCGTAACAAATCACCCATCGAACCTAGCAACTAACCAGGCTATTCGCCTATTAGCTTCTTATCAGGGTGTTAACGTAAACGCAACTGGCGATACAGTTCTACCAATTTTGAATACTGGTAGCTACTCTGTTTCCAACGTTATTTTCACTAACGCTTCTGTAAGCTTATCAAGTGCCGCCGCTGGCTTGTTTACTGCACCATCCGCTGGTGGTACAGGAATCGTAGCTAACGCCGCATTGTCAGCTTTAAGTGCTTCAACCGTTGTAAGCCAACGTACTGTTGCTTCAACTGCGGCACAAACCGGTCAAAACTTGTACGTTAACGTAGGTACTGCACAAGGTGCGGCGGCTACTATGGACGTATATGTTTACGGTTACGACTTAACTTTCCTACCTTAATAGGGATCAGGAAATAGTGAGGAAAGCCACCCCCATAAAGGGTGGTTTTTTTCCTTTTTACGCTTATAATTAATCATCCTCATTTAAAGGAAATTACCATGCCATCTACTACACTCGCACGTGGAAATGCACTTAATACTTTCTACGTTCAACCATCTATTACCCCAGCCGAAGTAGCCGCAAATATTACCGCCGCACAAACTTTTACCATTGCTGGCCTATTAACAACTGACCATGTAACAGTTTCATGCGTTGGCGCACAAACTGCCGGAATTTTTATTGCAGATTCACGTGTTTCAGCCGCTAATACATTAAGCGTTCAATTTGGTAACTGCACCGCTGGCGCATTGACACCAGCCGCCGGTAACTACATTATTGACGTAATTCGTTTTGAAGGTCCATTGCCAACAACGGCGGTTTAATCATGGCCGCCACTAACGTATTACGCCCTATTGGGCCAACAACGTATGTTGCAGTAACAACCAGTTCATCTACTGCGGTCACTATTAGTGCTTCAGGAAATAACCAAATGGACTATTGCGCCTTTTTAAATACAGGCACAACACCCATTGCAATTACTATTGTTCCAGTTGTAGCTGGGTCAGGAACCGCCGGAACAACGGCTTTTCCATCCGATGGTGCTTCAGCAAACATAGTAGTTTTGGGTGTTTCCATGCAAATGCCAATGGTTATTGCCGTACCACCAGTATTTTCGGTAACTGCTAAAGGACTTGCTTCAGTTGGTTTGTATATCACCCCAGTTGGTGATCAGTCTTAAAGGAAAAGTATGACCAGCCCATCTAATTCTGATGTACAGAATTTATTACCAGTTCAAGCTTACTTCAATTTAGATGGGTCTTTTAATACTTTTATTGGTCAAGGCAACCCGTTTTATGCAACGGCTAATCCGGTTCAATCCGGCCTTACCATTACCAATAGCACCTTAAATAGTAGCCCAATTGGTGGTACAAGCCCTTCAACGGGTGTATTTACAAACATTGCAACAACAACCGGCACAGTATCAACCCAGCCAACTGGCGCAACTGATATTGTCAACTTGCTGGCATTACAGTCTTATGCCGCTGGAATTAGCTGGAAACAACCTTGTGCAGTAGGAACATTGGTCAACATTACATTGTCAGGATTACAGACAATTGATGGTTACACTACATTGGCCGGTGACAGAGTATTAGTTAAAAACCAAGCAATTGCCGCTAATAATGGTATTTACCTAGCTTCTGCAACTGCCTGGACACGTTCCCTTGATGCTAATTCGTGGGATGAATTGATTTCAGCTATTTCATTCCTTGAATATGGTTCACAAGCTGGTGGCGCATGGTATTGCACCGCACAACCAGGTGGAACATTAGGCGTAACTGCCGTTAACTGGTCACAATTTACTACTTCAGCAACGTATTCCGCTGGAACTGGCCTTACCCTTACTGGTACCGTATTTAGTATCACCCCAATAGGAACCGCTTCAACTTACGGTTCTGCTACCCAAACCCCAGTATTTACCACTAATGCAAGCGGTCAAGTAACTGCCGTAACTAACACAACAATTACTCCGGCCGTAGGATCAATTACTGGCCTTGGTACTGGCGTTGCAACATTTTTAGCAACCCCAACTTCTGCTAATTTAGCCGCCGCAGTAACCGATGAAACTGGTTCAGGAGCATTAGTATTTGCCACTAGCCCAACGTTGGTTACACCAATATTAGGTACGCCACAATCAGGTAACTTTAGTTCCGGTACATTCACTTGGCCTACTTTTAATCAAAACACTACTGGTACTGCTTCAAAAGCAACCAATTTAGTAGGTGGTGCGGCTGGTTCTTTGCCTTATCAATCTGCCGTTGATACCACAACATTCTTGGCCGCTGGCACTAATGGACAAGTTCTTACATTAGCGGCTGGCGTTCCATCCTGGGCAACTCCAACAACCGGTACTGTAACTTCTGTTGGAACCGCTGGAACTGTTAGCGGAATTACCCTTACTGGTGGGCCAATTACTAGCACCGGAACAATTACCCTTGGTGGCACTTTAGATTTATCTTCACCCCCAGCAATTGGTGGCACTACTCCAAATACCATTACTGGTACAACCATTACTGCCAATACTAAATTTGTAAGCCCTTATTTTGATGCGGCTAATTCGGCTGGCGGTTCATTAAGAAATGCTAGTGGAACTGCTTGCTTGCAATGGGGTGGCGGTGGCGGTGCAAATTTAACAGTTGATGTATCTGCTAATTTAAATGGTGCAAACGCACAAATTGATATTAGCCCTACTGGAACTGGTCATGTTCATATAAATCCTGCTGGATCAGGCTCAGTTGAAATTAAACCTACAAATGCTGGAGTAATGGATAACATGGTTATTGGTGGAACAACACCTTTAGCTGGAACATTTACTAATTTAAGATTTAACGGCACTTTATCTTTGGCTGGATCAACTGGAACTGCTGGATATGTGGTCACTTCCAATGGTGCTTCTGCTCCAACCTGGCAAGCCCTTCCAGCCACAGGATTAGGTATTGTTGATGATACGACTACCAACGCAACTCGTTATGTCACCTTTACAAGTGCTACAAGTGGAAATATTACAACTGAAAACGTCAGTTCTACCAAGCTTCAATACAACCCTTCAACTGGTGCTTTAAGTGCTACTAAATACTTTGGCGATGGATCTTCTTTAACTGGAATCGTATCAGGCGCAACTATCAGCAACGATACGACTACTGCAAGCAATTTATACCCATTGTTTTCTTCTGCTACAAGCGGAACTCCAACAACGATTTATACAAGTAATGCAAAGTATTTGTATAAGCCAAGCACAGGCGATTTACAAGCAAGCCAGGTTATAGCAAACAATGGATTAGTTCTTAATAATGCAACTGTATCGTCAAGCTATACGATTGCAAGCGGTTATAACGCAATGAGTGTTGGCCCTATGACAGTAGCAAGCGGTCAAACAGTTACAGTATCCTCAGGTCAAAGGTGGGTAATTCTATGAGTTTAGTCTTGCAATCAAGCGGTGGCGGTCAAATCACCATCCAAGAGCCAACAACTGCTAGTAACTTTACGCAGACCTTACCTGCTGCTAATGGTACTGTTGCTTTATATGCTGATCCACAAGTAACTGTATATACAAGTAGTAGCGGAACTTACACAACACCGACTGGGGCTAAGTATTTACAAGTTCGGGTAGTTGGTGGTGGTGGCGGTGGCGGTGCAATTTCAGGAGCTGGTGGCGGTGGCGGTGCTTCAACTTTTGGTTCATCTTTATTAACCGCAAATGGCGGTGGCGGTGGTTCAGTTGCAACTGGGGCTATTGCGTCTGGTGGAACTGCTACTGGTGGTGACATAAATATATTAGGCGGTCAAGGCGGTGCTGGTCCACAACCAGTACCAGCAAGTTATGCTCCTGGCGGTGCTGGTGGAAATTCACCTTTTGGTGGTGGCGCTGGTCAATCTCAAGCTAATTCCGCTGGTACTGCTGGTGCTACAAATAGTGGTGGCGGTGGTAGCGGTGCTTCAGGTGGTTATAGTGGTGGTTCTGCTGGCGGTGGTGGTGCTGGTGGTTATTGTGAAAAACTTATTACTTCTCCGTCTGCCACATATTCTTATGCTGTTGGTGCAGCAGGAGCAGCAGGGTCTGGCGGAACTGCTGGTGGTGCGGGCGGTTCAGGTGTAATTATCGTAACCGCTTATTTTGGATAAAACTATGGACAAATATGCAATCATTCAAAACGGGTTAGTTATTAACTACATTGAATATGAAACTCAGCCTGACAATCCTCCCCCTGCCTTTGAAGAAGGCACAATAGCTGTATTAAATAACAATATTGGTGTTGGTTATACTTATAACAATGGTGTATTCACCGAACCAAAGCCATACCCTAGCTGGGTACTTGTAGATAACAAATGGACTTCACCAACAGAAAAACCTTCTGATGGTATTTATCTTTGGGATGAAGCTACTACAAGCTGGAAGGAATTAGCATAATGGCTTACGGAACAGTAAATGCCGATGTAATCGGAACAAGCGTAGCTGGGTCTAACCTAGGTGCTGGTAACGCTTCTTTAATGAAGAATCGCATTATCAATGGTGATTTTTATGTTGCACAAAGAGCCACATCTGCTACTTTGACTGCTGGTGGTACTATTGCTAACGGTTACGCAACTGTAGATAGATTCTACGGCTACTGCACAGGTGCAAATGTGACAATGGCACAAGTATCAGGCACAGGCAATAATCGTAACTTACTTCAATTTACAGGTGCGGCATCGGTTACGGCAATTGGATGTGGTCAGCGTATTGAATCACTAAACTCATACGACTTAGCTGGTTCAACCGTCACTTTATCTGCTTACCTTGCAAACAGTCTTTTAACATCGATAACTTGGACAGCTTATTACGCTACTACAACTGATACTTTTGGTACTTTAGCTAGTCCTACACGAACTCAAATTGCTACTGGTACATTTACTGTAACTTCTACGCTAACTCAATACAACGCACAAATTGCCATTCCATCTTCCGCAACTACTGGTATTGAAATTGTATTTACTGTAGGTTCTCAAACAAGCGGTACATGGCAATTAGGATTGGTTCAACTAGAAGTAGGAAGTAGTGCTACTGGATTTGAGTATGAAGCCTATTCTTCTCTTTTAAATAAATGTCAACGATATTGCGAAGCATATTATCAAGATTCTTCTACAACATCGCCAATTTCTTGGCAATATACTGCTGGTGGTATGTATTTTATTTGGCAATATAAAGCTGAAAAAAGAGTACAAGCTACAGTTACAAAAATAAATGGAACATGGACTGGTGCAACACCATCAATTAGTGGTGGAATATCTACTGCTGAATTCTCATCAGGAACGCCATTTTATTTAAATTCTAGTGCTGGTACTTTAAACTTGTTAGCAACTGCGGAATTATAAAATGTATAAATTAACCTCAAACAATCCATTAACAAATTTACCAAGACAAGTTGTGCAAAGATTGTCTGATGGTGCTTTTATCCCTATGGATGAAGATAACACAGACTACCAAGCCTTTAAAACTGCCGTATTAGAACAACAATTTGGCGGTTTAGTAGAAGATGGTGATTCATTTAGCCTAAATACTAATCCTAATGATTCCATATTAGAAGATGCGGATGGTAATGTAATGACCATTGATGAAGCCAAAGAATATGTAAGGACTTTGCCATGAGCATGATTATTGATGGGACTAATGGTCTAACATTTAACAACGCTACTACACAGAATAGCGGTGGCAAAGTATTGCAAGTAACTACTGCTACATCTACTTCTTCATTTTCCACAAGTAGTGGTAGTTATGTAACAACTGGAATTTCTGCTTCAATTACGCCCCTATTTTCCACAAGCAAAGTATTAGTTTTATTTTCTGCTTTTAATATGGTTCAAGCTGGGAACATGGCTCCAACCTTAACTGTTTATCGTGGCGTTTCACCTTTAGATACAACTGGTTTTGCACAAATTTACGCCCCAAGTGGGACTACTACTGGGGGGGCGTCAGGGGTTTATTTAGATAGCCCAGCCACAACATCATCTACTGCTTACACACTTTATTTTAGAAATCAAAATAACAATGGAAGCGTTACTTTGAATAGCTCAAATGGTTTAATTTCTATTGTTTTAATGGAGGTTGCGGCATGAACAATTATTTTACTCAAGCACTTTATAAGTTATATCCACAAATTATTTCTACTGTAAATGACAATGCTTATGATGCAGACGGAAATGAAGTAATTTATGATTTACAAGTCGTAACTGCACAAGCTGAAGCTGATGCACAATCAGTTATTGATATAAGGGCTTCTGCACTAGCTAAACTAGCTGCACTAGGTTTAACCCAAAACGAAGTTAAGGCATTAGTCGGATGATTACTTATAGATGGTCAATTTTAGAAGTATTTGGCGATCAGACGATTACCAAAGTTCGTTACTTATTGAAAGCACAAGATGAGCAAAATACTGTTGAAACTGAAGGAGAGCATACTTTCCTTCAAGGCACAATTATTAAGCCTGTATCAGAAATTAAAGAAGATGATTTAACTCGCTGGATTGAGCAAGATACTACCCAAGATGAGGTAAACATCATAAAATTGAACCTAGAAAACCAACTAGAAGCACTAAAAACCAGTAAAAAGATTGAATTTCCTTGGGAAAACAATACTTTTACCATTGGATAGGATAAGTTATGACCAAGCCGATTGACATTATTAGCAGAGCTTTAAAAGACATTGGCGCTTTGGAAGCTGGAGAACAGCCTTCAGCCGATGCTGCTTTAGATGCTTTTGATATGATGAATGACCTCATAGACCAATGGTCAAATGAGAATATGATGGTTTTCAACATAACTGAGATTATTTTTCCAGTTGTGCCAGGTCAAGTTCAATACACTATTGGCCCTAATCCATCTACTGCAAACTTTATTGGAGCATCATTTACAGGAACTTTTTCAGGTGATGTTCTTACAGTTACTGGTTTAAATTCAGGAGCTGTAGCTCAAGGTCAATATCTTAAAGGTCAAGGAATTACGGCTGGAACTCAGATTGTTAGATCTTTAACTGGAGCTGGCGGTCAAGTAAACGAAGTTGGTACTTATTTGCTTAATAAAGTTCAAGGTACACAAACTCCTGTATTTACAGGCTCAATATCAGGGACAACCCTAACAGTAACTGCGGTTGCTTCAGGAGCTGTCAATGTTGGATCGGTTATTAGCGGAACTGGAATTACTGCTGGAACAACCATTAGCGCTTTAATTAGCGGAACTGGTGGAACTGGCACTTATACAGTTAGCGCATCTCAAACTGTAGCTTCTACAACCATTACTGGAACAATCGTTCCATCAACGATAACTGCTTACTATCAAAAACCATTAGGCATAGATTCTGCCTATGTAAGGGTAAATACTAGTTCTAATGGTCAGCCTATTGCCAATGGCGGTTTGGACTACCAAATGGCAGTATTGGCTTTGGATAACTACAACTCGATTGGTCTTAAAACATTGAATGGGCCTTGGCCTAAAGCTGTTTATTTTAATGCTGGAGAACAGTCAGGAAATGTATTTTTATGGCCTAATCCATCACAAGGCGAAGTCCATTTATTTGCTGAAACCTTGTTTAGCAACTATGGCAATATGTATGACGATATAGTCCTTCCACAGGGCTATTCAATGTGCCTTAGATGGTGCTTGGCAGAGCGTTTGATGCCTATGTATGGCAAAGCCTCACAGACTCAAATTACGATGATTAACGCTTATGCTGCACAAGCCAAAGCAACGCTTAAAAGAACAAACATGGCCCCAGCTCAAAGCGCTCAATTTGCAGATGCAATGCTTTCAAGCCGTCAAAAAGATGCTGGTTGGATTCTTAATGGTGGATTCTTTAGATAAGGCTGGAAAATGGCTGATTTTGGCTTTGTTGGTTCGGCTTATGAAGCTCCTTCCATCTATCAAGATGCTCAGGAGTGTATAAACTTTAGACCTGAAGTTGATCCTACAAAACAACCAGGATCAAGGGGAG
>Ga0209191_1000224_pt1 | contig 45460 bp, 47 predicted proteins | sample S_130626_EF_Meta_FD_187320 | JGI IMG/M metagenome (GOLD analysis project Ga0209191, IMG submission 187320) | Freshwater microbial communities from Lake Simoncouche, Canada to study carbon cycling - S_130626_EF_MetaG (SPAdes) (version 2) | ecosystem: Environmental > Aquatic > Freshwater > Lake ...
CCCCCTCCTCTCTCGACGGTGAACGGATTCAAAATGGCGGATATTGAATTGCTGCGCAGTGTTGTCCCTGATACGGACGGGTGGTACTGCGTATTCTCATTGTTGGATGGCAAGGGGCCACAGCAATCCCATTTCAAAACATTGGAAGAAGTAGACGATGAAGCAGACCGATTAACCGGCCTTGGCCGTGACGTTTACTTTGGCTGCGGTAAGTTCATCACAGACGAGAACCGTGATGCAGCCAACTGCGGGTGGATGCAGTCATTCTTCCTAGACATAGACTGCGGGGCTGACAAGGCCAAGCCCGACAAGCATGGCCGCATCAAGGGCTATGTTGACCAGACCACCGGCATGGTTGCGCTCAAGGACTTGTGCAACACGCTCAAGTTGCCGCGCCCCACCATCGTGGACTCTGGCCGTGGCTGGCACATCTACTGGCCGCTTACCGAGCCCGTGGACAAGGACAAGTGGTTGCCGGTGGCCGAGGCGTTCAAGGCTCTGTGCCTCAAGCACAAGTTCATCGTTGACCCCGCTGTGCCAGCAGATGCAGCGCGGGTGCTGCGGATACCCGGCACCAAGAACTTTAAGGACGAGCCTGCAAACGATGTAAACACTTTGTTTACAGGCAAGCCCATGACGTTTGAAGACTTTGCTGCGCTGATGGGCCCCATAGCACCGGTCAAACCCGTGTACGCGCCCAGCCAGTTGGACGAGTTCACCAAGGCCATGCTGGGTAACAAGCAGTCACGGTTCAAGCTAATCGTTGACCGAACGATTGATGGCGTGGGATGCGACCACATCCGCTACATCATGGAGAACCAAGAGGATGTGGAAGAACCATTGTGGCGGGCGGGGCTGTCCATAGCCAAGCATTGTGTAGACGGCGGCAAGGCCATCCACATCATGTCCCGCCAGCACCCGCAGTACAACCCTGACAAGACAGAACAGAAGGCCAACCTGATCAAGGGGCCATACACATGCGAGACATTCAACGACTACAGGCCGGGGGTCTGCCAGAACTGCCCGCACTGGAAGGTAATCAAGTCACCCATCGTCATTGGGCATGAGATTGCCAAGGCCGCAGAAGGCGCAGTAATACAGCAGAAGGACAGTACGAGCGGCGCGATGTCCGAGTTCGTAATCCCGCAGATGCCGTCCAAGTATTTTCGTGGCAAAACCGGCGGCATCTACATCTACACCAAGGAAGAAGACGAAGAAGGTAGGCGCGGCGTTGAGTGCGTTTACGAGTACGACCTGTTTGTGGTCAAGCGTCTGTTTGACCCCGCCAGCGGAGAGACCATACTGCTCCGCTTGTCCCTGCCCAAAGACGGCACCAAAGACTTCTCAATCACCACCGAGGAACTGCTCAGCAAGGATGAGTTCCGCAAGAAAGTGTCCTTCAACGGCGTTCTTGCTAAGCAGACCCAGATGCAGAACATCACGAACTACGTGATCGACTGCGCCAAGGAATTACAAGTAGTACAAGAGGTAGAAACTATGCGGCTTCAATTCGGATGGGCTGACGAGGACTCAAAGTTTATCTTGGGTAGCCGAGAAATCGGCCCAAGCTATGTGCGGTACAGCCCGCCATCCAAGAGCACTGTGGAGGTAGCTGGTGCGCTGGTCGCCACCGGCAGCTTGCAGGAGTGGAAGAAGATCGTCAATACCTACGGCATGCCCGGGTTTGAACCCCATGCCTTTGCTGTGTTCACCGCGTTCGGTGCACCGTTGGTCAAGTTCATGGGCATCAAGGGCGGCATCATTAACCTGATTAACAAGCGCTCAGGCACAGGCAAGTCGACCATCCTGCAAGTGATGAACAGCGTGTGGGGCCACCCCGACAAGCTGATGCTCCAGTGGCGGGATACGCTCAATGTGAAGCTGCACCGACTGACCGTGATGTGCAACCTGCCTTTGGGGGTGGACGAGATAACCAAGATGAGCGGCGATGACTTCTCCGACTTGGCCTACAGCGTTACCCAAGGAGCTCCGCGCAGACGCATGAAGGCGTCGGTGAACGAGGAGCGTGAGGCGCAGGGGTTCTGGGCGAGCATGATGGTGGCCACCGGCAACTCAAGCATGACCGATAAGCTACAAGCGATGAAAGCTACGTCTGAGGGCGAGTTGATGCGGGTGATGCAGTACAAGATTGAGCCCACCAACAACTTGGACAAGGCCGAGGCCAAGCGCATATTCGGTGGCTTGCAGAACAACTACGGGCTGGCCGGTGAACCCTACGCACAGTTTCTTGTGCAGAACCTAGAAGAAGTCATTGAGATGGCCTTGCAGGTGCAGGCGAGGTTCGACGTTGCAGCCCGCATAGACACGCGGGAGCGGTTCTGGTCAGGGATGATTGCGGCCAACCTAGCGGGCGGGATGATTGCCAAGAAGCTGGGCTTGCATGACATACCCATACAGGCCATATTCAACTGGGCGGTCAAGGAAGTGGACAACATGCGGGAGTCCACCAAGCTGTCCATGGACGACTACGCAGCAATGATTGGCGAGTTCCTGTTGAAGCACAACATGAACATCCTGATTATCAACCGGCACAGTACGTCCAAGAGCGGCATTGCCGCTACGCCCATCGTCCAGCCCCGCTCGTCCATCTATGTGCGGTACGAACCCGACACGGAACGTATCCAGATTGTCCGCTCCGTCCTCAAAGAATTCTGTGTCGACAAGCAGATTACCTTCAACGACTTGCTGGACGGGTTGAACCGCGAGGGCTCGTTCATAAGCTCAGCCCGCACCCGCATAGACATCGGTACAGACATGCACGCCCCGCCCGTGGAGGTGCTGGAGTTTGACGCATCCAAGCTGGGGGTGATGCCTACTATGGGTACAGCGAGCGATGAAGATTGATGGCATTACCTACACCGTAGACTGGAAGAAGTTCCGGATTGGCAGTTCGTTCTTTGTCCCGTGCGTGGGTATCGGCATGGGCAAGAAAGCTATTCAGAAGAAGATGCAGCGCCTTGGCTTCGTGGTAATCATTAAGGTAGTAATAGAAGACGATATCCGCGGGCTACGCATCTGGAGAAAAACCAAGTACACTACGGCGGCAACCTAGTTGCATCTCTGTTTTCCTTGGTGACTTTAAATCCCCGCGTTGGCAACTTCGCGGGGATTTTTTAATCCCGCAGCTTGTCGATGTACGAGTGGTTATCAAGAACCCCGCGCAGCTTCTTGTCGAGGTACAGCCCGTGGTCCATCTGCGTTGACTTTTCCAAGTGGCCCTTGATCGACTTGGTCAACGTGCCCGCTGCAATAGACACACTGGGGTGCTTAGCGTTGAACTTGTCGATGTTGTCGTAGGCTGTATCCAGCGTATCAGAATCGTTCGACATGAAGGCCAAGGCGTACAGGTTAAGCAGGTTCTGACGTTGTTTCAGAATAGCTTGCTCTTGGCCCTTGATGTTCGTGTTGTAAAACTGTATTTCTGAGAGTTCAGCAGACCGCAAGCCCAAGGACTGCGCCATCAAGTGGAACGGACTCACGTCTTCCATGAGCGGGTCACCACCCAGAGTGTTCACTCCTTCGGAGGCGTAGCGGGCAGCGACCAACGGGTTCTTGATGAATGCCGGGGCCATCATCTCCAGAGCGCGGTCGCCATGACCCTCGTTCCAGAGTTTGCGTGCCTCGGCCACGTTGACCAGCAAGCCCGCAGTGGGCCCAAGCAAGTCCACAAGGAAGGTCTGCAACGCCTCTACTTCGTCTTGATTCTTGCGGCTATCCCGGAACCACATGTCGTCCAGCTTCACACGGCTGGCAACATCAAGCCCTGTTAGCGCGTTGGCAGCGCCACGGGTAATCAGAGTGCCCATGTTTGCGCCGAACGTCTCCACGGCCCAGTTCACGAACTCTAGTTCAAAGTCAAACACCTCTTCGTCGTCATCGTCTTTGAGCCCGTTCACAACGGCGTTGATGATAGATGCCACGGTGGAGAAGCCCCAAATACCAGTTCCTCCCGCCATAATAGCTGCCATGCCCATGGTTCCGACAAACCGTGCCCGCGCTTCCCGCCGCGTAGACTCGTCCATGCCCTTGAACATGTTGATGGCGTTGTGCGCAAGGAAGAACGTCATCTGCTGCGGGAACTGTTTGAACTGTAGTACCACCCGTGCAACCGGATTCTGGAAGTAGCGCGGCTTGTTTGCGGAGGAGTAGTCAAACATAGCCCGCTGGGTGACATCCTTGGCATCCGCAACGGCCTCAGCAAAGGCTAGATTCTGGTCGGCATAGCCCTTACGTTTTTCCATAGCCGCCCGGAACGAGGACATGGCCATGACTTCACGGTTGAACCGCTCAGCGTTGTGGAACAGGGCCGTCAAAGCTTCCATGGCACGGTTCTTCACCCCGCCATAGCTTTCAGTTGGTGCAGCAGCCAGACCCGACTGGTCGTACGCAGCAGTGATGTCGATAACCCCGTCGGCCACAAACCGTTCGTATGCTTGCTTGTCTATGTCGGTCATGGAGTCTGACCGGCTCAAGGTTGGAAACTGCAACCGGAAGTCCCGAACGCGTTTGCCTGTTTCTACTTCAAACCCGGTGGCTATGATTTGCCCAGCTACAGTCTTCATCTGCCCCAGTGCTTCTAGCGTAGCCTTCGTGTACGACTTGCCGGGGTTCATCCGCACGTTCTGGCCGATGAGTGTGGGCAACCCGATGACCATACCGCCCACCACGTTGACGATTGCAGAGGCAGGTGCGGTCAAGTACCAGATGAATCCGATGTTAGACAACAGCGACGGGATAGTCCCTACGTCGGTTGGGTTGAGCATCAGCTTCAACCGCTTGTCCATCTCTGTTACATAGTCGCTGAGCTCGTTGTTCTCCCTAGACAACTCTTTGTCAAACCCACCGGCTTCGTCTTTCCTGTCCTTAATTTGCATGCGGGCGGCTTGCACTTGGGAGAACATGTCCGGAGAGTGTTCAAAGCGAGCAAGCTGGTACGCCATGTGGAACGACGACTTTGCAAAGTTGCGCAGAGCGTCTTCTGAGTAGCCCGCCACATTGTTCCGGTGCATGAACTGAGTGCGGAAGCTGCTCTCCGGTTGGATAGCCAGAAAGTTTTGGTAGATGGTATCTTTCAGATTCTGGGCGGGCATGCCAGCAAATGTGGTGCTGCTGACACCATCTATTGCGCTAAATACGGTACGCAGGAAGTTGGACTGTTTGGCATGCAGGTCCATCTGCTGGGCGTACTCTGAACCTTCCTTGACGGGCAAGTTGGGGTCTTGGCTAATGCGTTCAGCCATGTGGGCTTCTTTCGCGCCCGCAGTCTCAAACATGTAGTACTCACGGTCTTTTCCAGTACCAATCTGATACCAAAACCGCCCGTGGCGCATCAGTGGGAAGTATGGCCCCCTAAACTTGGTGTTCTCAAACTCGTTACGTATCTCAAGAATAGTGGCTTCAGACACACCAAGGTTACGCATCTCAATGATGCGCTTAGCCATAATACCTTTGTACTCAGCCTGCCGGTGTTCGTAAAAGTCTCGCACCCGCCGGTATATGTTTTTGGATGTAGGGTCAAGCACCTTCCAAGCATCGGCCACCATTATTTCTCGGGGGTTTCTGCCGTACCGGATTTTGTCTGGGTCAAACTGAAGAATCGTAGCCTCATGCATAACTTTAGCAAGTGCCTTGGATTCTTCGGGATTGGAAGACTGCATGCGCTCCCAGACGTTAAGGATGTCTCCGGACTCCTTCAAGATGTTGTTCTTGCGGGCAAGGAACTCCTCGGTCAACCGGATGAAGTTGTTGACCTGCGGGACACGGTTGCGCACCAAGTCCCCAATCTGGCGCAGCGTAAGCGCTCCGAGCAACGCGGGCCGACTAGCAGCCTTTGCCGAGACTATTATTTGGCTGTATGGTTTTTGGGCTTCTTCCCAAGTACGTGATTTCAGTACCAGCTTGAGTGTGTTTGGGGTGTTCTGCATCCCCGCCGGGACAGCAGCTATGCGCCCGGCTATGGCCTTGGGCTGCCCTTTAGTTTCCGTGGGTTCTTTAGCGCCCTCTATGCCTTCCAACGAAGCCTCGCCCGGAATCAAGATGTTGGTGGCCCGCATAACCTCCATCATCACGTCGCTGTCTTTGCTCTTGGCGTCCATGCGGAACAACTGTGCGATGGCCCGCGAGAACGCGTCCCACAAGGAGAACGGAGCAGCTTTGTAGCGAAGCACTCGGAGGTCCGCTTGGAACACCGGGTTAGTCATTGCCTCGGAGATGAACTCGTGCAGGTCTTGCAACCCGTAAGGAGTGGTGTCGCTATTTTGTACGGCAAGCTTGCCTCTGGAATACTCGTACAACTCTACAAGCCGGTTGTACGCATCCTTCCGAACGCCCCGCAGCTTGTCTGCGTTGTCGATCAGGTCTGACGTTACGGCGTGCAGGACTTCGTGCAGGAACGTGTGGTTGCTTATCGTTTTGTTCCGCAGCATGATGGTGTCGGATGCTGGGTCGTACTTACCTATCCAACCATATTGTTCGTTCAAGAAGTCAAATGCCTGCTTAGCAATCTCCCGCTGGGAGTCGTTGGTAAAGTTCTTCTGGAGGTTCTTAACCTCGGTCATCACCGCCTGCAAATTGTCGGACTTGAGGTTACGAACCATTACCCCTTGGCGTTCCGTCGGGATGGAGGTCTCAATCATTTTTACCAGCGTGGCTATCTGGTTCTTAAACGTCTCTTTTACATTGGGGTCGTTTGACAGCGGCAGTATTTTGTTGGGGTTGATAACTTCTATCTTGGCCGTTGGCTTTGCGGCTAACAGTCGTTCGGCCAAGACTTTGTAGTAGCCGTCCTCAGAGTCAGCCAAAGTCTCCAGCGCTTCAGTTAGGTTGCCTTTCTCTACCATCCGCAGAACCGCGGGGTGTATGGTCCCTAACGAGTGCTTGAATTTTTCAGTCGGTGTGTCTTCTTGCTCACCAGCCTCAGTTTCTTTGATACGCTCGCTAATATTTGGCCGCTTGCTAGGGGTTTTTTCTAGCTTTTTCTTGGCTGTCACTTCGGCGGCTGCGCGTTTCTTCTCCGCAAAACCATCCAAAGCGTCGTTGTATTTGCTTATTGCGGCGTTGTACTTTTCGGTCTCAGCAACATTTAGCTTGTGGACCGCAATGAGGTCATTGAGGGTATCAACTGTGCTTTGGTCTAGGTTGTCGTTAATCCACTTTTGAAACGCCACCGCGTACTTACCACCTTCACCGTAGAAAGTGCTGTTAGCAGCCTCGTTAGTAGCAATGTCATAGGCCAAGTCATTGAGTGCATCCCCAAACGTCTCCCGTCCGGGGTTCTCCATGTAGTTCTTAGCCGCTAGCTGCTCAGCTGACGGTGCTCCACGAGCGGCAATCAGTTGCTTGATAGCACGCCACGCAGTACGCAACTTAGTGTCTTGCACCACAAACCGTTTTTTCTCTTGATCGTCCAGACTAGGACGGCGGGGTTTGCCTTCTGAATTAACGCCACGCTCTTTGGCCTTAATAGGGGTTGCTTCTATTTCACTCTCGTAGGGGATAACCCCAATAAACTTACCCGTTGCAGGAGCGGGCATGTTCTTCGTAGAAATTTGGACGCCGGTTCGCTCGTCCCCGGTCTGCTTGCGCATGATGGGCAGCTCATCAAGCTCCTTACCTACACGGCTGGCAAAGCCTTCCAAGCCTCTGCGGCTTGTCAGGTTGGGCAGGCCAAACCGGTTAAATATGGCCTGCTGAACAGACGGAGACTTGTTCTGCTCCAGCTGCTCTATCATGGCGTTTAGTTTGTCACGCCCGCCCACTAAGCTACCAATGTAGTCCAGTACTTCACGTAGCCCAAGGCTTTTGGTCTCGCCGGGTTTTGCAATATCGTAATTAAGTACGTCTTTACGTACAGCACCCTTTAGCGCTGTGTGCTTATCGACTTCTCCGGGTGAATCAGTAGAAGGCACAAGCGCATCGAAGAACCTGTTTATCAGCTTACCTTCGTTAGTAGCGTTGATGTGCTCTGTGCTTATTAACGGAGCTGTTTCAGTTTCCTTCTGGGACACCGGCTTTTGGCCTGTGCCTTTTGTTTCGGGTTTAGCGCCCACTTCCTCGGCACCAAAATCTTGTCGTGGGTCTTCACCAAGCAACAGGCCCATCAGAGTTTTTTCTAGGTCTGTTGATTCTTTTGTCTTACCCGTTGAGGTCTTTTGTTTTTCACCCCCAAACAAACTTTCTTGCACGGGAGCGTCGGCCATCGACTCTCTGGGTTTTCGAGGTAGTTTTGGTTTTTCTGGTTCACCCCGAAGCCAACCAGCGTTCGTATCGGTTCTCTGGTCAGCGGGCAATGCTAGTTGCGCGTTTAGTTTTTCTAGGTCATTTTGAAGCGCAGCGCGCTGTCGACTGTAACTATCTACTTGCTCTTGGGCAGCGGTCAATTTTTCAACCGTAACTGTAGCCCCTCTTCCAGCTACAGCGGCGGCGTTAATTTTTTGCAATTCCGCAAGTTGTTCTTGCGAAGCTTTTAACTTTGCCTCAGTTTCTTGCAACGAGTTGGTCAAAATCTTGGCGCGTTCTTCACCGCTAAGATTTGTGACATCGGTTGAGTACTTGTCTTTCTGGGCAAGTTCTTTCCGGTTGAACAAGTTGCCTTGCATTGCACGAGGCTGGCCAACACTAGGCAGCCCAGCAATAGCTTGGTCAATGGTTTCAAGTGTCCGCTTTTTAGCTTCCGCGACCAAAGCGTCTCTGTTGGCCATGGCTTGCGCGGCGTTCATGTCAGCGCTACGACCCAGACGCATAACCTCTGCGTCGCTATGCTCGTAGTCCATGACGCGTTGCTTGCGGTTCTTTAGCTCTTGCGCAGCTTTCACGGGGTCTTGGCCCGCTAGAGCCATAGCTCCTGTGATTGCCCGGCCAATTTGTTCGTTGGTACTGAACATCTCCCCTTGCATAGCACGAGGGGCTTTTTTGTTGGATGCTAGCTTGATGGTAATTCCGTCAACTACATCAGACAATGGTTCGCCATCAATCGTATCTTTCAGATATCGTTGATAGTCAATATCCACTAACTCGCCGCGTAAACGACCCAACATGTTGTCTTGGACGGCGTTGCGAGAAGGCTGTCTAAGCAGGGCATTTATGTGCTCTCGCACATCGTCGTAGGCTTCTTTGGCATCCGCAGAAGCTGCCTGTACTTCCTCGTCGGTTAACGACGGAGTTGGTGGTGGCGGTGGCGGTGGCGGGGTAGTGCTAGCTAGTGCACCGGGTTGGCCAGCTTCTCCACCTGTAGTCCCCGGAGCATTCTGTCCAGAAACATCCACTCCAGTTCGCTGAGTTCCCGCAGTTCCTGCGGCGGGGGCTCCAGTGTCGGGCTGTCCAGCCACTGTAGTGCCTGCTCTATCTGGGGTACTGACAGGTTCTGTAACATCTGGTTCCCTTTCTACGTCTCTACTGGCCCCGGTGACGTCTTTGCGCAAAAGGGCTTGGCCTTCGGGAGTGCCGCGTGCAGCGGCGGTGTCCCGCAGCTTACTATATGCGCCCATCGGTCCGCCCAACAAGAGCGCACCGCCCGCAGCTTCCAAATATTCTTTTGCCGCGTTGGGGTCAGTGAACGGGTCAAGCGCGAGGCCCGCTTGCCACCGCTCCAGCACTTGCTGGGATACTTCTTGCGGAATCTCAAACGCAATACCTTCCGCAGTGCCCCGGGCAACCGCACGAGCGTAGGCTCTGGGCTGCGTGGCCTTGGCAACGATTTCCATTGCCGCTTTTTCAGCAACAGCCTTACCCTCAAGACCCACTAACCGGCCCAAGGGTTTGAACAGTTTGAACCCAAAAATGTCCAAGGCGGTTGAGCCCGCAGCGGCAGTCACACCTTTTAGCCGGTTGATGTCCTCATAGGGTTTACCCGCAGCTGCTTGCTCTTCCTTTTGGCGGGAGATGTTATCCGAGAGGTACGAGCCCAAGGATATGAGGCCAAAAGCCGCCGTGCCCGCAGCAGCGGCAGGAATAGCAACAGGTGCTGCCGCTACGGCTGCGGCAGTGCCTGCACCCGCAACCATCGCCGGGGCCATAGACCCGAGAGAGGAGCCCGCTACTTCTTTGAACTTGTCGACCGTTTTGCCAAGAGCTTGGGTGAAGTTGCCCTGCCTGAATGCATCACCAATCTCACCAAACTCGGTGTTCTTGTAGGCGTTGTTAGCTTCTTCTTTGTGTCTGGCCAGCTCATCTACCGCAGCCTTCTGGTCACCAAGCCCGGTGAATATTTTTGCTGTGGGTAGAGCAGTCGTCGCCCGCTCTTTGAGGGCAGAGCCAAACGACCCGAAGAACCCGCCAGATTCAGTAGGTGCTGGTGCTACTGGTGCTGCTTGCGTAGCAGATTGGTTGTGGGTGTAGTTAGCCCACTTCCACGCCGTGTTCTCGTCTGGGGCGTCTACTTGATAGGTGGACGACCCGACTTTAACTTCGTATGTAGGCATTGGTTATGGTTTTACGAGTTTTACTGCATTGGGTGGAGGAGCGTCGCCCGCTGCTCTTGCTACGTCCGCTCTTACTTTTTTCTCTATGTCATTAATTTGGGTTTGGATTGCGGCTCGTTTGGCCGGGTCTTTTGTACCCGCTAGACGTTGCGCCAATCCTTCGGTCTGTGCCCGTATTTCAGCTTGGACTTTTATCTCGCGCTCGACTTCTTTGTCTTGCCCACCATACTTGACCCCACCGCTAACCGAACGAATTTTCTCTTGCTGCGCCAGCCATGCATCCGCAGCAGCTTGTCCTTCTGCCTTAACCTTTGCAAAGTACTCATTGGCAAACCGTTCCTGCTCAGACGGCCTATTAGCCCCCGCCCTAGTAGCTGCTGCATATATTTCGGCAACTTTTTGCGCGCTGACGTTGTTTGCGGCTGCAACTTTTTCAGCGGAAGCAGTTCTTTCACGTTCTGCTTGCAAGCGCATCTCGTCGCCAAGTACAGAAGTAGCAGCTTGAGTTCCTGTTTGTTGGCGCAAACCTTCGGCTTGGGCTTGAATTTTCTTGGCCTCAACGCCTGCGGCTTTCCACTCCTGCAAAGCCTTGTCTTTAGCCGCTTTGGTCTTGAGAATTTCGGAGGCATTACCAGTGCGAATAGCTTCGTCTGCTAGCTCAACAGTGGCCATCAACGCATCCTGAGCAGTCTGAAACTTTTCCCGTGCATCACGTTCGGCTTCGTTTAGCTCAACGCTACGCTGACCCACATCTCCGGCCCTAGCGCCCGGGCGTGAGAAAGCTGTGCCCAACGAAATTAGCTGGTCTAACTTAGACATCCTGTTGGCTTCAAATTCTTTAGCCCGTTTTTCCATCTGCTCTCGACGGTTTTTTCCGTATGTACCAATACCGAGAGCCTCATTCAACGCCAGCTGATCGGCAATAGCTTTTTGTTGGTCATACGCGGCGGGTTGCGCCGCTGCTTGCGCGGTGTCAATCCCCTCTATGTACTTGTTGCTAGGAGTAAGTTGCCCCAGAAGTTGTTTAACCCGGTCAACACTATTCAACGAACCAAGACCTTGGCCAGTTGTTGCGGCAGCGGCGGGAGCAGCCGCAGAAGCGGCAGGAGCGGCAGGCGCGGCGGCAGGAGGCCGAGGTGCGGCAGCAGGCCGAGGCGCAGGCGGTGGAGGTGGGGCAGGCGCAGCCGGTGACGCACTAGCTATACCAATAGGTTCGCGGCCTCCTTGCAACAGAGTAGAGATGCCACTGCTGTTTGCTGTATTTGCTGCCGCTGCCCGCATCTCTTCTTGCGATAAAGTCTTCTTACGTGCAGAACCAACATCTTGCGGGGTTGTGTAAACACTTTTAGGTATTTGCCCCGCTTCTTTACGTTTAGCTAGCTCTGCAAGACGCTCTTGTTCAGTTTGGTCCTGTAACGCTAAATCTTTTTGTAGTTGGGCGTCGGCTTGCGCTCTAATTTGCCGCTGCCTAAATTGCTCAAAAGACTCGTCAGGTTGACGTTCTTTAAGCTTGTCCTTGTCTTTAACTTCGCCCTCTTTTGCAAACGCCACGATGCCACCGGGGGCAAAGTTGAACATGTCCGGGTCAGTTTGCGCATGCAAGATGCCGCCATGTGCAGCCATGACTTCTTGGGGCATCTGCGGCATCTGTTCTGGCTGCGGCATAGGTGCGGGCTGAGGAACGCCTTCGGGGGCCGGGCCGGGCGCAGTAATGCCTTGCTGCATCATGTTCTGTTGCATCTGCTGCTGGCGACCGTTCATCATGCCCATGTTTGCAACGGAGCGTTCAAGGTTTTGCTTGACCGTGCCTTGGGGCATCTGCGGTTGTTGCGAGTGCTCAACCATTGCCTTTATTTGCTGCAAGCGGCCTAGCGCCATGTAGCTGGGGATGTTGGGGTTGGACCCGTTGGCCAACTTCATAAGCACCGGAATGCTTTCCTTCACCAGCGGAATGGAGTTAACCAGCGATGTCGCTTCGTTCAGATTCGGGGTCATTTCTTATCCTTACCTTAGACCGGCGCTGGTGTATTAGGGATAACCCCAAGGGTCTTCAGCAACGCCGTTGCGTCGGTTACGTTACCAACTGCTTGCTGGCCCGATGTTTGTGCAACCGGTGTGTTGTACACCGTGGAGATAGGTAAGCCCTGCAACATAGACTGCAAGAATTTAAGCTGAGTCTGTGGGTAGTCGCGCTGGTTTACAAACTCGTTGTAGTCCGCGGTCACACCTTGCTGCTCAAGTCCTTGCTGAGTGCCGCCTTGCTGAGCAATCATATCGGCTAGGGTCTTGGATTGACCCTGCTCAACATTGAACTGATTCATGGCCTTATCGTACGCATTTGCGTACCCGGTGCCAATCGTCTTGTTCATCTCCTGCATCATGTTGCGCTCGTTCTCAGAACTCTGTAGCGCGTTGCGGCTACCACCAAACGCACCTTGAGCCGCAGCTTGGGAGTTCAACTTGTTACCCGAAATGTCGTACTGCCGACGCAACTCATCAAGCTGCGGGGTCAACACGTTTTGCAAGTACGGGTTCATGTAGCTGGATGCTACGTTTGTCCCACTGCCCGACGTAACCCCGCCCGGTGTAGCCCCAGCAGCGTTGTACTGCGGTACTTGGTACGAGCCTGTAGAACTAAAAGACGCGCCGAGGTTGCCCGGAAAGGCTAGGTTACCCAGCCCTTGGAACACTTTGTTCTGAAGCTCTGAAGGCCCAGCAGTGAGCGGGCCTTGGTATGTTTGGTAGGGTTCAGCCGCAGATGCTTGGGATTTGCCAAGCATGTTTGTTACATACGGGCCCGCCCATTCGGACAACGTGGATGAATTTGTGCCCCCCGCAGTGGGGGTAGGGAGGGTAGAAGTACCCGATGTAACACTTGCTCCGGCCATATATGCTCCTACGCGGGTAAATACTTGTCCGCTTTGGAATTAGCGGCTACGTTTTTAAGAGTCTTGCCCCTAGCTTTTTGTACGCGGTCCATCATAGCGTATAGCTTACGGGCACCGGCTTCGGTTGAGCCGTTTCCAATCTCGGAAACAATGCGTGCTGGCACCACAAACTCACCGTCCGCAAGCCTAGCTGGCTGCTTCTTGCCGATTGTCGCAGGAATTGAGTCCGATATGCCATCGCCGGGGCCGCGCAAGAGCCGCCCGCCATCCGAGTAACCGCCGAGGGAGCTAAGCCCGCCTGCGGCTCTGGCTATAGGGGGCATATACACTATGTTTGGCGTAGAAAACTCAAGGGTTGGCCTAGAGTACGCGCCCGGTGCGCTTGCTGGAGCATCAGACGCGGAAACAGTTGCTGTACTTGCGGGTTTAGTTATGGGCTCGTATGGAACTACATTTGGCGTGGAAAACTCAAGGGTTGGCCTAGAGTACGCGTCCGGTGCGGGAGATGAAGCTGCTATACCTGCTGCCGGTGCGCTGGATGCGGGGGATGTGGGAAGAGCCGCTATGCCCGCTGCTGGGCTAGGCGCAGTGTCAGATGTAGCGGAACCCGCTGCGGTGTACCGCATGGGGCTGAAGTAAGTTATCCCGCCTTGGCCGGGGCGACGGGCAACGGTGTTCCCAGAAGCGTCCGTCGTTGTGGTAGGGATGGCGTTCATAGTCCGGGTAGCGGAGTAGTTGGGGATACTGCCTTGGTAGCCCTTGTAAATCTCGCCTGTACCCTTGTTACCCATAGCTTGAAGAAGCGCCGCTATGCCGCCAATCCCGACTGCTTGACCCGTAGAGGTTTTTAGAAAATTACCTATGCTGTCAAGAAAACTTGGAGCAGCGGCAGGGGCCGCAGTAAGCGCCTTAGTAACAGCCGATTGGACCGGGCCAGAAAGACTTTTAAGGGCTTCAGACGTAAGAGCGCCAGATTTAACAGCCGCCACCAACGCGCCAATATAGTCCGTAGTTGTTCCGGGGCCCCCGCTTGTAGCGGTATTGGCATTGGACATACCCTGCGCGGCTTTTATTGCAGCTTGCTTGTCCGCTTCTGTCCATGTGATGGAGTCCCCCGCTTCAGGAGTTAAATTGTAAAGGTCAGCAAAACTACTATCTGGATTTACAAGGTCTGTTGCGCTAGACCCGTAGGTTATCCATGGGTCTGTGGGTTCTACAACATCTTGAAACGTGTCGTCGTACCAATATCCGTTGTCGTCTTGGACGTAGGCCATATCAAAGTCCTTTCACTATTGCAAGTAATTCTCGGTGGGACATTGGGCCCCCGCTTTGCTCAACTATGTGTCTTATATACGCATCAATAGCATCGTCTTTATTGTCCGCGATACGGCCTCCCGAGGCAAGTCCTTGGTCTTGGTTTTCGAAGACTAGCTGGTTGTTCTCATCAAGTTTCTGCTTCTTAGAGCCAGTGTCTTTGCCGTAGTAAAACACGTTGGCCAGCTGCGGAAATGCGTTGGTCATTTGCTGGGTTTGAGGCGCGGTCAAACCCAAGGGGTTGAACAAGTTTCCCTGCGTGCTTATGGTACTTGCACCCGTACCTGTTGTGCTTGCTCCGGGCGCTATTGTTGGCGTTGTTGGCGCTGTAATGGAAGGCGTTGTTGATGGTGGAGCAGGCGCTGTTGGCGCATTGGATGAGCTTTTGCTGGCGCTATCAAGGTAATTTGATAGCGTGTCCTGCGTACTGACACCAGTGTTTACTGTCTCGCCAGTAGCGCTGTTGGGGGCACCTGCGCCCGCCGTGATGCCCAAGTTCCTCAAGCCCTCGTTGAAAGCATTGGAGATTGCTTTTGTGGTGCCCCAGTTCTGATTCAGGCCGCTGGTGGACTTACCAATTTCCCCATAAAGGCCAGATTCTTTACCCAAAATTCCGGTGAAAATTGGGTTGGTGCCAAGTTCTTTTGCTGCGTAGGAATTGATTTGGCCAACCAGCGCCGAAGACAACATGTTGCCCGGATTGCCGTTGAGGGCATTTGTAACTATGCCAACGGGAATTTTTAAATTCTTGGCAAGCATACTGAGCAAGACGCTAGATGCAACCTCCCCTGCCGTGATTTTTCCGGTGTACATGTCGTTCAGGGTCAATGCCAAACTCATGCCGGGGATAAAAAACGCAGCCGCTCGTGCCAACGGCTCCACAAAGTTCACAAAATCTGTAGTCGCAACAATGCTGTCAGCGGTTTGACCGGGGTCGTTGTAAGTGAGACCCTCTACGCCCTCCACGGACGCATTCATGTTGGTCAAGTTTTTTGCATTGACGCCTGTTATGTTTCCAAGCCCAGCCGCTTGAAGTGCCTTGGATTCAGCGTAAGTTGGTGACCGCCCAAAGGCATCAACAAAAGTGTTTTGCGGAACATCAACGCTGACTTCTCTGCCTTCTGGGTTGTTTTTTCCGCCGCCGAGCATCATGGTCTGCTTGGTGAGCGGCCCCATCAAATCTTTATAGACATTGACTACAGCATTTGGGTCTTTGTCTGCCGTGGTGGCGTATTTGTTTGCATCTTTCCCATAATACGAGGCCAATTTTTCATTGGCTTGCTGCCGCAGGGCATTGACTTGCTCTGTTTTAGCTAAATTGGCCTCTTGCTTGGATGACAAGCTAACGTCTGAAAAAGGAGAAAGGCTTTGGTTTTCTCCCGCACCGCCCATCAGGCTTGCGGCTGCGGCCTGCTGTGCTTCTGCTGCTCTTTGTGCTTCTGCCGCTGCGGCCACCGTAGTTGCCCGCTCACGAGCAATATTGTCTGCGGCAGTTTTGTCAGCCTCAGATGGCGCGGCTGGAGCATCGGGTGCAGCCGCCACTGGTGCGGGCGCAGATTCCGCTGGAGCTTGACCGCCTCCACCACTAGGAGGCGCACTACCATCGCTTGGCGCAGCACCGCTGCCTTCACCAACATGAGCGCCACCGCCACCCCTGCCAGTGTCCCCGGGGTTGCTGCCTCCACCGCCGCTGCCGCCCCCACCACCACCCATGTAGCAGTGGCCTAGCAGCTTGCGTTTTTGCTCAAGAATGTTCACAGTTTGACCTCCGCGATAAGGTACTTCTCTTGGAACCCAAGCCGTGACCAGAGTCGGAAGGTGGACGGACGCATAGCCGCTTCAATCATGGTAGCGCCGTCCTTTTTGCAGATGTCTTGCAGTTGTGCCCAATTGTCATCAGTGGTCATCCCCTCACCCGCCAAGCAGGTGATGAACGCCACGCGGTCATTGGCGCGGTTCTGGTAGACCATTGCCAGCGCACCGATGATGGTCTCACCCTCAGTCACGGTGAGCAGCCACCAGTCACCCAAGCCCAGCTTCATCTTGATTTGGTCAAGCGTGTACTCGCCTTTGGTATGTGGCTCGACGGCGGCAAAATACTTCTCCACCAGCGGCCATGTCTGGTGAACTTGCGCGAAGGGGACTTTAGCTACGATGGCCATGCTCACCCTATTTTCCAGTTGGTTCCATCCGAATAGACAGGGACTTTGTTAGCCCCAGTACCAGCAGCCGTGGAAGCAAACGTAGTAGCCGTCGCATCAGACACAAAAGCCCGCGCCCCAACCCCGGCAATAGCCGCGCTAGGGAGGGTAGCTACTGTGTAAATGGTTGGCGCGGGGATGTACCCGGAACTTGAACTCAACTGCCCTAGTATGTTATCTATTTGGTTGAAGTACAACCGTAAGACATTGTTGAGTTGGTTGATGTAATTAATATCGTACTGCACCGTTGCCGCAGGCAAACGCGGAGCAACTGTCCTATTGAGTTCGGTACTAGATGTAATAACGTAAGTCATCTTCTTCCATCTTGCCTAATATCAAGTCTAGGAGACCCAAGTTGCCACTGTATGCCGACGGTATCGGAGTAAATCCGGATGGACATTTGCCTGCCACGCACGCGGATATTTATCTGTCCAGTGTACGTGTCAAGGTCAATTGGGTAAGTTTGGGTTGCTGTTACAGCCTGCGTAGCCGTTGAATCTGTACCCCCCACAGATTTAGGGTTGTTGTAGCCAGAACCAGAATTTTGCAACGGCAGCAATTGCATGTACAGACTTGGGGTGGTTCCGCTTGTAGAACCGCGGAAGGTCAAGTCCGGAAGTATTCTCCAGACAAACGCAAAATTATTACCGTCGTCCAAGTCAAATTGCGCGGAAGTGATGGACGCAGCTATGGGAAGTGTTGTACCAGTCTCATTGTTATCTACTCCATCTTCATGGTTCACAATGTTGTAGCTGTAGGTAGCAGCAATCGGGAAGTTGCGCAAGCCAGTATCTAACCAAGCAGTGCGAGCCATAGTGCCGTATTGCCATATGTCTTCTGCGTAGTTGTAAATTACGTACCGGTCAATTCTGCTGTCTACACTATTTTGCGAACAATAGAACCACCAGACCTCATTGAAGCCCTCGTTCGTCCCGGCAAATATCTGGTCGTACTGGAGCGGGTTGATATCACTGTAGATGTACTGGCGTACGTCGCAACGCAAGGTTTGAACGCGCCCGTCGTATTTGTAAAACTTGTCTATGCCCATCCAATAGGTAACACCCGAAGCAAGCGCAGCCGCATTGGGGCCAGCGATTGACACGTTATCTACAAGCAGTTGTGTGCCCCACACATACGGAGGGCCAAGGTACTGAAGCGAATAAAGGGCTTGGTCAGTGAAGACCAGAATCTCCTGACGGCTTTGCAGCGAAGTGACAATTTTGGAACCGTGAGATAGGCGAACACTACCAGCCTGATTGGTTGCGGCTGGATACCAAACAGTCAGCGATTCCTGATCAGACCACCGGATAAGCATGGGGTCAAGCGTAGTGCTGGTGTAATCGTTCGTGCCAAACACAATCAAAAATCGGCTGGCGTCCGATACGGTAAAATAGTTTTGGAATAACGGGGTATACCCATCCGCGCCGCTTAGAGAAGACAACAGCACTCCATTAGAGTTGAGGGTCTGATTGCCAGATTGTGTGCCACTTGTGTTAATAGAAGCACCGCCCGCTGTAGCTGCTAAATTAAATGTGGTGGCAGTGATGTACTTTGTGTAGTACGTGACCCCCGGAAGTATCCCTGTTGGAAGCCAGCCAGAGGTTGAAAAGGTGACCGGCGTTGCATCGGCGAGGTTAATGTTGGCCGTGACTACGCAAGGTGTTGCAATGGTCAGCGTTGCTATGGAGCCGTTCACATTCTTAGCTGCGTCCCAGTAATACAAAGGCCCACCACGGGGGCCGTACACAAGGTCTTCACCCCAGTTAACTTGGTTCCAAATGCGCAAAGCGTCCGTAGACGCAGTACCAATACCCCAAGCGCCAGAGCCCCAAGTACTTGAACCCCATCCAACCAAAGGAGCCGCATAAGACGGGCCGGTGTTAATTTGGTAGACAGCATAGATGGTTCCGCCGCCAGCAGAACTTGCCGATGCTGTGCCGGTTACCGTGATGTTGTAGGTCGTTGAACTTACATACGTAATCTGGTACTCAGTATTAGTGGTGATGGTGATGCCGTTAAACGTGACCGAGGCCGCGCCGCCTACATTGAAGGTAACGTAATCGTTGTTGATGAACCCGCCGTTGGCATCAGTGACCAAGACCGTAGTGGTTGTGCCTGTGTTGGTAGACGTAGCTGTGGTGAACGGATTAGTTAGTGTAGTTGTGGTACGGATGGGGGTGATGTCATAGTAAGCACCGCCGCGCTCGATGTAAAACTTGAGGTTAGTACCGACCCCCAGCAAGTTCAAAGAACCCAGCGTTATCCAATTCCACAACGACCTACAAACGCCCACAAACGTGCTGGCCGAAATACGTTGCCACCCACCAATTTTTTCAGGTGTGCCTTGGCGGAACCGAACCTTGTCGGACTCGTACCAGCCGTTCTCGTTGGTGTACCTCGTGTTCTCACGGTTTACACCCGGCTTGAGGACAATTTTTTTTATGGGCATGGCGGCGGTTACACGTTCCGTTCAAAGTGCGGGCAGTCTACCAAGGAGCGGAAGTTACCGCCCCAACGGTTCTTGGGGTGCAAGGTTTCCCAGTACGCGCCAAGCGGAGCCAGAATCCCCTTGTCCCAAATGATTTTGCCATCACGGAAGAAGTTAAGGTCGGCAGCGCAACGCTTGAGGTGGATGGAGTTCATGGTCTTGCTGCGGCCTGTCTTGAAGTAGATAGCTTGCTGCTCCGGTGTACGGGCAAGTTCCCCGCCGGTAACCATAAAACCTTGGTCTGTGGCGTACTGCACCAGCTTGCAGAAGTCCAGCAAAAACGCTGCTTGTTCGGTACTAAGACTCATGATTACCCCTTTTTTGAACAACTAGGTCAATGCACGTTGCGTCTACCGTCGCACCCATATCAATATAGTCCTGCTTCTTTGACCGCACGGCTGTCATGCATTGCTGCCTGTCAGTGTAGTGGGTAAGCTGTTGCAGGAACTCGCAGTGTGCGTTCATGCAGATGTAAAGGACGGGAATGAAGATGCTCATTTTGGTTCCTCTTCTTTCTCGCCGTGGGACAGTTTCACGCCAGCCAGCAGTCCGATAAAGCCGCCAACAATAGTCTGGAAAGCAGGGCTGATGAGCTTGAAGATTTCGCCGTTGTCCACGATTGGGTCAAACAGACCCGCCATAAGTACCGCGACCATTCCTATGATGACAACGCACAGCGTAAAGCTGACCATTAGGGTCACGAAAAACGTCAGCTTGGCTTTCATTTTTTGCTTCTCATGTCTGCCAGCTTCTCAATGGTACGTCCGCCGAAGTACGCACCCATGATGAGCATGCCCCAATTCCCCAGCAGGGTTACATAGGATTCATTGGCGTTGTAGCCATACGCGCTCATCATGGCAAACACGGAGTACATAACGAAGATAGCAATCAAGCTCATGGGACGAATGTTCTTTGACAGCCAAGAGTCGGATGTCATGTCTGCCTGCCAACGGTCTGTGATGTTGTCGGCATCGGCTTGTGCAGCCTTTGCAAGCAGTTCGAGTTCAGCCATTTCCAGTTTGGCTTTCTCGATGCCCAACTCAATCAGGCGCTCTTCATGCTCATACTGAAGCTGCCGCAACTTTTCAACGTCGGCAGGAGTGGGGCTGTCGGGTATTTTGATGCCGAGCGTGTTCTCTACAACTTCCTTGCCTTTGGCCTGAATAGCAGAGGACAGCAGCCCCAAACCGTTTTCAGCCAGTGTTCCCAGCAATGCACCGATGATTGGAATCATTAGAAGCCCCTATTTGTGATAACGTGAAATGCAACACTGACCAATGGAACGATGATAGCGGAAGCACCGGTAATCCAGAGCGTGTTCATAATGATTGCCACCTTCATTTCCTTGTCCTTCTGTTTGCGCTCCGCTTCTTCTCTTTCCAGCGTGTTGCGCTCTTTAATCAGCCTTGTCCGCTCTGCCATCATCTCCTCCCATACCGGGGCGTTGCCGCTGTAGAAGAGTATGTCCTTCAATTCCTTTTCGTGCTCCCGAAGCGCCTTGGATGCCAGTGCAATTTGGAGTGCTTCAGAACTAATTTGTGCATTCGTCTTACCTATACTAGCAATCCGCGCTTTACTGCTTGCTAGGTGAACCGTGTCCGCTGCTTGGTAAAAACTGCTGAATTCTTTATATAGGCTGTGGATATCCTTACCAAGAGCGACTGCTTTTTTATACCGGCTACCGCACCTTGAGCAAGGGCAAAAGCTGTAAATGGGTCAATCACACTACACCTGTGGGGTCTCGACTACGGGTTCAACGACTGGCTCTACCGGGGTCTCCACAACAGCTTCAACCACAGGCTCTACTACGGGCTCAGGGATGGGGCGTAGGTCGCCTTGCACCCACACGCCTTGCTCTTGGTTCCATGTGTAGAAATACGCATCCACAGGCATATCCACAGGCGGCTTCCACAGCCATGTGCCTGTATCCAAGACCCAGTTGTCAAAGGGCTGCGGCGCGACAAACACATCGTTCACGCTGTCAAAGGTGTACCCAATCCCAGCGTAGTTGCCGCGCAGTGGGCGACCTTCAGGGTGCTGATTGCCGTGCGTGTTGTAGCTGGTCTGCACCCAGCCGTGGCCCAGCGCACCGGTGTCGATGAAGTCCTGCTCGGCAACAATCACCTGAGTGACGATGCCGTTCTCTACTTTTGCAAAATGGCTCATGTGTTCTCCTTAACGAGCGTTACTGTACTTGAATGGGTTCTCGGCGAAGGCCATATAGATGTACGTCCCACCACTCGCATTGATGTAGACAGGGCTTGAACGAACTTTGAATCCATTAGACAAAGAATCAATCATGCGGTTTGAATCCGTTGTTTCGGTGTAATTTCCATTTGGAAACAATGTTGAATTCATTACATCGTATGTGTTTCTTGATGTATCAAACACAATCCAATCATCTGTTGAATCTGTACGCTTAAACATAACCCATCTTGGTCTAAACCCAAGGAACACAAACGGCCCATCCGTAGAGCCATTGCCCGTGTAGCTGCCAAATGCGCTGTACCCTGCTACTGCGGCAAAGACGTAGGCGACAAATGTGTTAGTACCCCGATTAACCCTGTCGTTTGTCCCAAGTGAAAAAACGGAACTAGTTGGGGCAGTTGAATTAAATGTAGTGGCATTTCCCCCTGTTGCGGCATCAGTATTATTCAACTCCAATGTAGTAGAAGCGTTTGCAAGGCTTGCATGATATACAGCCCAGTTGTAAACGCTAGTCCTATTCTTAAATATCATCATGCTTGGCACGACACCCAGCCCATGCCCTACAGTAGCGTTTGCGCCTGAACCCGTGTAGGTCACCACGCTGAACCCAGCCGTAGTGTTTGCGCTCACCGTGCTGGTGATAGAGCCGCTGGTGTTGGTTACGCCTGTGCCGTTGGCTTTCCATTGCCAGCCGACATATGTTTCGCCACTGCCATTTGCATTTGATGTGCTTCCAATCGAGTATCCATTTGAATTGAAAGAAGTCAAAGTGCCAGCCACAGAACTTGCCGCCCCAGCTGTATTCGATGAAAGCAAATCCAATGCGCCACGAGTAACGTCAAACAAACCGTGGTCACGGGCAACGCTTCTGTCTTTGTACCAAACAAAGTCAGGCTGGAATGAGGTTCCATTGACAGCATTGCTGATTGATTGGCTTGTTCCATTACCCGTATAGGTCGTAGCCGCCATGTACACCGCGCCGTTGGGTATCGTAGGCGTGGTCAGGTTGTAGGTGTTCAGCGCAACAAAGCCGCTTGGTGCGGTGTAGGTGAATGGCTGCTGCCCGAAGTTAGCCGCCAACGTCACAGCAAACCCGCCCGAACCGCCGCCCGTGTCGCTTACTACTGGCGTAAAAATGCCACTCAAACCAGTAAACGCCGTGCCTTGGCTGCTGTTGTTCTTGTAGAAAACTATCGTGCCAGCGTCCATGTCCAGCGCAACACCAATCACATCTCCAACTGTGTAGCTTGCGCCGTATGCAGTAGCAGTGCCGTTGTTGTATTTGTTGCCAGCAATGCCGTTGTATATGTACGCCGTGGAATAGTTGCCGGGAAATTGCGTCATCTGAGTTGACGCCAAAATTATTCCAACATTTCCCCTAGCAGCGCCAGCGGTTTGTGTTATTTCCCAATACCATTTTCCTGTGGATACCCCAAGCGTTCCTTTTACTGCTCCGGGGTTTCCAGTGCCAGTGGTGGCAATTTGCAAGTTACCATTTGATATGGTTGGGTCGCTGTTGTAGTCCAGCGGGTTGAATGTGCAGTAGTTTGCCACTGTCGCGCTTGTCAGCGTAGGCACATCCAGCATGGAGTCGTAGGTCGTGCCAGCGGTCACGCTGATGTTGTTCGTCGTCCAGTTGTTGCCCTGCGGGCTGGTGTCGTAGCCCAGCGTGGTGGTCGATGTGTTGTCACCAAAGGTCAGGTAGAACCCGTTCGTGCCATACGAGCCGCCGTAGGTGATGGGTTGCCATACGCCGTAGCTGTTGAACGTGCCAAAGCTGGATGGGGTCAGGGCTGTGCCGTCAACAAAGTTGACCTCTGCCATGTAGCCATCAAAATTTTCAGTTGATGGGTAATCGCATCCAAGATAGTGCGTAATGGTGCTGTTAAATTGTGTATCGTAATTTTGTGATGGATAGTTTGTACTTGAAAATGACGTTACCTGTACGCCATTGATATACAGCTTTACCCTATCAGCGGCTGTTGCTTGTGTGGTATCGATTGCGACAACAACGTGATACCAAGCAGATGGGTCACGATACAGCGCGGTAGTGTAAGTACCACCAGAAGTTCCAGATGTAAATGAAATTTGAATTTGATTGGAACTATCCCAAATCAAACCTCCCCAAGGGGCCGACGTTTTTGCAGTAAAAAAGTATTGCGCCGCGCCAGTAGCAAGACTTCCGCGCTTAACCCAACCACTCCATGTCCATGTTTTACGATTGCCAGCAACTGTAGGAGTGCGAGTTAGATAGGCATTGTTGCTTGCACGGAACCGCAGTGAACGGCTTGCGTACTTGATGGGCGTGAGGTAGCCGCTGGAGGTGAATGTGTGGATGACATTGCCGCCAGAGATGGTCACCGTGCCACCAGCCATTTGCTGGGTAGAGCCGGAGTAAGAGATGATGACGATGCCTGAGCCGCCTGCACCGCCAGCAGTTCCACCAGCGCCCGAACCACCACCTCCCCCGCCACCCGTATTTGCCGTAGCCGCAGTGCCAGCAGCAGCAGCGCCGCCTGCACCTCCACCCCCAGCACCACCTGTGCCTCCAGTGCCGCCACCAATACCGCCACCACCACCGCCAGCGTAGGTTACTGACGCGCCAGAGATGGATGAAGCCGTACCCGCGCCGCCTGCGCCGCCAACAGACCCAGCGCCGTTTGAACCAGCAGCACCCGCCCCGCCACCGCCACCAGAGCCGTAACTTGCCGCTGCGCTTGGCCCAGTGCCACCAGCGTTACCTTGTCCAGATGTGCCAGCACCACCAGCAAAAGTTCCTGCGCTTGTCCCCGCGCCACCGCCGCCCGAACCACCAGCAGAGCCAACGGCGTTGCCATAACTACCGCCACCGCCGCCAACCGCAGCAGTAGCAACTGCGCTAAAGCTGGAATTGTTTCCGTTTACGTTTAAGGCGGTTGCTTGAGCGCCACCCGCGCCAACCGTTACAACGTAGTTGGAGTTGGTGTCAATCGTGAGTCCAGTGCTTGTCAGCAAGCCACCAGCACCTCCACCACCAGAGTTTGCCACTCCGTTTGTTCCCAATCCCCCGCCACCGCCGCCCGCAACAATCAGGTACTGCGCTGTCAACGAAGACAAAGGCGACAGGGTTCCCGATGTGGTGAACGTGTGGATGGTGTTGCCACCAGAGGATGTGACGACACCGCCACCGAATTGCTGTGCGCCAACGTAGGAAATGATTACGACACCGGAGCCGCCAGAAGTTTGAATAGTGCCAGTACCGCCTCCTGAACCGCCACCCAAATTTGCAGTTCCGTTTGTAGCATTACTTGGGGTTGCTATATTTCCTCCAGTTCCACCGCCTCCGCTACCACCAGAGCCACCGCTTCCTAATCCTCCGTTGCCGCCACCGCCTCCTGCATAGGTGACGCTACTTCCAGTTATGCTGCTTGCAGTACCAGCACCGCCATTTCCACCATTTGCACCTGCATTAGCACCAACAGCACTAGCACCACCACCACCACCGCCCGTATAGGGACTAGAAAAATTACCAGTACCGCCAGCAAAACCTTGACCAGAAACTCCTGTGCCAGAAGCGCCACTAGCCCCGCCAGAACCACCACCGCCAGAACCACCATTTCCAGCTACATAACTACCTACAGCACCCGCGCCACGACCTCCGCCCGTAGCTGTAATCGTAGTTATGCCTGTTCCGCTTAGTACAGAATTTGCACCATTAGCGGTATAAGCACCGCCAGCACCAACGGTAACTGTGTATGAAAGGGTTGGGTTTAATGATGCTGTGCCAGTTAATAAACCTCCAGCACCGCCACCGCCGGGTGAATCGGAATTTCCACCACCCCCACCAGCAACGACAAGGTAGGTAGCCGTGACGGACGAACCCGAAGTCCAGCCAAAGGCAGCAAGTGCGGCGGCTCCTATTTTTGAAAGGCGTGGCATCAGCTATTCCTTATGCAAACTTGGTCTGCGAGGCCAGCACGGTAAAAGCGGCAGACCCTGTCTTGATAATTACATAGGTGTAACTGTCTATGGAGCTTGCATTCCCGCTTGTCGGTGCAGTCCCACCTTGCCACTTCGGAGTAACAGAAACACCGTCAACCGTTACAGCAGAGTTGTAGTAGGCCGTTGTGCCGTTGGTGACAAGGAAGGTGGCAGACAGAGATTCGCCAGTAGACATCACGGTGTTCAGTGTCGTGCCGCTTGAGCCACGGAAATTCAGCGTCCAATTACCGGATGCGTTGCTGGTGTAGTACAGAACCGATTGGGTTGTGTTGTCAAAGTTAATCGTGCCTGTTGCCGCAGTTGCAGAGACGGTTGCAGTCTCAAGCATATTCGTTGCTTTATGGCTTGCATTTGAAGAAGTGCCACTGAAGGTCTGTAGACCTGTAAACGTGTTTGCTACGTTGACTACGGGGAGATTCGCTCCAGCCAGAGTGGACGCTCCAGTACCGCCGTTTGCGATTGGCAATGTTCCTGACACATCCGAGGCAAGAGCAACCGCCCCAAACGTAGGCGCTCCTGATGCATTGCCGTGCAATACGGTAGCGGTGGTTCCCAAGCTTCCTAAAACAGTGGGAGAAGCCCCAGCTCCACCGCCAAGAACAATAGCGTTTGAAGTGAGTGCGGCCGACGATGCAATCGTTCCTGCTGCTGTAAATGCAAGAACGCCACCGGATGTGCCTGACGTAATGCCTGTGCCGCCATTGGCTACAGGAACGGTCCCGGTAAGGGCTGTAAATTGGTTGGATGAAACCTTAACAAAGTCAGTGCCATTCCAAGCACAAACTGCGTATTCCCCCTTAATGACTGTAACGCCTGTGGTGGGGCCCGCACCCACTAGCTTGATGCTCTGGGTGCTGGAACTTGCATTGATGACAATGTAAGCCTTGGATTGAGCTGGGGCCGTAATGGTTCGGGTTACTGTACCGCCCGCCGTCCACAGCAGGATTGCTTCGCGGGAAGTGTTGGCGGCTCCAGTGGTGGTCGTTAGGGTTACGTCAGCATCAGAACTGAGTGTGGTCGTGCCAGCGATGGCAGAGTCCAACAACGAAGTGATGGAGTTGTTAACCGTGTCGCCCCACGTACCCGACAGTTCGCCCGTCACCGGAAGGGCGAGACCCAAGAGGGAGGTGTATGCAGTAGTCATTTGTTACCTCAATTTGATATGGTATTCCAATTTGCCATTTGGGTGTTGTTTATATTTTGCCAGTTCGCGGTCTGCATATCATCAATTAACTTCCAATAAACAGCAATCACAACACCAATATCGCCTTGGGCGTAATTGCCCGTAAGCGCAAAACTTCTCGGCCCAATGCTCATGGAGCCTACCGAGCCACTTGCGGAGTTACCCGTAAGTGCAACAGTTGTCTCAAACCCAACTGCACCAATTTCACCTATTGCCGTATCTGGTAGCAATGGGACGATGGGAGAACCCAGCGCACCCATAGCTTCAACACCCACCAGTACAGGAAATCCTTCTGGTAAAACGGTTCCAACCGCCCCGCTGGCTGACTTACCTGACAAGGCTGGTGCGCCGCTAGCCTCTAAAGTACCAACAGCTCCTGACCCTACAACTCCTGCTAACGCAAAACTCTGTGTCGGTGTTGTAGTCCCTACCGCTCCAGCAGCAGAAACCCCCGTAAGGGCGACTGTGACATTAACGCTTGCTGTGCCTACGGAACCGGTTGCCTCATCCCCTGCAAGGACGGTTTCGCCAATACCCCAAGGGCCTAGACCCCAGCCGCCTACGCCCCAGCCAGACATGCCCTACCTTTAGGTTGTCGCCAACCGCAGCAAAGCAGTAGTCGTGGTGTTAGATGGCATAGTCAACGTAAACGTACCAGCGGTAACAGTCTGACTACCAAACGTGTAAACAGCCACAGCCTTATTGCTCTGCGTCGAGTTGTACATCAGCACCGTATCAAACGCCGTAGTCAAAGTGACCGATGTGTACGTGATTGATGCAGACGGAGTCCAGTACGCTACCCCAGCTGTAGCGGAGCTGTTAGTCGCTGTAGGAGCCGTAGCGTTAGTTACTGTGACTCCACCGGCCGAATAGCCCGTACCAGAAACTTCACCGGTAACAGTGTAAACCGTAGTGGAGGCGTTGATAGTTGCCGACGCAAGGTAAAGCGCGGCTTTAAAAGTATCCGCAGCGGTTGTCCCACGGGTAGGGGCCACACCAAAATTATGTGTAGCAGTCAGGAGTTCCCCCATAAAGGAGGTGCACATTGAAGCGGTGTTTGCCATGATGAATCCTTAAAAAGTACCGGTTTCGCCGCCCAGTGGAGGCATCTTTTTCAACGTCACATGCACTGACCGATGAACCAATTCACCGTTCAGCCAATACTCTGTCCACGTAGTTGCTTCATTGTCGTTGTCAACCGTGCCGGTACGATGCTCCAGCAAGGAGGTATCCATATCGCCTTTGGTCGTAGTGACAATCAATTTGAACTCCTGATGAGTGCGGTGGTGGACGTGTTGGAGGGCATGGTGATTGTAAAGGTCGTAGTCGACGTTTTGTCTGACCCAAAGTCAATCACTGCAACAGATTTATTACCCTGCGAAGCGTTGTACATCAGCGCACACCGGGCCGTCAAAGCTGCGGACCAGGATGTATTTGCCCAGTTTGCATATGCCGTGTAACCTGAAGAACTGATAGCCACACCAGTCAGTGTATTACCGCCCGCTGTATAGCCAGACGCTACAACCTCATTGGTAGTTGTATATACAGTCGTGTTCTCATTCAAGTTAGCATTGCCGGTGTACAACGCAATCTTGATGATGTCCGTAGACAGGTCATGGATGCCCTGATACAACTCCTTCTTGAAGCTGGTGGTCTGAGTTTGAATAATGCTCATGCCACAGACACCCTAACTTGGCCATCACGGTACGCATCCATGCGTTGCTTACCATCGCCCAGATTTTTCAGCAGGGTAACCGACTGTACGTACATCTCTTGGTACAACTTGACCAAGTCTGGCTCACCCTTCATAAACCGGATGGCCTCAACCAACGCGCCGTTCAGCAGCACGGAATCAAAGTTATCGCCCAGCCATGACGTGCCCGCGGTAACAATGGACTCAGGGTAATAGTAGTAGTGCAGTTCAGCGGAGTAAGTTGCATCTGGCGTAGGGCCAAGGATGAAAGAAAGCTCGGTCACATTTGCGGACTGGGGGCCAAATATCGCGTAGTACTTAGGAGTTCCAGAATCGGTTGGTGTTGGATACGCCTCTCGAATAAAGTTCACGTCCTTGTTGATAAGGTACGAGTACGGGCCTGTGCCCGAAAAAACCGCAATTGAATACGTAGACAAAAAGTCGTCCGGGCACGACAAATACTTGTTCCCGGAAGTGATAGTTCCGACCACATTTTTCCGAAGGTTAGCTAACTGAACCGTGTTGTAGACACGCTGTTCAGTCTGCTTAGTAAACATCGCGTACTCATCCGCTGTGAACGTGTTCTCACAGATGTCCGCAATGTTTGCCTTCAGTTCGGTGTAGTTCATGCCATCGGGCCTCGTGCCATCACGCCTTTAGTGGCGCAGCCAGTACCGCGGATTTTGATGCTAGTTGTTTTAACAGGCTCATTACCAGCAGATTTGCTGTACTGACCAAGGCTGACATCAGCGGTGTCTAGCTTGCTACGGTTAGGCTCTTTGCCGGGGCTTGAAGCAATCTTCATTCTTTTCCCGTCCATCGTGTGCGGCTCGGCGTAGACGCTGGCCGGGCCAACTTCTTTGCCGCCTTTTTTCATACTGTATGCCATGGTTCACCCCGTTTTCTGGTTAGCTGCACGCGACAGACCGCGACCGAGGCGCATACGATCTTCGGACGTAGGCCCACCTTTTTTGAGCTTGAGCGTAGTGCCCTTGCCGCCTTTGTGTTCTTGCGCATCATGCTGCTTGAACGCCTTCTTAATCATGGCCTTGTCTTGCGCCGTATCACTTTTCATACCTTCTTTAGCCATCATGGACTCCTATGAAACCGTTACCGTTACTGTACCAACACTTGTGGTTCCGACCAAGTAGTTAGGAGTCAGACCCACATCAAAAAAACTAGCCCCGCCGATGGGGTTCCACCCCCACTGGATGTCCCTAGACCCCCCGGCAGAATACCCATCAGCATTTATACCCGATACCACATACGTAGTATCTCTGCGAGGATTGCGCACTGCCTGCGGGTCATCCACCGGAAACGTACCGAGCATCAACTGCGGCTGGTCTGGGTCCCAACATTCAGGGCACACCAGCAAGTCATACTTTCGCTGCTTAATAACTTCGGTCTTCAGTCTCTTCAGTAAAAATTGCTGCCCGCAGCGGTCACACATGGCAATCGCCCGTTTGCCAGACGTAAACCTATTGCCCATTATGAAGTCCCGATAAACATCTGCCTAGGCACAAACCGCAACGCCGCAGTCTCTCTATCTTCAGTAGCCGCTAGCTCCCAAGCCTCATCGTATTGGGCCTTCAGGACATCTAACCGCTGTGTTCCGTTTGGCACTTTGAGCGCCAAGTAGTAGGCCAAGCCCGCAACCATGCAAGGGATGAACCTGAACGGTACATCCATGGTGTTTGCGCCGTTGCCCGCATCATCAATGCGGCGCATGCGCCAGTACACGAACTGATAAGTAGTCGTGTCGTCCGGCACCGGCCAGACAGTCACACGGGGCAGGTTTTGTACGTACACGGAGTCACCTATGGTGTGCGATGCTGCGGTCGTGCCGTTCTGACCCCGAGCGCAACCGGACAACGAAGTACCCGATATAGAGTCGTAATAGATGGTCTCCGTGCCGATCAGCACGTAGCCGTCGGCTGCTAGCCCCGCAACGGACGCGACTGTGATGGTGGTGGCCGTAGATGTAATACTGGCGCTGAGCGTAGTGCCAATCGCCGAAGTCTGACCATCAAGCCGTTGGAACCATACCTGAATAGGCCGGGCCTGCGTCAGTTTGTTGGGGATGGTGGCGTAAGTAGAAACGCTGATACGCGTGATGGTCAGGTCGGCTTGGGTAGAGACGTTACCCGCGCCCGTACGAATCACGTTCTCCAGTAGGTCCACTGTATCAACCGGGATAGGGTAGGTAGACAGTCCTGCGGTCAGGGTAATGATGCCCTGCTCAAACGTCCACATGTTGATGCCCCGGTTCGCCCAGTCAGCAAACAACAGGTTCAGCGAACGCCTAGCCGTCTTCAGGTCATAGCCCGAACGCAACTCCGTGCCCGCACGTTCAAAGGCTTCCTCTACGATTTCCGTGAGGTCCAGATTGAACGAAGCTGTGCCGGAGATTGCCATTATCTAAACCCTGCTGTTTTCTTTGCGATGCTCTTGGGCTGGGCTACAAACTGTTTACCTGCTGCTTTACCAGCGCGTTTTGCTTTGGTAGTTGCAGCGTACTCAGATGAGGACAAGGACTTTATAGCAGCTTCAGGGAGATAACGCTCACCTGTTTTTGACGACGGCTTCCCCGACTTGGTACGCCATTTCTGGTCGCCCCAATCTTTCAGGGATTGCTGTGGTGCTTTCAATCCTTGTACCCCCCGCCCGCAGCCTTGTACTTCTTGGCTACAAGCTGCGCTTTTCTCGCGCTCCATTGCCCCGCACCCGTACCTTGCGCAGCCGAAGCTTTTACTTGGGCCAAGATGCGTTTACGAAGAGCCGGTTTGGTGTAGTTTCCCGCAGCATTTACCTTACCGCCTTCAGCGTATTGCGTAAAGTCAGTATCATCCCGCCGGGCAGTTTTCTTGCCCTTTGGCATCTTGGACGGGTTGATATCACCCATGCCGCGTGAAGCTCTCACAGCATCTTGCCCCGGGTTTTGCCTTTTTGGGCGCAACCATCTGCACGTTTGGAGGCAGAGCTTACGGAACCGCCTTTGGCGTAACCTTCGTCTTTCAACCCCTGCCGCATACCCTTTTTAAAAGTAGCGCGTTCATCCATGCCTAATTTACCAGACACATAAGCGTCAGCGTCATCAAATTTATCCCCGACAAATTGCCCCGCTCTTTCGGCATATGCCAGCGGAGTACCCAATACGCCCCCGCGCTCCGATGCGGTTTTTTGGCGTTTAATGCCTTCTTCGCGCCCCATTTCCCGCGCTTGTTGCGCTTGCTCTGCTAACTTGTTGCGCCTTTTTCTTTCGTATTCGGCATCGCCACCGTAAGCGGGCACAAAATCTTTTTCCGGCATCCCCCGCCGTACTACTTCCCCATCCGGCCCAATTCTGGAAGCATTTTTGTATGCTTCATTAGTCTTCTTGAGAGTTTTCGCGTCCGTTACTTCATCGTAGTTAGAAGGTTTTTTTCCACCATCAGCCATAATTTTCTCCTTAGCAGGCCATGCCGCCTTTGTTGAGCATTTTGCCTTTGGTCTTGCCTTTTTGGGCAATACCATCAGCGCGAGTAGAAGCGGAACCGCCTTTGGCCATTTTCTTCATGCCATCTTTAGCCGTGTCCATGCCTTTTTTCATGGTCGGCTTGCCCATTGCGGAAGGAGCAGCGCCCTTCTTCTTAGCCATCATTGCCATAAAACCGGGATTCATTTTGGAAGCCATATCACCACCTTGTTTAAAAGTCTTGCCTTTGTCGGCGTTGCTGAAATCTTGGCCCACAGATTGTGGAACCCCTGCTTTCTTGGCAAACGCAGGGCTATGCGCCACTGCCGCCATGAAATTGTGTTGTTTCTTACTTGTGCTCGGCATCGTCGTCTTTTTTACGGTTCATGAGTTTCTTCACGGTATCTGTTTCGTAGATGCGGATTGCCACCCAGACAATACTAAGAACCGCAGATACGGCGGGTAAGAATTCCACAAGTGTTCCTATCACGGTAAGGATAGAAGCACCGTCAAGTACGTGCTTCAGCGTTTCTTGGTTTTGCTCGTTCATATGAACCTGCCTTTTGTTTTGCCGCGCTGGGCTATGCCGTCGCCACGGGATGATGCGGAGACTTTGCCACCAGATGCCATCTTCTTAACAACACCGCCTTTTTTCATTGGCCCCGGCCTGTCGTCATAAGCATTGCGGTAAGCCTGAGACGCCGCTTGGTTCTCCGGGGTAAGGGTGTCAAACTTGCTTAATGGTTGGTCTTTTTCGCGGAGAAAACTGGGCGAAGGACGATCTTCTAAGCGTTTGATTGCTGCGCCAATTGCGGGGCGTGCCGCTCCATACGCCGCCCTGCCAATGCGAACAGCGGGGTTTAGTGAAGCCAGCCCCAAACCCGCCGCAAGAACAGCTTCTTTGTCTACGTCTTTGTAGATATCAACGTCGCGCCCTTGGTCGACCAAAGAACGCGCTTTGGCGGTCGATGGGGTGGGTGTGCGTGGTCGATCAACGTACCTAGTGCCCGCTTGTATTTCAGTTGGCGCGTCTGCAACACGAGCAGGCATTTTGTCAATCCGTTTTTGTTCATCGTCCGCAGTGGTCGTGCCATACGATTTACCGTTGAACGTAAACGTCTTCTTGCCCTCAGCACGAGCTTCTTTAAACGCTTCTTCAAAGGGGGATAGTTTTTTGGCCATGTCGTACTCCTAGCATTTCCATCTTGCCAAGGAAGCCGCCTTGCGGGTAGGCTTACCTTTTTCGTCTTTCATCGGCCCCGGCATGCCACTCATACGGGCGCAGAACGAGTCTTTGCGCGGGCCACCTTGGGGCTGTGGGGCCTTGAGGTTGCTGCCTGTTGCAGCGTTGTACTTGGCGCGGCCCTTAGCCGTCAACCCGGCCCCTTTGGAGACGGGCAGCTTCTCGCCACGACCGACCGAGAGAACCGGGCCTTTCTTCTTAGCCATTTACTACTTTCAACTGCAAGCGCGCATGCTCCTTCAGGAGCGGTTGCAAAGCGTCTTGTTCAAAGTTGCGGGTGAACTCTTGTGTGCCAATGTGCGGCAGGCTAATCATGGGGTCAAGGAAAATCTTGAACCCTTCGGCCCGGGCGCGGCGGCAGAACGTATAGTCCTCACCGATGTACTGGCCATCCACAAGCGTGAAGTCAAACACGGCGTACTCATCTTCCCCATCACCGTCGCCCGCATACCGCCACTCGGGATGAGTAGAAATCATATGCTCAAGGACATGGCGGCGAATCAGCATGAACCCAGTGGCCACGCTCTCTACGCGCATCAGGCCGTTCTCGTCAAACTCCAGCTTGTTCTCTTCGTCCAAGTAGAAGTCGAGGAAAAACTTGGCGTCCGCAGCACGGCGCGGGTAGGTCCCGGCCACTACGTCTTTGTCGGTGGACAACGCCAGCAAGCGGGTGACCGCCTCGACGTTGATGACCACATCCGCATCCACGAAAAGCAAGTCAGTGCAGTCGGTAGCCATGAAGTTGCTGACCAGCTTGTTCCGCGCTTTGGAGATGATGGAGCAACCGGACAGGTGCACCAGATGAATCTGGACCCCCATCCTATCTAGCTTGGGTACAAGCTGTGCAATGGCAAACGCGGTCTTGATGTTGACTTTGCCGTCATAGCACGGGATGGCAAGCATCAGCTTGCGGCCCACTAGATTGAAGCTCTTATCAACCATAAAAAATGTTCACCGATAACAGATTGGACATCTGCGCGTAGATACCGTTTACAGCTATCACGCCATCATCAGGGATGAATGGGGAGTTGTTAAAGGTATCGCTTGCGCTTACATCGTAGCTCATCAACCAACGGCTTGCGTAGACCATAGTAGGAGACGCTGTGATTGTTCCGGAGTTAATATCCGTAACCGTAAATGTGCTGGAGTTTGTAACAGTTACAACGTAATTGCCGTTAGTAGCTGTGCCGCCTGTACCAGCAGCAAAGTCAATCCCAATTACGTCACCGGTAGCAAGCCCATGCGCTGACTGAGTGACGGTAACTGTAGTCCCGGAACGACCATATGTAGCCGTTGTCACTGGGGCTGTAGCGGTATCAAACAACGCTACATAGCCCGCAGTGGCAGTTCCAACAAAGGAGATGCCTTTTACGCGGTTACGCCCAAGGACAAGAAACCCACTTGCGTTTAGATGCGCCTGTTTTACAGGTGTCTGATTCATAACTAATCTCCTATGAAGCGGGGGCCGAAGCCCCCGAGACTAATTAAGCAGACGCTGGGAACTGCGTACCGTTAGAGTCGGCTACGGTGTAGAGAATTGTGTACTGCACCGTGCCAGCAGTCACCGCAGCAACCGTTGGGGTCATTGTGGCAATTACTTTGACATCCGTTGCACCAATACCGATACCGTTAGGCGAAGCGGTAGAGGTCGCGCCGCACCATGCGCCCAACTTAGTGGCCGCATTGCTAGTTGCCGCACGACCTTGGGCTGTAACGTCTGTAGAGGCCCAATACAAAGCGGCGGTAGTGCCGTCACCAATAGTCACGTTGGCTGCGGTAGAGCCTGTAAACGCCACAATGGTATCAATATGGATGTTGTGAATCTGAGCGCCAGCAGGGAGAACACAGATAGTGTCAGTGGTTGCCGAGGCAGCTTGACCGGTGTAGTTCTTTTTAAAGGTCTGAGAAACCATGGTCGCGCCACAGTTTTCAATAGTGCCAACAGTGGTGCCGGTGGTGTTGCGAACAGTGCCAAGCAGCCACGGGCCAAGATGAGTAGCGAATCCCATGATGAGTCCTTACATACAAGTGAAGCGCATCAATCGGTATGTCGTCTGCCGGGACAGTTTGATGCGCCGGTAACCCCGGAATGAGGGCAATATACACTATTTTTTGAACCCCCACAACTAATAAAAAAGGGCCCCGAAGGGCCCTCTCTCAGTTAGGGTAAACCCTAGCTTAGGACGAACCGGGAGAACCGAAGATTCCCAGAGGGTCAGACACACCAAACGAATAACGCTCACGAGCCTTGTAACGGACATTTCCAGTATCGAAGTCTCCATCCATTTTTGTATCCAGAGGCATACGCACAAAGTGCTTCAGGCCGTTGGGTACGTCAGTGGTCAGGAACCAGCCGTTGGTGTCTGTCAAAAAGTGATTGACAGTGTAGCCTTCGGGGATGGAACCGTTGTTCTTCAACGCGTTGATATCGTTGTCGGTGGTGCCAACGCGGAGGCTGGTTTCCAACAGACGGGTAGCAACGAACTGGAGAGCTGGAGGGATAATCAGCTTCTTGGGCTTGGCTGCGATCAGCAGACCACGCTCGTCTGTCCAACCAGCGATCTGAATAACTGCGTTTTCCAACGAAGTCTCATTCAGGTCAGCAGCGGTAGAAGGACGATTGCTGTTAGTACCACCAGAAATCAGCGGGTGAGCAGTGTTGCACAGAGACACGCCGTCACCATAGGTAACAGTCGTAGTAAATGCGTTGTTCAACACATAAGCCGCCTTAACTTGCTTGGTGTACGCCATAGCACGGGCCAAGCTCTTGGTGTAACGAGCCGACAGAGAGTCGTACAGGTTATCTTCCATGGCTTCTTCCGTGACGGAGAAGCCCATAGCGATGGTCTCGTGGTTGTAGCGTGCAGTCCATGCTTCCTGCGCGTTGTCGTACTGGATAGCGGAACCCTCGTTCTTAACCGGTGCGGCGCTGAAGCCTGCAAGTTTGGTTTCTTCTTCAAAACTACGTTCCGACGTTTCGGTCTCGTAGATTTCCTTGTGCTCTTCGCCGTATCGTGCATATTCCATTCCGAACAATGCATTCAAACCGGGGAGCAGCTCTTTAAGTAGCTGGGCGCGTGAAATAGCCATGATTTACTCCTTAAACACCAGTGGTGTTGTTGTATTGATGAGTGTTGATCTTCACCAATAGTTCGGTGTAAGTGTCGGCTGCGGTAGCAGTTTCAGGCACTACGTCGATAACACGGATTGGGATAGTCGCGGTAGTACCAGCACCGGTCAAGGTAACGGCGTAGGCAGAATCACCAGTGGTGGTGTTGCCAGCGTTCAATACCAAAGCCAAGTTAGTACCAACCACAGTACGTCCTGCGGAACTCATGGTCGTGCCGGACGAAACCACAGCGACCTTGAACAGGGCCATGGGGTCATCCACAACGTATGCGTAAGCATAGTTGGACGAGGTTGAGACAGCAGCCGGAATGTACTGACCCTGAACGGTTTGACCGCTAGAGTTGACATACTGACCGCCGAGACAAACACCGACGATTGCACCAGAGTTGGTGGTAGTGGAAAGAACCAGATAGCCAGTGCTGTCAATTTGAACCGTATCTCCGAAGAAGATAGCAGTAGCAAACGAAGCAGCAACGGGAATCTGGCGGATAGCACCAGCGTAGGGCATGCCGTCAATTCGATTGACAGGCTTTAGGCCATACGGAGCGCTAACGGTAGGATAAGCCATAGTTAACTCCTAGATTAAGAACCAGAACCGAAAACTGCGCCTCGGGTCACTGTAGAACGGCGTTCTTTAAACAGTGGCATCCGGGGGTCGTTCTCGCGCATGAAGCTGTTATCTACCGAGTCCATTTGCGTATCAGCTTGATTTTGGAAATACGCATCACGGTCCGCGGTAAGTTCAGCTGGGGTTTTACAGAGGATGAGGCCACCCACTTCAATCGCATCCTTAAACCGAGACGTTGCCTCGCTGAAAGTATGCGCTTCAGGGTGCTCCGAAGCCTTTACAGGCTCCCAACCCTCACGGAATTTTGCGGAAATATTTTTGGCGTCGCTTACACCGTTGAAGCTAGTTCTAACCCAACGGAAATCGAAACCGGGTTCGGGTTCTACATGGGGTAAAAGTTCTGCTGGGGTCCATTTTTTACGGGGACGAGCTTCTTTTTCACGACTATCTAGAGCACGACTCATACGATTTTGTTCAGCCATTATGGTTTCCTCATTTCTTCCGCAACTTTACGAGCATAGAGTTCCAAAGGAACGCCAAGCCGCTTAGCGAGTTGTACCTGCGTTGCATTCAGCACGATCTTTCGAGGTGCAGTGCTGCGCGTTGCGGGTGCAACTACATTTGCTTTCGGGCGCTGAGAGTTAGGTGCATCAGCGGGTTCTACAGAGGCAAACTTCTCTGGGAACACTTGTCGAATCCGTCCGTTGAGCCGTCTATAGTACTCATCAGAAGTCGGGTCCATACCATCTTCCACGACCAGCTTTTCGTGCAACGCAAACGCATAGCCAGTCATTTCCCTGTCTTTCCCAAACCACGGATTGTTTGATTTCCAAACCTCCGCTTTCGGGTCAACAGGCGCAGTTTGCGCGAATTCGTCGGTTTGTACACTATTTTTGTCCTCTTGTAAAGGCGGAGGCGTGTAGTTATTAACCCGCTCCAGCTTCATTCGGGAAATAGTAAGGCCGTCTTGGGCCTCAATCAGGGCATCAGAATCCCCTGACTCGTAGGCTTTCTTGTACTTTTCCTTGGCTTTCTCAAACTCGTCGGACACAACCCGTTTGGCCGACTCCAGCAAAGCTTCTTGGTTAGTATTGAGCGAACCCTTGAGTTTCTTGTTCTCCTCAATAACCGCCTTGGCCAGCTTGATAGCCTCGTCTTTCTCACGGGCGTGGGCTTCCTTAGCCCGCCGCTCGTCGTGGTAGCCCTTGCCAAGATGTGCCAACCGTTCCTTCAACCGCTTGTCGGTATATTTGGACAGCTCTTCATCGGTCACATCCTCCGGGGGCGTGGGCAACGCAGACTTGTTACGGTCTGCTTCCGGGGTGTCGTCAACAATCTCAATCTCCGGCTCGGGCTCTACTACTCGACCGCCAACCTTTGACTGCTTGGCTTCCACCTCATCGGGGAACTCAAACTCAGTTTTTTCCATTTCAGCCATAAATTACTCCTTACGGGCGTTCAATACCACGGGGGTCTTGCACAACTGCTTCTACCGAGTCATCACTAATCAGCCGCCACTCAGTACCGTGAATCTTCATCCGGGTACCGGTGTTGGGGCGAACTAGGACAAAATCTCCTACCTTACAGCTTGGCCCGCTTGGGAAGCGCTTTTCATCCCCATATGCGTCCGGCCCCATCTTGGCCACGAACAATACTGGCGACAGTAATTCTTCATGGTGCATCATGGTGCTGGTCTTAATGAGGTTGGTTCCTTCAATCTTCTCATCCGCCTTGGGCAACATGCAGAGCAGGTTGAACGTAACGGGGTCGGGAACTTGACGCGCTTTCTCTTCAGTCGTAGCGGGAAGTACAGTAGCTGTTGCACCGTCTTGACTTACGAGTATTTCATTCATCGTTGGCTCTTTCTATACGAAGTTTGAGGTCTTGTATGTTGTAGTTGGCGTGGTCAAGACCTCGAATAACACCCACCAACTCCCGGTACTCGGCGTAGTCTTTAACTGCACCAGTACAAAGCTTGTCCACCGCCTGCTGGCGGAACTCTGTGTTCTGCTTCACCAGCAGCTCAAACTCGTTCATTTCTCACCTCCGGGCGGTTTCTTGGCCGCATCAGCCGCCATCAGCATCTGCTGAATCTGCTGCGCGGTACTCAGCTTGTGACCCCGCTCGGTGTGGTCCATCTTTTGCTGGTGGACCTGCCCGCCATGAGCCATCTCCTGCTGGTGACGCTGCTGCAACATCTGCAACGCCTGCTGCTGCTTGGCCATCTCCTGCTGGTGTTTCTGCATCTCCTGCTGATGCCGCATGGCCATGACCGCGGGGTCTTCCTGCGGCTGCCCACCACCAGCCTCTTGCTGTTTGAGCTGCAACTCCTGCTGCTTGATGGCCAAGTCACCTTGCACTTTCTGCCCGCGGGTATCTGCATCCTGCTTCTTAATCTGCAACTCAGCCTGCTGCATCTGGATGAGCGGGTCTTGCGCCAACTGCTGCGCTTGCGCTTGCTGCGCCTGTGCTTTGTTCTGCTGGAGCAACTGCCCAGCTGCTTGGGCCACAAGCTGCGACAACTGAACCTCCACTTCTTCGGGGAGCTTCTCGTTGGGCTTGGGCATCGGAACACCCATCTGCTCTTCAATCTTCTTGCGATACAGGTAAGCCAGATGCTCTGCAATGTGCGCTTGTATTGCTGCCATCATCTGCTGCGCCATCGGGTTCTGCCCCATCTGTTGCGCGATCATGGGGTCCTGCATGAACGTCGTATGCACTGCAATATGTGCATCATGGTCCTGATAAATAAACGCCTTCGTCGGTTCCCCTTTGAGGAACGACATGTTCTCACTGATGGGGTCACGCGGAGTCTGGTCATCCTCGATGGGCACCAACTTCTCTGCATTCTTTATCCCTAGGACCTCGATCATCTGGCGGTGCAACTGCGGCAAGTCATAAATCTGCGGAGCACCCTGCGACAACTGAATGACCGCCTGATACTGCATGATGCGCTGAGCCATCGTGCTGCTGTTGGGGTCACTGACCGGAATGACCTCAACCATGTCGTAGTCCGCTTGCTTGACAGCACGGTCACCACCAACGGGCTCGTAGTCATAGTCCTCCGGCATGTTGTCGCGGATGATGTTCTTGAGCAGCTTGAACTCCTGCTTCATGGAGTTGTGCACGCGGGCTTGGACAGCCCCCATGATCTTGAGCTGCCGCTCAAGCAACGCCAGCGTAGTCCCCACAGGAGACTGGGCACTCATGTCGCTGACTTTCATGTCCGCGATGGAACCCAAGCGCCGACCTTCCTCGGTAATCTGATTAAGCAGTGCCAACAACACCTGACTCGGCTCCTTGTAAGGGAGCGCCATGATGTTGTCCTTGATGGCCCCGCTCGGAATATCCACGTCCCGGAACTCCCCGGGCGCGATGGGCGTGTCATCACCCTTGACGCGCATGCCGCGTGCTTTCAGCCCGCCGGGCAAGTTACTCAGCGTGCCTGCGTCAACCAGCTGCCTAATAAGAGAAGTGCCAGCGCGGGCGTAGCCTCCGATGATGTGAATAAGGCCCATGCCATATGCGCCGAAGCCCGGGATGTAGTCATACTGCACCAAGTGCTGACGCTTCTGATGAGTCTCATCTTCTTCCTCCCAGTTACGGTAGATGGCCAACACCTTGTTGGTCCCCTTGTCTATCGTGATGATGTAAGGCAGCGCAATCTCGTCCTCAGACTCGTGCCCGGGCAGGTCGTACTCAACCTGCACCTCATACAACTGATAGCGGTCATCATCCGACAATGTGTAACCTTGCTCGTCGGCTTTCTTCTTCTCCACATCCGTGAAGTTCATCACCGGCTCACCCAGCTCCACATCCTTGTAGAAGCCAGCCACTTGCAGTTTCTTCAGGTCATTCTTTGTTTTACGCATGATGTGCGTAACCCGCTCGGCACTGCGTGCACCGCTCGACCCGAAGGGAATAATCACATCTTCAGCAGGCACGAAGATGGCCGTCTGCCGACCCAAGCCCGGGTCCTTGTACACCTTCTTGAAGGCCGCGCCCGCTAACCCGAGGTTGAACAACATCCGCTCATGTTCAGGCCGGTACTCCGGCATCTCCTCAGTCAGCCGGTAGTTCATATCATCCCGAACCCGCTCAGCCGCTTCTTCCTTCAACCGGTCAATCGCCCCCACTATCTCCGTCTTAACCGGGCCCGCCGCCGGGAACGTCTCAGTGATAGTCTCACTCTGGAACCGGATGGCCGCTTCGGTGAGCACAGTGGAGAACACCCCACACGCTCCGTTCCACGGCTCAGTACGTTCTTCGTACTTCATCCCCAGAACATCCAAGCCCTTGACGTAAGTATCTGTCCAATCTTTGCGCGACTGAATGTCCGCCTCGACCAGCTCCATCAAGTCGCCAGCAATCTCCATCAGCTCGCTGTCGTCCATGTCCTTGGCCAGATTCTTGTTGAACTCGCTGTCTGTCTCTTTCCCCGGCTCCAGCGTAATCTCAACTGACCCGTCACTCATCGTGACCGAGTCCGGATTCTCAATCTCGATTTCTAGGTCCGGCTCCATCGAGTCGTCCATACTACCTAGCCCCAACGGAGCCGCGTACATACCCTTATCCATCAAACCTGTGGCCATATATATCCTTAGTAATACACCGCGTTACGGCGTCTAAAAACTTTTTCCTCATCCGGAGCATCACTAGGCAGTCGCAGAAACTGCCCTTGCCGGAACCGCATCAGCGCCAAAGTCGTAGCGTCAACCAAGTCGTCATGCTGGCCAGACGGAAATTCTGCAATCTCATCTACTAATTCTTCAGCCCACCGGGTTCTAGGTATCCATACCTTACCCGAGGCAATTATGTCTGATACCGAATTAAGGCGGGCGATTTTGTCCTGACCCCTACTCGGTGTGTAGTCCTGCACGGGGATACCCATGGACCGCAACTCATACACCAGTGGTGCACCAGTGGCCTTCTTCTCAATCAGCACGCCATCAGGTTCCCACTCGTTGTACTGCTCCAGCACATCGCGTTTCAACTCAACCCACTCGACCCGCTTCTTGTACACGTTCAGCAAAATAATATTCGGCTGGGTCTCGTCCTCATCCAGATAAAAAATCCCCCAAGTCGTGCCCGCTGAATAGTCCGCACGATTATTCTTCTCGAACGCAGTATCCCAAGTCTGCAACACGTAACTACAGACGGGCGGGGTTTCCTTCTCCCACCACTGCCACCAGTCCCGCTTGATGATCGCGCTCTCATTCCCGACAGGATTCTGTTGATACTGTGCTTGCCACTTACTATTAGGTAGTTCGTTGCGCAGCGCCTCCAACTCCTCCAGCGACCAGAACTCAGGCCATAAGGGTTTACCCGAAGGCATGATGGCGGGAAACTCAATCACTTCCCACTGCTCTCCTCCCCTGCCCGCAGCTGCTTTGAGCACCTGCCCGGTCAAATCCCGCTGCGCCCACCGCGTCATCACAATAATAATTGCCCCGCCCGGCTGGAGACGCTGGCGCGGACCGGAGGTATACCACTCCGTGACCTTATCGAACACATCTGGGTTGGCCGCGGCGAGCGCAGCCTCCTGTTCCGAGTGCGGGTCATCAATAATCAGCAGGTTTGCACCCTTCCCAGTGACCGTACCCCCCACACCAATAGCAAAATAGTCGCCGCCCTTGCTGGTATTCCACCGTCCAGCCGCTTTGGAGTCCTGCTGGAGCTGCAATTCGGAGAAAATCTCCTTGTAGAGGTCCGAATCGACCAGATTTCGCACTTTTCGACCGAACCCGACCGCCAATTCGCCCGTATTCGAGCTCTGAATCACCTTTTTATTAGGGTATTTACCTAGAAACCACGCTGGCAGCAGGTAACTAGCGAATTCTGACTTGGTATGGCGGGGTGGCATGTTGATAATCAACCGTTTGCACTCTCCACTCACGACCCGCTCGAACGCGTTGGCCATAATCTTGTGGTGCCGCCCCGAAATAAACTCTGGCCACACCTTATTCACAAACCCCATAAACGTATTCTGGGCTTTTTCCCGCTCAAGAAGCCTCCATCGCTTCTCCAAATCCTGCAAAATCTGAAACTTGCTCGCCTCGGGTAGCTTATGCAGCTGCGAGAGTAGCGCCTTGAACTCCGGGTCTAGGCTTTCTACTTCACGATTCTGCATCGTCGGCTTCCTTTTCTTTGCCCGCGGACTCTTCCTCATCTACCAAGCCCGCTTCCTCCTCCAAACTAGCCTCGCCCGCTAGCTCCAGCCCTTCCGCTTCGCCCGCTGAGGCATCTACTCCAATAGTCCGGGTAGGGGTTAACCCTAACTCCTCGTCGATGTCCATGCCCAGCGGAGTTACGTCGACCGCGTGCAGGCGCATCATCTTTCTGATCTTGTCCTTGATGGCCTCGTCGATGTCGGCAACATTGTTGTAGGTCACGGTTATCTCGGTCTTGTCCGAGAACAGTCCGACGTCGGAAATCTTGCCCAGCATCTCCGTCGCCTTGATTTCTATGCGGGGGTCGCCGCATCCGGCCAAATCCAACAACTTGTTGGTCACTACTTGGCGTAGTTCCGCTGCGTCTGCAACGAACGGATTGTTGTACTCCCGGAGCATGGTGCCAATCCGCTCGGCCACGGATGGGCGCTGGAGGGCGATCGGGTTCTTCTCAATCTTTGGTTTGGGTGGACGCCCGGGGCCCCGTTTGGGTTTGTCGGGGGCCATCGCTTCTTCGTACTGCTGCTCCGCTAGTTTGGCGAAGTCTGCAAACACGGCGTCTGCTTCAGCTTGGGTGTCGGGGTCTTCTTCAAACACCGCGCCCATTCCTTTGAGGACGGCGGCGGTATTGGACGCAATCTGCATGTTCTCACGCAGAGTGGGCGCTTCTTCGTCTTCCATACTTGTCGGGTACGGAACGGTTTGTTCAGGTGTTATATGCAACATCATGGAGGAAAGGGGTGCACTCCAGAAAAATATATGGGCAGTATACACATATAGAACCCCATAGCAAAGGGGGGCCCAATTTTTTAGAAGGGGGGTGGGGTCTGCCGGGGTACCTTTTTTGATGCCGGGGGGTGTTTTTAAATTTTGCTCTTCGGGTGCGCGAAACACTGTGTACGTCCTGGGACCCTTTCCGGAGCGAGATTTTGGGGGGTGGGGGTACGGTACCGGAGCGGGTTGACGGCGATTTTTTGTGAACGTCACCGGCGCGGGTTGAAAGCGATTTTTTTTTGGCAGCGTCACCGGAGCGGGTTGAAAGCGATTTTTTTCTAGAGCATAGGTCAACGCGGGCATGGCTCAGCATGGCTCCGACCATCGTTGTCTGGATGTGGAGAATCACCCCGAATCCTATGGGTTTGATATAGTAACTACATGGGCAGCGAGATTGGCTGACCATTGGGAATAGTCGACACGTTGTCGATTGTTCCTAGAGCGATATTGCTCGGCTCTTACATTGGAGATTAAATCATGGCGAAAGCTACTGCTACTGCTCAGGCCCTGCCAGAGCAAACCCTCGTTGCATCCGCTGTCGCGGTTGTCGTGCCTATGATTGGCGATCGCCCTGCTGCTGAGTTGCAGGATACGATCTTCGCTATCGGCGAAGAAACCTTCGATGCCGAAGCGCAGATGGCGCGCGGCAAAGCGGCGTTGGACGTGTTGGACGCCAACCTGCACGACATTGTGCGCGGTCTGGTCTATTCGGAGTTCCTGATTGTGCGTGATTTCTTTAAGTCGGGCATTGTCGACAAGGGGCGCACCGAGGACGCGGCGCAGAAAGTCTGGGAGCGCAGCATCAACCGCGTGGTGTCCACCTTTGATTTCGTCAAGCCGAAGTCAGAGGCCAAAGATGCTGTTCGCAAAGCTGAGGCGAAAGCCAAAGCTGTCGCGGCCATGGCCGCGTTCTCGGACGGCGAGCTCGAAGATCAGAAAGCCGACCTGTTGGCCAAGGGCGACAAAAAGTCCGTGGCTCAGGCTCAGAAAGTCATTTCTGAAATCGAGCGGCGCAATGCTACAGAGTTGGACGCGGCAAAAGCTGCCCGCAAAGCTGTGGTCGACAAGCTGTCGGCGCGTATCAAAGAGTTGGCGAAAGCTGGCACCGAGGACGCGGACGCGCTGCTAATCAGCGCATTGATGATTCTCGGCTAATGGGAGCGGGCATGGCATACGATATTCATGCTGTGCCCGCCTACGGGCGGGACTATAAATCTGTGGCTGCGGTCAAAGCTGACTGGGCGGCGGGCAAAGACTTTCAATGCTCTCTGACTGGTCGTTATCTGAGTGTGCGCGATACCCCAGACGTTCAAGTCTGGGTTCGCTACGCTAATTTGCGCAAGATTGTGCGCGTTCATTAACCTCGGGGGCCTTCGGGCCCCTTTTCTTTTCTCTGTTATAGGATGTTTATCATGATCGATATTTGGGGTACCTTGGTTTGTTTTACTTATGTGGATTGTGTGGTGGCGCGTGACGAAGTGCTGCACAAACCTGTGACACTCGGCAAAATCCATTGCCGCTACTCGGAGCGCGAGTTGACGCTGCTGAGTTTTCGTGACCTCAACAGTCATATCCAGCGCGACCATATCATGGGGCGCTGGGAGATGCGCGAGTCGGTTCATCCGCGTGACTAACCTCGGGGGCCTTCGGGCCCCATTTTTTTCGCCCGCGCCGCCCGCTGAGTTCGCTCGGCTGGCGGCGCGGGCGGCGCTATGCCAGTTCTTCGG
>Ga0209191_1000225_pt1 | contig 45214 bp, 42 predicted proteins | sample S_130626_EF_Meta_FD_187320 | JGI IMG/M metagenome (GOLD analysis project Ga0209191, IMG submission 187320) | Freshwater microbial communities from Lake Simoncouche, Canada to study carbon cycling - S_130626_EF_MetaG (SPAdes) (version 2) | ecosystem: Environmental > Aquatic > Freshwater > Lake ...
CGCAAGCGCATGGCGAAGAAGAAGCATAAGAAACTTCTCAAGAAGACTCGCATTCAGCGCCGTAACGCTAAATAGTAATTACGGTTTTAGTAAGGCCAGCTTTCCATTAACCGTGGCAAGTACATACTTAACTTTATTAACGATCACCCAGGTGCTCTGAGTAGGTTCAGAGCCTTGGGTGCTTCTAATTAAGCCGATAGCAGCTTGGCCCTGATCTTTCTTAGTTGTATCAACTGCACATAAACGCTCTTGGCAATTAAAGAGAATTGTTTTTCCATCCGTTGATAGGAATTCACCAGGTGTTCCAAAGTTTTCGGTCGTAATCGTTGAAATCTCAAGAGGTTTACTCAATAAGGCCCAACGCAGTTGGTTTGGCTTTGGGAAAGTAGCAGCTGATGTGGCTAACCACGTAATGAATACATCCCCATTTACCTTAGACATTGCAACGTCATAACCAAATACAGATGCCTCATCAGTTGCGATATCAAGAGTTTGATAGCCCCATGTATTTGCATCGCTGCCTGTTCTTGTTGCCACACGGATAGCGCCAGAAGTTATCTCTTTCTTTTGATTCATAGTAACTACAGAATCATAAACAACATAGGTCTTTACGCCATCAAATATCGCTTGAAGGTGGAAACCAACATCTCCGGTTGAGCGCCCATCAGTTTTGCGGTCGCCATCAATCATTTCATAAGTCCATCCAGCTGCTTTAGTTTTTACTGCACCTAGTAATACGCCCTGGCTTTCATCTCGATAGAAAACTTGCACAGCAGAAGCTGTTGCAACACATGCATTTGAAACACTGACATCACTTGATGTGCGCACACGAACTGGATCTGAATAGTCATTAACTGATGGGCCATCACCATCGACTACATTAAATACAAAACTCTTACCGTTATATGTGGCATAGCGCAGATCTTTATCAGTTGAATCACTATAGAAAAGGTGCAGTGTTTGCTTTGTGCCACTGCCATTTACACATATTGAAATCTGACCAGCAATTGGATGCGAGGTACGGCCGTTTGTGCCACCGGCACCATCGACAGTTACCTTCTTCCAAGTTTTGCCATCATAAATGGCTAGTTTTAAATCACCGCTTTTTGTGTCGGTATAGGCAACGGTTGGTTGGCCGTTGAAAGTCGCGCTTGAGACAGATTTTCCATCTGCTGTTGCATCTAAGACTGAGCTTCTCCAGCCTGCTTGTGGAGTGACAGCTTTACTCGTTGCTGGGCCAGAAACACCTAATGAGTTCTTTGCAACTACGGTAAATGAATATGAGACACCATTTTTCAAACCTGCGACCACAACTGGACTAGAAAGTGCCTTCTTTTCAACTCCAGTTTTTAGATTCTTCACCACATACTCGCTAACTTGGGCAGTACGGATGTTTACTGGTGGATCAAATGAAATGAGCACAGAAGAATCACCGATAAAAGCTTGAACATTGCGTGGTGATTCAGGCAATCCAGTTGCGATACCAGCTGGTGGCTTATTGCGCATATCTTCCATCATTGCCAATAACAATGGTCCAGGCTCTTTGAAAATCTCACCTGGATCCAAATTAGGAGTCATTACTGAATCTAAACCAGTCTTAGAAAAAGTTGCTTCATCCAAGTGGCTTGTTGAAGATCCTGATTGATAACGAGATGGTGTGTATAGCTTTGGCTTCACTCCGTTATTTGCTTTAATTCCAAGAAGTCCTGACCAGACAAGTTCAGATGTTAGGGCCTTACCTAGTTCAAGTGAAGGTGAAGGTAAATCTGCCAGACGGCGGCCATCTGAAGTTTGTGCGTATGCATCAAATGGAGTTGGTTGATCCAAGCTGGCAATACCGTAGTAAGTGTCGTAGGCATCATTGGATAGGAAACCTAAACCATGTGCAATTTCATGTAAGAAGACTGACTCTAAGTCATATTCATTAGCACCTGGCAGGCCATCTCCACGGGTATTCCACGTTGCACTTGAATTAACTTGAATAATCATTTCAGGGCTAGCTTTATCTAAGTCTTTTCCTGCCAAAGCATTTGCTAATGCTGAGGTGTACCAAAGAGATGGATCAGGGGCACCTGAAAAACCTGAATAGAAATTAGTTGGGCGAGCACTTCCCAAGATTCCCCACGAACTTGATCGGCCCCATGATGCATCAACTTGAATAGTTACTGTTGATGCAAAATTAGCTGCCCAGACATCCACTGCTGCCTGAACTTCTTTTTTAGCCCAGTCTGGAAAATTGTTGTACTTAACTTCAATTTTGGATTTTGCTTGCAGATTCTTAGCTGGAGAACGCTGTTCAGGTTTTTCAGCTGTTGCAGTGCCTGCATAGATATGACCCCATTGAGTTGCAGGGATAACTTTATAAAGTGCTTCTGCAGTCGGCGCAGAAAAAATCGATGCGAGGAGGGCAAGGGCAACAACGCTAGCCCGCACCTTCTTCGAGAGGATTTTCTGCATAGGCGCACACTACCAAGGTGAGATGATTGCCTCATAGCCCGGGGGTTAGATTAAGCAACTCTCTAAGCAAACTGACAGGAAGGGCCAGCGCAATGACAGTGATATCCGTTTTCGGTAGACATGGTTGTCATTTGTGTGATGTTGCAGTAGAAGTTCTTGAAGGAATGCGCGAAGAACTTAACTACGAAGTAGATAAAATTTATATAGATGGAAATTCTGAGTTAGAAAAACTTTATGGCGAACAAGTTCCAGTAATTCACATTGATGGAATACATCATGACTTTTTTAGAGTTGATCCCGAACGATTTAAATCTTCCCTTGAAAAACATCGTCAGCATCGATAATTTTATACGAGTATCCCTGCTCAGCTAAAAAGCGTTGACGGTTTTGCGCAAAATCCTGATCAATCGTGTCTCTAGAAACAACTGAATAAAAAGTTGCTGTGCGCCCATCTGACTTTGGTCGCAAGATGCGTCCCAAGCGTTGTGCTTCTTCTTGACGACTTCCAAATGCACCGCTTACTTGAATGGCGATAGTTGCATCAGGTAAATCAATTGAAAAGTTAGCGACTTTTGAAACTACGAGAGTGGTTAACTCTCCTGACCTAAACTTATTGAACAGAATCTCGCGTTCCTTGATGGGCGTTTCACCTTTAATCACGGGCACACCCAACACTTCAGATAATTCATCTAGTTGATCAATGTATTGACCAATAACCAAAATCTGCTCACCTTGGTGTTTCTTAACAAGTGCTTCAACAACATCTCGCTTTGTGCGAGTAGTTGCGCAGTAGCGATAGCGATTTTCAACTTCGGCCGTTGCATATGACAGACGCTCAGTCTCAGTAAGGTTTACTCGAACTTCAATGCACTCTGCAGGAGCGATATATCCCTGGGATTCAATTTCTTTCCAAGGAACATCAAAGCGCTTTGGACCGATAAGTGAGAAAACCTCACCTTCCATTCCATCTTCGCGCACCAAAGTGGCAGTTAAACCTAAACGGCGACGTGATTGGATATCTGCGGTGAAGCGAAAGATAGGTGCTGGTAGTAAGTGAACTTCATCGTAAATAATCAAGCCCCAGTCATATGAATCAAAGAGATCAAGGTGGGCATAAACGCCGTTCTTTTTCTTTGTCATTACTTGATAAGTGGCAATAGTTACGGGGCGGATCTCTTTTTTAGCTCCTGAATACTCGCCAATTTCATCCTCATTTAAAGAGGTTCGCTTTAATAACTCTTCGCGCCACTGTCTAGCTGCAACGGTATTTGTCACCAAAATTAAAGTTGTGGCCTTGGCATGTGCCATGGCTGCTGCGCCAACTATCGTTTTTCCAGCACCGCAAGGCAAAACAACCACACCAGAACCACCATGCCAAAAACCTTCAGCAGCTAATTCTTGATAAGGACGAATCTTCCAATCATCTTGCTTGAGTGCAATTTCATGAGCTTGTCCATCAACGTAACCAGCGAAGTCTTCTGCCGGCCAACCCAGACGAAGCAGTGATTGCTTTATCTGTCCCCGCTGGCTTGGCAAAACAGCAATAGTTTCTTTATCAATGCGTGCACCAAGTAAAGGTTGGATCTTTTTGGCACGAATAACTTCTTCTAGAACTGCAGAATCAGTTGTCACAAGAATGAGTCCGTGGACAGGGTCTGCTTCAAGGCGCAAGCGCCCGTAACGAGACATTGTCTCTGCTACGTCAATTAAAATTGAGTGCGGTACGGCATAGCGAGAATACTTAATTAAAGTGTCAATTACTTGTTCAGCATCATGGCCAGCAGCACGTGCATTCCATAATCCCAGTGGAGTTAAGCGATATGTGTGAATGTGCTCAGGGGAGCGCTCTAATTCAGCAAAAGGTGCAATTGCGCGGCGGCACTCAGTAGAAAGCGGATGATCGATATCTAACAGCAGCGTTTTATCGCTTTGGACGATTAACGGGCCATCACTCATCTAATAAATCCTTAATCAAGGCGTGCAGGAATTTGCTTCTAATCTCAAGAGTGCTGATATCAACCCATTCATGAGCTGCATGAGCGCCATCACCAATTGCACCTAGGCCATCTAGAACTTGGGCACCCGCTGCTGCTGCAAAATTTCCATCACTTGCTCCGCCAACGGAGGCATGTCCTAGATGAGGCATTCCTAACTCTTTAGCAACTTTTTCTGCACGCTCATAGAGGGCCATTGTTGAAGAAGTCTCAAGTGGTGGGCGGTTAAAGCCACCAGTGATTTCATAACGTGCATCAGCATTCACGGCCTTCAAATTCTTTATAGCTGCATCTACGCGCTTTAAATCATCCATTGAATAAGAGCGGATATCGATATCAAGGACAGCTAAATCTGGAACTGTGTTTGTCGTGTTACCAGCACGCAACATGGTTGGAACAACTGTTGTGCCATGATTCTTATTTTCAAGAGCTGCAACTGCAATGATTGCATGAGCAATCTCAACTGTGGAGTTAATTCCCTTTTCTGGTTCTAGTCCAGCATGTGATGCTTTACCGTGAATCTTAATTTGATACATCGCTGTGCCCTTACGGCCAGTTTTAACCATTCCGTTAAGTGATGCTTCTAAAACCAAAACTGCTTTAGCTTGGGCCGATATCTGCTTAATAAATTCTTTGCTCGTTGCACTTCCAGTTTCTTCATCTGTAGTTGCAACTAACGCAGCAGAACCTGTGATGCCCTTCATGGCATATAAGGCTTGGATAAATCCCGCCTTCATATCAAAAATTCCAGGACCGGTTGCTTTAGTACCTTCAACTTTCCATAGCGGAGTGAAAGAACCTTTAGGCCAGACCGTATCCAAGTGAGCCAACACAACTACTTCAGGATTATTTGCGCCCCACCAAAAAACTGGGCGACCATTTACTTCGCGAATTTCTGCAGGTGTTCCAAGAATTGTTGTTGCAAGCTCACTTGCTAATCGCACTACGTCCTGGCATGCCTCTAGATCTTCAGTTGGAGATTCCAACTTAACTAGAGCTTCCAGGGCAGCCAACATGGGTTAATCCTATAGTGGCGCAACGCCGGTGATGCGGGGGATTCTAAATGTCTGGACTTCACCGGTTGCATGGTCGCGAGCAATCACAGCACCAGCGCTGACTCGTATTGGATCGATGATGCGATGGGTGACTGCGCCATTGTTATCGGCATATCCAATAGAAAGTGACTTTTCCTCAAGGATGTATCTATTCACTAAATCCATAGTTTCATTTGCACTTGTGCGAGGCAGCGCGCCTAAAGCTTCATTAGCGGCTTGGCGTAAGTGAGTTTGTTTATGAGTTGATTTTTCACCAGTACGAATAGCTCGAATTGCAGCATTTAAATTCTCTTCGCTTGGTAGTTCAATTTCACCAATGACTCGAGGTGGTCGTGGTTTAGTCACTGCGCGATTTGATCGTGGACCAGTGAGCATAATTCCAGTGGCTGATTCCCCAGCAGGTAGATAGCCAGCTTCACGCAAAATCCGCATAGTGTCTGTTGCATCATGATCACAAATAACAACTTCAGGTGCAATCCGGCGAAGTTCAAGAATCTCTAATCTCTTATCATTCATAATCTGAGAAATTAACGCTGTGTCCTCACAACGAATAAAGGCAGATGTATTTCCAACACGTAATTTGCCATGTTTTTTAGAAACATCAGAAATCAAATACTCTAATGGCTGTGGCATCGGTGTTTTAGAGGTTTTAGTTAAGAAGACCTTAATTTCATCCCCAGTTTTTCCATGGTCAAGTGCACGGCGGATTGTTGCTTCGCTGAATCGATAAACAGTTGCACCACCACGACTTTCAATATCTGCCATCATGGCAAGTTGCTGTGAGATTTCATGCTCAAGGGGACCCGGTGCAATTGCAGTGTTATCGCTCTGAATCAAAATATGGTCAACGGTTTTAGGTAGATCTTCATTAATTATTGCTAAATCTTCACCGCCCAAAAACTCAACGCCATATTTAGATATTGCACCTTGCCCAGTAATACCTAACCACTCAGCTTCACGCAGAGTCCAGCTGGCCAACTCTTCTTGCAGAGATGAATTACGGCGTACTGGTGCGCGCCAGGCAATTACTTCATTAAATGAAGCCAGATCTGGTGCAATACCTTGGTTCTCATTGAGAATGGAGAGCGTTAATGCACGAACTTTTGCTGCATTCACACGGTCTAGCTCCGGCCCCAGCGCTGCAACGTTCTTGGATTCAGCACGACCAACTAATCCGCTGACTCTAGAAGTGATGAGCCATTGTGATGCAAGTACTTGCCAACGATCAGCAGGTGTTTGCATCAACCAGATATCAAATTTATTACTTGGCATGATTCGATCTTGGGGATCAAAACTAATTAGTGAAGAGAGATATGCAAGTTCAGTAATAAAGGCAGTGCAAGATTCATCAACACCTAAGTGGGTAGATAAAATCTTTAGATCACGCACACCTAAACCACCGGCTCGTAGTGCATCGGAAGGCTCATCAGCCCAGAAATTCAGGAGCTCTTCCACCCAACGCAAAACAGTAGATATGTTTGCGATAGCTGCAAGATTGACTTGTCCTTCGATGCGCTTGGCACCAGCTAGTTCTGGTTGAACTATAAAATTTTGTTTGTGCACTTTGCCACCACGAAGATGAATAGCTACCTCGCGAGGCAAGATAACTGTTCGCTGATCAAGAGGCACAAGGAACTTTTGTTCCAGTAACCAAGCCACTCCTGGACCAGGATTCTTAATATCTCCAACACTTCCACGTGGCGGTCCCCAAATTAATCTTTCTAAAACTTTCTTAGCTTCAGGTGGTGCTTTTTCGACTTCAGCTACTTTAATCTTTGCAACCGATGCTGGGCCAAGACCTGCAGGTTCATTTCCAATGACATCTCTGAGTTGTGAAGGAAGACGCATTCCATCATCGGAAGGGTAAATCAGACCAATTGAAATCAAGTGATCGAGCGCTGAGGATGCAGCTTTATCTGTTATTGCAACAATACTTTTTAGTGAAAAAGGCTCGTTAAGTGCGGCTGCAGCTTCTAATACTTGGAACTGCCAATGATTAAGTGAATCAATTGCACGGGCCAAACTAGGTGCTGAGCATGCACGAACAGCAAGAGATGCGATGTCTGGTGGTACTGGAGTAACTAAATCTGGCCGTGCAGCAAATAGTTCTAGGAAGGCAGCATCATCGATACTACGTAAGTAGTCGGAGAAGGAGCGCATTTCCATAACTTGCCTACATTACTGGCATTTAGCGTTTAAGGGTTAATCAACGTCGCTTCCTACGCGGAGTCAACCATGTTCCAAGGGCGGCAAGTCTGACAACAACGGGAGAGACTATCTTGCCTAAATAGCGGGCACGGCGGAAATCATGTATTGGCCACCCTTCAGCCATTGCACGCAAGGACAAGATTGCATCTGGATTAATTGCCGATGGATGTCCCACACATTGCAGTAATGGAAAATCATTATGACTATCAGAATATGAATAACACTGAGAAAGGTCTAAATTCTTTTTCTGTGCCAGTTCACGAACTGCAACAGCTTTTTCTTTTCCATGCAAAAGCAGACCTAGCATCGCGCCTGTGTATTTTCCATCTTTAGTTTCAGCTTTACTACCAAGTGCTCCAGTAAAACCTAATCGCTTAGCCATTAGTACTGCCATATCTTCAGGCGCTGCAGTTACTAACCAAACTTCTTCACCTGCTGCTAAATGTTTTTGAGCAATATCAATTGTTCCTTGCCATAGAGCGGGTGAGACATATTGATCATAAATCTCCTGAGCAATTTGCAATATATCTTCAACACTGTGACCACCAATAAAATCTGTGGCAGCATCTTGAAAGCGTTGAATCTCTTCTCTATTTTCTTTGCCAGTTAAACGAAATCTAAGGTTGGCCAAAACGAAGCGCGAAATATCCTTCTTTGTGAAATAACCACGCTGGTACATGCCCTTACCCAGGAAGTAGAGGGTTGAGCCACGAATCAGGGTGTTATCTACATCAAAAAAGGCTGCCCGCTTCGCCGTGAGTGCCATGTCACTACCTTAACGAACTTGCATCAATTGGGACGCTTTATGCTTTACCAATGAGTTCAACTGTCCATGTCGTCCGCCACGGTGAAGTAGAAAATCCCAACAAGATTCTCTATGGACGCCAACCAGGCTGGGGTCTTTCTGTGCGCGGGCAAGAAATGGCAAAAACATTGGGTGATTGGTCTCGCACTATTGATCTAGGCGCTTTGCATGTCTCCCCACTGCAGCGAGCACAAGAAACGGCAGCACCAATAGCTGCTGCGCATAACATCGCGATTACAACCGATGAGCGCTTAATTGAAGCAGCAAATGTTTTTGAAGGAAAACCTTTTGGCGTTGGTGATGGAGTGCTCAAGCATCCATCTTCATGGCGCCACTTATGGAATCCTTGGAGACCATCTTGGGGCGAACCATATGACCAACAAATAAATCGAATGCTGGCTGCAATTTTTGCCGCACGCGATGCAGCACAAGGCAAAGTTGCAATTGTAGTTTCACATCAGTTACCAATTTGGATTCTAAGAAGTGCAATTGAAAATCGTAGATTGCTCCATGATCCACGCCGTCGTGAGTGTTCATTAGCATCCGTGACAAGCATTCACTTTGATGATGAAGGATTAATCTCAGGTCTAACCTACTCTGAACCAGCACGCCATTTGTTACCAAAGAAGAATTGATGAAATCAGGATTTAAAGCTCTAGCTCTTACTGTTATTGCTTTGTTGCTCACTTCTTGCGGTGGCGGTGGAACATCGAGTTCGCAAGAATCTTTTGTTAGCGGAAATGGATCCGTCACTTTTATCAGTCCAGAAAAGAGAATGGATGCACCAGCTTTGTCTGGAATGACTTTATCTGGCACAAACTATAAATATGACGTTGGTAAGGTAGCCGTGGTAAATGTTTGGGCATCTTGGTGTTCACCATGCAGAGCAGAAGCGCCAACTCTTGCCGCACTTGCCAATAAATATAGTGATGTGGCATTTATAGGAATTTTGACGCGCGATAATCCTGCAACCGCTGAAGCCTTCCAAAGACGTTTTTCACTTCCATATCCAACGCTTATTGATGATTCGCTATTAATAGGCTTTAAAGGATCACTGCCAGCAAATGCAATCCCATCAACCGTATTGATAGATAAGGCTGGCAGGGTTGCCGCACGCATATCCGGCGCAGTCACTGTTGCCTCACTGACAGATTTAATTGAGCGGGTGAGTTCGGAATGAAAGATTTCTTTGTAGAACAAATCATGAGCGGCTTTCTTATTACGGCTCTGCCTGTCGCTTTTGCTGCGGGCATAATTTCTTTTCTTTCTCCCTGTGTATTGCCACTTGTGCCAGGTTACTTATCTTTTGCCGCGGGCTTTTCTGTAAATCGGGGCAAAGTATTTCTAGGTTCAATTTTATTTGTTCTTGGTTTTAGCACGGTATTCGTTTCATATGGTGCAATATTTGGTGGGGTAGGTAATCACCTAATTGCAAACGAAGAGTTGATTTCTAGAATTTTAGGCGTAATTACGATTTTTCTTGGATTTGTATTTCTAGGAAAATTCCCATTTGCACCAACATTTCGTCCGACCATAAAAACAACTGGCGGTTTAGTTGGCGCACCGATTTTGGGATTTCTGTTCGGTGTGGGTTGGACACCTTGCATTGGGCCTGCATTAGCAGCTGTTCAAACTTTGGCTTTCCAAGAATCAAGTGCAGTGCGTGGAGCGCTATTGTCTTTGGGGTATTGCTTTGGGCTAGGTTTACCATTTATAGCATCTGGCCTATTTTTAGATCGCTCAGAGAAACTGCGCAAGTATTTAGTTAAGCGTGGGGATTTAATTTCTAAAATTGGTGGCGTGTTTCTTATTGTCATTGGTTTATTAGAAGTCACAGGCTTGTGGGGACAACTCATGAATTCAATTCGCTCCCTTATCTCAGATTTCATTCCGGTGGTTTAAATGAGCCAAGAGATAGAAGTCCCAGAGCTCGGAAGCGTTGGCCTTTTGCGTTATGGCTGGCGTCAATTAACAAGTATGCGCACAGCCCTGATTCTTTTGTTATTACTTGGCGTTGCGGCAATACCAGGGTCACTTGTTCCTCAGCGCACCCAGAACCCACTCAAAGTAGGTGAGTACTTTAAGAATTCTCCAGAACTATCCAAATGGATGGATCGATTCTCACTCTTTGATGTTTATGGTTCTCCATGGTTTAGCGCTATCTATATCTTGCTGTTTATCTCACTTATTGGCTGCGTGCTCCCAAGAACAATCGAGCACTTTCATGCTGCGCGGGCACTCCCACCTGCCACACCAAAGAATTTGGATCGGATGGAGCACCACTCTTCCTGGTCTGCCCAAGGAGATGAGTTAGAGAAGGCACGTGCATGGTTTAAGTCAAAACGATTCAGAGTTTTAGAAAAAGATGGCTCTATTTCGGCTGAAAAAGGATTCATGCGAGAGACCGGAAACCTCTTTTTCCATCTTGCACTCATTCTTGTGTTGCTGGGAATCTCATTTAGTTCTTTGTTTGGTATGCGTGGAATGGCAATTCTAAATGTTGGTGAGCGCTTTGTGAACACTACAACTAGCTATGACTCATTAAATTACGGCAAATTGTTTAGTGAAAAGAACCTTCCTGACTTTGCATTAACAATTGATAAATTCACCGCGAAATATAATGTTGTTACAAGCTCACCTGAGGATTACACTCTTGAAGTTTCCTTTGCTAAAGACGATCTAACTAAAACAGAAAAGCGCACAATTAAGGTTAACTCACCATTGAAAATGGGAAATACAAGCATTTACTTACAAGCAAACGGCTATTCGCCAGTTGTTACGGTGAGAGATTCAAAAGGCAATGTTGCGATGCAAGGTCCTGTGCCATTTTTGCCACAAGATTCAAACTTGAGATCAATTGGCGCAATTAAAGTTCCAGATGCTGACCCACAAATCGGATTTGTTGGCTCATTTGTTCCAACATATGCGCGTAGTGGTGCAGATGGTGCAGTTAGTGTTTTCCCTGAAGCCTTAGACCCACGACTTTTATTGTCTGCGTGGATTGGTGATTTAGGTCTCGATAGTGGAGTCCCACAATCTGTTTATCGCATTGATACATCGAAGATGAATCAGGTAGGTCTTAAATCATTAAAACCAGGTGAGACATTTACATACCCGCAAGGCTCAATAACCTTCGAGGGATATCTCCAGTGGGTAAACCTTGAGATCGTTAATGATCCTGGGAAGAACTATGCGCTCCTCGGCGGTATTGTTGCCATCCTTGGCTTACTTGCATCACTGTTTACAAGACGGCGCCGAATCTGGATTCGTGTTGGTAAATCGGTAGAAGTTGCAGGTTTAGCTAAAAATGCAGCACCAGGTTTAGATATTGAAATGGCAGAATTTGTAGCGATGTTAAAGGGAGAGAAATAAATGTCACGCACATGGGCTTATCTCTCTAACTACCTTGTGTATTCATCCATGGCTGTCTATACCTTGTCATTTTTTGCCCATGCAGTTGAAACAGCATGGGCAGTTCGAGTAACGACTGAAGATTCAAAGAAAAACATTGATTACAAGAGCACTGAAAAAGTTGCACGTATTGCAACCGCGATGATGATCTTAGGATTTGTTTTGTTATTTGCTGGCGTCATTGCCCGCGGAATATCTGCTGGCAGAGTGCCATGGGGCAATATGTATGAGTTCTCTATTACAGGCGCGATGGCATTTTCTGGTGCATACCTTGTAGCACTTCGCAAACATGATCTGCGTTGGTTGGGACTGTTAGTTTCAATTGCAGTTTTGTTAACTCTCGGAACCGCTGTTGCAGTTCTCTATCGTCCCAGTGCACCTCTTGTTCCTGCACTTAAATCGACATGGTTAGTAATTCACGTCTCTGCCGCGATTATCTCTGGTGGAGTTTTCTTGCTGGCTAATGCCATTGCTGCTGCATATCTCTATTTGGATGCAATGGAATCTCGCGGAGAGAGAACTGCATGGGCAAAGCGATTGCCATCACTTGAAGATTTAGATCAACTCTCATATCGCCTTGTTGCATTTGTATTTCCACTTTGGACCTTTGCAGTTATTGCAGGTGCTATTTGGGCCGAAAGTGCATGGGGACGTTACTGGGGCTGGGATCCAAAAGAGACCTGGGCCTTTATTACTTGGGTGGCATATGCGGCATACCTACATGCACGTGTGACTGTGGGCTGGCGTGGACGCAAAGCTGCATGGCTGTGCTTGTTTGCTGGTTCAACGTTTCTATTTAACTATGTGTACGTAAACATTTGGGGCACAGGAAAACACACGTACTCTGGTTTATAGAAGTTAAAGATTTCTTAAGAAATCTGGATCATCATCTGGCGGTAAGATGCGGCGTTTAGGTTTGCGTCCACCGTTATTACGATTTCTTCCAGCAATTAAATAAGCAATGGGGCCGATAGCCGCCGCCTGCACGCCGAGAAGAATGATTACTAACAGCCAGCCCCATTTTGGTAAGTTTTTAATCTCTGATTCATCTTTACGAGCACAATCTATAAGAGCATAGATAGTGATTCCAGCCACCAATAAAGTTAGAGGAAGATAAAATTTGGCCATGGGATTATTGTATCGCGAGAGCTAGTGCAAAGAGGGCACCAAAAAACATTTGTAGTTTTCCGGTCTTACTTAATAGGGGAATAAGTGCTGCTCCCGTTGCACCAGATAACACCGAACGCGAAATTGAGAGGGTTAGTGGGAGTACGGCCAGTGTCAGTAATGACCAAGGCACCAAAGTTGCAAGTGCACTTATATGGGCAATTATTAGCAGCGCGACAAAACCTTTGCGTGCTTTTGAATCACCCACTCTGACAGCCAGAGTTCGCTTACCAACTAAATCATCTTGTGCGCGATCGCGAATGTTATTGACTGCCAAAATTGCGCAGGCTAGTGAACCCATAGGTATGGCACACAAAATACTCAATGATGTGATGTGACCAGTTTGCGAGTAGTAAGTTCCAACCGTTGCAGTTAAACCAAAGAATAAAAAGACTGAAACTTCACCAAGCCCGCTATATCCATAAGGATTCTTTCCACCGGTATAACCCCATGCCGCAGCAATAGCTACTATGCCAATTAGTATTAACCATGGTGAGCTAAGAAGAGAGAGCCATAATCCAGCAATTGATGCGATTGCAAAAGATATAAACGCAGCACGCTTTACTTGCCCAGCACTTGCTAATCCGCTCGCAACTAAACGTGTTGGTCCAATGCGATTAGCATCGCTGCCCTTCACGCCATCGGAATAATCGTTGGCATAGTTAACGCCAATCTGAAGCCAAACTCCCACCTTGAGCGCAAGAGCTGCGCGAAACCAGTTCCAGTCAGCACCAGCCAGTGCAGTTGCAACAACTACAGGTGCAATTGCTGCGGGCAATGTGCGCGGGCGCGCACCAAGAATCCATTTATTCATGTCCCACCATTTTCGTAAGTGCGCTGCGATCAACTTTGCCGATACCTAACAAGGGTAACTGCTCTAAATGATGAATGCCCTTAGGTTTAGAAGCAACTCCAAGTGCTGCCTCCAAATATTGTGCAATTTCGCTTTCTCCAATTTCCCCAACTACAGCTAAGTGCAGAGCATGTCCCCATTGGATGTCATTGACTGCAAAAGCAGCAAACTCAATATCTGGATAGCGAATTGATAGTGTTGCTTCAATAGCAGTCAGTGAGACGTTTTCACCACCTGAAATAATCACATCATCAGCACGTCCAAGGATATGAAGCTTTCCATCAATAATTTCGCCGAGATCATTTGTAACAAACCATCCATCACTGAGTCTGTATAGCTCAGGGGCGTTGAGATAAGTCTCAGACATTACTGAACCACGGATTTGAACTAAGGATTTCTCATTGAGTGAATATTCAACACCCTCAATTGCTTGGCCGTTATAAATACATCCCCCAGAAGTCTCAGTCATCCCATAAGTCTCGATAACATTTATACCAGCAGAAATTGCGTGCTGACTTAATGCTTGAGATAGGGCAGCACCACCCACCAACACTGCTTGCGCACTTTGTAGATGGCGCAGTAAACGATCATCACTATTGAGTGCACGAAATAATTGTGTTGGAACAATTGATGTGAAATCTACTTTTGGATATTCGCCTTCGTGTTCACGTAAATCAATAGGAAGTGTTCCAAGTTCCATTGATCGAATAATCACATTGACTGCAGCTATATGCGTTAAAGGTAAAAATAGAGACCACTGTTGCCCAGGTTGTGCACCTAAGAATTTATTTGAAGCGCGAGCAGATGCAAGCAATGCCGAGGCCGTAAAAGCAACCTCTTTGCTCATTCCTGTTGTGCCGCTAGTGCCAATTACTAATGCGATATGTGCAGGGGCCCTCGTTGATCTAACTTCGCCAAGACCCAAGGCGGGGCCAGTACCAACCAAGGCAGCTGTGATTTCTCCCGCTAAATCAGGGATTGCGCACGCAGGGCTGACCCGGTGAATATCTCGTTGTGACTTCATCTCCATTGCACCCGTAGGGTATCCCTTGTTAAGACAATGGAGGAAATGTGAGCAAGCCCTTTAAGCGTGATTTTGGTAGTCGTGAGATACCTCATTGGATTACTGCGCCCGGCGGTGAAGAGTTCGTTGATATTAAATATCAAATGGGTGATGGCATTGCCAAAATCACCATTAATCGACCTCAGGTTCGTAATGCATTTCGTCCGCAAACTATTATTGAATTAATTGAGGCTTTTCATTTAGCACGCGATAACGAAGAAGTTGGCGTCATAATTCTTACTGGTGAAGGCACAGAAGCTTTTTGTTCAGGTGGAGACATAAATGTTCGCGGAGATGACGGTTATCTTGGAGATGACAAATTAGCTAAAAAAGGTATTGGACGTCTAAATGTTCTAGATCTTCAAGTGCAAATTCGTCGTACACCAAAACCTGTTGTTGCAATGGTCGCAGGTTGGGCTGTTGGTGGTGGACATGTATTACACGTAGTCTGTGATTTAACTATTGCTGCAGATAATGCAAAGTTTGGTCAGACTGGTCCAATGGTTGGTTCATTTGATGGTGGATATGGCGCAGGTTTGCTTGCAGCACATGTTGGTCAAAAGAAGGCTCGTGAAATTTGGTTCATGACTCGTCAATACAATGCCCAAGAAGCACTTGATATGGGACTCGTAAATACTGTTGTTCCTGTTGCAGAGCTAGAAGCAGAGACTATTTCTTGGTGTCGAGAGATGCTGCGCAACTCTCCACTTGCACTGCGCTTACTGAAAGCTAGTTTGAATGCTGCCGATGATGGCTTAGCTGGAGTTCAGCAGTTAGCCGGGGATGCAACGTTGTTGTTCTATATGACTGAAGAAGGTCAAGAAGGACGCGATGCGTATATGGAAAAACGAGATCCTGATTTCGGGAAATTTCCAAAGCGCCCTTAAAAGATGCTTGATTTGATCCTTGACTCATTGAGAGTCATTAGCCTTCCAATGAAGACTAATTTTCGTGGAATCAATCACCGTGAAGTTGCACTATTTAAAGGTCCACAAGGTTGGGCTGAGTTCTCACCTTTTCTTGAATACTCCGATGAAGAATCTGCACGCTGGCTAGCCTGTGCAATTGAAGCTGCCACACAAGAACCCCCAGCCCTTTATCGAAGTTCGGTAGGCGTAAATGCAACCATGCCTGCGTTAAATAGCGAAAGTGAAATTGCTCGAATTCTGGAAGGTTTCCCTGGTTGCAAATCAATAAAAATTAAAGTTGGAACAAATTATGAAGAAGATTTGAACAGAATAAAATCCGTAAGAAAAATTAATCCATCGGCGATGATTCGCATTGATGTGAATGGTTTATGGAGCGTGGATCAGGCAACAAAGTTCCTAGAAGGCTGTGGAGAAATTGAATATGTGGAACAACCATGTGCCACTGTGTCCGAACTTCGTGAATTGAAATCACGAGTAGATGTAAAAATCGTTGGAGATGAAATACTCCGTAAGAGTGAAGACTTATTCGATTTAGATCTGCAAGGTGCTGTTGATATTTTGATGCTCAAAGTTCAGCCTCTCGGTGGAATTAAGAATGCACATTCTTTAGCTATCCATCACAAATTGCCAGTCGTTGTATCAAGTGCACTTGAAAGTGCGGTTGGCATCAATTACGGGTTGACCTTGGCAGCTTCTTTTGAAGAGATGAGTTATGACTGCGGTCTAGCCACAGGCTCATTACTGGCTAAAAATGTTGCAGATATTCCAATCGTTGATGGAAAAATGGAGATAGTGCCCCTTGTGGCTAATTTTGAAGGGTTAGAAGTGTCAGCTGATCGCTTTGATTGGTGGAAGAATCGAATCATGAGAACTGCGGCGCTACTGGGATGAACAACTCAACCAGCCTTGCGCGCGTAATTGTCGCCCAGATTATTGAAGCGGGCATCACCGATGTAGTTGTTTCTCCAGGTTCAAGAAATGCGCCACTCTCACTTGCATTTTTTGCAGCTTCTAAACGTGGATTAATTAAGTTACATGTACGAATCGATGAGCGCACAGCAGCCTTTTTTGCATTAGGAATAATTAAGGCAACAGGGCGCCCAGTTCCAATTGTGTGCACGAGTGGAACTGCAGTTGCTAACTACCACCCAGCAGTTTTAGAGGCCAGCCACACCAATGCACCGTTATTAGTTTTAACTGCCGATCGTCCTGCAATCTTGCGCAAAACTGGGGCCAATCAAACTACCGAGCAAGCAAGAATTTATGGAAAAGCAGTTCGATATTTTGCAGATATTGATGGACCCGTGTTTCCAATGGAACTTCCATTTGATAGTTTGCGAAACGGTCCAGTGCATTTAAATGTTCAGTTCGATGAACCGATGCTTCCCGATGATTCTGATCAGTGGTTGGATGAAATTAAGGTCTCAGCCAAAGCCTTCGAAAGCAGAACAAAGCCAACGACACTCAAGAGTGATGCCAATAGAGGTGTTCTTGTTATTGGTCATGATCGTGGTGGTTTAAGTGTTGAGAGCGTTAGAAAGTTTGCCAAAGAGTTGGGTTGGCCAATAATTGCTGAAGATCCTCTTTCATTTCCTGATGCGGTTGCCCATTCATCTATCTTCTTAACTTCAGCTCAAATTCGCGCAGCGCTGATTCCACAAACAGTAATAGTTATAGGGCGAACAACTCTGTCTCGCTCGATTAATACGTTCTTAAAACTTGCGCCTACTCAGATAGTTATCGACCCACGCATGGCAACGGTAGATAGTGACAGGCACGCAGATAAGCGCTTCACACAGATTCCAGAGCTCAACACAAAAAAGGCATCTCCCGAGTGGAGTGATCAGTGGGTTAAATATGCAGACCGCTGTGCCAAGAGCATTGATGCTCTAACTGGCTTTAGTGAATCGGTTATTGCCAGAGAAATAGCTGCAAATCTGCCCGAAGGTTGCACTCTCTTTGTTTCATCATCAAGACCCATTAGAGATTTAGAGGGCTTTGGTGCACCTCGCGCGGGCGTTACAACACATGCAAATCGTGGGCTTGCTGGCATTGATGGCAATATCTCCACAGCACTTGGAATCGCTTCAGCTAGTAAGCAGACTTTTGCCGTACTCGGCGATTTATCTTTCTTGCACGATCTCACCGGATTGATACACCATGACGAGATTAATTGCTGCTTTATTGTGATTAACAATGATGGCGGAGGAATATTCTCGACTTTGCCACAACGCGGTGTGGATGGCTTTGAGAGCGTCTTTGGAACACCGCATGGCTTGGATCCAGCTGCTATTGCAACAGCTATAGGCATCTGTGCCTCAACAATTACAACAGTTGATGCTCTCAAGAAAGTTTTAAAATCTCCAGTTAAGGGAATTTCAATTGTTGTCGCAAATGTTCCATCACGTGATGAAAATGCCGATTCTTTAAAAGCTATTTATGAATCGATGAACTCTATTTAAAGTAGCGCGCTTCTCATCGGTATGAACTTGGCTTCACTTTCAGCTAACTCTTTTACTGGATCTGATCCAGCAACAATTCCACAACCAGCAAAGATTCGAATTGAATCACCCTTAATTTGACCACAACGAAGTGCAATACCTAATTCGCCGTCTCCGGCGGCATCAATCCAACCAACAGGGCCTGCATATCGCCCACGAGAGATTGCTTCAATTTCGCTAATCAGAGCTGCAGCTTTAGGTCTAGGAGTTCCACATACAGCAGCCGAAGGGTGAAGTTGTTCCAAGATTGTGAATGCATCAACATGGGCCAAAGTTTCAGCCAGAGCCCCAGTTACATCGGTTGCCAGATGCATAACATTTGCTAGGTGTAATACAAATGGTGATTCAGGAACGTTGATAGATGTACAGAAAGGTTCAATTGCATCGGCAACTGAGCGAACTGCATATTCATGCTCTTCTAAATTCTTCGATGAACGGGCAAGTGATGCAGCTAGTGCTAAATCTCGCTCGTCATCACCTGTTTTACTAATAGTTCCAGCCAAAACACGTGAAGTGACCATGCTCTTTGTTAATCGCAAGAGAAGTTCTGGTGTTGCTCCCACTAAACCTGCTACAGAGAAATTCCACGTTGAAGGATATTCAGCAGCCAATGTGTTCAAAATTGAGCGAGCATCGATTGCACTTGGTGAAGTTCCAAGCACATCTCGAGCCAAAACAACTTTGTCCAATTCATTGTTATGAATGCGATCAACGGCAGTTTGTACCCATGATTTCCAGGCTTGATCACTACTTTCATTAACTTCCCACACCACTGAAGTTTTAGGCAATACTGGTTTTGATTCATTGAGAACGGGTTGTGGATCCGATCCAATCCAAGTAATCCAGGATTTATCGCCCTTTTTACCCACAATTACTTTAGGAATAACTAGGACAGAAACATCATCTGGCGAAAATGAAAATGAAGAGAAAAGAACTGGCCCAGTACCGTTTCCGTGCACAGTGTTAGTCACAGCAAATGTTTCTAACTGTTTTTGCCACCAGTGTCTGGCATCAGCAAATCTATGTGGGCCGCTAACAGTTGTTGTCGCATGAACACCCCAACCAACTAAGCCTTCACCACCTCTTACCCAAGCACATGGCTGAGAATCTGGTAATAAGTCCAGTAATGGTAGGTGAATGCCAAGGCGGGTGGTTGTAACAGGGATAAGGGAAGTCATAAGTGAAGTTCTACTTAATTTTGCTTTCGATTTACTAATCGCCAAATAATTGGAAGTGAAGTCCCAGCAATTACAATCTTTAGCGCCTCACCAATAATGAAGGGAGTTAATCCTGCTGTAATTGTCCAAGCCCAACTTTGACCAGTGAACTGATGGAGCCACAGCAAACCGAATGTAAAAGTTGTGAGTGTTCCAAGTAGCATCGATGGCAGTGCAGTTATAAATTTTTGATCTAAACGCTTTTGCGCAAGTAAACCTAAAAGATATGTTGAAAGAAGCATTCCCACTAAATACCCACCCGTTGCACCAACAACTTTTTCAATTCCATAGCTCTGTCCAGCAAAAACAGGAGCACCAGCAATTCCGGCTAAGAGGTATGTTGCAAAAGTTGCAAAGCCAAGTGATGCGCCATAAGTCGTTCCAACTAATAAAACACCTAGAGTTTGCCCAGTAACAGGAACTGGGGAACCAGGAACTGGAATCGCAATTTGGGCGAGGGCGGCTAAGAAAAATACGCCCCCAACAATTAGGACTGCATTGCTAAGCGCACTTGCTCGCGGCAGGATGAAAGTTCGCAGGGATGTGGCTGGAAATGACATGTGCAACCTCTCGTGTGGGGTGAGTTGTGGATGAGCCTACTTCAAGGGAGAATACGGCTATGTCGCGCGCTAATTTGAGTAAAGATCCCGATGAAGTCGCTGCGATGTTTGATGGCGTGGCCAAGCGCTATGACCTGGTCAATGATTTATTGAGTTTGGGCCGCACCAAGGCTTGGCGCAGAGCTGCAACGAAGATCATCGCCCCAGCCCCAGGTATGCAGATATTGGATTTAGCTGCAGGCCCAGGCTCATCCTCTGAACCCCTGCATAAAGCCGGAGCAACGGTATATGCCACTGATTTCTCTGAGGGAATGCTGGCCGTGGGCCGCAAAAAGCGCCCTTACCTGAACTTCTCAAAGGCTGATGCTCTCAATCTGCCCTTTGAAGAGAATCGATTTGATGTTGTGACTATCTCTTATGGCCTTCGAAACACAGCTGACTACCCCAAGGCGCTCGCCGAGGCCCTTCGGGTGACTAAGCCTGGCGGGCGAATGGTCGTAGTGGAGTTCAGCCACCCAACCTGGCGCCTATTTCGAACCATCTATACCGAGTATTTGATGAAGGCGCTGCCAGTCATTGCCCGCAAAACCTCATCCAACCCAGATGCCTATGTCTATTTAGCTGAATCCATCCGAGCCTGGCCAGATCAAAAGGGCCTAGCTGCTGCGATGGAAAAAGCGGGCTGGGGCCAGATCAGCTGGAAAAACCTCACCGGCGGGGTTGTTGCAGTTCACAGCGGGATAAAGGACTAGCGGTCATTGGCATTAGCCAATGAACTCTAAGATTTCATCCGTGCCATCCACAACTAATCCATACGTGCCAATTTTGGTGCTTGGGGCTATCGGCTTTGGCTTTGCTATTTTCTCAATAGCTGCAGGAGCTCTAACGGGTCCAAAGCGCTATAACCGCGCAAAATTGGATGCTTATGAATGTGGAATTGAACCTTCTCCGCAGGCTGCTGAAGGTGGACGCTTTCCAGTTAAGTATTTCTTAACCGCAATGCTTTTCATTATTTTTGATATCGAAATTGTTTTCCTCTATCCATGGGCAGTCTCATTCGATGCACTTGGACTCTTTGGCCTAATTGAAATGGCTATCTTCATCGGAACCGTCTTTGTTGCATATGCATATGTGTGGCGACGCGGTGGATTGGAATGGGATTAAAAATGGGTCTTGAAGAGAAAATCCCTAGCGGTTTTGTTTTAACAACAGTTGAAAAACTTGCCGGTTATATGCGTAAAAATTCTTTGTGGCCTGCAACTTTTGGTCTTGCATGCTGTGCGATTGAAATGATGGCAGTGGGTTCAGCAGCTAAATACGATATTTCACGTTTTGGTATGGAAGTTTTCCGCGCCTCTCCACGTCAAGCAGATTTAATGATTGTTGCAGGCCGAGTTTCAAACAAAATGGCACCAGTGCTTCGCCAGATTTATGATCAAATGGCCGCGCCAAAATGGGTAATTGCAATGGGTGCATGTGCATCTTCAGGTGGAATGTTTAATAACTATGCAATCGTGCAAGGTGTTGATCACGTAGTTCCAGTTGATATTTATCTACCAGGTTGCCCACCACGTCCTGAGATGTTGCTCGATGCGATTTTGAAGCTTCATTCAAAGATTTATGATGAAAAACTTGGCTCAAACCGTGCCGAAATCATTAGAGAAGTTGAACTTGCTGCAATGAATGCCAAGCCAACTATTGAGATGAAGGGTTTGCTGGCATAAATGAGTGACCAAGGAATGTTTGGTGCTCCAGGCACTGGCGACACATCTGGCTACGGTGGCTTAGTCCGCACAGCGGCATCTACAGGCTCATCTGAGCGTCCTTATGGTGGTTATTTTGATGAAGTTGCTGATGATTTAGAGCGCGCATATCCATTATTTTCAGAGGCAATTGAACGAGTGGTTGTTGACCGCGGTGAATTAACTTTGCATGTGAAGGGCGAAAAACTTGTAGAAGTTTCTAAGGTTTTGCGTGATTCATTAAAGTTTGAAATGTGCATGGGTGTTTCTGGAGTTAATTATCCAGCAGATTCAGGCCGTGAACTTCACGCCGTTTATCCGTTACTTTCATTGACTAACAATCGACGCATTCGTCTTGAAGTTTCAGTGCCTGATTCAAATCCACACATTCCATCAGTTGTTGAAGTGTGGGCAGGAAATAACTGGCATGAGCGCGAAACTTTCGACATGTTTGGAATTATCTTTGATGGCCACCCAGGACTTACTCGTATTTTGATGCCAGATGATTGGCAAGGACATCCACAACGTAAAGATTATGCACTCGGTGGAATTCCAGTTGAGTACAAGGGCGCAACAACTCCTCCTCCTAATGAGAGAAGGAGTTACAAGTGACAACATTTGATCCATATGCACCCTCTAGAGATACAACTGAAGGAACTGTTTATTCAGTAACCGGTGGCGATTGGGATTCACTCGTTCAAGAAATTGGTTCAACTAAAGAAGAGCGCGTTGTTGTGAACATGGGGCCACAGCACCCATCTACTCACGGTGTGCTGCGTTTAGTTTTAGAACTTGAAGGTGAAACAGTTACTGAAGCTCGTGCTGGAATTGGATATCTTCATACCGGTATTGAGAAGAACATGGAATATCGCAGCTGGACTCAGGGCACAACTTTCGTTACTCGCATGGATTACTTAGCTCCACTATTTAATGAAACTGCTTATTGCTTAGCTGTTGAAAAACTTTTGGGAATTACAGAAGATGTTCCAGAGCGCGCCAGCGTTATTCGGGTCATGATGATGGAGCTCAACCGAATCTCTTCTCACATGGTTGCCCTAGGCACAGGGGCCCTTGAATTAGGTGCGATTTCACCTATGTTCTTTGCTTTCCGTGAGCGCGAAACTGTTCTAGATATCTTTGAAATGATCTCTGGTCTTCGCATGAATATGGCTTATGTGCGCCCAGGTGGAGTTCAACAAGATCTTCCTGCAGGTGCAATTCCAAAGATTCGTGATGCTGTAAAGCTGATGCGCAAGAACTTCAAAGACAACACAACTTTGCTCGTTGGCAATTCAATTTGGATGAAGCGCACACAAGGTATTGGCTATCTAGATCTAGCTGGTTGCACAACACTTGGTATTACTGGCCCAGTACTTCGTTCAACTGGTTTGCCTTGGGATCTTCGCAAGATTCAACCATATTGTGGTTATGAGGATTACAACTTTGATGTGATCACTGCAGACACTTGCGATGTTTATGGGCGATTCTTAATTCGTATGAATGAACTTGAGCAATCACTTCGCATTGTTGAGCAAGCACTAGATAAGTTAGAAAAATTAGAAGGTGCGCCAGTGATGGTTGCAGATAAGAAGATTGCTTGGCCAGCACAGTTGGCAATGGGTGGGGACGGACTCGGTAACTCCCTCAATCACATTCGTGAAATTATGGGAACATCAATGGAGTCATTGATTCACCACTTCAAGTTAGTTACAGAAGGTTTCCATGTTCCAGCCGGCCAGGTTTATGTGGCAATTGAATCTCCACGCGGTGAACTTGGGGCACAAGTTGTCTCAGATGGCGGCACTAAGCCATACCGAATGCATTTTCGTGAACCATCATTTAATAACTTGCAAGCAACTTCTGCGATGAGTGAAGGTGGCATGGTTGCCGACATCATTGGCGCTGTTGCCTCTATCGATCCAGTTATGGGAGGCGTTGACCGCTAATGGCATTCTCACAAGAAGATCTAGCAATCATGGAAACGATTATTAAGCGTTATCCACGTCCTCGCTCTGCAATCATGCCGCTGCTCCACTTTGTTCAATCACGTGCGGGTTATGTGACTAATGAAGGTATTGAACTCATTGCACAGCAGTTAGATCTTGCAGCAGCTGAAGTCACTGCTGTGTCTACGTTTTATACCCAATACAAACCAACTCCAGTAGGCGAGTACCACGTGGGTGTGTGCACAAATACTTTGTGCGCAATCATGGGCGGGGATGCAATTATGGACGCGCTTAAAGATCATCTTGGAATTGAAAACGATGGTGTTACATCAGATGGCAAAGTCTCACTTGAGCATATTGAGTGCAATGCTGCATGTGACTATGCACCAGTTGTTATGGCTAACTGGGAGTTCTACGACAACCAGACTGTTCAATCTGCAAAAGATTTAGTTGATTCAATGCGTGCAGGAAGTCCAAAGCCACCAACACGTGGACCAAACACTTTGGTCACATGGAAGCAAGCATCTGAAGTTCTTGCAGGATTAAATGATGGACGAGCAAACGAAGGCGTTCAAGCTGGTGGACCAACACTTCTAGGTTTGAAAATTGCAAAAGGAGAAACTAAGTAAATGACTAAGTTAACTCCAGTTCTTTCTGCCCATTGGGATGAAAAAGATTCATTCACAATTGAAGGCTATAAGCGTCATGGTGGATATAACGCATCAGCCAAAGCACTTGCAATGGACCCAGATGCAGTTATTCAGTTAGTGAAAGATTCTGGACTTCGCGGTCGCGGTGGTGCAGGTTTCCCAACTGGAATGAAGTGGGGATTTATCCCACAAGGTGATAACAAAGATCACTACTTAGTTGTTAACGCTGATGAATCAGAGCCAGGAACTTGTAAAGACATGCCATTGTTGATGGCAAACCCACACGTCCTCATTGAAGGCTGCATCATCGCTTGCCACGCAATTCGTGCAAAGCATGCATTTATCTATATTCGCGGTGAAGTAACGCATGTTGCTCGTCGTTTGAATCAAGCAATTGAAGATGCTTACAAGGCAGGATTACTTGGAAATGGCATTGATGTTGTTCTACATATCGGTGCCGGTGCATATATTTGCGGTGAAGAAACCGCGCTCCTTGATTCACTAGAAGGCTTCCGTGGACAACCACGTTTGCGCCCACCATTTCCAGCTATTGCAGGCCTTTATGCCCGCCCAACGGTTGTAAATAACGTTGAATCCATTGCTTCAGTTCCAGCGATTATTGCTAACGGGGCTGAGTGGTATCAGAGCATGGGAACCGAGAAGAGCAAAGGTGCAACGCTTTATTCACTTTCAGGCCACGTTAACAACCCTGGTCAATTTGAAGCACCTCTTGGAATTACATTGCGCGAAATTCTTGAACTAGCAGGTGGAATTCGTACCGGTCACACTTTGAAGTTCTGGACACCAGGTGGATCTTCAACTCCACTTTTCACTGCAGAGCATCTAGACGTCCCATTGGATTATGAAGGTGTCTCAGCAGCAGGTTCAATGCTTGGAACAAAAGCTCTACAAATCTTTGATGAAACGACATGTGTTGTTCGCGCAGTATTGCGATGGACTGAGTTTTATAAGCATGAGTCATGCGGTAAGTGCACACCTTGTCGTGAAGGCACATGGTGGTTAGTACAACTTCTACGCGATCTTGAAGCAGGTAAAGGCACTGAAGCAGATCTTGCTAAGTTACTCGATCTTTGCGACAACATCATGGGCCGTTCATTCTGCGCGCTAGGTGATGGTGCAACAAGTCCAATCACTTCATCAATTAAATATTTCCGCGATGAGTACATCGCACACATCACTCACGGTGGATGCCCATTTGATCCAGTTGCATCAACTTTATTTGCAGGGGCAGGTGCATAAATGACTACTGAAGTTGTAGACATGATTACTGTCGTTGTTGATGGATTCGAAGTCACTGTTCCAAAGGGAACTCTTGTAATTCGTGCGGCAGAAAAACTTGGAATTCAGATTCCACGCTTTTGCGATCACCCACTTCTAGATCCAGTCGGTGCATGTCGCCAATGTTTAGTAGATATTGAAATTAATGGCCGTGCTTTTCCAAAGCCACAGGCTTCATGCACGATTCCAGTTGAGCCAGGAATGATTGTTAAAACTCAACTCACTTCACCAGTTGCTGAAAAGGCACAGCGTGGTGTGATGGAGCTTCTACTTATTAACCACCCACTTGATTGCCCAGTCTGTGACAAGGGTGGCGAGTGCCCATTGCAAAACCAGGCAATGAGCAATGGACAGGGTGAAACTCGCTTTGAAGGCGTGAAGCGCACATTCCAAAAGCCAATCAACATCTCTTCTCAAGTACTACTTGATCGCGAACGCTGTGTTCTCTGTGCTCGTTGCACACGATTTTCTGAGCAGATTGCATCTGACCCATTCATTACTTTGAATGAACGTGGTGCTTTGCAACAAGTTGGTATCTATGAAAACAAACCTTTTGAATCTTATTTCTCAGGTAACACAGTTCAAATCTGTCCGGTGGGAGCACTTACTGGTGCGGCATACCGATTCCGTGCACGTCCTTTTGATTTAGTTTCAACACCATCTGCTTGTGAGCACTGCGCATCTGGTTGCGATATGCGCACAGATGTTCGCCGAGGAAAGACTCTGCGTCGCCTTGCTGGTGATGATTCAACTGTTAATGAAGAGTGGAACTGCGATAAGGGTCGTTGGGCATTTAAATATGTCACTTCAGTTGATCGCCTCACAACTCCGATGGTTCGAAATGCATCAGGAGAATTAGTTGCAGCATCATGGCCAGAGGCGTTAGCTGCAGCAGCAAAGGGATTGAAAGCATCTAAGGCTGCAGTTCTAGTGGGTGGCCGTGCAACCCATGAAGATGCATATGGCTATAGCAAGTTTGCCCGTATTGCACTTGGCACAAACGATATCGATTTTCGTTCACGTCTTTCATCAAATGAAGAACGTGAATTCCTTGCAGCACGCGTAGTCGGTGCAACAACAACTTATTTGGACATAGATCGCGCAGATCATGTTCTACTCGTTGGTTTTGAGCCAGAAGAAGAATCACCGATTGTTTTCTTGCGTTTGAATAAGCAAGTGCGCAAGCGCTCACTTAAGGTCACAGCAATTGCAACCAAGCTTTCAATCGGAGTTGAAAAACTCAAGGGTGAGTTTGTAAAGGTTGCTCCAGGGGCAGAAGCTGCTGCTATTGCTTCACAAACACTTACTGCAAAATCAGTAATTTTGGTGGGGGAGCGAGCTGCTGAAAGCGCTGGCGTATTAAGTGCAGTTGCAGCTCTTGCAGATTCAAGCAGTGCAAAAATTGCATGGATTCCACGTCGTGCTGGAGAACGCGGAGCGCTAGAAGCTGGTGCTATCGGTAACTTATTGCCAGGTGGACGCCCAGTAACTGATGCATCAGCACGTGTAGATATTGCAGCGGTGTGGGGTTCAAACTCACTACCGAGCCTAGAAGGCAAGAGCACACAAGAGATTTATGCAGCAGTTAATGCTGGTGACATTGGAGCATTAGTTGTTGGCGGCGTTGATCCACTTGATGGTGAAAATAGCCAAGGCGCACTTGCTGCACTTAAAAAAGCTTTTGTTGTTTCTTTAGAGATTGCTAGCAGCGCAGTGACACAACATGCAGATGTTGTTTTGCCAGTTGCTGCAGTTACTGAAAAGAGCGGTTCATTTTTAAATTGGGAAGGCCGTCCTCGTGCATTTAATGCTGCGGTGCAAGATTCACTTAACCGCAGCGATCTACGCATTCTTTCAATGATTGCCGAAGAAATGGGCACATCAATAAACCTTGGAACCGTTACAGCCGCGATTAAAGAAATTGCTTCCCTTGGCAAGTGGGATGGTGCTCGCGCATCAATGAATAAGGTTTCCACACCTGGGCAACCAACAGTTTCTGGAGATCAATTCATTCTTACATCGTGGCGCCGTTTGCTAGATCTTGGAACTTTGCAACAAGGTGAAGAAGACCTTGCAGGAACAGCACGTGCAACTGTTGCAGTTATTTCACCTAAGCGCGCTGGCGCACTTGGTGTGGCCGATGGCGACAAACTTAGAATTTCAACTGCAATGGGATCAGTAACTTTGAGCGCACTTGTTGAAGATATTCATGATGATGCACTCTGGGCACCACGTAATTCACGCGGTTCTCAATTACTCGTAAATCTAGGCGTTGCACATGGCGCAGTAGTAACGGTGGTGAAGGCATGACAACAGCAGAGCTCATTGGCGCAGATTCTGGCGCAATCATTGCAATTAAAGCGCTTCTAGTCTTTGTTTTCTGCGTTCTTCTTACCCTGATGTCTGTTTGGGGAGAACGACGCATCGTTGGTCGCATGCAGGAGCGCCCAGGTCCTAACCGTGTTGGACCATTTGGTTTGATTCAAGCCTTGGCAGATGGTGTGAAGTTAGCGCTCAAAGAAGATTTAATTCCAGCGGCCGCAGACAAAATTGTCTTCGTTCTTGCGCCAATCATTAGTGCAACAACATGCTTTATGTCTTTTGCTGTAATTCCTATTACTGGTGAAGTTTCACTCTTTGGTCACACAACTGCGATGCAGTTAACTGATCTTCCAGTGGGTGTTCTATATGTATTAGCAATCGCATCAGTAGGCGTATATGGAATAGTTTTGGCGGGCTGGTCATCTGGTTCTACATATCCACTACTTGGTGGATTGCGCTCAAGTGCTCAAGTAATTTCTTATGAAGTTGCTATGGGACTTTCATTAGTTGCTGTCTTTATTTATGCAGGTTCAATGTCGACTTCTGACATCGTGGCCGCTCAAACAACATGGTGGTATGGCGTTGTGTTATTCCCATCATTTGCTATCTATGCAATCTCAATGGTGGGTGAAACTAACCGTGCACCTTTTGATTTAGCTGAAGCAGAAGGTGAACTTGTTGGTGGTTTCCATACTGAATATTCATCACTTAAGTTCGCACTCTTCTTCTTGGCAGAGTATGTAAACATCATTGCAGTTTCAGCCCTTGCTACAACACTCTTCCTCGGTGGCTATCACGCACCTCCAGGGCTTGGATTTACTGAAACATGGCTAGGTGGATGGTTTACCGGCATCTGGTTCTTTGCAAAGGTCTTAACTTTCTTCTTCGTATTCGTTTGGCTTCGCGGCACATTGCCACGACTTCGCTATGACCAGTTCATGCAATTTGGTTGGAAGATTCTGATCCCAGTCTCAATTCTTTGGATCTTGGTTGTTGCAACACTTCGCACCCTCTCACTAGAAGGTGCTCCACGCGTTGTTGTGGTCGGATTTGCAAGTTTTGTAGTCCTACTAGTCATGGCTGCAAATATTGGTTTTGAAAATGCAAAGAAGAAAAAACTGGAATCACTTGAGGTGGAAGTCAGTGAGCCATCTTTTGCAGTTCCAACCGTTCCAATGAATGTTTCAAACATCAACGTGTCACAAGCTGGCAAAGGAGGCGATCATGTCTGAGCAACTCGAACCGCTAAAGAAGAGTGAGATTTCAGTTAACGATATCGCCTACACACAGATTGAAACTGGCGAATCAGTTGGACTCTTTGGACACCTCAAGGGTTTCTGGATCCCGCTTTCAAAGATGTTTAAAAAGACTCTCACAGTTGAATATCCAGAAGTTAAAGCGCCAACTGCAGAACGTTTCCATGGTCGCCACCAACTTAACCGCCACCCAGATGGTTTAGAGAAATGTATCGGTTGCGAACTCTGTGCTTGGGCATGCCCAGCAGATGCTATTTATGTTGAAGGTGCAAACAACACTCCTGAGAATCAAATGTCTCCAGGAGAGCGCTATGGCAAGGTCTATCAAATCAACTATCTGCGATGTGTTTTCTGCGGACTTTGTATTGAGGCTTGCCCAACACGTGCTCTGACTATGACAAATGAATATGAATTGGCTGATGAATCACGTGAAAAGTTAATCTTTGAAAAGGAAGATTTATTGGCACCACTTCGTCAAGGAATGTTGATGCCTCCGCATCCGATGTATCCAGATATGGATGACAGCAATTACTACAAGGGTGATGTGAAGCAATCACACCCATCCCAGGATGTGAATTAAATGGTTGATTTAGCTATCTCAGTGGGTCAAACACAGACACCAGAAGCTGTTTTGTTCTGGGTGCTTGCTCCATTGACGGTTGCCGCAGCTTTAGCAATGTTGCTAGTTAAAAAAGCTGTTCACTCAGCGATTTTGATGGCATCTGTAATGATCAACTTGGCAATTTTCTACATCGCACAAGATGCTCTATTCCTTGGAATTGTTCAGATAGTTGTTTATACAGGCGCAGTAATGATGCTCTTCCTCTTTATTCTTATGCTCGTTGGTGTTGATTCATCTGATTCGCTTACTGAAACAATTCCAGGCTTGCGCCCAATTGCCATTACAGCTGCCGTCGGCTTTGGCGGATTGATGCTTTCTCTTATTGGCCGGGCAACTCTTGGTCGCAGTGCTGCCGGATTAGAAGTAGCCAATGCTGGCGGTAACGTTAAAGGCATTGCGCAACTTCTATTTTCAACCTATGTCTGGCCATTTGAAGTTGTTTCAGCGCTTCTTATAACTGCAGCATTAGGTGCAATGGTTCTTGCACATCACCAAAGCATTCAAGTGCGACCAACTCAACGCCAACTTTCAACCCAGCGCTTTCGTGGCGAATCTCTTGCTAATGCAGCAGGTCTTCCAGCACCAGGAGTCTTTGCTCGCCACAACGCAGTAGATGTTCCAGCTCTATTGCCAGATGGCACACCAGCTGCAAATTCAATTAACGCCACTTTGCAAGCACGTGGAGACATGTTGACTTCAGGAACTTTTGAACTTGGCAAGGTTGACACCAGCAAGGGAGAGGAGAAGTAAATGGATGCAGCTAACTATCTTTATCTATCAGCACTTCTCTTCACTATTGGAGCTGTGGGAGTAGTTGTTCGACGCAATGCAATCGTTGTTTTCATGTGTGTGGAACTCATGCTCAATGCTGCGAATCTAGCTTTTGTTACTTTTTCTAGAATTAACGGTGATCTCAATGGACAAGTAGTGGCCTTCTTTACGATGGTTGTTGCTGCATGTGAGGTTGTAGTTGGTCTAGCAATCATTGTGACGATTTATCGCTCACGCCGTTCAGCATCAGTTGATGATGCTAGTTTGTTGAAGCGATAGACATGACAACTTCAAATAGCCTGGTTTACTTAATCGCACTGCCATTACTTGGTGCAACAATTCTTTTGCTTGCTGGCCGACGTGCTGATAAGTGGGGCCACATTCTTGGAACGCTTATGTCGGCGTCATCTTTTGCTGTTGGTCTCTACCAACTCTCATTAATGTTGGGCCGATCTACAGCAGAGCGCCCAGTGGGTCAAAAGCTCTTTGAGTGGATCTCGGTTGGAAGTTTTAAGGTTGATGCGGGATTACTCCTGGATCAACTTTCAATCTGCTTCGTGCTGCTCATTACGGGTGTTGGAACTTTGATTCACATCTACTCAATTTCTTACATGTCACATGACCACGATCGCAGACGTTTCTTTGCATATCTCAATCTCTTTATTGCAGCGATGCTCTTGTTGGTGCTCGGTGATAGCTACCTCAACCTTTATGTTGGTTGGGAAGGCGTGGGCCTTGCTTCCTATCTATTGATCGGTTTCTGGAACCAAAAGCCTGCATATGCAACTGCATCTAAGAAGGCATTTGTGATGAACCGTGTTGGTGACATGGGCCTTTCTTTTGCAATCATGATTGCCTTTGCAACAGTTGGAACCGTCTCCTTTGCAGGAATAAAAGAGCATGCCCACCACACATCAACTGCCGCGCTAACTGCCATGGGAATCATGTTGCTAGTTGCAGCAACTGGTAAATCAGCTCAATTCCCATTGCAGGCATGGCTGGGCGATGCGATGGCTGGCCCAACTCCTGTATCAGCTCTTATTCACGCAGCGACCATGGTTACAGCTGGCGTTTATTTGATTACTCGCTCTAACTTCATTTTCGATGCCGCTCCAACTGCCCAACTACTAGTTGTCATTGTTGGCGCAATTACATTGTTGTTCGGTGCATTAATCGGTACTGCAAAAGATGACATCAAGAAAGCACTTGCTGCCTCAACCATGTCTCAGATCGGTTACATGATTTTGGGTGCTGGCCTTGGTCCAGTTGGTTACGCATTTGCCATTATGCACTTATTAACTCACGGCTTCTTTAAAGCTGGAATGTTCCTTGGTGCAGGTTCAGTCATGCATGGAATGAATGATGAAGTAAATATGCGCAAGTACGGCGCACTTCGAAAGTTCATGCCGATCACTTTCATAACATTTGGTCTTGGGTATTTAGCTATTTTGGGTGTTCCACCATTTGCTGGTTTCTATTCAAAAGACATGATTATCGAAACTGCATTTAACGCCGGTGGAATTAAGGGAATTCTTTTAGGTTCAGTGACATTGTTAGGTGCAGGCATTACCGCTTTCTATATGACTCGCGTAATGATTCTTACCTTTACAGGAAAAGCTCGATGGGATGAAGAAGCCCATCCACATGAGTCCCCATTATTGATGTGGCTACCAATGGCAATTCTTGCAATAGGTTCAGTTACATCTGGTTACCTACTCAGCCGTGGAGATGCGCTAGTTAATTGGCTTGCACCTCTATTTGAGCATCATGGTGAGCACGAAGAACTACTTGCCCCGATTGTTGTTTCAGCTATGGCACTTGGCATGGTTGCTATCGGTGTTGCAATAGCCTTCTTGAAGTATTCACGCCAAGAGGTTGCTGCGGTTGCACCAGAGAATGTCTCAGTCTTAACAAAGATTGCGCGTCAAGATCTCATGCAAGATCGCTTCAATGAGGCCGTCTTTATGCGCCCTGGGCAACAACTAACGCAGGTTCTGGTGAAGACTGATGAAGCAGTTATTGATGGAGCAGTGCGCGGAGTTGGTCAGTTTGCGATGAACTCAAGTTCGCTTCTACGTGGCGTGCAGAGCGGCTTTGTTCGTAGTTATGCAGCGCTGATCTTTGTTGGAGCAGCCTTACTCATTGGTGCTATTTGGGTGGTGGTTCAATAATGAATTCATTAACGTTATTGATGTTATTGCCAATCATTGGCTCGGTTGCAGTTGGATTTATACCCAAGACAAAAGAAGTTTTGACTAAGCAGGTAGCACTTGCAACTACAGTGGTTGTTGCAGTCGCAACAATTGCTATGGCTGTTAATTTCCAGCGCGATAATGTTGATCTTCAATTTGTTGAAAAGTATTCCTGGATTCCTACCTTTGGCATCAACTTCGCCGTTGGTATTGATGGTCTAGCACTGGTGCTGATTTTGATGTCAACAATTCTCGCGCCAATTGTGGTGTTAGCTGGTTGGAATGAAGCACATGGCGGACGATGGTCTGTTAAGACTTTTTACATCCTCATCCTTGTTCTTGAAACAATGATGATTGGTGTCTTTGCAGCAACTGATGTTTTCTTGTTCTATGTCATCTTTGAAGCGATGTTGATTCCGGTTTACTTCCTTATTGGCGGTTACGGAACGGGTGAACGCTCAGCAGCAGCAGTTAAGTTCTTGATTTATAGCCTCTTCGGTGGATTACTGATGTTGGCATCAATTATCGCCCTCTATGTGCTGTCAGGTGCTCAGGGCGGACATACTTTTGATCTGCAAGCACTTTCACAACTTGAAATGAGTTCAACTACTCAGAACTTCCTATTCCTGGGCTTCTTTATCGCCTTTGCAATTAAGGCACCTCTGTGGCCGCTTCATACATGGCTGCCAGATGCTGCAGCTTCTGCAACCCCTGGAACTTCAGTGTTGTTATTAGGTGTTCTAGATAAAGTCGGAACATTCGGAATGATTCGCTACTGCTTAACTTTGTTCCCAGAAGCAAGCAAGACATTTACACCTTTGATTATGGTTCTTGCAGTTATTTCAATTGTTTATGGCGCAATCCTTGCAATAGGTCAACGTGATCTCAAGCGCTTAATTGCATTTACTTCTATTTCTCACTTTGGTTTTATCACCATGGGTATCTTTGCTATGACATCACAAGGCCACAGCGGAGCAACTTTGTATATGTTTAATCACGGTTTTTCAACGGCAGCATTGTTTATCGTTGGCGGTTGGATGATTGCACGTCGTGGTTCTTCAACAATTGCAGACTTTGGCGGACTACAGCGCGTCACTCCAGTGATGGCTTGGTCATTCTTCTTGGCTGGAATGTCATCACTTGCACTGCCAGGTTTATCTAGCTTTGTGAGTGAGTTCTTAGTATTAGTTGGAACATTTACTCGATACCCAGTGCATGCAGTCATTGCAACATTTGGAATCGTTTTAGCAGCTCTTTATATCTTGATTCCAGTGCAAAAAGCTTTACACGGACCAACAACACCAGGTAATGAGGGATTAAGTGATCTTAATCTTCGCGAGAAGGTAGCAATTGCTCCAGTGATTGCAATCATCATTGCTCTTGGTTTTTATCCTGCGCCGTTATTAAATGTAATCAACCCGGCATCAGCGCACGTGATTGCTCAAATGGGCTTCACAGATCCAGCTCCAACGAATGGTGATAAATAATGGAATTCAGCGCACCAGTACTTAACTACACACTTCTCTCACCGATGCTTATCGTGTTAGGTGGAGCAATCATTGGTGTTTTGGTTGAAGCATTTATGTCTAAGGCGCTGCGCCCAATTACACAGCTCTCAGTAACTCTTGGCTCACTTGTTTTAGCTCTAGTTCAAGTCTGGAAAATTCGTAACGAACAATCGACGACTGCGGCCATGGGCTCAGTAGTAATGGATGGGCCAGCAGTATTAATGCAGGCTTCTATATTAATCATTTCTCTAATTTCTGTTCTATTAATTGCCGATACTGAACACTTCACTGCATTAGCTGCAGCTCTTCCAGGTTCTGAAGAAGAGCGTCATGCACTGCAGACTGGCAATCAAGTAACTGAGGTTTATCCACTCACCCTCTTTGCCGTGGCTGGAATGATGTTGTTCCCAATTTCAAGTGATCTCATTACATTGTTTGTGGCCCTTGAAGTGCTCTCCTTGCCGCTGTATTTGATGGCCGGACTCTCTCGACGTCGACGTTTGGCTTCACAGGAATCTGCCCTCAAGTACTTCCTACTTGGTGCTTTTTCATCAGCATTCTTCTTATTTGGCGCAGCTTTCCTCTATGGATACTCAGCCTCAATTACATTCACTGGAATTCGCGATGCAGTAGTTGGTGGCGGCGGAAATGATGTCTTCTTACTTATCGGAATCGCATTTCTATCTGTCGGTCTACTCTTTAAAGTTGGTGCGGTTCCATTCCATGCTTGGTCACCAGATGTTTATCAAGGTGCACCAACGCCTGTAACAGCTTTTATGGCAGCTGCTACAAAGGTTGCAGCCTTTGGTGCAATGCTTCGCATTTACTACACAGCATTTGCTAACGCCCAATGGTCATGGACCCCCATGCTGACAATCATTGCCATTATTACTATGGTCTTTGGCTCATTAGTTGCTATTGCTCAGCGTGATGTGAAGCGCATGTTGGCCTACTCTTCCATCGCACATGCTGGCTTCTTGTTAACTGGTGTTATCGCGCTGAATAAGGCTGGCCTTGAAGCTTCTTTGTTCTATCTCTTTGCCTATGGCGTTACAACTGTTGGTGCTTTTGCAATTGTTACCTTGGTTCGCGACTCTGCCGGTGAAGTAACTGATCTGAACCGTTGGAAAGGTTTAGGAAAGCGCTCTCCTTGGGTTGCAACGGCTTTTGCAGGCTTCCTTCTTTCCTTTGCAGGAATTCCACTCACAAGCGGATTTATTGGAAAGTTTTCAATCTTCTCTGCAGCCTATGAGAGCGGTGCACGAAGTGTTGTTATCGCCGGTGTGCTCTCAAGTGCTATCGCAGCCTTCTTCTATATCCGCGTTATTGTTTTGATGTTCTTTACTGATCCCGTTGAAGATGGAACTAGCGTTGAAATCCCATCATCTCTGACATCAATTACGGTTATTTTCTCATTGATCATAACAATTGCTTTGGGTGTATTCCCGGCTCCAGTTCTTAACTTCATCTCGAATCTCGCAACCTTCATTCGCTAATGTCATCATTTGGCATTCCCAACGTTGCTCCGGAGTTGGAAGCAACTCTTATTCGACAGATGGCAGATGTTGAAAGCCTGCTTCTGAGTCACACCCGAAGTGAATACCCATTTGTTGATGAGACCGCCCACCACCTAGTTGCAGCTGGTGGTAAGCGCCTGCGACCACTGCTCACCTTATTAACTGCTCAGTTTGGTGATTCAACCCGTCAGGGAGTGATTGCAGCTGCAGTTGCTTGCGAAATTACCCACCTTGCAACTCTTTATCACGATGACGTAATGGATGAAGCACCACTTCGTCGCGGAGTTGAAAGTGCAAATATGCGATGGGGAAACACGATTGCGATTTTGACTGGGGATTTTCTCTTTGCAAAATCTTCTGATTTATTAGCTGACCTTGGTCCAGAAGCAGTACGTCTGCAGGCCCGCACATTCGAGCGCTTAGTTATTGGCCAGATCATGGAAACTCAGGGGCCAAACCCAGGACAAGATCCACTTGAGCATTACTTAAAAGTTGTTGCAGATAAGACTGGCTCACTCATCGCAGCCTCTGCTAGATATGGCGGAATGATTTCAGGAGCACCTGCAGAGATCACAGAGACGGTGACAAAATTTGGTGAAAAGATTGGCGTTGCATTCCAGTTAGCTGATGATGTTATCGATATTGCCAGTGAATCAAATCAATCAGGCAAGACACCGGGCACAGATCTACGAGAAGGTGTCCCAACGCTTGTGACTCTCAATGTTATGAAATCAACAGATTCATCTGATCGTGAATTACAGCAGCTTTTATCAGCACCCATTGAGGATGAAAACACAGTTGAGCAAGTGTTAAGTGCATTGCGCAATCACAAAGCTTTGGGTGAATCACGTGAACAGCTATTTCAGATTGCCAAAGAAGCTAGAACCGCACTTGGCCCATTACCTGTGTGTGATGCAACAGGAGCGTTGATGTCACTGTGTGATGCGGTTATCGACCGTTCTGCTTGATCGCACTAAATCTGTTCCTAAAGTAATAAGCGCAACCCAAATAATAAGAAATCCTGCCCAACGCGCAGCAGGCATGTCTTCATGACGAACCCACACACCGATTGAGAACTGCAGAGTTGGCGTGATGTATTGCAAAAGTCCAATAGTTGAAAGCGGTAGGCGAGTGGTTGAACCGTTAAATAGAAGCAGCGGAATAGCAGTTATTGCGCCAGCGCTAATAAGTAAAAATGTTAATCCTGGACTGTGGCCAAATTGACCATTGCCTTGTTTGCCTAAATACAGAAGATATCCAGCATAAGGAATAAAGGAGATTCCAGTTTCAATCGCTAATCCTTCAAGTGCACCCAAACCAAGCTGCTTCTTAATAAGTCCATAGCTACCCCATGAGATAGCTAGAGCTAGAGCAACCCACGGCAGACGGCCATAGTCGATAGTGAGAACTAAGACTCCAAGGGATGCAATACCAACGGCCACCCATTGCAAAACGCGCATCTTTTCTTTTAACAATAAAACACCAAAAGCAATAATGATTAATGGGTTGATGTAATAACCAAGGGATGCCTCAACAACGTGGCCATTATTAGTTGCCCAGATATAGACCAACCAGTTAACAGAGATTAGAAATGAGGCAGCAAAGAGTTTGAGTGCAACTTGAGGGCGCTTGAGAGTAGTGACAGTTGATTTGAGGGCTTTAGTTAAAGCCAAGATGATGACGCAAAAAACCAAAGTCCACACAGCACGGTGCGAAACAATCTCTAGAGCTTTGGCTGGTTCAAGCAATGGCCAATACAAGGGAAACAAACCCCAGAGCCCGTAAGCACTCAAGCCAAAGACTAGGCCTAACTTATTTTTACTCAATTATCTAAAGTTCGTAAATTGAACTGCGAAATCCCAGCCACCATCTTTGATCATGGCCATAGTGTCCTGCAGATCATCGCGACTCTTTGACGTCACACGCAGTTCATCGCCTTGAATCTGAGTCTTAACTGACTTTGGGCCTTCATCACGAACAAGCTTTGCAATCTTCTTTGCATTCTCAGTTGAAATGCCTTCTTTTAGTGGGGCAGCGATTTTATAGATCTTGCCACTGAGCTGCGGAGCACCTGCATCGAGGTGCTTGAGTGAAACTCCGCGCTTAATCATTTTGTCTTTGACAACATCAAGTGCTGCTTTAGCGCGCTCTTCAGTGTCGGCTTCAATTAAAATCTTTTCACCCTCTAGTTCAATTTTTGAACCAGTGTTTTTGAAATCAAAGCGTGTATCGATCTCACGAATAGCCTGATTTATAGCGTTATCGAGCTCCATGCGGTCGATCTTGGAGGTTACGTCAAAGCTTGCATCTGCTGCCATGGTGAGGGCTCCTTCACTGCCTAAAAGCGCGGTTTGTGCGCCTACGAGGCTAAGGTATCCTTTCCCTTCGCACTATCCATAATTGCCGCAGTACTTGTTCGACCTTGGCGGGTTGCCCGAGCGGCCAATGGGAGGGGACTGTAAATCCCCCGGCTCTGCCTTCGAAGGTTCAAATCCTTCACCCGCCACCATTAAGCCGCCTAAATAAGGGCGGCTTTTTGCATATAACTCGCGTGTAGACATCTATTAATAGCCTCAATAGCCTTCGCTTATATCCATCCACTTTGAGGAGCTATTCGTGAAGAAACGTTTTGGAATTTTTGCAGCTGTAGTAATTGCAGCCGCACTTACATTATCTGGCTGCGCTAAGAGCGATTCAGCTACATCTGATTCTGCTGCATCATGTGCAAAGGCAGATCTAGCAACAGTTACAGCAGGCAAGCTAACCATTGCAACTGGTGAGCCTGCTTATTACCCATGGATTATTGATGATAAGCCAGAGACTGGTAACGGTTTTGAAGGCGCAGTTGCATACGCAGTTGCTAAGCAACTTGGATTTACAAATGATGAAGTTGTATGGGTTCGCACAACATTTGATTCAGCTGTAACACCAGGTGAAAAGAACTTTGACTTTAACTTGCAGCAGTTCTCTATTACACCAGAGCGTGCTGGCGCAGTTGATTTCTCATCTCCTTATTACACAGCACCACAAGCAATTGTTTCCTTCAAGGGCAGCAAGATTGATGGAAAGACATCTCTTGCAGACCTCAAGGGTGCAAAGCTTGGTGCAGCAGTTGGAACAACATCACTAGATGCAATCGAAAGCCAAATTGGTTCAAAGCCACAGGTATTTAACGATAATGCTGCAGGCGTTTCAGCACTTAAGAACAAGCAGATTGATGGTTTGGTAGTAGATCTACCAACAGCCTTCTATCTATCAGGTGTTGAAGTTCCAAACGGAATCATCGTTGGTCAGTTGCCTTCAACTGGTTCAGGAGATCAATTTGGTCTCTTGCTAACTAAGGGCAGCAAGTTGACTTCATGTGTGACTGGGGCAGTTGATGCAATCACTGCTGATGGCACATTGGCAGCCATTACAGATAAGTGGCTTGCTACAGATGCTGGCGCGCCAGTATTGAAGCCATAAGCGTAATAAAGAAGTAAACACGGTAGTTTGGCGACCATGTCAGAGCGAACTAACTCTGCTTGGTCGCCAAGCTCACGTGAGATTCAAAGACGGGGTGAGCGCAAGCGAATAAGTAGACGGCAAGCAACTATTGCCGCAGTCTCAACCACCGTTGTTCTTGGCACATTACTCATCATTCTTATTACGTCCCCAGGCTGGGAAATCGTTAAGAAAACTTTCTTTGATATTGATTATGGTCGTCAGGTTTTCCCAACAGTTATCGCTGGTTTATGGATCAATCTGCAACTGACTTTTATCGGTGGATTTTGCATTGGTGTCATTGCCCTGGGTCTTGCACTGCTACGCACAACTAAATCCCCAGCCCTGACGCCTTTTAGATTTCTAGCAACGGCATATGTTGATATTTTCCGTGGTGCTCCTCTTATCTTGATTATCTTGCTGGTGGGTTTTGGCGTGCCAGCACTTCAACTTAAGGGAATTTCTAGCAATGTTATTTTCCTCGGAACAGTTGCAGTAGTTCTTACATATTCTGCATACGTTGCCGAAGTTATCCGAAGCGGAATACTTTCAATCCACCCAAGCCAGCGGGCAGCTGCGCGCTCTTTAGGATTAACTTCAGGACAGACCATGCGATTTGTGGTTCTGCCACAGGCAATTAGGCGTGTTGTGCCACCTCTTCTTAATGACTTTGTTTCACTTCTTAAAGACACAGGTTTAGTTTCAATTTTAGGTGTGACAGATGCTGTTCGAGCGGCACAAATCAATGCTTCCCGAACCTTTAATTACACGCCTTATGTTGTAGCTGCAATCTTGTTCTTGCTCATCACAATTCCAATGACCCGCTACACAGATCGAGCCATTAGGCAGCGTACTAATGCGCAGAGCTCAGAAGGTGTCATCTAATGGCTAACGTCCTAGAGCTGAGCAAGATCCGTAAATCCTTCGGTGCAGAGCTCGTCTTAAATGATCTTTCACTTTCGGTTCCTGAACATACTGCAACGGTGTTAATTGGTGCATCAGGCTCAGGTAAATCAACTTTGCTTCGCTGCATTAACTGGCTTGAATCAATTGATGATGGACAGATCTTTCTAGATGGGGAAGAAATCTCAGATCCACTTATCAATGTTGATCAAGTTCGCCGCAAGCTGGGAATGGTGTTCCAATCTTTTAATCTCTTTCCACACAAGACTGTTCTAGAAAACATCACTCTTGCTCCCATAAAGGTGCAAGGCAAAAATAAAGATGAGGCAATCACGGCCACACTTGCTCTACTTAAGCGCTTTGATTTAGCCGATAAAGCAGATCAATATCCAGATCGCCTCAGTGGGGGACAGCAACAAAGAGTTGCAATCATTCGCTCCCTTGCACTTAATCCGCGCTTGCTACTACTTGATGAAATTACATCAGCCCTAGATCCAGTTTTGGTTAATGAGGTTTTAAGCATTGTGAGAGATTTGAAGAGCGATGGAATGACTATGGTTTTAGCTACCCATGAAATGGGCTTTGCAACGCAAGTTGCCGATGAAGTCTGTTTCTTGGAATCTGGAAACATCATAGAACGAGGATCTGCCGAGGATGTTTTGCATGCACCTAAGAATCCAAAGACTCAAGAGTTCTTAAAGCGCGTACACCAGGCGGGAAGGCTGTAGTGATTTCACTACCGAAGGCGGCTGTTCCACTACTTGCTTATGCCGCAGGTGATGCATTTGGTGTCTATTACGAATTTCTAGATGAAACTCCTAAGGAGATCCCACAGGTTTTGTTGTCCAAAGAAGGCTGGCCATTTGGTGGCGTAAGTGATGACACATTGCTTTCAATTCTGACAATTAAATCCTTATCGAAAGAAACTCCTGATGAGGCTGCTGCATTTTTTCTTGCGGAGTTACGAGCAGCAATTCCTAGATTGCGTGGTTTAGGGCCAACTACAAGGACTGCTCTTGGGTTAGAGGTGAAAGATGGTGAGCGTGGAGTTATTGGAGATACAAACGGAGCAATAATGCGCACCGCATTATGCGGTTTATTCATTAAAGATAATCGCGATGAATGGATTAAGGCTTTAGTTGAAATCACACATAAATCATCGAAGGCAATTGAGTGTGCACAAATTGCCGCGGGCTTATTTGCAGGAGAAGAGTTCCCAGATTATTCAAATTGGATTCCGCCAACCAGTGGTATTTCACTTGATCCCCTTGAAACTTTGCAGGCAGTTGTGTGGGTTGTTAAAAGGGCTGAAAATTGTGCAGAAGCCTTCGCTCTTGCTTGCTCTTTAGGTGGCGATACAGACACGGTCGCAGCTTTGGCTGGTGCACTTTTTGCTGCACGTTGGCCAGAAAAGGCTGATTTCTATTCTATTACTTGGTTAGATGATGTTAAGTGGGATGAGATAGAAAACGATCTTCAGGAATGCACACAGATGCTGGAGCAAGTTCATGGCTAAGAAAGTTTGGGTTCAGGGACCAATGGCTCTAGATACTGTTGTCTATCTTTCCAATTTCCCTATACCAGGATCGTTTATGAACTCAGTTCGAACTGAAGAACGAACTGGCGGCACTTCAGCAAATGTTGCCCTTGGGCTTTGCACTGCTTCGGTTGAGACTGGTTTTGTGAGTTATCTAGGAAATGATGATGTTGGAAAGCAACTCTTGAATGTCTTAGAGCAAAGCCAAATTAAAGAGTTAGTAATTACTTACTTTGAAGACAAGACCAATCACGCATTAATTTTAGTAGATGAAAAATCAGAACGCACAATCATCTCGATGACTACTCCGCATTTGCGAGAGCTACGAATGGATAAAGTTCCATTTAAAGCCGGTGACATTGTTGTCTTTGTCTTATGGCGGGAAGAGTTCCTAACAGATCTTCTGCGAGCACAAGCTGCTGGGTGTGTGACTGTTGTAGGGGCTGGAGCATTAGCTGATGCAACTGTTATGCATGCAGATTTAGTAATTGGATCCCAAAATGATTTTCCAGCTGAAATCAATCCAGTTGATCATCTTGACCGATTCACATCAATTGTGTTGACCGGTGGTATTCAGGGAGCAGTTTTATACAGCGGCCAAACTCAGATTAGACAGCCCGCATACAAAGTTGACGTTAAAGACACGACTGGTGCTGGGGACGCATTTATTGCGGGTTATTTAGCCGGGATTGCTCATGAACTAAACGCCACTCAATCACTTGAGATTGCAGCACAGTGGGCTGCAAGTGCCGTGCAATCTGAGTCTTCTGTGCCACCTGCATTTGAAGTAGTTAAAGAACAATGGGGAATAGACTTAATTCCATGAGCGCATTTAATGAGCGTATGGCGCCCCTGAGAGAGCTGATGGGGCACAAGGGGCTTGAGGCAATAGTTTTACGGCGCAATCCCAACCTAGCCTGGGCGATTGCTGGACGATCACATGTCCCAACAACTATTGATGCAGCGTGCTTTGATCTCATCATTACTCAAGACGGCGCAACAGCAATAACAAATGTTGTTGAGGCTCCGCGTTTGATTGCAGAAGAGCTTCCAAGTGAAGTAACTGTCAAAGCCATTAAGTGGTCAGAGGGTCGTGATCCACAACTTCCAACCGGTGCAAAAGTTGGGTGTGATCAACCTGGCGCGGATCGAATTGATTTGGGAACAGAGATTGAGATTATTCGAGCTTCTTTAATTGAATCAGATGGTGCACGCTATCAAGAGATCTGTGCGGATGCTGCGATTGCATTAGGAAATGCAATGAAGCAAGTGGAAAGCAGTGATCGTGAAATAGATGTTGCTGGTTTGATTACTCATGCACTATGGCAAGCAGATCTTGAAATTGCATTCTTAGGAGTTGCTGGTCAAGATCGAGTCCATAAATTTAGACACCCACTTCCCACATCAGTTGTGGTTGGAAATCGAGTATCTGCATCTATTTGTGCAAAACGCAAAGGGTTAATTGCATCTGTTACGCGCATTGTTAGTTTTGATCCAATAACTGATCAGATGGCAAAAGAGTATGAAGCAATCTTTAAAGTTGAAGCTGCAATGCTGGATGCAACAGTTGTCGGTAAGCCTTTTTCTGATCCCATTAACGCAGCAATTGCTGCTTATCCGACCAATGGATTTGATGGCGATGAATGGACTAAGCATCATCAAGGCGGTCCAACTGGTTTCTTGCCCCGTGATTGGCCGGCTAATACGGGCAGTGCGCGCTTGATTGCTAATAACCAGCCAATCGCCTGGAACCCAACAGGTAAGGGGTTTAAAGCCGAAGACACCATTCTTGCTACGAAGGCAGGCGTGAAAATCCTCTCCTTGGACCCGCAATGGCCCTCTTTTGAGGTCAATGGTCGGACCAGACCATTTTTACTCACCCCTTAAGGATCATCACAGTCCTATAACAAGGCGCAAAACCAGGTTTCTGGCATTGACTCGCACCCTCTCCAGTGGCACGCTCTGCCAAGAGGTCTTACCACTGGAGGTTTAATGAGCACCGTTGCTCTCGTCGCACTCGCGCGCCCAACCTTTGACCTGGCATGTGCTCAAGCAAATTTTGATAGCGCACGAGCATTACTTATCGAGCTTGGTGCCACTGTGGTCGGGCCATCAGAGTTAGTAATGACTGTAGAAGATGTAGCAGCAGTTCAACTTCCACATGCAGACCTTCACATCTTGTTCATGGCCTCATTCTCCGATGCATCACCTGCCGTTGAACTTGTAGGAAAAGTTAAGGGTCCAGTTCTGGGTTGGTCTATGCGTGAACCTGGCGCAGTCGGAGATCGCCTTAAACTAAATTCAATGTGTGGCGTGAACCTTGCAGCACATGCATTAATGAACGCCGGACAATCTATTCGCCACATTCATGGCAATGCGGATGAAGCACAAGTGCGAACAGCAATTAAAGATGCGCTCGCAGGAAAACTGCCTGAGGCAACGGCTCCTAAAACTGTCACAGGCGAGTTTGGATCAGAGGCAGATGCACAAAAAGCTTTGGATTGGCTACGTGGCAAAAAGATTGGCGCAGTGGGGGATGCACCCATTGGTTTCACTCCATGTGTTTATGATGCCAAGCAAATATTTTCAACTTTTGGATTAGATATTCGCCAAATAACTATCGATGATGCTTTTGGCAGAATTTCAGAAGTTAAGCAGGAGGCTCGCGAACTCGCCTATGCCAACGCAGTTGCAGCTCAGCCTTCATTAGCTGCAGTTAATGTGGAAGAGGCAAAGAAGGTTTATGGCGTTGAAGTTGCCTTGGATGAATGGCGCAAAGAAGAAGTTTTGGATGCAATTGCAATTCGCTGCTGGCCAGAGTTTCCAACTGATTTAGGTGCCTGTATTTGTTCATCTCTGGGTCGACTTTCAGATCGTGGCACTGTCACAACATGTGAGCGCGATGTTTTAGGCGCAGTAACAATGATGGTGTGTGAATCACTAGGTTCAGATGAAAACTACTTGGTAGACATCGTCGATCTTGATGCTTCACAAGGTTTAGTTCGCTTGTGGCACTGCGGTTCAGCTGCAACAAAGCTTGCGGCCGATCCAACTAATGCCACCCAATCAACCCACTGCAATCGCAAATTAGGCGTTGCAGGTAATTTTCCGCTCAAGACCGGACCAGTAACTCTGTTTCGTATTGATCGGGATGTGGATCCGAGCAACCGCACGGGTCTACGCATGGTTGTGAGCCGAGGGGAATCAATCCCTGCTCCCAATCACTTCCAAGGCAATACAGCAACT
>Ga0209191_1000227_pt1 | contig 45139 bp, 65 predicted proteins | sample S_130626_EF_Meta_FD_187320 | JGI IMG/M metagenome (GOLD analysis project Ga0209191, IMG submission 187320) | Freshwater microbial communities from Lake Simoncouche, Canada to study carbon cycling - S_130626_EF_MetaG (SPAdes) (version 2) | ecosystem: Environmental > Aquatic > Freshwater > Lake ...
ACTTGTATTGGCGCTTACTTGGCTGGTAATCGTACCTGCTGTGTTGGTTACTGCTGCGCCGTTGGCTTTCCATTGCCATGCAATAAAAGTATCGCCATTTGTGTTACTGTCGTTTTTGTTTGTTAGGGTAAAGCCATTTGAATTAAATGATGATATTCTTGCGGGAGTTGTTTCTTCTGCAAGGGTAGCATTAGAAAACAAAGTATTACTTGCGCCACGAACAGAATCCATCAGAACATGGTAATTGGCAGTAACTCTGTCTTTAATCCAAACAAAGTCAGGTTGCATTGATACACCGTTTACAGCATTAGATATTGCTGTTCCATTTGTTCCATTACCAGTATAAGTCGTAGCCGCCATGTAATTAGCCCCGTTGCTAATCGTAGGCGTTGGCAGGTTGTAAGTGTTGAGGGCTACATAGCCGCTTGGGGGTGTGTAGGTGAAGGGGCGTTGACCGAAGTTAGGAGCCCATGTGTCTGCTGAACCACCAGTTTGAGATCCATCAAAGAACGGTGTTATCGGATCTGTATGAGCAAATGTTGCTTGATTGCCAGTACCTGCGGCTGGGTTTGCACTATTGTTCCAAGTTCCATTTTTACCAACCCACAATTTTCCGTTGTCTACATCAAACGCAACCATAATTAAATCACCTGATGCCATTGCTGTTCCATATGAAGAATTGGAACCGTTTGACACTATGCCGTTGTCACCACCCGTATATGATGACCAACCAGCGGCTTGAGTACCCCAAAGGCTTTTAAAGTTATCCCCTGTGCCTAGAGAACTTGAAACAGTCATAACTCCAACCATTGGGTTATAAGCTCTGGTTACTATGGTTGCTTCAAAATAATATTTACCAGTAGTAACTGCTAATGTCCCCCTAGCAGGATTCTGTGTGTTATTCGCGGCTACATAATAAAGATTGCCATTAGATAGCGACGGATAATAAGAAGTGCCTCTATCAAGCGGGTTGATAACAGGGTAATTTGCCGCAGTAGCACTTGTCAGCGTAGGTACATCAGTCATGCTGTCATAGGTAGACCCAGCAGTTAGGCTGATGTTGTTAGTCGTCCAGTTGTTACCGTTGCCGCTTGCGTCTGCGCCCAGCGTGGTGGTGCTGGCGTTGTTTGAGAACGGAAGATAAAACCCGTTCGTGCCATAGCTGCCTGTGTATTTAGCAGGCTGCCATACACCTGTCTTGGCGTTGAATGCGCCGAATGAGGATGGGGTCAGGGCTTGACCGTCAATCCAATAACATTCAGCCATGTAGCCATCAAAAAAAGCCGAATGGTCGTATTGGAAATCCCCAATGTCTCCAACGTAACTAGACACATTCCATCTTTGAAAAGTAGCATTTTGTGTTTGGGGAGTTGCCCCCCAATTTAATGTTTGTAATACACCGTTAACATATAAACGCAATCTATTAACCGCAGTTGTATTGGTTGTATCAAAAACCAAAGTAATGTGATACCAAGCCGAAGGGTCACGATAAACCGCAGAAGTTGATACGTAGCCTAAGTTACCAAGATACGCAATTGTTATTGTGTCCGCAGCATCAAATCGTAAAAAATCATAGTTTGAAGAAGACCAAATAAATTGTTGTGACCCAAGTTTCCCCCTTTTGCACCAACCAGACCATGTACCAGTTGTAGTGCTTGTTGCAGAACCTTGTGTGCGTGACAAATAAGCACTTGCACTAGAACGGAAACGCAGACTGCGGCTGATGGTGTAGTTACTACCGCTGCCGCCGGTGGGAATGAAGGGAAACATTAAATCACCCCAAGGTTGCGGCCAACCTCGTACATATTCGTGCCGTCAGATTCAAAGCAAAAATAATCACGCGCCAGTGCCGTGGAGGACAGCGTGGGCACTGTACCGTTGCCCCACTTAAAGGCCGCGTTCCACGCCAGTGAACGTCCACCCGTCGCGTCTTGGCGCACTTCGATGACGTAGAACGTATTGGCCGAAAGGTTAGTAGGCGCTGCCATAACTCGACTGCCGCCGAGCGTCACGTTTGCATTCTGGCCCTGCAAGGTGTCCCAGATGATCGTCGCGCCGTCCGTCAGTGTCTGCGTCACTGGTGTGACCGCACCGCCTCGGAAGGTGTAAGAAGCAACACCGTTTGCTTGGGCAGTCTGTACGGTGCTTGAGGGGAGGAATGCTACTGTCATGTTTTAGCCCTCTAAGAGAAGATTGACGGAGCCAGCAGAGAAAGCGCCAGCAGCAGTAAGTTGAATCCTGTCAACAACCCCAGAAAATGACTTCTGCCCTGCTGCCATAACTACTGAATTAGCACCTCCTGCATTTGTCATGCTTTGTGCTGCCCAAATGTTTCCTGATACCAAGGTCATAACGAATGAGCCGCTATTTGCAGAGCCAGAATTTGAAGTAATCAAGAACCCTGTTGTGACGTTGCTTGTGACAACCGAGGTTCCGCTGTTTACAGACATAGAAGATGCGTAGCCTGTTGTTTCTACTGAGGCATTCCCCGCCTGTACTTGCAAATTTCCAGAGGCATAGTTCACACCATTGAAAGACATGGTGATTCGCTTTGCCCAAGTGGGTATGCCTGTAAATAAAGCAGTTGTTCCGCTTGTGGTGTTCTGAGCCGTACTCAGCACCATGCGCTGAATTGGTGAACCTGCGTTTGCAAGGTTTCCACTTGCATCCACCGTCAGAATATCCCCCAACGCCCCCGTAGCACCACGGGCGAGTTTCATGCTCCCGTCTGTATTGGAACGTAGTTGGAAATTGTTTGCTGCTGTTGCGCTGTCACCGAGGACTACAGCGTTAGTTGTGATGGTTCCGGCCATTTGTTGTTCTCCTTGTTAGCGGAAGATTGCGACTTGAACCCAAGCGGCATCAGTAGCCGAAGACATTCCAATATTTACTGTTGTGGTAGTTGGGGCGACTACTGTGTTTGTAAACGGACTGAATGAAGTCATTGCGTAAATGTTCGTGCCACCAGTGCCGCTTGAAGTTGAAGTAGAGCCAGTAGCAACAACGCAATAATTTGCGTCTGCCATTGCAGTCGCAAATGTCAATTGGTAAGAGCCAGCACCAAGTCGCTGAACTGTGCTGACATTGCCGCCAGCGGTGGGGGCGTTTGTTCCCGTTGTTCTTCCGTCAAACACACACCAAGCCCTGCATCCATAAATAGGAGCCGAGCCGCTTTGTGCGCCTGAGAGTTTTGCTGCTGTGATGTTTGCATCCGCAATATCCGCAGTAAGTACCGTTGCATCCGGCAAACCACCCGCTTGCAGCCCCGTAATCGTTCCTGTACCGTTTAAAACTAATGGCATATCTGTTTACCCCACTATCACTAATGCAGAGTTATCTACAACGGTTAAAGAGCCTGTGTCTGCAATAGTCACAGGGCCAGCCATCTGCGAGTTTTGACCTGCAATGGTTGATACAGAGGTGGATATGGTGTTGACGTTGCTCACCATAATTAGCCCCGAGATAATCCCGCCCGAGGCGTTTGAGTTGTCGATGGTTACTTGTGGCATGGGTTACTCCTGTGCTGGCTCGGGTGTGTTGCCTTCAGCGAGCCAAGCTAGATATTGCTGGTAGTCTGTATTGGTGGGGTCGAATGGAATGAATGCGTTGTCGGGCAACCGTTTAATTTGGTTGTCAACAATCGTTCCATCAAGCAATTTGATATGTTGGTATGTGTACATTTTTATAACTCCGCTGATGCTGCCCAATGACCCGCAGTTAAGGTCAGTGATGCAACTGCTTGTTGACTGATTGTTCCCCCGTTTGAATCAACAGAACCAAAAGAGAACGCATTTACCTGAAATCCCCCGTTTGCGTACCAATATCCTGAACTGTTACCGTATGCATTAAAAGTTGGTGTGGTTCTTTTGGTTACTTTGAATGCGATATACCCGCCCCAAGGGAAGTTATTAGTTACATAACCAGACCACATCCCCTGATTAGTAGAAAGGGAAGACCCGCCCCCATTTGACGGGGCAGTATCCCAAGCGAACGATTTTTCGTAATACCGCTGGCACAAAGCCAACTCAGTACCAAATGGACGGTAGTCAAACGATGTGGCTACGCTGCCTTTTTCTAGCTGTACGCCTGTGATGTAGAAAGTAGCGCCGTTTGTGCCGACTACGCTGGTTGCGCCTGTGGCTGAGGTGTATGTATTTGACGACCAAGAACCAGCCGTACCGCTATATGTTGCTCCAGCGCCAAGACTAAACCATATTGCTAGTCCTATTCCGTTAGTAGCACCTACCCAAGTTCCAGAGGTATCGCCAGCAATAGTTATAGAAATTGTTGTCCAAGTATTGGCTGTTGGAATTGTATAAGTAAAAGGGTAACTTCTACTGTTTCCTGAATTTGTAAGCGAACCACCAAAAGTACCTGTAAGGCTTGAATAAACCCTAAAAGATAAAGTTACTGCTGATGCAGATGCAGTACCCCAAGCCATATCAGCAAAGTTGAATCCCTCAATTAGTTGTTGTAATGCAAATATATCCCCTGTTAAAACACTATATGCAGAGGTAGAAGTTACACCTAAATATTTACTAAATCCAGTTGGTGGTGTAATTGCGCCAGCATTTTGCTGTGCTGTAAATTTAGAAGCCTGAGTTAAATTTGCATTAAATCTATCAACTAGATATTGTCCCTGTGTAGGAGTAACACTCGTCCCAGCATTACGCTGGTCAATCACCATTGCACCATTGATGATGCGGTTGCGGAAACTCAGAGAGTTACTTGGGTTAATCGTGCCGCTGACTGTCCCTGCAAACGTAGCGTTGCCAGAGGCATCAAAAGCCAGTGCATTGATCTTTGCACCGTAGGGGCCTGTTTGTAGGGTGAGCGCACCATCAGCCGCACCTGTGAATGAGGCGTTGTCTGTTGCGGAGCCGGGGTTGAGTATGCTGGGCATGGGTTGTCCTTATCCTGCTATTTCTTGCAAAATTATTGTTGCTGTTCCTTGCCCAAAACCACTAGGGGAATTAAATGTGACCGTGCCAGCAGAGTTTGTAACCATAAAATAAAGTGTGTAGGACGTTGCTGATGTTGTTGCTGGCGAATCTAAATACGAAAATCCAACTCCAGTTTGGACAGCATTGCTGGCACTATATGCAGTGGTAAATCCATTAGTTGATAAATTGGTTGAGTTTCTATATAAAGTAAATACACCCTGTACATTAACAGCGCCCGGAAACCCGGTACCGCTAACGGTTGCTAGTATTTTGCTTGTTGAGCTTGATGGAGTAATACTTGCTGTTAATCCAGTTGTTACGAATGTATTGAATGAAGTTGTTGAAACTTGTGTTGTTAACAGCCCTTGCACTACTTGCAACACAGCACCCGCACCGAAGTTAGACCGTGCTGCACCTGCTGCGAGTTTTGTTGCTGTCACCGCACCATCCACAATCTTGGTCGTGCTGACCGTGTTAGCGCCGATAGTGTCGGCTCCTGTAGAGCCATCGAAGTAGGTCGTCATGGTGTGTCCTTAGCGAAATATGGCAACGTGGACAGAGGTAGCGTCTTGGCTTGATCCTGCTTGCCCAAACATCCTTATGCCGACAGAACCAGTAGCGGCGGTTCCAATGGTTGCTATGTACCCGTTAGCGCCCTGAGTACATGACGCAACCGCCGAATAGTTTGTGTCTGGCATCACAGTTGTGAAGTTGACGGTGTAGTCACCAACGCCGTTTCGGGTAACGCTTGTGACATTTCCACCAGCGGTTAGTGCGCCTGTCGTTCCATTGAATAAGCACCAAGCTCTGCATCCAAATACTGGGGCTGTGCCGGAAGGCGTAGGCATAGAGGCTGAACCGAAGGTTGGCGCAGCACCAAAAGTGGCGGTAGAGTTAAATGCAGCCGTACCCGTGTAGGTCTTATTCCCACCCACGGTCTGATTCGTCACCGTACTTACGTACAAGTCAGTTCCACCGGGTGTTCCACCACCGACCACTTGGGTTACGACACCTGTGGGGAATGTGATGGTTTGACCTGTCGCAACGGCGAGTACACGGTTGACCATCACATCTTTGACTTTGCCGACAGTGTGTGTACCTGTTCCTGCGGAACCTGCAACGATGGCCGTCCCACCAATGGTGGCTGAGACTTGGAACGCTGAAGAACTCAGTCCAGTGGAGATGACGTAGTAGAAGGCCGATGTCGAGAAGTTGGTCGGCAACGTACCTGCGGTGTTGAACCTTACAGGCTGGTCGGCTACGAAGGTGTTGGCCGCTGTGACAACAGCCGAGCCGTTGGTAAACGTGCAAGCAATGTTGATCGCTGCATTTCCAATGGTGTATGAGCCAGTGGCGAGTTTGTCGTTCTCGTAGAAGACTTGGTCGGTTCCCGCACCTGTGGCTCCACCGCTGCCACTGCCACCACCACCGGATGAGCTTCCAGCACCGCTGGACAACTGAAACTGAGTGCCGTCATAAATGATGGTGACCGCTGCACCCGCAGGTATGTCGCCCGAAGACAACGCTGTAGCACCGGACTTGGTGATTGCCTTGGCACCGAGCCCGTTGATGTTGATAGTGGCTGCGCCTGTATTGGCCCCAGCAGAAATGAACCTAAACGCCTGTCCTGCCACGTAAGCCGTGATGGCAGGGGTCAGGTTGCCTGTAATGGTGTTGGTGCCGTTGACCGAGGACAGCATAAGGTGGGTGCTGTTCTGCGTGTTGGTGATCGTGGCATAGGTAGATACTGCGTCGGAAATGGGTAGGAGTTCGTTGATAACCGCCGCGGTTAGGTTTAAAGAGACCGTAGTTCCCGTAGCAAACGCTCTTGCAGTGGTGCCATCTTGAGCACGCTCAACTGTGAATATGTCAATGCTTCGGTTGGTGCACTTCACAACTTCCGGGATGTTGGACGAATCCAGCAGGGTCAAGTAAAAATACCCGGTGGTAGGAAACGCTGCGCCCCCGCCGGTTGCCACAGTAAATGTTGTGGCGCTATTGGTTACCCCCGAGGCTAGGGTGGTACGGGCGTTATTTATGAGCTGTGCGCGTGGCATGTTCTACCTCAGAATTGGTTAGGCTTAACAGACATAGAGCTGTTGATACGCCCGCGTTTGGATATGTTTCTAGCGCGGTTCATGAATGTGCGGAACCTGACATCGGACTCCCTTGCTTTGGTGTCGTCGCTAAAAAAATTACCCGGTATAGAGTGGATGCGCACCCGTGCGCCCGCCACAATGGCCTCAACCCAGTCGTTGTAGAGCAGGTCTGGGAGGGTAGTCGCTGCCCGGGTTGGCTTAGTGGCAATGCGAGCACTCAGTATCGAGGTCACGGTCTGTGCCGGTAGGGGGTACACCCCAATAACTCCGGGGGAAAGCTCGTAGAAACACCTTGGCTCGCTCATTTGCTGGGGAAGCCCTGTGACACCGGAGCTGAACGCAAGGATGCTGTCTATTTCAGCCGTAGGGGCGGGGGTAAGCAGTGTGCCGCCGTACCAGACCTTCATGGTGCTGACGATTATGGTGTCGGCTGCAGGGGCTAACGTGTAAGTTCCAACGCCAGCGGTTACATCTACCGGAGCTAACTGTTGCTGCACGAGCTGAGTCTCTTCACAAAACTCGATGGCCGCATCTACTAAAGACTGGCGGGCTAAAGGCTCAGAGCAACCGGTCACCCAAGGTAGCAAGCGGGGGAGAAACAGGGAAACTGCACTCATTTAGCACTCGTCGGGTTGGTCGGGTTAAAGGGCGCTGCCGCCAACGTCGGACTGCGCTGGAGTTGTTCTGCGGACCCTACGCCTAGCGCTTCCTTAAACATCTGGTAGTGCGCTGCGGCTTTAGTGGCGTTGTCGCCATATTCAATGTCTTTGCTCATGGCCCGGTAGCACAGGTAGTGCGTCATGGCATTGCTCAGGCTGTCTGGCACGGAGATGAAATCAGTCCCCAGTGTGATGAGTGGGGGGATGGCAGAGTAGACCATCTCGACATTGGTGCCCGCCACTGCAGGTGGGTAGGTTTGAAACACGAACGGGGTAGCGGGGTCGTAGGTGTAGTGAACAATGGTGCTGCCCGGGGTACTGGAGTGCCAGTCAAGGTCAACGTCGTCCAGCAGCGACGCCGTGGTAACGCGTATAACTCGTCCGGGGGTAACCCCGTCAGCTGCTATGTTGCGCGTAATGTTGAGTAACAGGTGTATGTCAGTGAGGCTGACAATAGGCTGGCGAACGCCGCCAGCGAGGGGGAAAACAATAGTTTTAGTGAAAACGTCCGGTTTAATCAGCACTGCATCGCGCTGCCCGTCGTTCAAAAAGTTAATCATCTCGGCAACAGGCCAACGCACGTACGAGGTATCGTGCAGCAAGATGGCGGCGCGGTCGATAACTATTTGTGCAGTTGTTGCCATAAATCCTTAAAAAGAAAGGCCCAGCCTTTTTAGGGGCTAGGCCGATTCTATCAAGCTAACACGTTAGTTTCAAGAAATAACGCAGACAGCCAGTGATTCAGGTTTAACAACCTTGTAGCCGAACACATTCAGTGAGCGGATGTAATCGCCGAAGTCAGAAGGATTACGGATGGTTTCCATCTTAGTAATCTGGCTGGCAAAGGTGATACCGGACTTGTGACCTGCCACGATCACACGACGGCGGGCTGCGTTGGTGGTAGCCGAAATGGAAGTCTCGTCACCTGCACCGGAGGTCCACACGGTCGCGTTAGCGGCTGCAAAGGGCAGCTGGTTGGTCACGTACACGGTGAAACGGTCAATCACACCGATCTTGCCGTTGCGAACCATAGACTGGCTGTCACCCATAAACTGGGCTTGGGCCAAGTTGGTGTTCATCAACAGAGCGCGGGTGGCGGGGTCCAACAGCAAGAAGCGGTCAGACTCAGGCACGTTTTGCTCGTCCAGCACAGAGGCCATCTGCAAGATTTTGGTCAACACGTTTGCAGCGTCGCCAGCGGTTGCGTTGATAGCGATGGGGGAACCGGATGTACCCAAGTTGAACGAACCAGACTTTCCACCTGCAGAAGCGCCTTGGTTGGCAGCGGCGGCAGAGAAGATGGTGTTGTAAATGACTGTGGAGTCAATCGCAATCTTCATCTGCTCACCGGCGTCAGCCGAGAACATGTCCAGCAAGTTAGGCTTGGCTTGGTAGTCCAGCACGTCATTGATTTGGAAGGCGAAAGCCTTGGCCTTGTCAATGTTCATCTCCTGCACGTCAGCCTGTGGTACTTGGTAGTTCAAGCCAGCGCCACCAACGGAGTAGTTGGTTACCGTGATGGTAGGAGCTGTGTTGATGATGACCTTATCACCCATAGAGCTGATTTCACCTTGCCAGTTGGTGTTGGCAATCTCACCGAAAACGGTGGCTGCATAGAACTTGGCGTTCAGCTTGGCGGACCAGACTGAGGGGATGAAGTTGCCCGATGCGGGAACTGCGGTGTTGAACGGGGCGGATACTGGGAAAACCGCTGAACTGTTACGTTGGATAGCCATGATTTATCTCCTAAAGGGTTGGGTTAGCTGATGCGGTGGAAATCAGCACCGTTGTTGGAGCCGAGTGCGAGGAATACCGCTTGACCTTGCGCAGCCATTGACACGGATGCGTTCAAAGTGCCCACGCTGTTGGTTGCAGAAATGGTTCCGCCAACGGGTGGGAAGATTGCCAAGGTGTTGGTGGCAACTGTGGAAGTCACAATAACCATAGAGCCAGCTGGTAGCACGGGCAGTGCAGCCATGCTGTTAGCAGCCATCGTGGAGATGACGTTGCTCATGCCGGGCAGCGTCTGGTTAGCAATCGCAGCCGCCTGCGTATTGGTGGTGTTGGTGATCGTGAGACCCGTTTCGCGTCCGCCGATGGCGGAAACTATGTTCGATACGTTTGCCATTTCAAATTACTCCAAAGTGGCCGCGCAACGGGGGTCGGTTTTAAATGATTCGACCTTCCGCTAACGCGGCGTTAATAATTCCCTCAAGCCGCAAAAACTCGGCCTCGTTACCCCTGTAAGCTCCACGTCGCTCTGCGTCGTAAAACGCTGTGACTTGGGCTTGCGTTATCACGGGTTTATCCGTAATAGGGGCCGGTGCCGCCGTTGATGCTGATCTCGGGCTAACATGTTTGTCCAGAGGGTCGGGGCCTTTAGGGGCGGCTTTCTTTGGGCCAAGGTAGGCATTGAATACAGCTGCGGCTTGCTCGGCGTTTAACTCCGACCTAGCTCTATCCAGTGCTGCCTGACGGTTCATTCCGTACACAGGGTCCACCTCTGCCAACCAAGCTAAAAAGCTAGGGTCTGCGTTGGTTTGTTCCCAAGTCGGGACTAACTTGGTCACCCGGTCAAAGAACGACTGTTCGGCTGTCACGGCAACTTGTTGGGTTGTGCCCTTCATAGCGTCTGACAACTGAGCAATCTGGCTCTCGAACTGAGCAATCTTCGCGTCAAGCACCTGTGATGCACGACCAATCGCTTGGGATGCAACACGGCTTACCATGTCCACTAAATCCGCCCCAAAATTCTCAACATCTCTGGGGTCCGCAACTTGTGGCTGCTCCGGGACACTCTCCTTCGCTTTACTCGCGGCATCCATACGTTCAATGGCAGCGCGTAGATCAGTCTGAAGGTCGCGTACTTGGTGGTGAAGGCGAGGCACTTCTGCGTCGTATTTTCCTTGAAGCACACGGTAGCGTTGTTCCCAAGCATCCGGCTTTTCAGCCGTGGCTGGGGGTGTTTCCGGGGCAGCTTCTAGCTGCGGGGCTTGCTGAAACGGGTCAGGTTGTGGTTGGTCGTCTTGCGCCGGTGTTGCTTCTAAGACTGCAGTGTCTTGGTTCGTGCCATTCGCTGCTGCTAGGGTTGCATCCGCTGCGGCCAACGCCGCCTCTACCTGTTTTGGCAATGCCATCTATCTTCTCCAAGCCGATTTAACGGTGATTGGTTTACAAAATGCGCTTACGTACTAACACGTAAGCACGCGAACAAAAGCTACTTCTTTAAAGCAGCGGGTGCGTCATCCATCAGCTTTAGCATTGACTCAATAAACGCAGCTCGCCCTTGGGCTTTGCGGAGTTGGTCGATGTCGATAGATTGCACCAAAATCTTCATTTCACCGTCGAGTTTGAACTTGAGCCATTCCCGCAACTTGTGCTGTCGAGAGAGGTAGTCGAAAAGTTCAAGCTCGTCCGGTTTCGTCATTAGTGTGTTTATACCACAAACTAACGCGTTAGTTAAACAACATCTTTCGATACGTCATCAACAGGAGCTTCTTCTTTAGACTTCCTGCTTGACTTGGCGGGTTTGACTTCTACGTCAGTAATGCCTTGGAGCATCTTAAGTACGTCTTCGCCTTCAGGTGTCAGTACCAAGGCTACGCCGGGGGCGATCACGCCCACATCCTTATTGCGCCAGATCAGGCGGTTGCCAAAATAGCTCGCGCCCTCTTTCAGGAAAAGTTCTTCGTGGTTCACGGTTTACTCCTAAGTTACTTTTTCAAAAAGGCTGGGACCTTACCCTTGGCCTGCTTTTTATCCAGAGCCATGTCGGCTTTAGAGCCTTCCTTCATGCCCTTCTTCTCGACGTCTTTTTTTGACTTCTCAAAAGGTACGTATTTCTTTGTTGCCATATCAACACTTCCACTTATCAAGTGCCAACTTTTTACGGGTTGGCTCACCGTTTGGTTTTTTCATTGGCCCAGGCATTCCTGACATTCTTGAGCAAAATGAATCTTTACGTGGTCCGCCTTCGGGTTGTGGCGGTTTGAGGTTCATGCCCTGCTTCTTTGCAGATGCCCGCCCTTTGGCATTGAGCCCGCCTGTTGGGCTCTGGCCTTCCTTACGCTGCCAAGCTGCGGTTTTTGCCATATTAAGCTGCCATTGGTGAAAAAGAATTTGACTTGCGTTTATTCACGCTTGCGGGGATGACCCGCAGGTTGTTCCACACGTGCAGTCCGCTAACTAACTTTCCGCGCAGCGGGACGATGTGGTCAACATGCCAACTGACGTTGGTGTATCTTTTGCGCAGCCGAGTCAGCGCGGCGGCTTCTTTGGTAACGAAGTCGGTCAACTCAAAATCCCATTGCGGCATAGCGTTGGCTTTACGCGCCCTGTATCTGGCGTTGGACGCCAACCTAACTTCGGGGTGTGTGGCGTGCCACTTTCGGGTTTCTTCGCGGAGGCGTTCTCTGTTGGCTTCTCGAAACTCAGCAGAGTAGGTTGCTATTTTTTCGGCGTTGTTGATCTTGTACGCCGCGATCTTCTCCGAATTGGCGGCGCGGTATTTTGCCCGTGCGTCTAAAATATCACTTTTGTGTTTTTTGTATTGCGCTCTTTTGAGTTCCGCGCAATGCTCCGGGTTATCTGCTCGCTGCTTTTTGCGGTGTTCTGAAATAGCATCGGCGTTGGCTGCGTAATATTTGGCTTGCTGCTCGCGGATTGCCTCATACTTTTCAACGTAACGGGCTTTCCCCAACTCTACAACCCGCTCTTTATTTTCAGCTTTCCATCGGGCGTTCAGCTCTTTGTACCGTTCCGCATTTTCGGCTCGGTATTTCCGCATGTACTCTTTGCGCTCGGGTGTCATGCTGGCTGCGGACTAAAGTTGTCCGTGATGGGCTGGCCGTTCATAAGCACCTGTCCAGATTGCGGGCCTGTAGGACCATTTGCTGCCTGCTGCGCCCCCGGCTGTTGCTGCATAGCAGCTTGCGCTGCTTGGATTTGCTTTAGCCTCATGCCGGATATTGACGGAACAACATCATCGACGTTCATGTTTAAGCCCCGAGCCACTTCGCGCAGGACTGCGGCCCTACCCTCGATACCCATAATTTGCATATCTAGGGGGTTCCCGGTGGATTGAAGGAAGTTAGCTCTGGCTTGGTTGGCTGCTTCCTTCACTTGCAAGCTCAGTGCGCCGCGTGCCACGATCTGCAAGTCCCCACGGAACTTGAACTCCGGGTCATATTGCATCTTGAAGTCGAACAGGCGGTTTAAGACGGGGGAAGTCACGTGGATGTCTAGGCTGGAGACCAGCGAGCGCACCACCTTGCTGGCGTTGCCCACCATCATCGAGAGGCCAGAGGCCGTACGCCCTGCGCCGGGGGTGCCTTCGGTTCCCGTCATGTAACGGGGGATACCGCTGTACTCGTCTGCCATCACGCTGAACTTGTCGTACACGCCCATGAGCTCTGCGGCGTTGCTGTTAGGCTGGAAGAAGGATATAGGCGCTGCGCTAGACCCCATCGGGTCGCTGTTGAACTGCCAGATTTTCCAAGGGAACATCTCCGACACATCCTCACCTGCCGCCACGCGGTCAATGTTCACGCCCACTTGAGGGCCGGAGCTGATACCAAGGTTGTTTGCCAGTGCCCGCGCTGCTGCGTTGCACATACTCTGACAGTCCTCGATCAGGTCGTACAGACACGAGTGCCAAAACGCTCCGGGGATGCGGTGGTAGCCATCTGCGTAATACGGGCGACGCGCCAACGGGTCAGGGTTGATGACCGCCTTGATCACGTACTCGCCAATCAGCCAGCACTCCACCGGGTACTCCTTGGCGTCGTCGGTGATATCTTTCATGCCCCACTCGCGCAGCATCTTGCCCGACACGTTGCCCCAATACTGCAGGGCATCTATGAGCTCACTGGAGGAGCCGGACACTACCGGGGTGCGACCCTCGGCACTTTCTTTGGCAACGTCCACCGACAACCACTCGTGCAGTCCGCCAGTACCGTGTTCGTTGAGCACGGCGCGTATCGCATCTTCGCTGTAGCCTTCCACGCCAATCATGGCGCTTAGAGACCCGCGGCTCAGGCGATGGCGTTCGATCAGGAAGGCGTCTTCGACACTCTTGGACCAAGGGGCTGGGTAAATCATGAACGGGTCAACCCGCTCCCAATCTAGACTCTTGACAGTCTGCACCTGTGCGGTGCTTTTACCGTCGGGCCCTTTGACCCACCTGAGTTTGGGCTTGTTGCTGATCACCGGCCCTTTGATAAAGGCCGTCTTGAACGTGGTCAGGTCGTCTAGAAAATCGTTAAGCGCCTCAAGGTAATTCCCCTCAACGAGCGTATCTTCCAAGTCGGTGGAGAGTTTCGCAGCCTCGTGCCGGGCGGTCTGCATCACTTGATCTTCGAGCCGGTCTCGGGCGTCGCGCAACAACTGGCGGATGTCATCTATGCTCATGGGGGCGGGCCCCATCTCGGCTTGGGCGACAACAGCTTGTACTGCCTCGGCAATCTGCGCCATGTCTTCGGGTGGGAGTTCTGGCTTGGGGCTAGGCGTCACGGTCCAAGGCTTTTCAGTACCGGCACCTACCATCACGTCGGCCAGCAGCGCTTTGGCTTGTCGGGCCTTAGTGGCAAACAACATCATGTAGACAGTGGAGCCGCCTTGCTGGCGGAGTTTGGACTCCATCTCGTCGGAGTAACGACCCGATTTGGCGCGTACCGCTTCGAGCATCTTGCGCTCGACCTCCAGCTTGGCAGTCTTCGCTAGGCTCCAGTGGTTCTTGAGCATCCCCACAAGACCTTCAACCACAGGCTCCTTGGACGCCAAGTTGGCCCGTTGTGTTGCAGCATCCGCAGCTTCTTGCGCCATCAAAGTAGACAGCGGCTTCATGCTGAATACCCCACCCACGTTGATCTGCTGTGGGCGTGGAGCTGTACCGGGCGGCGCGAGTCCTAGCATAAAGAGGGCGTTAGATGTTAGTCAGTATGGTCGCAATATACACCAAACACGCTTACGCGTAAACATATCCAGATTTCTGAATCTCACGCCTAGCCCTGTTGCGTCCGTAATAGTTGCCTTGCGCCTCCATTGCGTAGTGGCTGCAAAAATACTGAAACGCGTCGCTAAGGTGGCTGTGGTGGTTTTTTTCGGGTGTCAGCGTCGTCTGCCCGTTGGCGGACTTCTTGTAACGGTAACCCCACTCGCACGCCTCGACCAGATAACCGCATGACGGACTCACCAAAATCCCCGCTGCGCCATCAATTTGCTTGGAAAGTAGGGCTTCTACGGACGAAATTCGCCTCTCAGGGTCGTTTGTGGGGGCTTTTCTGACCGTATAACCGTACCGCATAACCGCCTCTGCGATGGTCTTTTCATCCAACTGAGACCTCTGAAAACAGGCTGGGTCGAGCATAAACACGACATTTTTGGGCTGAAACGGGTATTTTTCCCGCAGCAGAGGCACCAGCTTGCGCTCCAAGAAGCTCTCTACGCCCATCGTCTGGTCTTGCGGCACGTAGCACTCATCTAACACGTTAACTCTACCCCGCATATCCTGCTGCCCGATCACCGCAGCGGCCTGTAGCCCATTGTCCATACCGACAATCAGTGAGTTGACCGACTGCATCACCGGCATCAGTGCGTCTTTGGCTACGTGGAAATCGCGCTTAAAGCTTCCCTTGTACACCGGCTGACCCATATTGCCCGGCCCGAAGTTGTTCTTCAGGTAGACATCTACCCACGCGTCGGTGTTAGCGGATATCAGGTTGTCGTAGTAGTCCGGGTCCAAGTTGGACAAGTTCTCGGCGTTCGGGTTAAGCGACCCATCGTCCAGCAGTGCGCTGGGCTGTATGAACACCTTGACGTTGCTTGGCGGGGTAGAGATCATGGTGTGCCAGAACCCTCCGAGGGGGGGCGGGTTGGTCGAGCAGACCACGCCGGGGTAGGTCACGCCACCCGAAGCCCTGTTGGGGAACCGCGCCACGCGCCCTTGCAGACCCGCAAACACCTCGGGGTCCACCTCCCGGGCCTCCTCTACCCAAGCCGCTGAGCACTCCACGGAGAGCAGTCGGCGCACGTCATCGGGCGTGTCCGCAGCCATCATGATGAACTCGGTGTGCACGGTGGTGCCGTCAGCGGCCTTGGCCTTGATCTCAAACGTATTGTCTGTAAGACGCCACTGGCCCATTGGGCTGGGCGGCATGGTAACCATCCACTGGTCAATAAGCGGCTTGACTGTCGATTTGAGCTGCGCCATCGTGTTGCGCAGGATGATGAACTTGGTACGTCTGACGTTGTTGTAGGGCTTCTGATCAAACGCCCGGCTGAGCAAATCAACAAACGCCACGGTGGACTTACCCCCGCCCACGGGGCCCATCAGGCACTTAATGAACGTGCGGTCCCGCAGGAACGCAGAACCTGTAGGGGTTGCGGTGTACCCGATCACAGAGCGTCCAGACTTAGCGGCTGCATGTCGCCTATAGACAGTGTGAACGGCGCTTTCTCGTCAGAAGTTGCGCTGCCCTGCTCTGTCGGGACTTCCTCTACAACCTCGACGGCTTCCGTCTCCACCGCAGCGGGGGTTATGTCCATCGTTACGGTGCCGTTGTTGATGGTCCAGTGGATGGTCGGCAGGTTGTCTGCTTTCTCTTGGTTCATCACCCCGGTACGCTTGGCGGTGAACTCTGCCACTTTGACTGCGTCCGCCATCGACAGCTGTTCCTCGCTTGCGAGCTTTGTCGCTATGAGGGTCATAGCCTGCATGTGGACTTCTTTTGCAGCCTCTCGAGAAATGTGCTCGAAATTATCGGTAATCGTTTGGGTCATGTGTTCAACTCCCGCAGCTTAGATTCGATGTTCTGTATCCCCGAAATGAAGTTGCCTTTCGTTAAAGTCTTTGCAAACTCCGTCACTTCATCAGCGGTTAGCCCTGACCAAGGACGTGCCCTTTCCGCTCTTAGTGCGGCTTTCTTCAGCGCTTTGTTCTCTTCAACAAGTTCGTTAATCTGATTAAGAACATCCTTCAGCATTTCAGAAGTCTCGTGGAGTGCTTTCATTGCTTCAGTCATGCTTGCCCCCTTGCTTTGGCTTGCAAGCATCATTGAAACCCTCGGCATAGCCCATTGCATATTCTGCGGGTGTATTCTTCTCCCGCAGTCGCTCTTGCGCCGCCGCCACTAGGTCAAACGGCGCGTCTTTCTTGTCGAGCATCAAAGACATACTCTCCTCGTCAGTCAGGTCTTTCCACCCGCCTCTAGATGCATAAGACAAGGCGTGTTGCAGTACGTCCTTGGCATGGCACAGTGCTTCTGTGGACTCGCTCAACTGCATAGGGGTAGTTGCGTCAAGCTCTAACTTGATGGCTTCAATGGCAAACCTGATAGCTTCAATAATCATGTCTCTTCTTCCTCTAGTTCAGGTTCTAAAAGTTCTTGTAGTCTTTGCAGCCTTTCGATGGCCGCAAGCACCTCTTGTCGCTCTTTGATGGACAAGGTTCGTGACGTTCGTAAACCGTTTAAAGACAACAGCAGAGCTTCGATGGACATGGTTTTCCCCGAAAAATCTGATGTTAAAAAGCGAGTGTGAAACGCCAGTCACAAACGGCCCCTTATGTTGTGAACAGTCTCAACGGCATGCCCAAAAGCGATGTATTTGTCGTCTGAATCAGACAGTGAATGCCATATCGCAGACAGTTGTGCATCGGTCAAAGGCGGTGAGTTGTAGGGACTCAGTGTGGCCTTGGCCCACCTCTCCAGCCGTGACGGGTCAACCGCCGGGTGTTGAAGCGCAGCTACCAGTATTTGGATGGCTTGTGGGTACACCGACTCATGCCGAACATGGCTCTCAATCACCTCGATGGCGTACTTGAGGGCTTCATCCTTAATGTTCATCAGGTGCCCCGAAAAACTGCGACCTCTGGTGCGTCAAGGCTTCCACATCTTCATCACTGAGCGAGTACCGAGGGGCGTGCAGGGCGTTGCGTAGAAGCTCGATGGCGGTATCCACAAAACCCTCGTCTGAGGGGGGCATGGGATTGAACTCGCGCACCAGTTGCAAGGCCTTGTACGCCACCTCGGCAGCGTGTTTCAGGTCACCCATTTACACACGCTCGGACAAGATACGCTCGGGGTCACGCTTTGGCTCTTGGGGCTTTTGGGCCTTCTGTGCCTCTTGCTGCTTGACCTGCTCGGCCTTCTGTTGCTCTTCCACTGCGCCCACCTTCTTGACAGGCTCAACGGGCTTGTGTGCTACGTGATTTACGCTGCTGGCTGCATCAACTCTCATTTTCTAGCTCCTGTAAAAATAAAATTAACGACTTCAACTCTTCTGCCATCCGGCGCAGAGCTATTGGGTTACCTCGCCCCTTGGCGCTGGCTTCCATCAACTCAGCGGCACTGGTCAGCGAATCAATCGCATGACCCAATCTCTCTATGTGTTCCGCTTTCATGCGTTCTTGGCCCTCAACTCGTTCTCGATGGCACGGGCAAACGTCAGGTACACATTCCCACCTGTCTGCTTGCGCACGTCTTCCAAGATGTCAGATACCTCTTTTTCGCGCAGACCGTCCCAGCTTCGCTTGGTAGAGGTGCTGGGTTTGACTTGGGTGTAGGTCACCTTGCACCTGCTGCATGCCCATTCCGATATGCGGTTGGCGCTGGCATCGACCCAAACGTGTTCGCAGTTCATCTCTGTGGGGTGGGTCTTAGGCCGCATGCTGTTTGACATGTATTGATACTAACACGTTAGTTTCACGTGAAACAAGTAGCTAACATGTTTTGACAGGCTCATCTGATGAGCTTGCGGGCTCAGGGCGCTTAGTAGTCTGGGTGTAATTTACTTAACAGCTTGTTAAAACTAGGTAGGATTTTTTGGCTGGCGGCGGTCACTTAGCGCAGGCGTTGGCTTTGTGAGCTTGCGTAGATGAGTGTTATTTACTTAACAGCTTGTTAAAACTAGGTTCTCGCTGAGCGCGACACGTAAGGGTACCGGGGCCTCCGCGTCCACGTTGTCCCATCCCCCCTCCCGACGTGCTGCCACCCCCCCCTACCCCCCGATTTTCAACATTAGTAGCACTGTATGGCAGTGATCGCGCTGCTAACGTAGGTGGATGTTCATTAACAAGGTCACATGCCAGTTAAACCTTATGCTTGCCGCGTGCTATGTGCCGCGCTAGGTGTAGCGTTCAGCGTACGGTGTGTGGATTGTGTTAGTGGGCGGACTATGTTTGGCCTTTAACAATTCGGATTGGGTAAACCTATGTGCTTACACCTAGAGATGTGTATGCGTAGCAGTAGCCGATGTTTTGCGCTTTGAGTGAAGCAAGCGCCGTTTTAGACCGCTCAGCACCTAACCGCCTCACGGCGCAGGGTGTAAACACGTTGGCAACGTGGAGCGGGCTACTAAATGGGTTTTCATTCCGAGAATCCATCTTTTAGCGTACTTAACCCCACGAAAGGCTCAACATGAACGCAATCACCACCATCGACACCCAGACCTTCGCAATCAGCAAAAAGGGTGCAATCGGCTCCTTCGCTCTCGCCATCGCTTTCGCAGACCGCAACACGCGGCTCGAGATCGGTCAGACCATGTATGCATCATGGATACGCTCGGGCAACTTCCAGAGCATTGTGAACGACACCATGAACAACGGCTTTTTCACCAAATCACAGTGCATCGTGATGAACGCGGTGGTCACTTCGTTCAAGGTGCAACCGGGTGAGCGCCTAAACGCGACTCAATTCGCACAATTCTGCGACATCGCTTGCGCCACCGTGGGCGACAAGGAATTGAAGGGCAAGAAAGCCTTCATCTTTGGAATCCTGAGCCGCGTGTCTCGCAAGTCTATGACTGTTGACGCCTAAGCGTCTAACACCCCCCACGCTTCACTCAGTGCACTCAAACGGTGCATTGGGTGATGTCACGTCAAAACTACTAGGAGAAAACCATGCGAGTGCACCTGCTACCCAAGGGTGTGACCATTGCACCTCTGCCAGCACCCCGTACAGGCGACGTGGGCCGAGTTTTACAGGGTGGGCTACCACCCCAGCCATACCGCGCTCGAAACGATTGGAGCGCCGCTAATCCAAGAACACGCCGTGACGGCACATCTAACGCTCTTCATGTCGAGTGCTTCCATAGTGTCGCATTGTGGGACGCCTCTGCACGCAACCGTGCAGGTCACGTGGTCGGTCGGTGGGTCGCACCATGAGCTGGGAAGTTGAACTTACCTTACTGGGCATCATCATTGCGCTGGTGTTCTACGCTGCGATCTACCACGGTCGCAACGGCGACGGCAAGTAGGTGGGTGGGTGCACGCCAGTGCCCCAATGCCTAAAAAGGATTGGACAGATAGTGAGTGCAGTTAGGTTAGGTGCAGTCTTGGGACTCAAGACAAAAAACAATTGCTTCTATTTGTTCTCTTTCTTTATTTTATTTATTTCTATTATTTTCTTTACTTGCTTCACTTGCTTCACTTGCTTCCTATAAAGGTATTTTTTGAAGAGGTACGTGTAGAACGCAAAGTGTATTACAAGTTAGTGTTAGTGCGTTTTATGTATTTCCAAAAAGTGTATTACACAATTCAGTTTAGTCCACTCTTATCGAAAAAAAGCTTTATAGGAAGCAAGAGAAGCAAGGGTGAAGCCCAAAAACGCAAGAGTAGACCCAAAAACGCAAGAGTAGAAGTCTTTACTTGCGTCCATTTCTTTACTTGCGTCCGCCAATTTAAGCTTTTTGTAATCACGTAATCTTGTATTACACTAACAGGCTAACCAACTTTCACGAAAGCCCCGAAAATGCAAGAGAAGAAACGCAAAGGTAAAACCGAGCAAATCAACGTCCGGATGCCCAAATCCGTGCTCGATAAGTTAGACCAAATGTCTGACCGAACAGGCTGGACTCGCACCAAACTGGTCACATTAGCGTGTGACAGGTTCACCAAGCAGTGTGACAACCTGCTGCACTTTGAGCCCGTACCCCTGACCCCTGAGCGCATAGAACTGCGCGAACGTATCCGCAACGTGTTCACTTGGACTGCCCAAGACTGGGTGAATTCAGGCTACCCCGATGGCGCAAGTGCAGGCCGTACACCTGATGACGCGTACCACAACCTGCTGGTGTTTCACAAATTCCGCCCGCACATCCCTGAAAACTACTAGGAGAAAACATGGACACACTGAAAGTCTCAATCAAAAACGTGTACGGCAGAGACACCATCTACCCCGAAAACGAAACTGCGGAAATCTTCTGCCGCATCGCTGGAACACGCACACTAACGCGTGAGACCCTGATCCTTGCTGGAAAACTAGGTTTCGGCTTAGAGGTCATCGCACCTACGGTGGTCTTATGAGTGACACAAGTGGCGTAAGTGATGCAGGTAGAGAGTACAGCGCCGTGGGCGCTTACCGGCAGCACGTCAAAGCGTGCATCTTGCGTTACCGAGTGACGCCAATACGACAAGCCGCGTTCATGCGGCTATCCCAGCAAGACGATGCCCCGCGCAGGGTAGTTACGAGGACGGACTCCGAGGAGTTCCCCTATCTATTAGTAGACACACTAACAGGCGCAACGCGCCACTATATAAAGGAGAGCGAGACATGATCTGTCTTTATGCTATGCCCAAAGGGGCGTCCGAGCGGCGCAAGGAATGGTTAATAGCCAAACTGGAAACCCACGGAGATGCACTTCGCCTCAAACATCAGCTCATGCAACAGGGCTGGCACACATTTCGAATCACAAGTTTTGGAGGAGCGTTCGCATGAGCAAAGCAAGTTGGATCGAGCTGACCCAGCTCCACGCATGGTGGAAATGGGGTGACAGACCAGTGGAGCAGGTGAGTGCCGCGCTTAGCGCCATGATCAAGTACGCATCCCCACGGGATGCTGAAACTATGCGGGATTACGCCAAAGAGTTTGGCATCCCCATCCACGCCTAGGGTAAACACTTAGGCTTTTTCACGTCTGCGTTAGTGTTAGTGCGTTATTATATATAACATGTTAGTCTAATACAGACACTCTGTTTTTAACTCAACGAAAGGTCTCATATGGTCACACGATCATCACTCCCCACCCGCCTAGCGGAAGGCCGCATCTACAACGTGGCGTTACCTAGAGAAGAGATGCGCCTTGGGCGCAGCGCTGTACTGCGCGGCCCAGCACTCGAGCAGCAGTATCAGGTACTAGGAGGCGTACCCGTGCCGGTAGGTGCACCCAAGCGCGTGGAAGGTTCGGCTGGTAAGAAGGTAGTCGTAGGTTCTATCGTCTTGCTCGCTAGTGGGCGGGCGTCTTACATATCGGTGAACGCTGAGCTCAGCATGGCGCTCTACGGGGAAGCCAACCGCACCGGGTCTCACATACGTGTGCCCTCATACGACACCTACGGCGGCAAACTGTACGTAGTAACAGGCGTGAGCAGCGACGGCAAGTTGTTCTCCGTGGTTAGGCTATGGGAGCCGTACCGCTACGACGCTCGGTTGATAGTGGACTCAGGAGCTGGAACTGTCGGGATACGCGGCGGCGACACTGTGGCAGAGGTGCGCTCTAATACACGCCGCACCGTGGTAAGTGAGCTGGTCTCGCACTCCACCATGACACTGGCAAGGGCTTCACACATCCGCGGTGTGTTCTCGCCAAGCGCCCTGCCCCCCACACTGCTCGAGTACATCAAGTCCGAAGCCAAGGGCCGCATCACTGACGCGATGTATAAACGCCTAGCCGACCTAGCGAACGCGCCACTGGAGAACTACCGAGCCATCCAGATTCTGGACCACCTGCGCCATGACAACAGGCTCACACGTGTGGCGCGCTGGGCGCACAAAGGTAAGTTTATTTCTAGACAGCTCAGTCGCGCTGCGAAATACGCTGCAGCCGGTGCACGTTCACGTGCGCTGGAGCCCCTCAACAATGCCCACACCACACTCTCAGAGGTGTGCCGCACTAACGTCGATACGATAGTTAACGACTACGCCAAGCGCATCGGGCTGGGGGATTTATCCCGGGCTGGGTGTGGACACTGGCACGAAGGGTCGGCAACTACCTTGGTGCTCGACAGGTACGGACGGACGGATACCTACTGCCCCGCATGCACGTCCAGCTACGGCGTGAACGCTGTGTTGGATGACGGTACTACGGCGATGGTGCACAACAGCAACCACCTGCACGACTGGAGCGACGGTACTAGGAGAATGGCGCGTGAGCCCGGCGTCATCGGCGGTCGGCACTCCGGCAAAGGTATCGTGGGGTTCATAGAGCCACGTGTCAAGCGCGAGATCGGCAGCTACCCCACACTGGGGCTGGAGCTTGAGATGCAGGCGTACAACAACACACCGCGAGAGGCGGTCGTGCGTGAGATGCGCAACAGGTTAGCTAACGTGTTATCCCCCCAAGAGCTGCGCCGCTACGTGCACTTCGAGGAGGACGGCTCCACGGGTATCGGGGGCGTAGAGATGGTCACGGGCTACACCGACCTGCACACTCACAACATGCTGCTCAAGAAACTCCTGTGCACCGACGAGGGCAAGCCAGCATGGGCGGGCAGACTGCGCAGCCACGATGCGTCCGGTCAGTCTTGCGGTATCCACGTGCACATCCAAAAGCCCAAGAGCTTGATACATGCGAGCCGCATGCGCTACTTCATCAACGCCGCAGCTACTAAAGAGTTAATTACCGACGTGGCACGACGCTACAACGTCCACTACGCCAAGATTAACAACTCGCTAACAGCAGCATCACCCGAGAAAGCCGCGTCCGCGCAGCTCAAGAACTTCAAGGGCTACGACACCCGTGCGACCAAGGAGACTCAGACCCGTGCACTCAACCGGTTCAACACCGACCGCTACGAGGCGCTGAATTTCCAGAACCCGAGGACAGTGGAGTTCCGCCTGTACAGGGGCAGCATGATGCACGAGACGGTCATGGCATGCATGGAGCTCACCCAAGCGGTGTACGAGTACACGCAGTTCCGCACAGCGGGTATGCCCACAGTGCCCGGGTTCATTGACTTCATCAACGCCGCAGACCAAGCCTCTACGACTAAAAACTTGCGCAACTACCTGCACAAGAAAGGCTGGAGCGAGGTGCGCGTGGCGAAGGTGCGCAAGGAAAAGCTCGAGGCTGAGACAGCTGAGCTGGCAATTTAACTAACTGAAAGGAACTAATTATGTGTTTACTTATTGTTCAAGACGCTCAGACCAACTTCACGGACGAGCACCTACACGACTTCTACTCACGCAACCGCGACGGTATAGGAGTTATGTGGTCGGAAGACGGACAGCTGTGCTACGAGAAGATGCTCCCCGCGTCAGCTCAAGAGTCGGTAGATTTTTACAACCGAGTGGCGCGTGGCAAAGTGTGCGCTGTGCATTACCGCATGAGAACTCACGGAGATATCGACTATGAGAACTGCCACCCCTACGAGGTGTTCGGGTTCGACAAAGAGCACGAGATGCCCATGCTGCTCATGCACAACGGTGTGCTGCACACAGGTAACGCCTCCGACAAGACCAAGTCTGATACGTGGCACTACATCCGCAACTACCTGCACAAGTTGTTGGCAGCAGACCCCGCGCTGGCTTTCACGCCCGAGTTTAGTGACTTGATCGGCAGACACATCGGCTCTAACCGGTTCGCCATCATGAACAACCTTGGGCAGATCGCTGTGATCAACAAGCAGCAAGGCGTGACGTTCAACGGGGCGTGGTTGTCCAACGAGTACGCATGGAGCTCCACTAAGTACCTACCCCGCAAGGTGTACACACAGAGCAGCTACGGTGGGTGGAACTCTAAGACAGGTAAATACGAGGGTGGACTGCACCACCCAAAGTCACCGGCCAAGACGGTGGCCACGACGCCCAAGAGTACGTCCGCTGGTGGGAAGAAACCCAAGACACTCAAGACGTACCAACCTCAGACCCCCCTATACCCGGATGGCCTCCCGAACCCAAAGATAAATCCATATAACAACTGGACCAACGGGGTCGGCACAGACTGCGACTGTCTAGAAGACCTCATCGAGGTGTACGAGATTGTTTCGGATATTTACCCCGAACACTGCACCACCATGAAGCAGCTCGAGTGCATGGCCGAAGAAATGGGTATCACCAAGCTGTACTTGGCAGCAGAGGTGCTAGGAGAAGGACTGATGAGCGAGCAGTCGTGGGACACGCTTACAGCCAGCCGCGTAGAAATGCGCCACTTCGCCAAGCAACCCATAACCGACTGGTATCCCGACCGAGCAACTAAAGCCCTGATTATGTAGGGGGTTCATAGCAGCACGCTGGCGAACATTGAAGGTGCATCTGCCAGACCCAGCGTGGAGTGCATGGAGTCCCCCTTGCAACAAATACTTCTGCGCTCGCCTTTCTTACCTTGCGCCGGGCAAGGAATGCACACCCCGGCACCTTCATATCTAACAAGGAGTTGACATGGACACCAACACATTTAAATCTGCGTACAGCGAGTTCCGCAATGGGGCCAACGAGTTCTACAAACACTGGGCGCAAGAGTCGTTCCACTATTCGGACGGGGTTAAAGCCTGTGCGGACGCGGGATGCCACTGGTTACTAGACGTTGCCGCCACTGAGCTACCCGCAGTTCTCAAGGACAAGGACGAGATGCTCGGATGCTTACACGTTAGTGTCCAAGACAGTAGCGCCAAGCTGTACATGACGGGCGGCGCAGACAAAGTGTTGTGGGAGCGCTCCGTGCCCTACACCGACATGCCCGATGGGGAGTGGATGTTCTACGTGGCAGACGAACTTTACCGCCGCGCCATGATTCTGCCCTCTGAGTATTGATGCCATGAACGCTTACATGTTAGAGCAACTTTTCGAGAAACTGAACCGCCCCAAGTGGTTCTGGCCTTTGATCTACGCGGTACTAACCCTACTGCTATTACTAGGAGGAAATGACGAATGAGACCCAGCATGCGCAGCCTGATGAACAGCAGGGATATGAGCTACGAGGAAGCCGACGACTACATGTCGGACTGGTACGACCAGAAATACCACGAGGAAAAAGACCGCGAGGTAGAGAAATACTTTGCCGCTAAAGACAAGGAGGTGCGCCGTGAAACTAGAGATTGAAGAGTCACCCTCGACGTTCGACATCATCTGGGACTACGCCGTGGCAATGTTTGCGACCTTGGGGTTCCTATGCGCACTAATCGCCGTTGCATTTGTCGTGGGGTTTGAGTCCCAAAAGCAAGCTGCAGCTGTAGTACCGGCTACCGACTGCCAAAACTTCGGAAGCGAAAACACCGTGCAAGTCGGTGAGAAATGTTTTACCAAACGTGGAAAGGAATTGAAATGAAGAAATTTTATGTGTTCAACCACAACGGAACCCTGTTAGGTCAGTTTGAAACCCTCGAAGCTGCTGAGGCAGAGGCTAAGTTTTACAGGGAACAGACAGGCAACGCCGCTTACGTAGAGGAGCAGTAATGAGCCTAACTCTTCGACTTCCCGAGCCGACTGACTTCCCAGCGTCGGTGTTTGATCAAAACGGAACCCTGATATTTATGGGGCCGAGGGAAAACTGCGAGCAGCTGGCCGAAAAGGTGGGCGGGCTCTACTGCTGGAACGTAAACGGCAAGCCGATCATTCGTAAAGATTATGAGGAGACAGCATGAAACATTCTGAACGTTTTGCACTTGGTCAATGGCTTTGTGCCTATCCCGACGACACCAGCTACGACGAGATTTTGCAGATGGTGCGTGATGAAGATGAGAGGGTCACGGTTTGGGAGCCTTTAGATAGGAGCCCGAGCTATGAGGTAGCAGACGTTATCGAAGACACCAAGATCGCCGTTGAGCATATGTTGGACGACCTTGTGTATGGGGTTCGTCTGTCTGACAAGACCGAAGAAGAGTCGATAGCAGAAGGAGTAATGGAATGAAAACAGCAGAACTGACGGGCGCTGCCCTTGATTGGGCGGTGGCGCAAGCGCAAGGCTTGGACTATGAAATCGTCGATGGCACTGTGGTAACAGGGGCAAAACGCTACGAGGCTAACAGCGCCAATGACTACTGTGGCTGTGAATTCGACGAGGTGTATGCGCCCTCAACCGACTGGGCACAAGCTGGCGCGATCATTGAGCGGGAGTTCATCGAACTCCTCTTGTTTGTCGATGATGGTTCAGTGTGGTTTGCACACCTTGGTGCAAAGCATTTCCCATTAGACGCACAGGTTACCGGCCCCACCCCACTAATCGCAGCCATGCGGTGTTACGTTGCAAGCAAGCTTGGCGAAGAAATCGAGATACCGGAGGAGTTGATATGAAGTGCCCACGATGTGGAATAGAAACAGGGAACAAGGTGCTGGAGTCTCGCAAGGTAGACGGGGAAGTGCTACGAAGACGCGACTGTCACGGGTGCGGTAAGACGTTCGTAACCAAAGAAGTTGCGGACCTTGACCTGCGAATCCCAATGGTCAGGCGAAACCAACCGGTAGGCGAGAGGTCACACGGCGTTCGAGTTAGTAACAACGATATTTTTGGAGCGTGGAGATGATGCACACCAAGGACGAGTTTTTGACATGGAAGCTAGAGAACCTCGCAGGGCTGGCATCCGAGCTGCACGAAGATAACGCCAAGCTGCGCGAGGCCAATGAACAACTGCGCCTTGATCTTAGAGACGCCATGAAGTTAGTCAGGCAACAACACAAGGAAACCCAGTGAATTTAATAACCGTTGATTACGAAACCTTTTGGACCAAGGAACACAGCCTGTCCAAGATGCTGCCCATGACTTACGTGATGCACCCGCAGACGCAGATCATCAGTTGTGCTGTCAAGATCGACGACGAGCCCACCGAGGTGTGGTTCGGAGAAGACAATATTGCCGAGGCGTTCAAGTCCATCCAGTGGGACGACGCTATGGTGATCGGGCACAACATGAGCGGGTTCGACGCCATGATTCACGCTTGGCGTTTCGGTATCCATCCAAAGATGTGGGGCTGCACGTTAGCTATGGCAAAACCCATCCACGCAATCACGGTGGGTAACTCGTTAGCCAAACTTGTAGAGCACTACCAACTCGGGGTGAAGGACAACTCCGTACTCGTGGCGACCCAAGGTAAGCGGCTGGAAGACTTCACCGCGGACGAGCTGGCGCAGATGAGCCACTACAACAAGGCCGACACTGACCAATGCTTTGAGTTATTTAAGCGGCTGCGCCCACACTTTTCACGACAAGAGCTGTGGCACATCGACGCCACGATCAGGATGCTGGTCGAGCCCAAGTTTGTAGTAGACAAAGACATGCTGGGGGCTGCACTACTAGGAGAACGCAACCGCAAGTACGAGGCTGTGATGAACTTAGCTGAACTGTTGGACCTCGACATCGAGGGCGACACCAGCAAAATCGAGGAGGAAGTTACCACACAACTGGCCTCCGCTGCCAAATTCTCCGAGATTCTGGAAAATCGGGGCGTACCTGTGCCTATGAAAGACTCACCGTCTACCGAGGGCAAACAAATCCCAGCACTGGCTAAGACCGACCCCGGGTTCATCGCACTACAGGAACACGACGACGACATTGTAGCTGCAGCCGCGTTAGCTCGACTTGCCATAAAGTCTACCATTCTTGAGACACGTATTAACACGTTCTTGGAAGTAGCCGACACCGCGAACGGCATGTTACCCGTGCCGCTGAACTACTGCGGCGCAACAACTACAGGGCGCGACTCAGGCTGGAGCTACAACCCGCAGAATTTACCAAGGGTAAACCCTAAGCAGTCTAAGTTGTCTGACGCACTGCGCAACTGCATGAAGGCCCCCGAGGGTTACTCAGTTGTAGTGGCCGACTTGTCCGGCATCGAGCTGCGGGTTAACCACTTTCTATGGAAGGTAGATTCCACAATGGAGCTTTATCAGAACGACCCACAAGCCGACTTGTACCGCGCTGCGGGGGCTCAAGTGCATGGCCGCACCGCCGAGGAAGTGACCAAAGACCAGCGTCAGATTGAAAAAATCAAAGCCCTCGGACTCGGGTTCGGCGCAGGAGCCTCAACATTCGTTCGCATTGCCAAAACTATGGGAGGCATGGACATCACGCTAGACCAAGCCCAAGACTGGGTTTCTCAGTGGCGTTCGCAGTACAGGGATATTGTTGAGGGGTGGAAAACTTGCGGCAAGGTGTTGCAGGACATCCGCGATGGCATCGAACGGGATATCGACCCGTGGGGGCTGTGTAAAACTAACGCGCAGGGCATACTTCTGCCAAGCGGGAGGCTGATTCGCTACCCTAAACTTCGCACAGAAGAAGGCGGCACTTGGGACGACGGACGCAGTAAGTCATCGTGGGTTTACGGCGAAGGCAGACACAAGACGTTCTTGACCGGGCCAAAAGTAGATGAAAACATCGTCCAAGCGTTAGCCCGAGACGTGCTCAAAGACTACAAGGTGCAAATATTTGCCGCGACTAGACACCGGTCAGTGTTAGATGTGCACGACGAACTTGTTTATATAGTACCCACAGAGCAAGCCAAGGAACACCTTGACACCGTTCAGTCTATTATGCGCACCCCCCCAAAATGGTGGCCTGAGTTGATAACGTGGTCGGAGGGGAGCTATAATTCCACTTACGGTCTAGCAAAATAGGAGTGAGTATGGGAGTCGTAAGAGATTTAACCGGGTTAACAGTCGGTAGATTAACCGTTACAAGGCTGTCGCATATCGGGGAGCGAAACCGAAGGTACTGGAGGTGCGAGTGTCAGTGTGGGGGTGTTAAGGTGCTGAAGTCTGACGCTATAACATCGGGAAAAACGCTGTCGTGCGGCTGCTTGCACTTAGAACGGGCTAGGTCTTTTCGACGTACCCACGGTGCTACCGCAGGGGGCGCGTCAAGAACGTACCGTATATGGTGCGGTATGAAGGCTCGATGCGACACCCCGACAACCACAGGATTCCCGAGTTACGGCGGTTCGGGGGTTACATACGACGCCCCGTGGGCGGAATTTAGTTCGTTCTTAGAGGATATGGGCGAGTGTCCGTCGAGCAAGCATTCACTAGACCGAATAGACGGTATCGCGGGGTACTCCAAGAACAACTGCCGCTGGGCAACTGCGGTAGAACAGACTCGGAACCAACGTACAAATATCACCGTCGTTGTAAGGGGGGTCAAGCAGTTAGCCCGAGACGTTGCGGCATCTAACGGCACACCACTGCCAACATTCAAAAAAAGGCTGTACACGTACCGGTGGCCTGTGGAACAAGCCTGCGGACTACTGCCTAGAGTTAAGGGCGATATCGCTAACAGTTACGGCGCGGCTAAATAGTCTACGTGCGACCCCCCCCCCAACAGAGGGTGTAGTTAGTTTGTCAAGGTGTGTAATAATTAACACAACTATTTAGACACTAAGGACGTATATGGACGCACAAACTAAGAACGAGCTTGTAGTTGCTGTTAACGTACTGATTCAGTCGCCTAACGCACACCACTTGTTTAACATGATGGAGTCGGTCGCACCGTTGTTAGCACGCTACAAGGAACTGCAGCTGTCGGGCGAGGCAGACGACCTCTATCCGCTGGCCCGATTCAAGGTTAGCCACCCGGAAGAGTACGTGAGTATCGTCGAGCTGATCGAACGCAAGCGAATGGACAGGGGGTTCGAGCCCCTGCGTACTGACACGGACGACAAGTTCGACAAGGCTGAGTACATGCAGCAGTTCATGCAGCAAAAACGTATACGTCAGCGACGGGCTGCGGACATCGAGAACCTTCAGCGAGGTGAGCGGGAGAAACTGGTGGGGCGTGCCCGACTGGACTTCATGCAGCGTCAGTCTGAACAGTGGAAGCAAGAGCGCGACGCTCTGATAGACATTGCGAGGAAAGCCGCCCACCCCCGAAAGCTCAAACGGGAAGACATCTCCGCAGTTCTAGAACAGTTCTGGGGTAAGTTGGACGCCAAGCTGGACGCACTGGAAGCTGCTGCAAGGTCTGGCAGGTACACCGGAATAAAGAACACCTCGCTGGCTGATCTGGAGTCCGCCCTGAAGTACGACCCCTACAAAAAATAGAAAAAAAAACCCCTTCTGCCTAGGCAGAAAGGGCTAAGGCCCGCGGGGGGCAGGGAGAGACACACAAGAAAGAGATAACACTATAACAGCTAACGCGCAATAGTAAAAGTCCTGTATTAAAAACACTTAGAAGCTATGTTAGATAGCGTACAATACAACCATGAATAAAAATAACCTGCCGTGGTCTTACAGCAGTTTGACGGCTTTCGAGACGTGCCCACGACGATTCAAGCTGACTAGGGTCACAAAAGAGGTGATCGAGCACCAAACTGAGGCGACTTTGCACGGTAATGAGGTGCACAAAGCGTTAGAAAAGCACCTAAAAGGTGAAGCGCACCTGCCACCCAAGTACGAAAGCTACCTTGCACTGGTTGACAAAGTCAAAGCTGCGCCCGGACACAAGTTAGTTGAATTCAAATTTGCGCTAACTCAAAACTTCAAACCCACTACGTTTTTTGCCAAAGATGCGTGGGTGCGCGGTGTGATTGACTTCGGTGTTCTGTCAGAAAAGACCGGCGTTGTGCTGGATTGGAAGACCGGCAAGCCCAAGGACGACCACGACCAACTCAAACTCTTCGCTGCTGTAGCGTTAGCTACCTACCCGTATTTAGAGTCCGTTAAGACGGGCTACGTATGGTTAGCCCATAATAAAATGGATAGCAAAGAGTTCACGAAAGCGGACATACCTGAGATTTGGGGGGACTTCGCGCCCCGAGTCATCAGACTAACAGAAGCAGCAGAAAAAGATACGTTTCCCCCCAAACCATCGGGCCTGTGCAAAGCGTGGTGTCCGGTTCCTCATAGCAAGTGCGAGTTTTCAGGAAGGACAAGCTAATGATCGCGTCGAAATCGTACACATGGATGACTAACGAAGAGTTAATTACATATCTAACTACCGAGGGCAACCTAACAAGTTTAGAGGTCCAGTTGGTAGACAGATTAGTTACCGCGATAGACGAGGTCACTGCGCTCACCAACGAAATAAATCTGCTCACGCCACAGTAATGGCGGCGACCCCGGAGGCCAAAGTCAAGGCCAAAGTCAAGGCTTACCTTCGGGAGCGCGGGGTTTGGTTCTGCATGCCTATGGGCACCGGGTTTGGTTCCTCGGGTGTTCCAGATTTCATTTGTTGCCACAACGGCAAGCTCATTGGTATTGAGACAAAAGCGCCCGGCAAATTAAAAAACACCACCCTACTGCAAGACATGCAGATCGAGGCTATCCGCGAAAGCGGCGGTGTTGCCGTGGTGGTTGACGACGTAAGACAACTGGAAGGAGTTATATGAGCGACAGAAATTACAAACGCGAGTGGGCTACTGCCAAGGCCCGAGGTGAAGGCGAAGACAATGCAACCCGACACCGTGCCCGGTACGCGATGGAGAAAGCTGGCAAGGTCAGTAAGAACGACGGCAAGGATGTAGGTCACGTAACGGCTATCAAGCGAGGCGGCTCCAACGCACCGAGCAACTTGAAGGTGCAGAGCAAGACAGAAAACCGCAGCTTCGCCCGCAACCCGGACGGCTCTATGAAGTCTGAGACCTCCAAGAAAGAACGCAAGTGACCAAGACTGAGCTGTCGCTGTTGGCCCTGTACCGCAGCCCTGTGGTGCGACTGGAAGACATATCGCGTGCCTACTTCAACATGGACTACAAGACCGCGCAAGACCGCGCAGCGTTGAACTCGCTTGGGGTGCCTACCTTCCGACTTTCCGAGTCACGCAAGTCCCCGCTGGTGATCTCTGTGTCCGATCTTGCGTCATACATAGACGCCAAGGCGTCACAAGCCCGAGACCGCTGGGAAACCTCTCAGGTGTGACATAAGTGTGGCAGCACCACGCTAGACCTCATGAAACTTAACACTCACTCCCATCCATCATCGGTGCAACGCTAACACGTTGTAAGTCTGTGCGGTGGTTGTTCATTGGGAGATATTTTGATTTAGACTAACATATTGATAGACATTGAGGGCTTTTAAGCTGTATACTTTGTGACGAAAGTTGTGACGGAGACCTCGTGTCACACTGGATGTCACACTCAATGTCACACTGGAGAACACACATGACAATTCGCAAGAGAGGCAGTTCATGGCAAGCAATGGTTCGGGTGAAACTCGAAGGTCAGCAGTACGAAGAAACAAGATCGTTTGCCACGGAACGTTTAGCAAAAGACTGGAAGCAGCGAACCATAGCCTCGATCAAGATCAATGGCATACCGCAACGCGTCAAATCATCCATGACGCTCGGTCAGTTATTGCTGGATTATCAAACCGCAGTCAACGAAGTCAAGCCTATGCGCAGACAGATGAACTGGGAGATCGAACAACTTAGCGAGGAGTTTAAAGATGCAAAACTCAACCAACTTACCCCCAAAGTTTTCTCCGACTTCGGGCGCAGGCGAACTTCTGACGGCGCTAGTGGAGCCACCATCATGCACAACCTCGCAACAGTCAGGGGCGTCCTCAATGCTGCAAAACCAGTATTGGGGGTCGATGTCAATGGAGACACAGTTAGCGATGCAATCAAAGCTCTGCAACGAATCGGAGCAGTCTCGAAAAGCCAGAGCCGAACGCGACGCCCATCTGGCGACGAACTCGTGGCCCTACGCAGGGAGTTCCACCGACAAGCAGGACACCCCCAAACGCTACTCCCGATGGAGGCCATCATGGACTTGGCTGTCGCACTACCGAGGCGCTTGGGCGAACTTACTGAGATGCTGTGGACTGACTACACAGGCGAGCAAATCACCCTCAGAGACACCAAGAATCCGGTAGCCCCACGCACCGAGGTCATCCCTGTACCACGTGATGCAGCAGATATCATCGACACCCTGCCGAAAATAGACGCTCGAATACTGCCGTACAAAGCAGAGTCCGTTGGAGCAAGCTGGCAGCGTGCTTGCGGTCGCTTGAAAATTGTGGACCTGCATTTCCATGACTTGAGACACGAGGGCATCAGCAGGTTGTTCGCCGCCGGGCTTGACATTCCTGAAGTCGCGTTGATCTCCGGGCACCAGAGCTGGGCCATGCTCAAACGATATACACACCTAAAACCAAGCACTGTTTTAGAGAAACTAAGTGCAAACAGAAAAGCAACTCCGAGCAAGGATGAAACATGAGCAAACTACTTGAAGCCATAGCTGCCACCTGCAACATGGATTACGAGTCCGACGCGCAGTTCCGAAGCGAGTACCAGTACCAATCCACCCGAACCAAGAAGCCTATCTTTACGGCAGGGGACGACTACTACTGCATGAGTTCCACCAAACCCACAGACGAAGTTGGTTCCGACTGGACACTTCACACAGACCAGTTCTGGGCGGAGCAAGCCGGTAGCAAACTGTGGCGCAGTTCTGCGAAAGGCGAGTAATGCTAGTCGTAAAAAACCACAAGAAACTACTGCTCAACCTGAACAACCCGGACCGGGTAACAACCATCATCCCCACAGCACGTGCCGTGGAAGTCAAGGGGCAGACGTTAGTAGCCGTCCCCCACCGAATGGAAGAGGTCCGGGTATTGCGCAATTTAGGTTTCGACGCACCCGCTCCGATGGGCAGCTACTACGACTGGCCGGGCAGGTTCAAGCCTTTTGAGCATCAGAAAGTGACCGCAGAGTTTCTGACAATGAACCCCAAGTCGTTCTGCCTGAATGGAATGGGCAGCGGCAAGACCCTCTCAGTTCTGTGGGCGTTCGACTACCTCAAGAAGCTAGGCGCAGTCAACAAGATGCTGGTCGTGTCACCTCTGTCCACGCTGGAGCGCACTTGGGGAGACGAGGTGTTCAACCACTTCCCTGAACTGACTTTTGCTGTCTTGCACGGTAGCCGAGAGCGCAGACACAAGCTGCTCGCCAGCGACTTTGACATCTACTTGATCAACCACGACGGCATCAAGTCCAAAGAAACCTGCAAACTTCTCGCGGACAAAGAGGGGCTTGACGTCGTATGTGTGGATGAGATCGCCAGTTTTCGCAACGCCAGCACGGACCGCTGGAAAGCGCTGAACGCGATATGCAAAGACAAGGAGTGGGTATGGGGGCTCACCGGTACGCCTACACCTAACGCACCTACGGATGCTTGGGCTCAAGTCAAACTCATAAGCCCTACCCGAGTGCCCAAGTATTTCACAGCGTTCCGAGATCAAGTCATGCGCCCGCAGACCAAATTCAAGTGGACGCCAAGAGACGGGGCATTGGAGACGGTACGCCAATCCATGCAACCCGCAGTGCGGTTCGCTCGTGAAGACTGTATCGACCTGCCACCCACGACGTTTGTGACCCGACAGACCGAGCTGACCGCAGAACAAAAGCTGGCGTACCGGCAGATGCTGGTCAAGATGAGGGCTGAAGTGGGCAGCGGTCAAGTCACCGCTATCAACGAGGCTGTGAAACTTACCAAACTCTTACAAATAGTGTGCGGCACAGCTTACACCCCGGACGGCGAGGTCTCCATACCGAGCCACCACCGCGTCAACTTGGTCAAAGAGATCATCGAGGAAGCTGGGGCCAAGGTCATTGTGTTCGTACCGTTCACCGGAGCGCTCAACGCTGTAGCGGAAGAACTCGGCAAGGACTTCACCGTGGAGATGGTGCACGGCGGTGTCAGTAAGAACGAGAGGGACAGAATCTTTGGGGCGTTCCAGAAATCCCAGAATCCACAGGTTCTAGTTGCCAACGCAGCAGCAATGTCCCACGGACTAACACTAACAGCAGCCAACACAATAATTTGGTTCGCGCCCATAAATTCGCTGGAAACCTACGAACAGGCTAACGCCCGGATTGTCAGACCGGGACAGAAGCTCAACACCCTGATTGTCAACGTCGAAGCCTCCGACATGGAGCGCAAGATGTACGCCCGATTGCAGCATAAGGGCAAGATGCAAGGGCTGCTGCTGGAACTTCTGAAAGGAGAGAGTTGATGGCCGAAACCACGAAGGCCGAACTAGAAATAGTTCTTGCATGTTAGTCTGTTAGTTATGCTACAATATATTCACACAAGGAAAGGAAAATAAAATGATCGACGACATCGTAGAAAAGTACGTGCAGCTGCGCGACAAAAAAGCCGAATTTAAGGCGGAATACAACCAAAAAGTGGCCCAAGTAGACGAGGCGTTAACCCGCATCGAAGCTCACTTGCAAGCCAAGATGCAGGAGCAGGGGCTTAAATCCCTGCCAACCAGCGCGGGCACTGCTATGTTAGTGCACAAATCGTCCGCCACAGTAGCTGAGTGGGGTTCGTTTCTTGACTATGTGAAGGCTAACAACCTGTGGCATATGCTCAAGCAAGACGTTAACCCGACCGCTATCAAGGAGTTTCGTATTGCCAATGATGACATCCCCCCGGGACTGAATTGGCGCGAAGCAGTTGTAGTCCAAGTAAGAAGGAGTTAACATCATCACCCCACACAAGAGTAAAACCTAATGACAACTACCCCGCTAACACCGCAGGGCCGCGCTGAACTTCTGGAGCATATGACCCATGCGACCATTTTGTGGACAGAAGACCTGATGAAAGGGTACTTTGAAGACCCTAAAGGTAGCGAAGCACAGCAACTAACCCTAGAAGCTTACGCTCAAGCTATCACCATAATCGCAAACCGACTCCCCAACCGCAAGGCACTCTTAAAAACCTTTCTGTTGGAACTGCAAGACACCGTAAACAAGGAATCCAAATGACCGCAATCATCCCATTCGACGCCCAACTCCCCGCCCGCCGCTCCGGTAACCGTATCCCTGGCATCAACAAAGATGTGCTGGGTGCAGCCATCGCCACGTTCCCCGTCTTGTCCATCAAGGGCAAGGTGTTCACTCTGGTCAAAGGCTCCGAGAAGAAAGTTCTCACTCGTGAGATCGACGGTGAAGAAGAACCCGTGCAGTCCTTGACTGTGGCTGTGGCACGAGCTAACACTAAGTACCGCGTGTTCTACGCATCTAACTACACCGAAGGCGAGTCGGACGGCAAGAAGCCCACCTGCTACTCTCACGACGGCGTTACCCCAGACTCCAACGCTTCCGAGCCTCAAGCCAAGAAGTGCGCCATCTGCCCGCAGAATGTGTGGGGTGTGCGTGACGGCAAGGGTTTCGCTTGCTCCACCAAGACCCGCTTGGCCGTGGTTGACCCTAACAACCTCAACGGTGAGCCTTTCCTCTTGAACGTACCCGCTGCATCCCGCAAGAGCTTTGCTCAGGTAGTAGACGCCGCCGATGCACGTGACCGGGACTATAACGAGATGGTGATGAAAGTCACGTTTGACAAAGACGCCGCATCCCCCAAGCTGGTGTTTAAGCCAACAGGGTGGCTCGACGATGCGTCTTACGCGGCGGTGCGCAGTCTCTACGACAGCGAGATCGTACGTGACATGGTGGGTGCAACTAACCCCTCAACTGCCGCTGAGTCTGTAGACGAGTCGGAAGTCACCGCTGCTCTTGCCGCACACAAAGCAGTTGCCACTGCCAAAGCTGCCCCGAGAGCCGAAGTCATTTCCGTGGACGACATCGAGGAAGTGGTTGCCAAGCCCAAGGCCGACAAGCCCAAAGCAGAAAAGCCTAAGAAGGCAGAAGCAGCCACCAGCGTAGACGATCTGCTGGCGGACATGGACTCCATCCTCGGCAACAAAGACGACTAAGAACCCCCCCGACCCGCCGCGCAAGCGGCCCCGGATAAAGGTAACCGGGAACTATCTGGAGACTACAAGTGTTAGATTTTTCAATGGTCCAAGCTTCGGGCCTTACCCAAGTCGAGCTTGCAAAGGTGTTAGGTGTTAGCCGAACAACGGTTAACCTTTGGTTCAACGGCAAGATGAACCCCCACCGCCTTCATGCCGAACACGTCGAGCGGCGCATGGAATTGTTAAGTGCCGCACTGCGCAAGAACCTTATCCCCAAACAGACCGGGCGTCGAAAGCCGAGACATGCCGAGATAGAAAAAGCATTGCAGCTCGCTGCCACTGAACAGTAATAGCACCTCGGGGGAATCATGCTAGAAAGTTTCTATCGGGATGTACTCCCGGCAGAGGGGAACTTCGCCCTCTGGAATAAATTAACCAAGAAGAATATCTGGTTCTCGAGCCAAGAAGAACTCCTCGAAGCCACGCAGTACGCCGTAGAAGATGAAGCGCAAGGTGTGTACTTTGCCACTGCGACATTCAACGATCAAGCGGTCATCAACGGGGACAAGGACGCCCGCACCCAAGCTAACGTAGCTGGCAAAAAGTGTTTCTATCTTGACCTCGATGCAGGTGAGAAGAAGCTTGCCAAACACGGTCCTGACAAAGTTTATGAGACGCAGCGCCATGCGCTTGCGGACTTCGTGGCGTTCACCAAAGACACCGGACTCGCGCCTACCTACCTGATTTCCAGCGGCGAGGGGCTGCACCTGTACTGGGTACTAGGAGAATCGGTGGATGTGGCCACGTGGACTGCCACTGCCAAACGGCTGTCTCGCCTGTTCAAACAATACGGACTCAAGGAAGATTCAGCGGTCACCGCAGACAGCGCCCGCATCCTGCGCCCCATCGGCACCATGCACGAGAACGGTACAGTAGTCAGAGCACTCACCCGCCGTGGCCCAGAGTACACCTACGAGGGATTTAGGACCGCAGTATCTAACCTGTTAGATGATGAATTTGAAGACGCCCCTCCGCGCCGCGAGCGGGATTCCAGCATCAACAAGGAGGTCATGATTGAGGGGCCTCCCAAGTCCATACGCAAGATTGCGGTCAAGTGCGAGGCTATGGCTGACGCTATACGCGCACGAGGTAACGTCGAAGAGCCCTACTGGCGAGCCATGCTGGGCATCATTAAGCACACCGTCGAGGGCGACAAAGCCGCCCATGCGTTTAGCTCAGGACACCCTGACTACGACCGCGCTGACACGCAGTACAAGATGGACAACTGGAAGACAGGCCCCGCTACCTGCACCGAGTTCAGCAAGTACAGCAAGAAATGCGAGAGCTGCCCAAGCAGAGGTAAGGTCAAGTCCCCCATCACCCTCGGCTACATGAACGACGCTGAGGTGGAGAAGCTGCCGGAAGAACAAAAACCCGCACCCCCTGCCCCACCTGCTCCAACCGGAAGCCCTTGGGACGGCGCAATCCCCGCCGGGTTTGAGGTTAAAAACGGCACCCTCATTTACCACATGCCTGTTCAGAGGAAAGGCGAGGATGGCGAGTACCACACCGGCCACGAGACTGTGCCCTTCACAAGAGACATCTTCTGGGTTGCCCAGTGGACCGACGCGGAGCACAGCGACGACCGAGCAGGAGCAGACCTGCACAAATGGAGTCAAGGCAGAGTTGTAGCGTTTCACATGGACCAAGAAGCCGCTGCCGACTCATTCAGCCTACTCAAGTTCTTGGGGCGCATGTCCATACACACCCTACACACTACCGACCAAGCAAAGGCAGCTAAAGCCATGACCGCATACGCAAAAGCATCTCTCGACATGATCAAGTCCCTGCCCGCTCGGCAGAAAGTTAACGACCGATTTGGGTTGTTCATCAACGAATCCGGTGAACTTCGTTGCGCCCAAGGCGAGTACCTCATCGAAGCAAGTGGGGAAATCAGTCGGGCCATCGTCGGTCCCAAATTGCGGGCGCTCTCAGACCACTTCCACATCCAACTGCCCTACTCCGCAACGGGCAAGTGGGAACCCTCCGTGTGGGATACCGACATCATCCCCAAAGCCAAGCGGCATGTGGCTTACATGAAAGAGTCCTATGCGGTCAAGGGCCGTGAGAAGTACCAGCTCGCTGCCATGCTTGGGTTAGCCAGCCCCCTGATGGCGTTTGTGACTGGGGAATACACCCGCGGTAACAGGCTCCCTAAGAATGGACTGTCTGTATCTTTGTACTCTCAAGACGGTGGTCGCGGCAAGACTGCAGTTATCGAATCCGCCATGCTGGCCTACGGTATGCCAAGCGCGCTCAACGAGAACCGTGACGAACAAGGCTCCACCGCACTCGGGCGAATTGCAGAACTCTCTACGCGTGGCACGCTGCCTATAGGCTTTGATGAGATGGGAAACACCCCCGCTGCAACCTATGCATCCCTGACCAGCGCGATTGCCAACGGCGCGAGCCGCATACGGGCCAGTAAGGACGGTGGTTTGGTGGTTGGCGTACCTTGGGCGCTTATTGCGCTGTTCGGGTCTAACAAGAGTGCGCGGGACATGATCGCTGCGGCCAGCGGCGAGAGCAATGCCATTCAGTTCCGCTTGATCGAGCTGGATTTTGACCACCAGCCGGACTTCTCCGCCGAGCAGCAGGAAGAACACAAGGCTCGCTGGGCTGCGGTTACGGACTGCGCTGGCGCATTGGGCGCGGTAATCCACTTGCGTATCTGTCAGATCGGCGTAGCGGGCATCAACAAGTTGGTCTCAGACTGCGTGTCCAAGGCCAAGGCATCCCTGAAAGAGACGGAGCAAGCTGGACGATTCCAGTACCGCGCATTGGGTGCAGCGATGGCTCTTCAGGTCATCCTCAAGAACGTGGGGTTGGATATGTTTGAGTGGTCAGACCTACTGGCCGAGTTCCAGAACGCCCACGACAAGGGCATCAGCTACACCGTTGAGAACACCCTGCCGTCCGATGGGTTGGCATTGCTCAACATGGCTCTGCACGACCTGACTTCAAACACGGCTGTGACTCAGGACGAAACACGGCGCACCCGGCACATCACGAAGTACGACGACCCTCTTGTACCCGTACCGCAGGTGGTTCATGCCCGCCACATCGTAGGCACACGGCGCACTTACGTATCGTCGGGAGCGCTGCGCGACTGGTGCGCCAGTCGTAAAGTGTCGTTCACTAAGGTCATCAACGCCGCACGAGACGCCAACGTGATCGTCAGCGTGTACGCCAGTCGGGGCGACGGTAAAGCTCAGGCTTACAACCTGCTCAAAGGGATGCGCGGCAGCACCGAGTCAATGGTTTCATGCTACGCGTTCGACATCGCTGCGCTGACCCGGGAGACCGGACAAGACCACAGCGACGCTCTCAACCTCCCCTCAAATGTCGTGGCAATCCCTCGGGCAAGCTCCGAAGAACCAGCCGAGGTTAGAGAGGCCGAAAGTACGGCGGTCAGTTTGACGACGTAGGTACACCACGCTGGAGCTTTTTCTCCCGCTGGTCTCTGTTTTGTGGGGCTTTGAGTAGGGTGGACAGCGGTTGACGCTTGAGCAAATCGTTCGAGTCGTTAAACAAATACCGCAGGTTGTCCTTCCCTGCTTGAAGCTCCATGAATTCTTCCCGAGCCTCAGCCATACCCTGAGAGTCGCCATCCCGCACGGCGTTCACGTAGTCCCGCGTGATCTCTTTGCTGCGGTTTTGGTAGAACTGTCCAATCTCATACTGCTGCCCACGCAGCCAGTCCATCCGCTTGAGTTCTGCACTTGGCAGACCCAACGCATCTAACGCCAACGCCATCCCGTTGATGTCGTCTGGCCGCACCATCAAATCCCCATTCTTTAACGTGTACCCATCGTTGGCAATACGAAACGCCTTGAGCACATCTGCCGGGCCTTTGGGCATAAACTTTTCAACCGACTTGTAATACTCACCTTGGCGCATCAGACCTACGCCGTCGGCAAACTTGCTGGCTTGGGAAAACGCCGGGCCACCCAACACCCCCGCTGCAGTCTTAGCCAAGCCCGACGCACTGGTCAGGTCAAACTCCGTGTAAGGTGCGATTGAGAAAATCTTGTCGTCGCCCAGCTTGGACGACATGTCCAGACCGATCATTGACAGCGGGCCCTTCAACAGCATGTTTGCCAGATCGTCGTCTCCAATCCACTTGCGCAAGTCACGCTCTAAATCCGGCGGCTCATCGCCACCCCCCATCGCGCCAAACACTCCACCGACCAAGTTCATCAGCGGCAGACCGAGAACACCTGCAGCCATGCTGGTGTGGAACATCTTGTAGGCCAACATGCGCCTACCGATAGCCTTTTCTTCGGGGGTCGCACCCTTAAACGCTTGCATAAACGCCTTGACGTACAACGCCCCCATCATGAACTGGTACTTGCGGTACTGCACCATCGGCTTGGGCAATTTCTTGAGCAGGAGCGGCGAGCCCATACGAGTGAAGTCGCCTTGAGTGGACTCCAGCATCCGAATAGCGTAATCCTCGGGACTACCCCTGTCGTTCTGAGCAGTCTTTTTCTCCACCGCCATCGTGTACGCCGCAGTTGCAGCGGCTATGCGGTTCCACGCCTCAATCGTTTGTGAGATTTTCCGCAGCTTGTTCAGCGCAGAGCTCGCAATATTAGACGCGCCGTCCAGTGCACCATACCCGGTACGCATACCCTCCAGCCGGGTCATGTCTGAGTCCATGCCGATGTCCAGCAGTCCAGCGTCCATTGCGTTTTGTAGTGTTCTACGCAACCCCTCGTCTTTGACGCGGCTCAAGTCCATGTTATCGCCAGTACCCACCTTACCAATCGTCTCGTAACCTCTCATCAAGTGTTTCCAAGCGCCAAAGTAATCATTAAAGTCAGACGCCAGCTTGGGCAGCGACACCATGAAACCCTGAGTCATGTTGGTCACGTGGTAACCCACACTGGTAGCGAGCTGAAACGCACTCGTGCCCGCCATGATGGCGTCTTGAATTGGAGTTTCCTTGTAGTTCAGGCTGTCAGCGTAGTGGTCAGCGGCAATGTTCACTGCATCTTGGTACTCACGCTTACCCGTCTTCTGGTTACGGGCTTGGTTGTTCATCTCCAAAAACAAACTGCTGATCTTCTCGCCGTGCTTAATGCCTGAGATAAATCCCGCCTCTGCACGAGCATGGGACAAGAACGAGCGCATCATGTCTTTCTCAAAGCCAGCAACCCCTTGGCGTTTAAGGTTAGACGTTCTCGCATTCTGCTCATCAAGCGTTTGCAAGTACATGTCTTGCAGCATCTTTTCCATTGCCGTTCTGGAAGACTGCGGAACCGAATCGTTCATCTTGAGCGCAGCCATGATCTTTTCCATCATCTCAGGCTTCATCATTCGCCCCTCGTCCACACGTACGGCTTTATTGAACGAGTCAGACCAACCGTAAGCAGGTTCATTGATACGGGCAAACTCCGCCGCCTGACCCGGGGTGTCAAAAGTAGCTGCCACGAAATGCTTGGAGTCTTTCTTCAACTCTTCCACCTTTTTGGTGTCACCCGCTGCTTCTGCGTCGCGCAGTTCCTGAGATTTCAACAGAGCCACGTGGTCGCCGAACCGCTTAAGTGGGGCGTAGGGGCCGTCCAACATACCGGACTTGGTGAAAAGCCCGTCAATTCCCAAAGCTTTCAGTGCCTTTTGTTTCTCACGGCGCATCAAATCCCCATGCTCAAACACCGCTTCGGCCACCGCACGCTCTGCCGGGTTCAAGCCTCGGTGTCTCTGACCCATTGCAGGGTCAACTTGGGCGTTGGGTTTCCACGCGGGCACATAACCCCATTTTTGGGACGTTGTGGCATCCGCCAGATAGGCGCTGACGCGGGCTGATTCTTGTGGTTTTAGCTTCTCGTAGGCCGAGGCGATTTTCTCGGCACCCTGTTCAAGCTGGCGGCGCGTGGCAGCAGCTGCGCGAATCTCGTCGTACCAGCGACCCATAGACTGTACCGTGCCTTTGTACATATCCACAATATCGTGTAGACCCATCATGTACAGCCCGGCTTTTTTGGCATAGAACGCCGCATCGGTTGCAAGGCGAGCACCGGAGGCCCCGGCTCGGTCCCTAAACTCTTGGTTCAGCCGGTCTTCAAGACCGCTGCGCTTATCTCCGAACCTAGGAGAACTTACAGGTTGAAGCCCGGCCTTGCGAATGCTTTCCGAAAATCGTCTTTGCGGAGTGAGCGTTTGTCCAGTTCCGCTATTTTCGGATTCAAGGGCTTCGTATTCTGCTTCTGCTTGTCGGCGTCCTTGGCTTGCGTTTCGGTCTCTGTTGGTTTTTGCGTCATTGATAACTCCTTGAATGAATTTTCCCAGATTTGGCGTCAAAAGGCTAGTGCCCGAAGGCCCCGTGGCAACGGCCCACAACTGCGCAATCAGCTCTTCCGCTTGCCGACCCTCGTCCACATACTCAAACGGGTATGACAAGATAGCGCCAATGTTGGTATTGGTGTCCGCTACTTTGCGGGCTTCTGACTTTAGGGAGCTCGTTAAAAGTTTGGCGTAAGCGCGAAGTCCTGTGGGGCCCAGCGCCCCGTCCGCCAAGTGACCCAGCTCGTGGCGCGTAGTAAATGCCGCGTCGCTGTCTTTATTAAGAGTTTGTCTGGCGTACCAAAGCTCCACTTCACCTGTCTCGCGGTTAAACCATACCGCACCGTTACCATCAAAGTCCCCTTCCGCGATATATATCTGGTCTACTTGGTCCATTAGTCCGCCCACACCAGCGGCATCCAGCTGATCAACGCCCGTCTGAACTCCGGGGTTGTCTTTTAAAAACTTGGTAATGTCAGTGACTCGAGTGGTGCGACCTTGGTAGTCTCCCGGGATACCGTAATTCCCCGACTGACCCCAGTCGTACGTTTTCTGCACTGCAGCAGGTGCAGCTTTAACCTCGGTCTCTTTTAACTTACGCGCTAACGCGTCTTGAACCGCGCTTTGCAGTTCTTTCAGTTCCGACACTTGGTCTTCCGCAGCCATTGCATAGTCGCGGTTGATGTCGCCAGAGCTGTACTTTTCCGCTAACGCGTCGAGTTTCCCAATGTCCGCCACGCTCAAGTCTGAGCTCTGGTAGCACGCTGCTTTGCGTTTTGAGGTTCTAGCCATCTAACATCTCCATCTGCAGTAAGGCTGCAATAAACTCAGTTGCTAACACATCCTCACGTTGTAGTCTTGATTTTCGCTCAAATTGGCGGTTTAGGTTCTCAACGTAGTAGTCTCTTTGGGCAGGTGCGGCTTTACCTTGGCCGGTGTCTTGGAGAATGGTCCTGATGAACGCGTAGGGGTCTGACAGGACACCGGTAGCTCGGATTGCAAAGCTTGTTGCACCCGCCATGTCGTTGTTTATTACCCCGGCAGCGAGCGTACCTACCGCAGTTACCGATATAGACCCACTACCCTGCGCAAACAATAGGGCCACAGCCTGAGCAGTGGGCGTGAAAACAAACCCGGCAGCACCCGCCATAGCTCCAGAGCCAGACTGCACCGGCCCCCAGCTACTACCCCAGCTACTACCCCAGCCCTGAAAACTAGACGCCATCTAAGGCCCCCAAGGGTTCGCTTCGCTGCCTACTCCATTGACCACCACATCGTTGACCTTTTTAATGTTCACCGCTGGCGGGGCCGCATTCATAGCCGCAAGGATGGACGCAGCGGTCAGCGTGGTCGTGTCCACCGTACTCCCAGACATAGAGCCGATAGCGTAGGGTGTGACGTAGCCTGTGATTGCAAAGCTGCTGGCCCCCGATGCGCTACCAGTGCCCTTCAAAGTAGCCACACCACCCGTCAGGGTGAAGTTGGCCGTGCCAATCGCGTTAAGCACCGCTGTCAGTAGTGGGTTGTTGG